>Ga0315336_1000489_pt1 | contig 109037 bp, 92 predicted proteins | sample ASW5metaG_FD_204512 | JGI IMG/M metagenome (GOLD analysis project Ga0315336, IMG submission 204512) | Ammonia-oxidizing marine archaeal communities from Monterey Bay, California, United States - ASW #5 | ecosystem: Environmental > Aquatic > Marine > Intertidal zone | place: USA: California...
CTTGTTGGCTAGAATCGGCTTCTTCGAGTTCGTCGATGATGCCTTCCAGGACGGAGCGCACTGACCTCGGCCCATCGCTCTCGGCATCCGCGGCCGCGGTGTCCTCTTCAGGCGACGGCGGTGCGTCGTCGGGCAACGGCGTCGTCAGTTCCAGGATATCGGGCTCTGATGCGGCTTGCTCCGGTTCAGTGTCGCCGTCGCCGCTTCGGCGGCGCGCGTCAATCCGCTGCTTCAACTGGTCGATCGACACCTGGCCGTCGATCAAGGCATCGACCTCGATGCTTTGCAGACCCGCTTGATCGACCGAAAGTGTCTTATCTTCGTCGTGGGGTTCGTCTCGACCGCCGAGGCGATCGCGCCAACCCGTGTCAGCGGCGGAAGGGGCATCAGCGTCTGGCACAGGCGCTGGCCTGCGCCCGCCGGATACGGCCCTTAGCGCCGGCCGTTTGCGGGTCGGATCCGGTCTTAGGCCGGGGCCGGGATTATTGCCGAGGTTGGCCTTGGCGGCCACCGAATGCAGGGCGATTTTGGTGTCCGCGATTTGCTCTTGCGGCCGTTCTGACTGATCCGCGGTCTCATCCGGCTCGGTCTCTGGTGCCGTTGGAATGGGATCCGCCATGGCGGCCGGTGTTTGCTCGTCGCTGTCAGCATCCAACGCGGGTCTATCGGGCGCGGGCGCCGGTTTAAGCACAGCAGCACTTGTCGCCGGCACGTTATCCGACAAATCCGGCACCGCGGCGACGGCGTCGCGAACGCGGTCGGACAGCCGTGCAACCAGGTCGTCGACGAAATTGGCCAGCCCGGGCACATCGATTTGATCGATGATATCAAGCAGTTCAGTGACCAGCACGACCAGTCGATCGTTTTCTTCCATGACCTGCGTGATTTTCGCCTCTCGACGGGCGAGCTCGACCTGCCTGGCATCGACCTGTTCTTCGATGCCTTGCACAAGCTTCGACAGACGATCGCTGGACGCCCGTTGGCGCCGATCGTTGTTCAGCAAACGCTCACTTGCGGCTTCAACCCGCCTTCGAAGTTCTTCGACGTCACTCATAATCTGCTCTGACCACTAATTCACAGACCCGCCAAACATATCAAAGACAACTGTTTCTGTCATTCATCATCGGTAGAGGGTGATCCGATTTCCACGATGGCGGCGTTCGGAACCGAATTCGGCCCTATTTCCAGAAGGCGGAATCCCATCGATCGGCGCCTGTGGCCGGGCCAGGGAGCGCTACACGCTTAACCGAGTCTAAAACATTCTTCGGCTAGGACTGGGGTCAGCATTCGTACGCAACGCGTCCCCAACAGGTGCCTACTCGACAATGTTGTTCAATTCATACGTCTTCGTATTCGCTTTTTTGCCCATTGTTTTGGCGGTGTTTTACCTACTTGGCCAGTCGGGCGGCCGCCGGCTCGCCGTCACTTGGCTGGTCGTCGCATCGCTGTTTTTCTATGGCTGGTGGAACCCGGCCAACCTTGGCCTGATCCTGGCCTCAATCTTTTTTAATTTCTCGCTCGGATTGATGCTGAACAAGGCCGAACGCGGCACGACCAAGGCAAAATCCATCCTGGGCTTCGGTGTTGCAGCAAATTTGGTATCGATTGGCTACTACAAATACGCAAATTTCTTTGTCGACAACGCGAATTTCGTTCTCGATGCCGGTTGGAACTTCGATACCATCATCCTGCCGCTAGCCATTTCGTTTTTCACGTTCCAACAGATCGCCTATCTCGTTGATGCTTATGCCGGTGAAACCAGCGAGTACAACTTTCTACATTACGCGCTGTTCGTGACGTTTTTTCCGCAGCTGATCGCCGGCCCCATCGTGCATCACAAGGAAATGCTGCCGCAGTTCGAGTTCGGCAATATCTACCGGTTTGCGTCGAACAGACTGTTGATCGGCGCTACCATCTTTGCCATCGGCCTGTTCAAGAAAACGGTCATTGCCGACGGCATCGCGGTTTATGCGACGCCGGTCTTCTTCGCCGCCGATCACGGTGTCGAACTGACCTTCGTCGAAGCCTGGACCGGCGCGCTCGCTTACACGTTCCAGCTTTATTTCGATTTCTCGGGCTATTCCGACATGGCCATCGGCTTGGCGCGCATGTTCGGCATCCGTCTGCCGCTCAATTTCTTCTCGCCTTACAAGGCCAACAACATCATCGATTTCTGGCGCCGCTGGCACATGACGCTGTCCCGCTTCTTGCGTGATTACGTCTATATCCCGTTGGGCGGCAGCCGTCGCGGGACGTCGCGCCGCCACGTCAATTTGATGATCACCATGCTGTTGGGCGGATTGTGGCATGGCGCCGGCTGGACGTTCGTCGTCTGGGGCGCGCTGCACGGCGCCTATTTGGTGATCAATCATGGCTTCAGCCACGTTCGCGTGCAGGTGTTGGGCCGACCCGTCGAAGGCGGCATGGCCGGCCGCGCCGCTGCCCGTGTCGTAACTTTCATCGCGGTGGTCGTCGGCTGGGTCTTCTTTCGCGCCGAAACCTTCCCCGGCGCCCTCGCCGTGCTCGAAGGCATGGCCGGCATGAACGGCTTCGCGCTGCCGCAGCAAATTGGCGCGGCCTTAGGGCCGATCGGCGATGTCCTGGCGACCCTGGGCTGGCAATTTACCGCCGAAGCGCCGGCTCATTTCTACGGCGTCCGCTCGATCGGCTATTTGGGCCTGCTCATGTTCATCATTTGGTATCTGCCGAATACCTACGAAATCATGCAGCGCTACCGCCCGGCCATGGAAGTGTACGCGCACAACAAGATTCTGACGATCGCCGGATTCAGGCTGCAGTGGCGGCTGACACCAGGCTGGGCGGCAGTTGGCGGCGCCTGCGCTTGCATTGCCATCCTGGGCATGAGCAGCGTTTCCGAATTTTTGTACTTCCAGTTCTAGAGCTGTTTCGGAAAATACGGAGTCATTTGATGGGTGCAAATCGGCATTTCGGGCAGGCGCGCTGCGCAGCGCGATGTGCAAAAACAAGGGATATCCCTTGTTTTTGCGGACAAGATCGCAACGCACCCGAAAAGCCTATTTGCCCGACCAAAGGCCGGGTTCTTTTGCGCTGTTGCCGCTTCGCGAGTCTTATCCGATGTCCCACATCGCAAGGCGACGCGCTCATTGCCACAGCGCAAAATAATCCCGGTCAAATGACCCCGTATTCTCCGAAACAGCTCTAGGGTGCGTCCGTGCGTAAACGACACAAAAACTTACGGTATTTCAGTCTCGGTTTTGGCGTCACCGCGCTGTTGGTCGGCATCCTCAACTGGACCGTCGATCCCTACGGCATCTATGGCCTCAGCATCGAAGGCGTCAACACTGCCAAATACGCCATCAGCAACCATATGCGTTTGCACATGGCCGTTGCGGTCGAAAAAATCGCGCCGCAATCCCTGATCATCGGTACCTCGCGGGCCGGCCTAGGTCTCGACCAAGACCATCCTGGCTTCACCGAAAAGCCCGTCTACAATCTAAACCTACCGGCAGCGCGCATGTATGAGTTGCTTCGATATTTGCAGCACGCACAAGCGGTACAGCCCCTGAAGCAAGTTGTCATGGGGCTCGATTTCCTTTCCTTCAAGGCTGCAGGCGGCGAATATATCGGCGACTTCGACGACGGCCGCCTTGCCTCAAACAGCCGCAATTGGGCGGTTAGGCGATTGCCTGATCTGGTCGCGACGCTCTATTCCATCGATGTCCTGGCGGCAAGCCTGGGCACGCTCATTGTGCGCAACGATACCTGCTTGCCCCGTGTCGCGCCCGCCGGCTACGGCGTCGATACCGTCGCCGCGAACCAATGCAAGGTCGCTCGAGCCGGTCACCGCAAGATGTTCCTCGATTCCGAACAGGAATATCTGTTGGATCTGTATGCACAGTACGACTTTACCAGCCGGACATCCGGCCGATCGAGCTTTGCCGTATTCCGCGAAGTCCTGCGCTTTGCGCGCCGCCACGACATTGATTTGCGCCTCGCCATCCTGCCGGTGCATGCCCGGCAATTGATGGTGATCGACATTGCCGGGCTCTGGCCGGCCTACGAACGCTGGAAACGAACCCTGGTGGCGATCGTCGCCGAGGACGCCAAAGACCATGGCGGTAGCGCCTACCCGATGTGGGACTTCTCCGGCTTTCATCATGTCTCGACCGAGCCGGTGCCCGGGGCGCGCGACAATAAGAACCAAATGACCTGGTTTTGGGAATCCTCGCACTTCAAAAAGCGCCTCGGTAATTACGTGCTGGACCGGGTTTTGGGAACCAATTCCACGACCCACCGACCGAAGCCTGACGTCGGCGTGCGCATCAACACCGCTAACATCGAGGAACGTTTGCGTCTCACGCGTGCCGGCAAGCGTGATTACGAGCAAAACAACCGAATCGATCGCACGGAAATCGTCGACATAAAGAAGGACATCGACGGCTGATCTGCCGCCGCTGCCTTACGGCAGGCCGAGATCTGGCTTAGCATGCTCCGAATTGGAAATCCCATTCGGAGCATTGCCCATGGCCCCTCGGATGCCTGCCATAAGCCTGACCGCGGTACCCGGCCGCCGCCGCCTTACCCTTGACCTCGCCAAGGAAATCGAACGCCGGGGATTCACCGGCATATTCAGCCCGAGCCCGATGGCCGGTATGGCGCTCTGTGAATCCTTGGCCCACGTCACCGGCGACATCATGTTCGGGACGTCGATCGCACCGATATATTTCCGCACCGCCGACGATTTCGCTCAGACCGCCGCCTATCTCCATGAAGTGTCGGGCGGCCGATTCCGTTTCGGTATCGGCGTCAGCCATGGCCCGGCGCTGGCGCGCCTCGGTGTTGCCGCCGGCAAGCCGCTCGCCGACACGCGGAAATTTGTCGACGACCTGCGCGCCATTCAAAGAATCGGCGACTTGCCGCCAATTGTGCTGGCGACTTTGCGCAAGCGCATGATCGCGCTGGCCGGCGAAATCGGCGACGGCATGGTTTTCGCCAACGCCGCCCGCTCCCACATGGCAGAATCGCTCGCCGCCTTGCCCGACGACAAACGCAACGATCCCGACTTCTTCATCGGCTGCATGACACCGACCTGCATCTCCGACGACGTCGAGGCGGCGAAAGCAGTCAACCGGCGAACCTTATCGCGCTATGTGCTGCTGCCGAATTATCGCAATTACTGGAAGGAAGCAGGCTACGTCGAGGAAATGACCGCGGTCGAGGCCGCCGTCGAGGCCGGCGACGGCGATGCAGTGCCGGGCTGCCTGACCGATGAATGGCTGGCCGACGTCACCTTGTTCGGCACGCCGTCGCATATCCGCGACCAAGTCGAAGCCTGGTTCGACGCCGGCGTCAGAACCCCGATCCTGGTGCCCTCCTCCGCCGCCGGCAATCAAATCAAGGCGCTGGAAGAGCTGTTCGCGACGTTCGAAAAATGAGCGCTTAGCACTCAGCTGAGCGCTAGGAAAGCCGGCGCATAGGTCAACGAACCAGACCGACATTGAAGCGCACCCGGCGTCAATTCCAGCGCCTGAACGTAGGGCTTGGGATAGGGCGTTTCGAACTTGTCTGCTTTGGCGGCACTAAATCCGAAGCGCTCATAGTATTGCGGATCCCCGAGTAAAAATACGGCTTGCCAGCCGTCGGTTCTTGCCCGCGTCAAGCCCTGTAGAATGAGCGCCGATCCGATGCCTTGGTTTTGGCGGTCCGGCAACACCGAGACAGGGGCAAGCGCAATGCAGTGGTCAGGCGCTAGAAGTTTCGAATACAGCACCTGGCCAACGATCTGACCGCCCGCCTCCGCCACCAACGATATCACCGCGTCACCGGACTGTCGCAACGCATCGACGAGGTCGGCTTCTGCCGGCTGGCCGAACGCAGCCTCGATTACCTGCCGAATGGCCGCTATATCGTTACACGTTTCACCACGGATCCGCATACTGCGGACATGGGCCGTGCCAAAGCCTCTGTCAACGGCAATGAATTAGTTGACAAAAGCAACTAATTCATTGATCTTGTCTCCTAACGCGACTGCACTTACGAGGAGGCGACATTGGCTGACCGCGACCTGCTCAACCGCATCGAGGCCGTGCGTCGTTTCAATCGCTTCTACACCACGCAAATCGGCGTCTTGCGGGAAGGGCTCTTGGATAGCCCCTATTCGTTGACCGAGGCGCGGATCATCTACGAGATGGCGCACCGCGGCGAATGCACGGCGACGGCATTGCGCGCCGAACTCGGCCTGGATCGCGGCTACTTAAGCCGGCTGCTGCGGCGTTTGGCGAAGCTTGGCCTGGTGGAGAAACGCCCCTCGCCCGACGATGGCCGGCAAAGCATCCTATCGCTCACCGAACCTGGCCAACAGGCATTTCAAATATTAAACAGCCGCTCCCGCGCGGAAATCGCGGCCCTGCTGGGCGGCGTTTCCAACGCCGATCAATTCCGCATGATCGGCGCCATGGAAACCATCGAAGCGCTGCTGGCGCCGCACCGGGCGCGGCCGCAATCCTATCTTCTGCGACTGCATGAGCCCGGCGACATCGGCTGGGTCATCCACCGCCACGGCACGCTCTACGCAGAGGAATTCGGCTGGAACCAGGAATTCGAAACCTTGGTTGCGGAAGTCGCTGCGGGATTTCTCAAACGCGACAACGCCGAGCGCGAACGCTGCTGGATCGCCGAAATGAACGGCGAGCCCGTCGGCTCCGGGTTCGTCATGGAAAAATCAAAAACAGTCGCCCAACTCCGGCTTATGCTGGTCGACCCCAAGGCGCGCGGCATGGGTATCGGCGCCAAGATGGTCGATGAGGCGCTGCGGTTCGCGCGCCGCACGGGCTACCGAAAAATCAGCCTCTGGACCAACAGCAATTTGCTGGCGGCGCGCACGGTCTATCGCCGAGCCGGGTTCCAACTAATTGAGTCATCACCACATCGAAGCTTCGGCCACGATTTGGTCGGTGAAATTTGGCAGCGCGATGTCGCCAAAGGTAGCCACAGAGCGCGCGCGCAATCGCCATGACGGCGTTGTTGGCCACCCTTGCCGCCATCGCCACGGCTGTCTTCGTCGGCGCGACCATGGTTGCCACCCGATACGTTATCGATCAGTCCGACCCGGCCTCACTTGCCTTGATGCGCTACGTGATCGGCTTCCTCTGCCTGCTGCCGCCGTTCCTGATGGGTCGGCATTGGGCCGTTCGCCGACGCGATATCGGCGTCATCTGCCTACTCGGCATCGGCCAATTCGGCATTCTGATCGCCCTGTTGAACTTTGGCTTGCAGTATATTGGGCCGGCGCGGGCCGCACTGATATTCGCCACCCTGCCGTTGCTGACCCTGATGTTGGCGGCGGCCATTGGCCAAGAGCGTTTGACATTGGCCAAGATCACCGGCGTGCTGGCGACCATCGCCGGTCTGGCCCTGGCGCTCGGCGAAAAGGCCGCGCCGGCGGCCGGCGTCACCGAACCATGGATCGGCGACCTGGCGGTCTTCGGCAGCACGATCTGTGGCGCCGTCTGCGGCGTGCTCTACCGCCCCTACCTCCAGCGCTATTCCGCACTCGGCATCGGCGCCATCGCCATGTTGGCATCGGTTCTGTTCCTGTTGCCTATGGCGGCCCTGGAAAACCTGTTCGATGCCTGGCCGGCCTTCACCGTCGGCGGCTGGCTTGCCGTTCTATTTATCGGGGTCAGTAGCGGCGCCGGGTACTATCTTTGGCTCTGGGCGTTGCAGCATACGACAGCGACGCGGGTGACCCTGTTCATGGCCCTAAGCCCACTGACTGCCGCGACCCTCGGTTTTCTATTGCTCGACGAGACACTGTCAAACAGATTCATTGCCGGCCTGGCCGCCGTCATCGTCGGCCTGGTCATCGCCCACTGGCCAGGCGAAGAGGCCGACAAGAAGAAGGGCCGCCGTAAGGCGACCCTTCGGTAGCGCTGTCGAAACTTGCTCTAGGGTTTGACAACAATCTCCACGCGGCGGTTTTTCGGCTCGTTGACTTGCGGGCCGGTCGGCACCGCCAAGTCGGACATGCCACGCGCCTCAAGCTTGATAGCAGCACCGGCGATGCCCTGCGTGATCAGCTGCTTGGCAACCGCGTCGGCACGCCGGTTGGAGAGCGTCATGTTATAGTCTCCCTTACCAACGGTGTCCGTATTGCCCAACACCAATACACTGGACGCGCCAAGTTTCTTTGCCGCCGCTTCGGCTTCGGCCAACACGGCGCTGGCCGCCTCGCCGATATCCGCCTTATCGGTATCGAAGTAAACGACAAACCGCATTTCTTTCTTGGCCATCACCGGCGCCGCTGCCGGCGCGGCCTTGGCCATCTTCGCCTTCTCGGCTTCGGCCAACGCCAGATTGCGGGCGTCGAGTTCGTTCAAGGCCGCATCGAACGCGCCACGACAGGCGGCAATGTCCTTGGGCTGGATGTTTTCTTCCTGCTCTTGCATCCAGCAATCGAACATCACTTGGGCATTGGCCGCCTGATCCGGCAAATCTTGCGCCGCCTGGCTGTCCAGCGCCGCCACCAACCGGGTCCGCGCACCGGTCAGATCGTCGACCCTGCCTGCCGGCAGATTACGCGCAGTGATCTCTTGCGGCCCCGACGCGGTGCCGTCACTAGCCGCCATCGCCGAACGCGCGAAGAAGTCGGAATCTTTGTAATCGCCTTCGCTGAATTCGTTTTTCGAAAGCGTCATGTAGCCGTCATAGAGACCTTTATCGAACGTCGATCCGTTGGCCGTCATACGTTCGGCCTTGCCGAGTTCAAATCCGGCACACCCAGTCACCATCCATGACGCAACAGCTAATGCGACAATCTTAATCCAAGTAGCCATTTCTCAATCTCCTTAATTCGTACGCGCCCGAGAGCAAGCGGCTATTGCCTATCCGTTCCTATCATAGACATAGAATAGGCATGAATACCACCAGACTTTCGCCGAAAACGCAGCCGATCAATCAGCGCCAAGGCGCGGCCGCTTTTGCCAGAAGCCGGCCGCCTGTTCATAGGCATGGGCAATGCGATAGAGCCGCGCCTCGGCGAACGGCGCGCCGGCGATTTGCATGGCCAACGGCAAACCTTGCGCACTGAAGCCGACCGGTACCGACAACACCGGCCCGCCCGATAGGTTGAACGGAGCGCGGGCTTGGCGGGGATATTCGCGGGCCCCGGCCTCAGCATCGTCGATGACGAACGGCACGTGCATGCTTGACGCCGTGACGATCGCGTCGAACCGATCGAACAAACCGTTGAATTCCGCCGCGAATGTGGCGCGCGCGCGTTGCGCATCGACGTAATCCGGGCCGCTGAGAAAGGCGCCCGGCAACAGGCGCTGCAGCGTCAAGGCGCCGTAATCGTCCGGCCGGGTGATGATCCAAGGCCGGTGGATGGCGTAGGCCTCGCTCAACAGAATCGTGCGATTGATGGCATTCAATTCGTCAAGGGGGCGCACGGCAACCTCCTCGATCTCGGCGCCAAGCGCCGAAAGTTGCGCCAACGCGCCGGCGATGCCGGCCGCCATCTCCGGCTCTGCCGTCATGTCCGAGTGGTAAAAATGGCCAATATGTCCGATCCGAAAGCCGGCAATATCCCGGCCAATCTCTCGGCAATAGTCTTCGGCCGGCTGTGCCGTGCTGCCGGGGTCGCCAGGATCATGGCCGGCGATCGCGCCCAGCAGGGCCGCATTGTCCGCCGTGGTTCGGGTCAACGGCCCGACATGATCGAGCGAATAGGACAGCGGGAACACGCCACGGCGGCTGACCAGGCCATAGGTCGGCTTCAAGCCGACGATGCCGCATGCGGTCGCCGGATTTCGCACCGACCCGCCGGTATCGGTGCCGATCGCGGCGGGCAGGAATCCGGCAGCAACGGCGGCCCCGGCGCCGCTCGACGAGCCGCCCGGCATCCGGCTCGGGTCCCACGGGTTGCGCGCCGGCGGCCAGGGCAAATCGAAACTCGGCCCGCCGATGGCAAATTCATGGGTTGCGAGTTTGCCAAGCAAAATCCCGCCGGCGGCCTTGAGGCGCGCCGCCACGGTGGCGTCCGCTTCGGCGATGTTGTTTTCCAATAGGCGCGAATGCGCCGTCATCGGCAGACCTGCAACGTCGATAATGTCTTTCAAGCCGAACGGCACGCCATGCATCGGCCCGAGCCGTCGGCCTTTGGCCAACGCCTCCTCGGCGCGCCGCGCGCCGTCCAGCGCTTGCTCGCCCAAGACCGACAAAAAGCTTGATAAGACGCCATCATGGCGTTCGATGCGGCCGATCAAGGCGCCGACATAGTCGGTTGGCGACAATGTTCCGTCGCGGATCGATCGCGCCGCCTCTCTGAGGCCGAGAAAGGCCAGCTCAGTCATCGCTGCCCGGCCTCGGTTGCAGGCGGAATACAGTGGCCGGCTCGTCGCCTGGCACCTCCGGGCGAGTCAGCCGTTGCTTCAGCCCATCGGCCGACTGCACGGCACGGCGTAAGACGTCGCCATGCTTGGCCAGCAGCGGATCGAGGCCGGCGGCGGTAATACGGTTTTCTGGGGATTTGGTCATTCATAGAGAGTGCCAAGCACAATCGGATCGCGCAACGACATTGTTGGATAAACAAGTCAACCAAAAGAATATCTATCAAATCAAGGCCAAGATATGGCATCCTTATCGGTAAAATGGGAAATGAATCATCACGTTGTGGGGTGAGTGTCGGTGACGATAGAGGAGCGCGGATCGAAAGATGACGCACGTATGGTGGCCTGCCACGAATGTGGCTTGTTGCTGCGTGCCCATCGTGCCGCCGAGGGCTATGCAGCACGTTGCCCGCGCTGCGGCGCCAGCCTGTATGCCAAAAGTCGGCGCAGCATCGATTACGCCATCGCCCTGCATTTCACCGGATTGGTCCTGTTTGTCGTTGCCAACGCGTTTCCGTTCATCACGTTCAAAATGGAAGGACGTGAGCAAACAAGCACGTTAATTTCCGGGGTCTTGGCGTTCATCGAGCAAGAACTCTGGTTGCTTGCGGTGGTGGTCTTTTTGGTAACCATTGCGATACCGCTCATCAAACTGCTCGCAACCCTTTATGTGCTGGTGCCGGTTCGTCTGGGCCGTCGGCCGCCCAAGGCGGCAGTGTTATTCCGTTATGTCGAGCTGCTCCACCCTTGGGCCATGATGGAAGTCTTTCTGCTCGGGGTTATCGTGGCCTATGTGAAACTGACCGATTTGGCGACCCTGGAGCTCGGCGCCGCATTGTTCGCTTTTGCCGCTCTGATCATCGTGTTGGCCGCCGGTGAAGCGGCCATCGAACCCAGAGAGATATGGAATTCCCTGGGGCCAGACCACGGCGGCCGTCGTCCCGAAAGTTTGTCCAGGGGCCAACGCCAACCAGAATTCGTAGACTGCCATTCCTGCGGCTTCGTGCTGTTTGGTGCTCGACCGGGCCACCACGCCCCTTGTCCACGTTGCGCCGCCTCTCTTCATCATCGAAAACCCAACAGCCTGACGCGCACTTGGGCCTTGTTGATAACGGCCGCGGTGCTCTACATCCCGGCAAACGTTTTTCCGGTCATGACGGTTATTTCCTTCGGCAAAGGCACGCCGGATACGATCTTGAGCGGTGTCCAGGAACTGATTCATGCCGACATGTGGCCGCTTGCCGTATTGGTGTTTTTCGCCAGCATCACCGTGCCGGTAATGAAGATCTTGGGATTAACTTTCCTGTTGATTACCGTGGGGCGCGGCTCGGACTGGCGGCCCCGCGACCGCACCCTGCTGTTTCGCGTGATCGAAGCAGTCGGACGCTGGTCGATGATCGACGTGTTCATGATTTCAATCCTTATTGCCTTGGTGAAACTCGGCAACCTCGCCACCATCGAGCCTGGGATCGGGGCCACGTCGTTCGCCGGCGTGGTCATTATTACAATGATCGCGTCCCATAGCTTCGATCCGCGGTTGATCTGGGATCGAATGGAGATTGTCCATGGCAGAGCCTGACGGCCAAGCGCCGCGATTGCCCGAAAGGGAAGACGACGTGACCCTGACCAAGAAACGCGGCTTGTCCATGGTCTGGGTTATTCCGATCGTTGCCGCCGTCGTTGCCGGGTGGTTGGTTTACACGACATTTGCCGAAAAAGGCCCGGTCATCACCATCACCTTCAAAACCGCGGAAGGGCTGGATGCCGGCAAGACCAAGATCAAATTCAAAGATGTCGAAGTCGGCACCGTGACGGCCGTGAATTTCGGTTCGGACTTGTCAAAGGTCGTGGTGACCGCGGAACTCGCCCAGGAGGTTACCGATCACTTGTCGAAGGACACCCGGTTCTGGGTGGTCAAACCGCGCCTTACGGCAAGCGGCGTAAGCGGCCTTTCAACTTTGGTGTCGGGCTCCTATGTGGAAATCGACCCGGTCGCCGGCGCGCCGATCGATCACTTCGTCGGCCTGGAAAACCCGCCCGTCGTCCGGTCAGGCGAAGCCGGCCGCGAATTTCTCCTGAAAGCCGCGACCCTCGGCTCAATCGGCCGCGGCAGTCCGATCTATTTTCGCGGTATTGCGGTCGGCGAGGTTCTCGGCCACGAATTAAAGGATGATAACACCGAGGTCGAAATTCGGGTCTTCGTCAACGATCCGCACAGCAACCTGATCAGGCCCGGCACCCGGTTTTGGAACGCCAGCGGCTTCAGTGCCAGCGTCGGCGCCGACGGCGTCCGCATCGCCATGCAATCGATGACATCGCTGCTAAGCGGCGGCATCGCCTTCGAGACGCCACCGGCCGCCATGCTGCGCGAACCGAGCCCCGAGGATTCGGAGTTTCGGCTGTTCGAATCCTACGAACGCCAACAGGACGAAAGCTTCACCCAGGATTTTCGATTCATCAGCTACTTCGAAGGCTCGGTCCGCGGTTTGACCATCGGCGCGCCGGTCGAGTTCAGAGGCATCCGCGTCGGCACGGTGAGCGATGTCAGCCTGGAATTTAACGACAAAGGCATCACCACACGCATTCCGGTGACTTATGACATCGAGCCGGAGCGCGTGAAAGGGGCGGTGCAAACCACCGACCCCTACAAGCGCATGGCGCGATTGGTCAAGCGCGGGCTGCGCGCCAAGCTCCGGTCGGGCAGCCTGATCACCGGCCAATTGTTGGTCGACCTCGATGTCCACGACGATGCCAAACCAGCGGAACTCAAGATTGGCGGCACCTATCCGGAGATACCGACCCTGCCGGCTGATCTCGACCAAATAACCCAGTCGGTCAATGGGATTTTGACCAAACTGGCGGCGCTGCCGCTGGAAGATCTCGTCGACGAAATCAGAAAAACCGTGAAATCGGCGGATACGGTGATGTCGGCACCGGAAATTCAGCAGGTGTTGGTCTCGGTTGATCAATCCATGCAGAGCATCAACAGCTTGGTGCAGGACATCGATCAGGATGCCGGCCCCTTGATCGATAGCTTGCGCCGTACGTCCGACGCCGCCCACGATGCGGTCGTCAATGCCCAGTCCACGCTGGCATCGGCCAATGAGGTGCTGGATGACAACTCCGTCGTGCGCCACAATCTGGAGAGCATGCTCGCCGAACTCTCCGAGGCCGCGGCCGCCATTCGCAATTTGGCCAACTATCTGGAGCAACATCCGGAAGCATTGGTCAGGGGAAAAGGAGGCTGAGCACCATGACGGGACGAAGCCATCAACGATGGAGCGCCATCGTCTTATCGGTCGCGCTGGCGCTGACCGTGCTAGGCTGCGGTCAAACCGAGCCTTCGCGCCTCTATACGCTGTCCGACCTAACCACGAACAAGACTGCGCCCAACAAACCGAACGGCATTGCCGTCGGTGTCGGCCCGGTCACCTTGCCGCAATATTTAGACCGCGCCCAAATTGTCGTGCGCCAAAGCGCCAATCGGCTAGAGGCGTCGGAATTCGACCGTTGGGCCGAGCCGTTGAAGACGACCGTGCCCCGGGTATTGACCGAAAACCTGAGCGTGCTATTGGTCACCGACCGGGTCTACAGTCTGCCGCGGCGCCAGCGTGTGGCGCTCGATTACAGCGTCGTCATCGACGTCGCCCGCTTCGAACCGACGCCGGCCGGCACGGTCAGCCTGGTCGCGCGCTGGCAGATTTTCGGCAGCGACGACAAGAAGCGCTTGGCCGACGGCAAGACCGTGGTCGAGCGCGACGGTGCGGCCCCCGGCGACTTCGAAGCCATGGCCGCGCTGATGAGCGACGCCTTGATTATATTGAGCCGCGACATCGCCAAGAGAATTGCCGAACTGCAGTGACCGGTTAGCGAGAAATACAGAAAATCAGCGATTCTATTAGCTTAACACGATGACCCGGGACGAAACACGGCTTAGCGTGGCGATCTGTTGGCGGCCGATCCTCGCCCGCGTTGGCGAAGAACACCCTGTGACGCGATTGTTGCAAAGCCGCTGCCGCCACGTCGTCCAAACCAACGACAAACCGTTGGATGCAGGTGCATTTGACGTCGTATTGATGCTGGAAAACAGCCGTTGGATTCCGACTATCCTGGCCGAAATGGCGGCCATGAAAAACGACGCCCAAAGACCGATTCATGCGGTTTGGCACTGGGAGCCGTTACCCCTGCCGAAAGCGGCCGGGTTGGCGCCTCCTTCCCTCAGCATACGGGAACTGGCGAAAACCGTGCTCCGGGGTGTCCGGGCGACGGATCTGTACGCCAATTTAGCCGATCTAAAGCGACTGAGTCGAAACGGTTTTCCCGATCTTCTAATCGTATCGTCTCAAGCTTTGCAGGAGTCTCTGGTGGAACATGGGATTCCCGCGCATTGGGAACCGTACGACTACGAGATTGGAGACGGCGCACCGATCGCCGGCAATCGCGACATCGAGGCCTTGTATCTGGGTGCGCTGGATGTGCGGAGGCGGCAGAGGATCGCCAAACAACTCAGGCGTCGCGGGGTTGATTTGGTGAGCCGCGGCAGTTGGTTAGACAAAGCCCTTTGGGGCGAAAGCAGAACCCATCTCGTCAACCGGCCCGCGCCGTTCATTCCCGGCAGACATTATGTCGAGGCTGATGTCGGCGAAATGCCGGAAGCTCTAAATTACTACCATACGCATTCCGAGGAACGGAACAGTATCGTCGATCGTACTCATCGCTTTGTGACCGAAGAGCTCAGGATGGAAGCGACCGTGTCGCAAATCCTGGCACCTGTCGCCGAAATTCGTACGCGTGGGCGGGACGTAACCGATGCGTGACATGAGGATTGCCATACTGGGCGCCGGCGGCACCGGAGTCTGTGCGGCGCTTGAGTTGGCCGGTCGAGGCTATTTCGTCGATCTCTATGACGAGAATTCGCAGGCGATAACCAGAGCAAGCCAAAACAACGAGGGGAAAATTCACCTTGGTCTGGTCTACGCGAAAGATCGCACGTTAAATTCGGCCAAAACAATGATCCTGGGCGCCGTCCATTTCAAGGCATATCTGGAGCGCTGGATCGATTTCAATTCAGACTGCATCATGGTTTCCGAACCATTTTATTACGGCGTCCACAAGGGAACCATGACGAGCGCCGACGCGTTGGCGCAGCACTATGAATGTTGCAAGGAGCTGCTCGAAGATGCCTGCGCGGCAAACGGATTGTGCTATCTGGGTGAAGACAAAACATTGCTGGCGGAGCGGCTGCCGGCGCGGAAAATGGAACAACTCGTCTCCAGCGACTATTTCCTGAGTGTTTTCCGCACCTCGGAACGCGCCGTTGACCCGCGTCCCCTAGGCGAACTCCTGCGCGCAGCCGTGCGTGCAAACCCACGCATTCGGTTCATCGGCAATGCCCGGGTTACCGGCGTGGCGCGGACCCGTTCGAGTGCACTTCGCGTTTGTTTTCGTTTGAACGGAGACGACTTGACCGAAACCTATGATCACGTTGCCAATACGCTCTGGCACGGCAGGCTCGAGATCGACGCCACGCTCGGCCTGGCCCCGGAACGCGAATGGATTCATCGCTATAAGGTGGGTGGATGGCTGAAAACGCCGATTGAACCCGAGGCCGTACCCTCGCTCACCATTGTGCTCGGCCCGTACGGCGACCTAGTCAATTATCGACACAAAGGGTTGTATCTCTCGTGGTACCGCGTAGGCCTGATCGGCACCTCAAAGGCGCTGAAACCACCGGATTGGGATGCAACGGTGCCCGCCCCACGGCGGCAAAGCATCCTGCGGCAAAGCTACGACGCGTTGCTGAAGCGGTGTCCGCTCCTGCAATCCATTGAGCCGGACGAAGATGTGCTCGACCCGCGGGGCGGGATGATTTTCGCCTGGGGCGCAACAGATATCGACGACGGAGACAGCGCGTTGCACACGCGATACGAAATCGGCATTCATTCAGTCGGAAATTATCATTCCGTCAATACAGGCAAGTACACGATGACGCCCTACCTCGGATACAAAACCGCCGAGCGTATTCTAGGTATTACCTAGTTGCCCGTGAGAAAAAGCCCTTCGCTACGCTCAGAGTACTTTTCTTTAGTTCCAATAATGCGTTAGCGCTTCTTGAGGCGGCTCAGCGATGCGGCAACAAGCTTATTGTTTGCAGCAGAAGAGAGCGAAAATGGAGACAATTACCATTTTCAGAAAAGAGGCCGGTCACCTGACGGCGACCGGCCTCGTCAATTATTGACCGGACTTGCTTGGTCCGGTCGTCCGGTTGAACTCAGTCGAGCGCGAATACCCAAAGCACACCGCCGGTTGGTGTCTTCCGCTTGGTACCGATTGCCGCGTTGAGCGAACCTTCCATGCGTACCGCATCGACGCCCCAGCCGGATTGCACGGCAATATATTGCCTGCCGTTGACGGAATACGACGACGGCACCGCGGTGATCCCGGAGTTGGTCCGGAACTGCCAGAGGATTTCTCCGGTCTCGCCGTGGAATGCCCGGAAATAACGATCCCAGGTACCGCCCGAGAACACCAGAGCGCCGCCGGTGGTGAGCAGTGGGCCCCAATTGAAGGACTCGAATTTCTGCGTCCAAACTTCTTTGCCGGTGTTCAGATTCCAAGCCTGAACCTCGCCAATATGTTTCGAACCCTCCACCAAGTACATCTTGATGTCCGGGATCGGAACGCCAAGCCAGAGCTCGCCCGGTACATATTCCGCTTTCTTGCCAACCAACGAACCGCAGAGATTGTCGTTGGCCGGAATGTAGAACAGTCCGGTCTTCGGGTTGTATGCCTCCGGTGGCCAATCCTTGCCGCCCCACAGCGATGGGCAGAACTTGATGAACTTGTCGAGGACCGGCTTTTTCGCCGAGTCGTAATTCGGCCGGCCAGTGTTCGGATCGATACTTGTGAAGACGTCCTGGCGAACATATTTGTGCGCATCGACAAAGCCGATATCGGATCCCGTGCCACGGTCGAGCAACCACAGAAAACCGTTACGCCCGGCGTGCGCCAGACCGTTGATCTTCTTGCCATTGCGTTCGATCGGCAACAATATTGGGGCCGAGACCTCGTCCCAATCCCAGGAATCGTTCCAGTGATACTGGTGATGACCGACCAGGTCACCGTTCGATACCTTTACCGCAATCGCCGAGGCGGTGTAGAGATTGTCGCCCGGATGCGTGTCGCCGGTCCAAGGCGCGGCATTACCGGTACCCCAATAGGAAATGCCGGTTTCGGCGTCGTAGTTGCCGGTCAGCCAGACTGAACCGCCACCGGTCTTCCAGTCGTCACCGGACCAGGTGTCGTGACCAGCTTCGCCCGGGCCGGGGATGGTGTGAACCACCCATTCGGTGGCGCCGGTCTTGGCATTCAGGGCCGTAATATGACCGCGAATGCCGTATTCGCCGCCCGAGGTGCCGACCATGATCTTGCCCTCCGCAATCAGCGGCGCCATGGTCAAATAATACCCTTTCTTCCAGTCATCGACGGCCGTCTTCCACACCACCTCTCCGGTTTCGGCATTGAGCGCGACGACCATGCAATCGGTGGTCGCGAGATAGACATTGTCGCCGAAAAGGCCGACGCCGCGATTGGTCGGATGGAGTTGAAACAGCTCTTCGGATATCTCATGCTTGAAGCGCCATTTTACGTCACCCGTAGCGGCGTCGAGCGCCACAATTTGGTTCTGCGGCGTAGTAATGAACATGACTCCGTCATTGACGATCGGCGGCGACTGGTGGCCCTCACCAACACTGGTCGAGAACGCCCAAGCGGGTTTGAGATCCTTGACGTTGCCGGTGTTGATTTGGGCCAGCGGGCTGTATCCCCAGCCTTCATAATTGCCGCGATACATGAGCCAGTTGTGTGGCTCGGGATTTCTCAGTCGCTCGGCGGTGACAGCCGAGTAACCGTCGGCCGATGCGGCCGCAGGCAGCAGCATTGCTGCGGCGATCATCGCCCCACCGAACACCCTCAAACTGTTGCTAAAATCCATTTCGTCCTCCCTTTTCGATCGTTTGCTATAGGGCAGAGATAGATCCGGCCCGGCACGAAGCGTAGTTGGCCTAGCTACGCTTGCGCCTCCCCACTTTCCCGGTCAGGCCACCGGCGGCCGTTGGCACGCCGTCCTTCGCGGTCAATGGCAACGCAGGCAAGGCCCGCTTCGCCGGTCCGGAGACGACCCGCGCCCCATTTTTCGGGTCGAAATGCGTTTCGTGACAAGGGCAGATGAACTGTTGGTGGTCCGGATGCCATGCGGTGACCGGACAATTCTGATGCGTACAAATCGCCGAGTAAGCGATCACACCGTCTGCCGCCCGCGCCCGGACCTCGTCGGTATAGCTATCCTCGGCCAAACGAACCAAGAGGATCTGATTCAGACGCGAACCGTTGCGCAGCACACCCGCGATCGGATCGTAGGGATAGACAACAAGCGGTCTCGCGCCAATTGCCACATCGGCCATTGAGACCACTTCACCCTTGCGCGAACCGGTTTTGAAAGCCAATTGGTCGCCGGCTTGCGCGCGTATTTTGCTCGCATCGGCGGCGGCGCTTGCCGAGCCCGAGCGGAACAGCGTGGGCGACAAAATCCAACTCGTCAGGCCGCCAAGCACCACGCGCCGGCGCCAGCGAGGCCGGATCTGTTGACAGCGTCGTTCGTTCTTGCCCCGACTATCGCCCTCAACCGGGCCGATCTCGGTTCGGCTCCCCCACGCGGTTTTGTCGGCCATGGATGCGTCACTGCCCCCTATAGGGATTCCCCAGATGGCTCTTCGCAACAGCTGTTGACGCTACCATGAGGGTCGACCAGGAGCGAGTCTGAGCGCAAATTTTTCCAAACTTGCCTGCGAGACGGGCAATGTCAGACCCAGTCGGCTCAGGGTTGGGCGTTAGGTTCCGTCGCTTCCGGCAACGCAGAAATTCTTCGTTTTCTCAACAGTAGACGGTACGGTTCCGAATGATATCGCGAATAATCGAGCTCACTGTAGCCAGCCTGGTAATTCTCAGCTCGTCGTCGATCGCGGGCGCCCAAGCGATGTCGGGCGACCCATGCGACACGCGATCGTCCGCCCGAAAGTTTGCTGAGGCTCTGAACTCGGCGGCGCTGCCCGGCGATGCGCAAGCCGCACTGCACCATCGTAGAGGCCTGCTGTTCATGCGAGCCGGCGACTATCAGCGCGCGGCCGAGGATTATCAGATGGCGCTTCGTCTCCGGGTGACTTTCACCGAAGCCTATTTGGATCGCGGAATTCTGTTCGGCCATCAAGCGCGCTTTCAAGCGGCGATCGCCGACTTCGATTGGATTATTCGTAACCACCCGACACACGTAGAAGCGTATTTTCGCCGCGGCGAGGCCAACGCCGAGATTGGTCACTATCAGCGGGCGATCCGGGATTTCGCCACCGCGATCGCGCATGACCCCGACCACGCCGCGGCCCATTTGGGCCGCGCCCAAGCCTATCGCAAGAGCGGTGCGCATGAATTGGCCCTGGCGGACAATGCGGCAGCGATACGCCTCTCGCCGGATAGTGCAGATGCTTATTTTCAACGCGCTGTGACCTACCATCGGCTCGGCGCCTTCGATCAGGAATTCGTCGCCTGGGCCAAGGCGATCACCCTGGATCCGGACATATACTGGTTGTACGGCATCCTCTATCGTCATCGTCTGCTTATGAATGCTCTGCGGTCGGACCACCGCACCGCGCTGCGACACCAGCCGACCGACCCCAAGGCCTATTTCAACCGCGGCGAAGCCTATCGCTATCGCCGACAATATTGCCGAGCCATTCGTGACTACACCAAGTCGATTTCATTGAAGGCCCGGTCCGTCAATGCCCGTCTCGGCCGCGGCATCGCCTATTATGCAGTCGGCGCCTACGACCGCGCGATCGATGATCTCTCCATTGTTCTCCGTCTGCGGCAGACTAATGCGCAAGGGTATTATTACAGGGCACTTGCCTACCGAGCGATCGGCGCCGTCGAGCAAGCGAAAGCAGATCTTGATACGGCTGAGCGACACTCACCGTTCAATCCGACAATTCGAGCGTTGGCAAACGCCATTGGTTCACGACATTAATCAGATCCGGATATACCGCCGATCGAGCCCGTGACGACGTCACACTACGGCCCCTCAAATGAGAGGCCGTAGTTATTGATTTTATTTTTTGTGGTGCGCCCGGCAGGACTCGAACCTGCGACATTCTGCTTAGAAGGCAGATGCTCTATCCAGCTGAGCTACGGGCGCTCTATGGGTCACCGCCTAGGGCCGGCCGTCATTTGACACGGGAGAAGGCGAAGTTGTCGGCGTAGGCGCGGATCCGGCGTTTGCGGGCGCGCGGCTCGCGAACGTCGTAAGGGATGGCATAGCGCTCGGCGAAGTCGATCGCCTGGTCCTTGGTGTCGAAACTCATGACGATCTGCCCACGCATGTCGGCCGAGCCGCACCAGCCCATTAACGCGTCCGTGTGCCGCGCCAATTCCGGCTCGAACTCCAAATGCCAGCGCCGGGTCCGCGCCCGCCCGGACTGCATCGCCGTTTTTGCCGGTTGAAAGATCCGTGCTTTCATAGCTCGCTTTCGGCTTCGCCTCACATGACCAACGCGATAGCACTTACGCCGGCTGATATCAACAAATCCCTCACCCCGTGTCCGCAGCGGCATGGAAGGCGGCGCTGACCGAATCTGAGATATCGCGGAGCCATTGGCTGCCATCCTGAACGGCGGCATCGGGCAGGCTTTGCACCCAATCCACGTGACTGACCTCGGGCGCGCCACCGCTTAACGCCGCCGGGCAGGCCGGAACCTCGATCGCGAGCGCCGGCATGTCGACGCCACGCTCTTCCAAGAATGCCGATAGGCGCTGAACGCGCTCGTCGATGCACACCTCCAAGGTGGCAAGCGCCTCCGCGATGACGATGCGCATGTCGGCATGGTCTGCGGTGTCCGGAATGCGTGCCAACCGGACCTCCTGATACCACGCCCTAAGGGCGAACAACTCGCCGATATAATGGAGGTTTTGGTCGAGCCTCCGCTTGAGGTCGTCGAGGGTGCCGGGCGCAACGCGGCGTTCGATATCTGCACTGGGCTTGGCGACCAATGTGTTGTCGGGCACCGCCTTCCGGACCACTTGGCCGGCGGCGGTAAGCGCGCCGAAGCCAACCGTCTGCGGCCCGACCAGGCCGGCCATGCCACCCATAAAAATGCGCGGCTCGCGCATGAACACGCCCGCGCAAACGTCGCCGATCAGCGACGCGGTTGCCTTGTCACCCCGGGCGCCCCAGGGCGTGAAATTGAAATGGATGAAGCCGCTGCCGATTTCCGAATGATCGCGCCGGGAGCGCCCGCCATAGATCAACACGTCGCAAAAATTGATCACCGAGCCGAGGGTTGCAAAACAAAGCAGGATCGATTGCTTCAGGCCGACCGCATGGGCGGTCGAGGCCTGCTCCTCCAGAATCGTGCCGCCGCGAATGTGGTTGGCGGCGCCGACCCGGGCATCGGGCAACAGCACGGCATCGTTCACATAACCGCTCGCCACCGCGGCGCCGGTGCCGATCACGCCATTGTCGATGACCGCCGGCCCTTCTTGGCCGATGACCGCGCCGGGTCCGACAAACGTCCGCGCGCCAAGCAAGCGCGTGCCGGGATGGAGCACGGCGCCGGACCGAACCCGACCAAGCACCACGGCCGGATCGACATACGTCTGGCGCGGGTCGACGATGACGACGCCGTTCGCTTCTAACTGCCGCAGCCGGTTGGCCAAAGGATCGCTCATGGGCTCTGCTTCGCGATTGCTCGGAACCCAGAGCCTAGCGTAGATTCGCCCGGAAGATAATCATTCAGACGCCAGCCGGCGCACTCTTGTCTCCAGCCACATTTCGTGTTGCTCTCGCGGCATGAAAGACAATCCGGCATCAGGCAGCGGCTGGCCGAGCAACCGGCCGGCGAATTCCGCTACCGACGCGGCCCGGCTCGCCGAGAGCGACCGCGCCGCCGGTTTCGAGATCGCCGACGATTTCGAGCCGTTCACGCAACGCAACGACCTCTTCAACCGGGCGTTTTGGGACCCGAGTATCGCCACCGACCACGCCAAGGGTTTCTTCAATAGCTACCGCATGCGCTCGATCCCGCGCCGCGGCGACGGCTTCACTCAAAAGGATTTCGCGCTCCGCAACGCGGCCTGGTCACTGGCCGACTCCATTGCCGACCGGTCAATGGCCGACGGCGTCCGCGAGGGCTTCCTGGATCCGCTGCAACCTCATGGCGAGCGGGCGCCGGAGCAAGTCCCGGTCGACAATCCCCAGGCCATGGGCCAAGAAATCAAGCGCATCGCGCAACTGTTCGGCGCCGATATCGCCGGCGTCACCGCCTTCGATCCGCGCTGGCTCTATGCGAGCCGGGTCGATTGCCGGGATTTTTCCGAAAAGCCCAACGACCTGCCGCCCGGCCTGACCAGCGTCATCGTGTTGGGCCATGGCATGGATTTGAACCTGGTTGACACCTACCCTTCGGCGCTGGCCGGCACCGCCGTCGGTCTCGGTTATTCCGGCGAAGCCGCGACCGCGCTCAAGCTCGCCAACTATATTCACAATTTGGGATACGAGGCCGTGGCCTCAATGAACGACACCGCTCTGGTGATCCCGCTCGCGATCAAGGCCGGTCTCGGCGAATACGGCCGCAACCAAATGGTCATGACGGAAGAATTCGGTCCAAGAGTTCGGTTTTCAAAGATTTTCACAGATTTGCCCTTGACGCACGACGGGCCGAAGCGCTTTGGCGTGAGCGAATTCTGCGCCATTTGCCGGCGCTGCGCCGATGCCTGCCCGGTCAGCGCCCTTCCCCTTGGCCCACCGACCGACGCGGGACCGAACCAATCCTCGATCAAGGGCGTGAAGAAATGGACCGCGGACTGCGAGAAATGCTTCGGCTATTGGACCAAGCTGAAAAGCGACTGCGCCATTTGCCTGCGCGTCTGCCCGTACAACAAAGATTTTTCCCGGCCGGTCATGCGTCTGGCCCGGCGCCTGGCAGGCACCAGGCTACGTAAGGCGATCCTGTGGCTCGATACCGCGCTTGGCCACGGCGGGCGCTCCACGCCGAAGGCCTGGTGGCAGCGATTGGCCAGCAATTCGCGGAACTGAGTCCGGCACTCAGGGCGCCTGCAACGCCGCGCGGCGTTTGGCGGAGCCGCTCAAGGTCCAGGCGTCGGTGACCCCGCCGGCCAGGACTCGTGCCAGCGTATCACGCAACGGCTCGCCCGGTTTGGGAAAGACAACGACGCGCCTCACCGGACGTTCGCCGGCCCGCATGGCAATCACTTGCGGCGCCAGCGCCTGAAAGCGTCCGGCATGCTTTTCGGCGGAACGATGCGTGGTGAAGCTGCCGATAACAATGAAGCCATCGACGGTGCCGGCTGCCACCGGCTCGGCCGGTGTCGGTTGCACCGCCGCCACGTCGATGGGTTTTGCCGCCGGCGCCCAACGGTCTTCGCTGCCAAGCGCCGCCACGACCGCATCCGGCACCGGCTCATCTCTGCCGGCGGGTTTGATGTCGATGGGTTCGGACGATGGCGCCGCCACGATAACCCTCGGATTCGCCCGCAAATTGAGGCCAACGTCGACCACCTGCTGCTGTGGCTCCTCGACCATCGCCGATTTCAACCACGGCAACGGGGTGGTCGGCGACTTGCTCGCCAATGTCAGCGGCCCCCCGCCTTGTTCTTGGTTGAATGTAAGCAAGCCGGCACCAAGAATGGCCGCCGCACCGATCAAATACAAAGCAATTGGATGCTCATTCATGGCTGCCCGGCCCATGTCAATGAACGGAATTTCCCAGCTCGGCCAAGCCCGTTACGACCGACTGGGGTACGACGATATTAGAGCCTGTGTTCGAAAAAAGCAAAAGTCATTGCCGTCGGACCATTTGACAACCGCTTGCAGACATTTGGAGCCTGGTGTATGGCATGCGCTCTCCAACCGGACGGGGCGTAGCGCAGCCTGGTAGCGCGGCTGCTTTGGGAGCAGCAGGTCGTTGGTTCGAATCCAATCGCCCCGACCATTTTTCCAGTCCGTTAGTTCGGCAGTCCGGCTTCAACAAAGCCGGCGATGGCGTACGCGAGATCGGGCGACTAGCACCATCGAAGTGGCCCCGTAAATTCGTTGAGCAGGGCGAAGACACTGTCGACTTCGCGGTTGAAAGGATCGACCCAACTATGCCGATCGCGTTCGGCGCCGATCAGTTGCACCGTGACGCGCAAACGGTCGCCGGCCTGGTGCACACTGCCATCGACTACGTATCGCGCATCCAACTGCTCGTTCACTTTCTTGATCTGAACCGCGTGGCCCCGACCGATGAATGCGGGTGTTTCGTGCGATCACGTAGAATGCGCGGCCTCGGGACAACGCGGCGATCAATTCTTCTGTGATACCGTCTGAACTATGCTCCCGGTCGGATTTGTCCGACAGGGTATCGAAAGGGAGGACTGCAACGTAGGGCCGCTCCGGCAGACCGGACGACCCATCCGAATGAGTCGACCCCATCGTCGGCATCGGTTCCAATTGCTCTCTGCTTCGGCGGCCGATCAATCGGTCAATTTCATCAGCGTGCCGCGGCGTCGTTTCGTCAGCACTGGGCAGGCCGCCATCACGGATCGCCATGTAAAGCGCTTCGGTCTCGGGTTCAGGCTCTACGCCGAGTTCGCTCTGCAGCAGCTGACAGAGGTCTTTGTAAACAGCCAACGCGGCATTACGTCGGCCCTGCAGGGCCAACCCGGCCATCCAGAGCCTATACGCCGCCTCATCGAGTGGATCGATAGCCGCCAACTTGCAGGCTGTTGTCTCCATATCGCCAAACCGTCGGTCGGCATAACGACTGGCCGCCAAGCGGAGAAAGCATATAGTGGCGAGTTTCCTAAGGCTTACGCGTTCGTCCGACAACCATGCCTCGAACGTTTCACCGCCAGCACCGTGGCCTTCCATCAGCTCGCCTTCATAGAGTGCGAACGCCTTGTCCAAGCCGTCGTCGTTGCCGGTGACTGCCTGCCTAAAGGTCGCGACATCGCATTGCACTGCCTCTGCGTTCAACCAGATGTGGCACTGGTCGCTGTTGAGCACCGAGGGCTCAAGATCGCCGATCACCTTCTTCAGCCGGTAGAGCGTCTGACGCAAGGTGCCCCGCGCCTGTTTGTCAGCCCGGTCCGGCCACAGAAGCTCCGTGACCTGGCCGCGCGTCATCCGCATTTCCGGTGTCATGGCCAAGCAGGCGAGCAGCAAGGCGCAGTGTCTGGTCTGAAAACTGAGCGTCTTTCCGCCAAGCCGCAATTCGAGCCCGCCGAGTAGATTGATCTCCAGCTTAGCCATGACGACGGTCTCGGAGCTGGTCGAAGGCGGCAAAATGAGGCAGTTCAGGGCCGTCGCGAAAACTCAGGGAAGCCTCGATTCCACCGTTCGTCAAAAACAGTCCGCCGTCCAGGTGCGGGAGATATATTCGAAACTTGGTCACAGTCTAGTCTCCTTAGGTTTTCGCCATCGGCTATACGGCCGCTTCCCTAGGCAGAAACCTATTCCTTTTGCGTCATCAAACTAGTGAACTCGTGGTGTGGTATCTGGTGTTTCGTGAAGGCCGTTTAAAATCAATGTGTTCGAGGAAATTACCAGGGATTCAGGAAGACCAATCCGTGCCGGCCGTAGCGGCCGACTAGACTCGTGGTACAGTAAACTGCGGTTTCAATTCAAAGGACTTCACAATGGCCGGCATGCTGCCGAAGCGAAATGTGGACACACGTGAACAACTTCTCGTGATCGCCGAGCAATTGGTTCTCGATAAAGGCTTTGCGGCAACCTCAATAGACGAACTGATCGCGGCAGTGGGTATCACCAAGAGCGGATTCTTCTATCACTTCAAGGGCAAGGAAGAACTTGCGAAAGCGCTCTTACAACGCTACATCGACCGCGAAGAAGAGATGCTGAACGATCTGTTCCGGCGGGCAAGAGAACTGCACGAAGACCCGCTGCACGGATTTCTCGTTGGCCTAAAAATGTTCGCGGAAATGATGTCGGACTTGCCGGATGGCCATCCCGGCTGCCTGGTCGCTTCTTACTGCTATCAGGAGAACTTGTTCCGCAAAGACGTGGTCGCGCTCAATCGGGAGGCGGTCCTCGCCTGGCGTCGACGCTTTCGCGAAATCTTCGATCAGATCGCCGAACGTTATCCGCCCCGCCTGGACGTCGATTTCGATGCCCTTGCCGACATGGTATCCGTGCTGGTGGACGGCGGCATCATTATCTCCAAGGTCGTGCGCGACAAAAACGTTTTGCCACAACAGGTAATGTTGTTCCGAGAATACATTCGGGTGATCTTCCTCGGCATGTGATGCAAAAATGAAGCATTTGCGCAGACTGTACCGAGCATGCCCAAGTGCCACCAAGTCCGGTCATTCTATCCCAGTTCACCGTTTTGACGATCGACTCTTTGACCGGACGGGGCGTAGCGCAGCCAGGCAGCGCGGCTGCTTTGGGAGCAGCGGGTCGTTGGTTCGAATCCAATCGCCCTGACCATTTTTGCGTGGGTCCATACCGGACACATGGTTTGCAGTCTATTCCGGCAGACCGGCTTTTCGAAGGCCGTCAATGCAATGTTCCAGGTCGGATTTTACACGCCAGGGCAATGATGCGCGTATGAATCCGAGCGACACCTTTTGGTTCATGTTTCGGGCTTGCACAATGGCCGCGTTCGCTTCGTCAAACCGTCCCAACTGAGCCAGTGATGCCCCTAGGAATGCCCAACACCAAGATTCCGCGCCGGGAAAATGGGTAGAACTGAGCGCCGTCTCAGCCGCTTCCTGGTACCATCGCAGTTGGTAAAATGCATGCGCCTTGGATTGCAAAAACGCCCATTTAAGGGTATCGCGCGGCGATAGACGCAACGCTGCATCCACGTGGGCAATTGCTTCCTCATGCCGGCCCAAAAAGATGAACGCCGTCGTTAGGCCGTGATAGGCGAGCGCATAGCTTGGATTGATCTCCAACGCCAATTCGAAATGAGTGACCGCGCCTTCAAGGTCACCGCATAACGTATAAGCGCGCCCGAGGCCGAAATAGGTGTGCGCGTTCTTACTATCCAACGCCACCGCCCGGCGACCGGCCTCGACCGCTTCGGCAATCGATGCTTTCGGATTATCGGCGTAGCCAAGCATGACCCACCCGAATAAGGCGCTGGCCAACGTGCCGAAAGCATGGCCGAACATGGGGTCAAGTTCTACGGCCCGTCGCAGAAGGCGGATGCCTTCAGTGAAGTTTTCTTTCGTCATTTTGTAGCATTGCCAGGTGGCGCGGTGATGGCAATCCCAAGCACTGAGGACGGCAGGGGATCTCTGGCGTGAGCGTTCGCTTTCGGCATCGCGCAATTCCGGCTCGATGGTTCCCACGATATTTCGCGTGATTTCGTCCTGCAGCGCGAATATATCGCCGACTTCCCGATCGTAGCGTTCCGCCCAAATATGTCTGTCGTGTTCAGCGTCGATGAGCTGCGCCGTAACCCGAACACGATCGCCGACCCGACGAACACTGCCCTCTACGACGTACCGAGCGCCCAGTTCCTCTCCCACTTGTTTGATCTGAACCGCGCGCCCCCTGTAGCTGAACGTAGAATTTCGAGCGATCACATATAACTCTCGGACCCGAGACAATCCGGTAATGAGATCCTCCGTGACGGCGTTGGAAAAGTATTCCTGATCAGGTTCGTCTGACAGGTTGTCGAACGGTAAGACCGCGATGTAAGGCAGATCCGAGAATCCCGGGCGCAGTTCTTGCCGAATAGAACTGTCGGCCGCTGATTTCTTACTGCTTAGCAAACTGCCATCGCGGATCGCCGCGGAAAGTGCCTCAGTCTCGGGTTCCGGCTCGGCGCCGAACTCGTCGTGCAGAAGCGTGCAAAGTTCTTTGTAGGCCTTCAATGCCGCATTGCGCTGATCCTGAAAGGCGCAAGCAGTCATCAATAGCCGGCGGGCCGCCTCGTCGACCGAATCGATCGCCACGAGCTTACGCGCTGTCACTTCCAAATCGGCGAAGCATTGATTTTCGTTTTGGTGGCCCGCCAGACGGAAGAAGCCTTGCTTGGCCCTTTTCCTAATATTCAGGCGCTCGTCCGACAACCAGGCCTCGAAGGCCTCACCGGCCGCGCCGTGGTTTTCGATCAGCTCACCGTTGTACAGCGCGAATGCCTCGGCCAACCCATTCTCGTCGCCGTCCAAAGCTTGCTTGAACGCGGCAACATCACACCACACCGTCTGTTCGCTCAACCAAACGTGGCTTCGATTGCTATAGAATAACGCAGGCTCCGGATCGCCGAACACGGATTTCAACCGGTACAAAGTCTGACGCAAGCTCGCGCGTGCCTGGTCCTCGGCGCGATCGACCCACAAAAGCTCGCAAATCCTGCCGCGGGTCAAGCGCATGTCCGGCGCCATGGCCAGGCAAGCGAGCAGCAGGGCGCTGTGCCGGGTCGGAAATGTCAACGCATTGCCGTCGAACCGCACCTCAAGCCCGCCAAGCAGTCTGATCTCCAGCCTAGCCATCAAATCATTCCCGGCGACGTCGCGATTTGGAGGCAATCATCATGCTTTTGTAAATTCTAGCTGTTGATCATCGGTACGGCGACGGTCCCGACAAACCAAGTATTTCACGCTGCGCAAATTTTACTCCGGCAGACCGGCTATCCGAAGCCCCTCGATAACGTGCTCAAGATTGGCCTGCACGCGCCAAGGCAAAAACATGCGTATGAATTCGAGTGAAACTTTCGGATTCTTTTGTCGGATCTCCGCGATGGCTGCTTTCGCTTCGTCAAGCCTTCCCAACTGAGCAAGTGAAGCGCCAAGAACCGCCCAACACCAAAATTCCGCGCCGGGATAACGGGTCGAACTGAGCGCGATGTCGGCTGCTTCCTGGTAGCGCCGCAGTTGGTAATGGGCATGCGCTTTAGCTTGGAGAAACGCCCATGTAAGAATATCGCGCGGCGACAGCCGCAACGCCGCATCCGCGTGTTCAATCGCTTCCTCATGCCGGCCCAGAAAGGCGTGCGCCGTCGCCAGACCGTGGTGGACGAGCGCATAACTTGGATTGATCTCCAACGCCAATTCGAAATGGGTGACCGCGCCTTCAAGGTCACCGCACAACGTGTAAGCGCGCCCGAGGCCGTAATGGTTGTGCGCGTTCTTACCATCCATCGCCACCGAGCGGCGACCCGCCTCGACCGCCTCGGCAATCGATTCCTTTGGATTATCGGCGTAGCCGAGCAAAACCCACCCATATAAGGCGATGGCCAACGTGCCGAAGGCATGGCCGAACATGGGGTCAATTTCCACGGCCTGTCGCAGAAGGCGGATACCTTCAACATAATTCTCTTTCGTCATTTTGTAGCAATGCCAGGTGGCGCGGTGGTGACAATCCCAGGCACTGAGGACGCCAGGCGGCTTCCGGCGTACGCGTTCGCTTTCGGCATCCCGTATTTCCGGCTCGATGGCGCCTACGATACTTAACGTGATTTCATCCTGCAACGCGAAGATATCTCCGACCTGCCGATCGTAGCGTTCCGCCCAAACATGTCGGTCGTGTTCGGCGTCGATGAGCTGTGCCGTAATCCGAACGCGGTCACCTACCTTACGGACGCTGCCCTCGACAATGTAACGAGCGCCGAGTTCCTGCCCCACCTGCTTAATCTGGACAGCGCGCCCCTTGTAGCTAAACGTGGAATTTCGGGCGATCACATAAAACGCACGGACCCGAGACAATCCGGTGATGAGATCCTCCGTGACGGCGTCCGAGAAGTATTCCTGATCCGGCTCGTCGGACATGTTGTCGAACGGCAGGACCGCGATGTAAGGCCGATCCGAAAGTCCCTGGCGCGGTTCTTGTGGACTAGATTTATCGGTCGTTGATTCGTTACCGCTTAGCAGGCTGCCATCGCGGATCGCCGCGGAAAGGGCCTCGGTCTCGGGTTCCGGCACGGCGCCGAACTCGTCTTTTAGAAGCGTGCAGAGCTCAGCGTAGGCTTTCAATGCCGCATTGCGCTGATCCTGAAATGCGTAGGCATTCATCAAAATCCGGCGGGCCGCCTCGTCGAATGAATCGATCACCACCAGCTTGCGCGCCGTCGCTTCCAAATCGGCAAAGCGTCGACTGTCGCCTTGGAGGTCCGCCAGACGGAAGAAGCCATTCTTGGCGATCTTCCTAATACTAAGGCGTTGGTCCGACAACCAAGTCTCGAAGGTTTCACTGCCCGTGCCATGGCCTTCGATCAACTCACCTTCGTAAAGCGCGAATGCCTCGACCAACCCGTTCTCATCGCCGTCCAACGCGTGCTTGAACGCGGCAACATCGCACCACACCGTCTGTTCGCTCAACCAAACATGGCGCCGATTGCCATTGAGCAAAGGAGGTTCCAGATCCCCAATCACGGTTTTCAATCGGTAGAGTGTCTGACGTAGCGCCGACCGAGCCTGTTCGTCGGCGCGATCAGCCCACAGGAGCTCGGTAATCCTGTCGCGCGTCAACCGCATTTCCGGCGCCATGGCCAAGCAGGCGAGCAACAAGGCGCTGTGTCTTGTCGGAAAATTTAGCGGATTTCCGTCAAGCAGCATTTCCATCCCGCCAAGCAGTCTGATCTCTAACTTAGCCATCAAAAATTTCTCGGCACCATCGAGACTTCGAGAAAACCGGTCATGAGTTTGTTAAATCTAGCGGTTTTTTGAGGTTAAGGCGACGGCCCCAGCAAACCGATTGATTTTTGCCGCACAGTCCTTTTTCCGGCAACTCGGCCTTATTCCGGCAACCTGGCCTTATTCCGGCAGCCCGGCTTTTTGAAGGCCCTCAATGGCGTGTTCCAAATCCACAGCAATCCGCCAAGGCAATGATGTCCGAATGAAACTAAGTGTCGCGTTCTGATTTTTTTGCCGAACCTGCGAAATGGCCTCTTTGGCCTCGTCAATCCGCCCCAGTTGGGCAAGTGAAGCCCCAAGCCATACCCAACACCAAAATTCCGCACCGGGATAATGGGTCGAAATGCGCGCTGTCTCGGCGGCTTCGTCGTATCGCCTCAGGTGATACAGAGCGTGCGCCTTGACTTGCAGGAACGTCCATTTGAGCGGATCGCGCGGTGACAGACGCAACGCCGTATCGGCGTGACCGACCGCCGCGTCATGCTGACCCAGCAAAGCAAGCACTGTCACAAGACCGTGATGGGCAAGCGCATAGCTTGGATTGATCTCCAACGCCAATTGGAAATGAGAGTTCGCACCGTCGAGGTCGCCGCTCAAAGTGTAAGCGCGCCCGAGCCCATAGTGATTGTGCGCGTCCTTGCCGTCCAAAGTCACCGCACGCCGACCGGCCTCGACCGCTTTCGCAACCGATTCCTTCGGTGCATCGGAATGGCCGAGGAGGACCCACGCATGCAGCGCGATCGCCAATGACCCATAGACATGGCCGGACGTTGGATCAAGCTCCGTTGCCTGGCGCAGCAGACGAAGACCTTCGACAAAATTTTCTTTTGTCATCTTGTAGCAATGCCAAGTGGCACGGTGGTGGCAATCCCAGGCGTTCAGATGATCAAGCGATTTTCGGCTGGCGCGCTCGCTTTCGGCCTCTCCCAGCTCCGGCTCGATGGCGCCCACAAGGGTTTGCGTTATTTCGTCCTGAAGGGCGAAGATATCACCTACTTCTCGGTCATAGCGCTCAGCCCAAATATGTCTGTCATATTCCGCATCGATGAGTTGGACCGTGATCCGCACGCGATCGCCTACCCTGCGCACGCTGCCTTCTATCACATACCGTGCGCCAAGCTCTTGGCTCACCTGTTTAATCTGAACCGCTCTGCCTCTATAGGTGAAAGTGGAGTTACGAGCGATCACGTAAAATGCGCTAACCCGAGACAGACCGGCGATCAGATCCTCGGTAATGGCGTCCGAAAAATATTCCTGATCTGGTTCGTCCGACATGTTGTCGAAGGGCAAGACCGCGATGTAGGCCCGTTCCGACGGGCGCAACACCGGGTCCGGTTGGATCGAAACATCGGTCGCTGATGCATCACAGCTTGAAAAGGTGCCATCTCGGATCGTCACGGATAAAGCTACGGTCTCCGGCTGGGGATCAACGCCGAGTTCGTTCTGCAACAACTGGCAGAATTCCTTATAAACATTCAACGCGGCATTGCGCTGGTCCTGCAACGCACAGGCCGACATCAATAGCCTGTGGGCCGGCTCGTCCAACGGATCGATCGCCAACAGTTTACGCACCGTCGCCTCGACGTCGGCAAACCGTCGGTCGGCGTGCTGATGCTCCGCTAGGCGGAAGAAGCTATCTGTGGCCAGCTTCCTAAGGCTGATGCGTTCGTCCGATAACCAGGCCTCAAAGGTTTCACCGCCCGCGCCGTGGCCTTCAATCAATTCGCCGTTGTAGAGCGCGAAAGCGTCGGCTAACCCGTTCCCGTCGCCACCGAGCGCTTGCCTGAATTCCGTGACGTCACACCACACCGAGTTTGCACTCAACCACACATCGCGCCGATTGCCATGGAGCACAGGGGGCTCCAGATCTCCGATCACGGATTTCAGCCGGTAGAGCGTCTGACGAAGCGTCGCCCGTGCCTGTTCCTCGGCACGATCCGCCCACAGGAGCTCGGTAATTCTGCCACGCGTCAACCGCATTTCCGGTGCCATGGCCAAGCAGGCGAGCACCAATGCGCTGTGCCTCGTCGGAAAAGTAAGCGGGTTTCCGTCAAGCAGTACTTCCAGCCCGCCGAGCAGTCTGATCTCCAACTTAGCCATCAAAATATTCTCGGTAACGTCGAGGCTTTGCGAAAAACGATCATGAATTTGTTAAATCTACCGGCATTTTGAAGTTAAGGCGACGGCCCCGACAAACCGATTGAAATTTGCCGCGCAGTCCTTATTCCGGCAAGCCGGCTTGAATGAAGCCGGCAATGGCGTGCTCCAGTTCGGAAGTCTCTCGCCACGGCAGTGAAGTGCGCAGGAAACCGACGGTCGCGTGCGGGCATTTTTCTAAGACCACGGCGATGGCGACCTTCGCCTCCTCGATCCGGCCCAATTGCGCAAGCGACGCGGCAAGCCAGGCCCCACTCCATAATTCCGCGGCGGGATGATGCGTCGATTCACGTGCTACGTCCGCTGCCTCGGCGTAACGCCGGAGTTGATAAAGGACCAGGGCCTTGGTTTGTTGAAACGTCCATTTCAGGGGATCACGCGGCGACAGACGCAACGCCGCGTCGACATGCTCGAGCGCCAGTTCCGGTTGGCCAAGCAAGGTGAGCGCCATCGACAACCCATTGTGCGCCGGCGCGTAGCTCGGATTGATCGCCAAGGTCGAATTGAAGTGGGTGACGGCACCTTCGAAATCGCCACTCAACGTATAGGCGCGTCCGAGCCCATAGTGATTGTGCGGATCTTTGCTGTCCAACACCACCGCGCGCCGGCCGGCCTCGACCGCCTTCGTAATCAGCCGGTCGGGCTGATCTTCGTAACCGAGAAGGATCCAGCCATGGTAGGCGGTCGCCAACGTCCCGAAGGCCCGGCCGAACGTTGGATCGAGTTCCGTCGCCAACGTCAAAAGGCGGAGGCCTTCCTCATATTCTTCCTTCACGATCTTATAGAAATGCCACATGGCGCGGTGGTAGCAGTCCCAAGCGCTAAGATTCTCGGTCGGCTTTTGGTTGGCCCGCAGGATTTGGGCCTCTCCCAACTCAGGCTCGATCGCGCCGACGACGGTTTCGGTGAATTCGTCCTGTAAGGCGAATATGTCTCCGACATCCCGATCATACCGGTCGGCCCAAATATGACTGTCCCGCTCCGCATCGATCAGTTGGACAGTCATCCGCACGCGATCGCCCGCCCGGCGCACGCTGCCTTCAATCACGTACTGGGCGCCGAGCTGCCGGTTTAACTCCCTAATTTGAGTGGCCTGCCCTCGGTAAGCGAACGTGGAGTTTCGAGAAATGACGTCGAACGCGCCGACCCTGGACAAGGCCGTGATGAGATCCTCGGTGATGGCGTCGGCGAAATATTCCTGATCGTTGTCAGCCGACATGTTGTCGAAGGGTAATACCGCGACAAGGGGCTGCGCCGGCAAGGCTGATCGCGCTTCCGTTGGAAGCGGATCCCGCGGCGCTGTGGCCCGCGCCTGCACGCTGTCTTTGTCACCAATCAAACGGCCAATTTCAATAGCATGTTCTGGCGTTGTTTCCGCACCGCCTGACAGGCCGCCGTCGCGGATCGCCTCAGACAGCGCTTCGGTCTCGCTTTCCGGATCGACGCCGAGTTCGCTTCGCAACAGGCCACAATGGTCCTTGTAGGCGGCCAACGCGGCATTGCGCTCGTCCTGCAAGGCAAAAGCAGCCAGCAGTAGCCTATGGGCCCCTTCATCCATAGGATCGATTGCTACGAGCTTGCGGGCCGTGGTCTCCATTTCTTGAAAGCGTCGGTCTGCATAGCGATACGCCGCCAAACGCGAGAAGCCGTTTCTGGCCAGTTTCCTTAATTCAATACGCTCGTCCATCAACCAGGCTTCAAACGTATCACCACCGGCGCCATAGCCTTCGAACAGCTCACCGCCGTAAAGGGCAAAGGCCTCGGCCAATTGCTCGACGTCGCCAACGATTGCGTTTTTAAAGGCAGCGACATCGCTCCACACGTACTCCGCGCCTAGCCAGACGTCGCGCCTGTTGGCCGTGAGCATCGGTGGCTCGACATCGCCTAAAAGAGGTTTCAGTCGGTAAAGGGTTTGACGCAGCGTCGCCCGGGCCTGCTCCTCGGCACGGTCCGGCCACAACAACTCGATAATCTTGACGCGGGCCATCCTCATGTCCGGTGCCATGACCAAACAGGCAACCAGCGAGGCGCTGTGCCTGGTCGGAAAGGTGAGCGCCTTGCCGTCGAGAGACACGTCCAGCCCGCCGAGCAATCTGATCTTCAACTGAGCCATGAGGAAACTATCGGTGCTGTCGCACGCTTCCCATCACATTTTTTGCCACCCGTGTCATTTGTAACGGTTTTTTGACGGTAGCGCGACGGAGGAGGCCCATGAGAGGCGGCGTTTGAGACGGACTTGCGATGGTCGCTGACTATTTTTCCAGGTGTTCAGACAACGCTGGTTCCAAAACGGTTTTGGGCCAGCCAACCGCGGTTTCGGAACACATTCCGACACCGAGATAGCAGGAGACAAACAATGCCAGACACAATCGAAGAAGTTGAAGGCGTCCACACCTACGGCGACAACGAAGACAACGTCTTATACGATTCCTACTACAACGACTTCATCTACGGTTACGGCGGCAATGACAGGGTTGTTGCGCACAGCAATTCTGACGCGCCGACCGGAGATTTGGCCTTTAATCTAGACAGATTTTATGGCGGCAGTGGATCCGACACGATCGACTATCACGCCATCACACTACCACCGGGCTACAGTTCGATCTCTGTCGAAGTTGATCTAGCTGACTCTCGCGGCAGCCGCATCATCGACGGCCAAGAATCCAATCGCGACGCTTTGCTGAGTTTCGAAAACGTCATCGGCAGCGACGGCGACGACGATATTAGAGGCGACAACGGTGCCAACAGGCTCGAAGGCGGTGACGGCGACGACCTCCTGCTCGGCCGTGGCGGCAATGACAGCCTTTATGGCGGTGATGGCGCTGATTACGCCTACGGCGGAACAGAAAACGACATGATCTACGGCGGCAATGATGGAGACCATCTCTACGGCGAAAACGGCAACGATCATGTTTACGGCGAAAATGGTAACGATTGGGTCCTTGGCCAGGCTGGCAACGACTTCTTAGATGGCGGCCACGGCGAGGACACGGTCTACGGTGGAAGCGGCCACGACACCATCAATGGCGGCCGCCACGATGACCTCATCTACGGCCACGCCGGCAACGACCATATCAACGGCGGCCGCGGCGACGATACCCTCAACGGCGGCGATGGCTGGGACACCCTGGTTCATACCGGCGGCACCGCGATGAATGTCAGCCTGCTCGACGGCACTGCCTCGAACGTCTTTGGCACCGATACGATCTCCAACTTCGAGAACGTCTCTACCGGTGGCGGCTCCGATCTCATCGGCGGCACTTTCGAGGCCAACGTCATCCAGAGCGGCGGTGGCAACGATACCATCATCGGCTTCTCCGGCAACAATGTCATTTATGGCGGTTCCGGAGAGGATTACGTCTTGGCCGGTTTGGACAACGATATAGTCCTCGGTCAATCCGGCGAAGATCTTGTCTACGGCCAAAATGGCTCCGACACTATTGTCGGTGGCAGCGGCGCTGATGATCTCTATGGCGGCGACGACGACGACGTCATCAGAGGTGATAGTGGCAACGACCTCATCGTCGGTGGCGAAGGCGTTGACAACGTCAAAGGCGGCTGGGGCAGCGACGTATTTCGTTGGGAAGACGGTGACCTCGGGACCGATGTGATACTCGATTTCTCGATGGCCTTCGATAAGATCAGCTTTGGCGAAGACTTCTTCGCCTGGGATCCGGGCATCGGCGGCAACTATGCCGGTTTGCTCATGACCTTTGCCGCACCAGGTGCCGGCATGAGTTCTTACCTGTTCGCGAACACCCAAGAAGCCGGCTGGCAGAACATCGGCTGGTTCCAAAATGTCCATGTCAACAGCCTGCAACAAGGCGTATTCAACGGCAGCATATTCGCTGCCGAGGTGAACCCGGTCGTTGTTCCGGATTGGGATGAATTCATCATCGTGTAACGACGCTCTCTCGCGCGGGCAAATCAACCAGCCCGCGCGAGAGCCTAGCCGCTCAATCCTCCCCTAAGGTTTATTTTTCGGAGCCACCGTCATGTCGATCACCCCGCGAACCGACACCCCATCGCAGCAAGTCCGCGCCCAATTGCGGGGCGGTGTCTTCGCCGTCGGCATCTTTTCGCTGTTCGTCAACCTGCTGCTCCTGACCACGCCGCTCTATATGATGCAAATTGCCGACCGTGTCCTGATTTCGGGCAGCGCCCCGACCTTATTGCTGCTGACCGGCCTCGCGTTCGCCGTGATGGCGATCAGTGCCGGGTTGGACTTTGTTCGATTGCGCTTGTTGGCGCGCCTCGGCGCCCGGCTCGACCGGCAATTGAGCGGCCCGGTCTTCGATCTCGTCATCGGCGGCGGGGCACGGTCTCAGTCATCCGGCCGCGGTCAACCACTGCGCGACCTGGAGACGCTTAGGGCGTTTATCGGCGGCAACGGGTTGACGGCGTTGTGCGACGCGCCATGGACACCGTTGTTTCTGATCGTTATTTTTCTCATGCATCCCTGGCTCGGTCTGGTGGCGCTGGCCGGCATGGTCTTGTTGTTTTTATTGACCATCCTCGGCGCTTTGGCGACCCGCCGCGCTTACGGTCAAGCCACTCAGGAATCCATTGTCGCGGATGGCCTTTGCGAAGGCAGCCTGCGCAATGCGGAAATCATCGCCGCGCTCGGCATGCTGCCGGCGCTGCGTCGGCGTTGGGATAACCACCATGCCGCCGGCGTTGCCGCGCAAGGCCGAGCCAGCGAGCGAAATGCAACTTTTCTGTCGCTCGCCAAGTTTGTGCGGCCGACGATCTTCATTGCAATTTTGGGAACCGGCGCGCTGCTGGTTTTGGATCAGGTCATCACCGCCGGTGCGATGATCGCCGCCTCCATCCTTATGGGCCGCGCTCTGGCGCCGGTCGAAGGCGTAATCGCCAATTGGCGCCAAGTGGCCCAGGCGCGCGCGGCTCGGGATCGCTTGATGGAGCTGTTGAATACCTGGCAACCTATTCCGCGGCAGGTCAAGCTGCCTCGGCCCGACGGGTTGGTCACGCTGGACGGTGTCATCGCCTTCGCTCCCGGCCATGACAAGGCGGTGATCAAAGGCGTCGGCTTTTCGCTGGCGGCCGGCGAGAGCCTCGGCATCATCGGCCCCAGTGCCGCCGGCAAGTCGACGCTGGCCCGCCTTCTGCTCGGCATTCTAACGCCGCAAAGCGGCAGCGTCCGCCTCGATGGCGCGGAGATTTGCCAATGGAGGCCCGCCGAACGCGACGCTTATCTGGGCTATCTGCCCCAGGATGTGGCGCTGTTCGAGGGCAGCATTGCAGAAAACATATGCCGCTTCGGCGATGCCGAGTCCGAGGCCATCGTCGACGCCGCCAAACTGGCCGGCGCGCACGCCATGATATTGTCACTGCCGCACGGCTACGAAACTGCCATCGGCGCGGGCGGCGCCGGACTTTCAGGCGGTCAGCGCCAGCAAATCGCCCTGGCCCGCGCACTCTACGGCAATCCGGCCCTGGTGGTGCTCGACGAGCCCAACGCAAATCTCGACGGCGAGGGTGAATGGGCGCTGAGCACGGCGCTGGACAAACTTCGCGACAGCGGTACGACGACCATCGTGATCGCCCACCGGCCGAGCGTGCTGAAGTCGCTCGACAAGCTCATGGTGCTGCGCGATGGCCAAGTCGAACATTTCGGCCCACGCGATCAAGTGTTGGCCAAAGTGACCCGGGCGGTGAAGCCGACGACAGCGGTCGCCCGACCGACACCGATCTCTTCAAGCGCGACTGCCGCCGACCATTCAAATCGAAAGGCTATGTAGAACTATGGAAAAGAAACAGAACGCCAACAACACATCCAAGGTACGGACCAACATCGGAATAACCGTGCTCGCCGGCGTGTCCCTCGTCGCATTGCTGGTCTTCGGCTTGGGCCTGTGGAGCGGAACCGCCGAACTCGCATCAGCCGTCATCGCTCCCGGACGCGTTGCCGTTGACAGCAACAGCAAGACGATAAGCCATCTGAGCGGCGGCGTCGTTCGAAAGATCTTGGTGGCCGACGGCGATCGCGTTGCGGCCGGCCAAGTCATGCTTCGTTTGGACAACACCCATGCCAAAGCTAGCGTCGCAATCCTTGAGCAAAAACTCCGCTCAGCGCGGGCCGCCGAGGCGAGACTGCTGGCAGAACGCCGCGGCGCAAAACGCGTTCAGTTTCCCGCCGACTTAGTAGCGCGGCGCGGCGATAGCGATGTTCGTTCGGTCCTGGACAATCAGACGGACCTGTTCAAGGCGCGGCGCCAGGCCCTGCTCGGTGAAATCGACGTCCATCAGCAGCGCATCAGCCACACCAGAAATGAAATGACCGGTCTTCAGGAAAGCGCCGAAGCCAACGCTCGCGAGATCGCGGTGTCGAAAGAGGAATACGCGGTGCAAAACGAGCTCTTTGAAAAGAAGCTGACAGCCCGGTCGAGAGTTTTGGCCTTGCGTCGCCTGACCGCCTCCCTGGAAGGTCGCCGTGGCGTTACGGCCGCGCAGATCGCCCGTGCCGCGCGCAGCATCGGCGACGCCGAATTGGCAGTTATTCAGGCGCGCAGAGAGTTTCGAGAAAATGTCGAAATGGCGCTTCGCGACAATCAAGCCGAGATCTTCGACCTGCGCGAACGACATGCCGCGGCCCGGTTCGTTTTAGATGAAACCAACATCGTCGCGCCCGAAGCAGGCGTCGTGGTCAATAGACAAGTCCACGTCGCCGGCGATGTCGTCCGGCCGGGTGCGCCCCTGCTCGAGCTTGTGCCGACCGGCGATGCGCTGATCGTCGAGGCCTTAGTCAGGCCCGTCGACATCGACAATCTGGCCGTCGGACAAACCGCGGACATCCGTTTCACTGCCTTTGCCCAGCGCACGACACCCCTGCTCCACGGCCGGGTCACCTATGTCGCCGCCGACGTCTTCGATGAGCCACGCAGCGGCCAGGCTTTTTACAAAGCGCGGATTGCCGTGCCGCCAAGTGAAGCGGCGCGTCTCGGTGAGGCACGCTTGCAGCCGGGCATGCCGGCCGACGTTGCCATCAAAACCGGCCAACGCACGGTCCTGGACTATTTGCTGCAGCCGCTCCGCGACAGCCTGTTCAAGGCTTGGCGGGAGACGTGAGACGACGCGGCCACCAATGCCGCGCCGATCTCTGTAGGCAATTATGCCGGCTTTAGGATCAAGCGGCGGATGTCTGCAAGCGTGATCAGCGCCCGTTCCTTTAACTCGTCGTTGCTGGCGCTGCTGACCGGATGTTCGATGACGCCGAAGCCATGATCCGGCATGCCAAGGACACGCGCCATCAGCTCCGCTGCGCTGACGAAATTACGCGTCATTACGCTGATTGCCGGGACTCTTAATCGTTCCGCCGCCACTGCATCATGCAAACTGCACGAAGAGCAACTGCCTCAATCGCCGAGACCCGAGACGACCGCGTCCCATTGCGGTATTTCCGCCAGGATGTGGGCATCCGCCGGTGCGCTGTAGTTCGACTTCACCCGCACAACAATGTCGCCGACGCCAAATTCGTCCTTCAATTGCCGGCCGAGATGGTCGAAAAATCCGATCGTCCCTTCCTTGCCGTTGGAAATGAAACCAACGGTCTTGCCTTGCAACGTCGCGAGCCTTGGCGCGGGCTCGCCCAACATCGCGGTCACTTCACTGCTTGGGTCCAAGACTTGGAATGCCATTTGGGTTCTTCCTTTTTTCAAACTTTGTAATCTATATGAAAAGTATAGTCGGGGTCAGGTTATCGGCGGCCCGCAATCAACACAGGCGCCAATTGCCAAGGTCGACGCGTGGCTTTTGTGGCCCAGCCAAGGCGGGATCACCGCGCCGAACCCGCCAGCCGGTCCGCCGGCGGCGATCACCAGTAGCTGATCCGGATTCTCAAGCGCCGGATAGACGGTATCGCCGCGATCCCGAACCACGGCGCCCTTGCCGACGTCGGCCCATTCGCGACGATGGATGCGGGCGCGCTCAAATATATATTCCGCAATGTCTTGTTTGCTCCACTGGCTGTTCTGCAAATGCTGGCGCAGCTGCTTGGGGATGATGATGGCGTAGTTGCCGGGCCATATGGAATAATGCCGCATATTGGCACGCATTTCAGCGGCAAAGGTTTCCAGGATTTCCTTCGGCTCGGTGCTCCACTCGTTCATGATTTGCCGCGGTGCACCCGCTGCCAGGACCGTCACGGCTGACGCTTCCTTTGGAATACCCTGCTGCTCGGCCAGGCTCAGCCAGGGGCTGTCCTCTTCATCTTCCGCCAGGCAATAACTGATTTTGCCCGGATGACCGATGGTCGAACGGTCAATGCCGCCGGGACGCACATCCAGAACATTGATGAGAATGAGACGCAACGCGCGCCCAATTACCATGGTCGCCCGGTCGCTCGACCCCAACACGTTGAACGTAGGATCCACGGACAATTCCTGGCTGATCGGACCATTCAATACCAACAGGATTGCGCAACCGCCGGTGCTGGCTGTGGCGCCATGCAACAAGAACTCGGGCTGCAACATTGCCGTGACAGCAGCCACAACGACGGGAAAATGCATTGGCAGGCACCCGGCCATAACCGCGTTGATGGCAAGTTTTTCCGCCAAAATCGGTCGCTCGCGGACCGGCTCTATGCCGATCAACTGGTCCGGCGGCAGCATTGCCCATTCCAGGCACGCCGCAACGCTCTCCGCCGTCGGCGGGACGATTGGCAAACCGTCGGTCCAGCCTTGGGCGTGATAGAGCTCTTGAACCGCGCCAATATCAGCAACTTCATGGATTTTCGAAGCTAGGTGCATCATTCATTCCCCAATTTTCTCTAGAGACAATAGCATCAGAAATGCATAACGAATAATTCCAATTTTTATGATATCCATGCCTAAATGTTATAGGATTGGGATCATGAACGAGCGCCAGATCGAAGCCTTTCGGGCAACGGCCCGCGCCGGAACGGTTACCGGCGCAGCCCAGGCGCTGAATATTTCACAACCGGCGGTCAGCCGATTGTTGTCCTATCTTGAACGAGACCTCGATATCGCCCTTTTTGACCGCCACCAGGGCCGTTTGCAGCTGACGCCGGAAGGCGCCGCCTTCTTGGAAGAAGTGGAGCAGCATTTCATCGGGTTGGGAAATCTGCGCGCGGCCGCTCATCGCATTGCTTTGCACGGTCCCGGCAGTCTTCGTACCATTGGCATCCCTTCCGTCACCAGCGGTGCTCTGCCGCGCGCCGTCACACGGTTATTGGCGGATCATCCGACTATTACCGTAACAGTGGATACGGACACCACCGACCGCATCACGCCGAGGGTTGAAAGCGGCGCCTATGACGTCGGCTTTACAACCTATCCCGTGCCGCCAAGCAGCACGGTGGAGACCTGCGTGTTGGTCTCCCGCCCCTGGGTCTGCGTGTTTCCGCCCGGCCATCACCTCGCCGGCCGCGGCCAAATTACGCTGCAAGAACTTGGCCAAGAGCTCCTGGTCGGGTTTTCACCCGGCATGAGCCTGAGGGAACGATTGGACCGGGAGTTCGCTGCCCGCGAGATTGTCCTGACTTACAAAGTTTCCGCGCAAACCGTCGAAAGCATTTGTGCTTTGGTGGCAAGGGGCAGCGCCGGTGCCGTGATCCACCCTTATGCCACCCATGTCGCGCGTATGCATGGCCTTCAAACCATCACCGTCGACGAGCCGCTATCGCTTGATCTGGTCGTTGTAACGCCGCCCAAATTGGCCAAGTCAAGCCTTGTGCAAGAGTGTATTGAGCACATGCGGCAATGCTATGAGGAAGAGGCGCTCTGACAGGCCATCACTATGGCGTGCCGTGACCTTTGCGTTACAATGGCAGCCTTTAGGGAGGAGAAAGTCATGGGAAAAACCATCACGTTCGACTGTCCCGGCGGCAAAAACGCATCCGGACATTTAGCGACCGCCGAGGGCTCGCGGTCTGGTGTCGTCGTCATCCAGGAATGGTGGGGCCTGAACGACCAAATTCGCGGCGTCGCCGATCGCTTCGCGGCCGAGGGCTTCACCGCCTTGGCGCCGGATCTCTATGACGGCCGGGTCACCGGTGAGCCGGACGAGGCCAACCACATGATGTCCGGTCTGGATTGGGTCGGCGCGACGGAAACCGACGTGGCCGGCGCGCTTCAGCATCTCAAAGGTTCCTGCGACAAAGTCGCGGTCATGGGCTTTTGCATGGGCGGCGCCTTGACCGTGATCGCCTCGGCCAAGCTCGCCGACTGTGACGTCGGTGTCTGCTATTATGGCATTCCGCCCGTCGAACAGGCCGATCCGGCAACTATTCGGGTGCCCTTTCAAGGCCATTTCGCCAACCAAGACGACTGGTGCACGCCGGATGCGGTCAACGCGCTGGAAGCAACGCTAAAGGGCGCTGTCGAGGTGCATGAATTGTACCGCTACGACGCAGCACATGGCTTCTTCAACGAGACTGTAGAGGCACACAACGCCGAAGCGGCGGCGCTCTCCTGGGATCGCACCCTCGCCTTCCTGCGTGCTCACATGTAGACCGGGTCGGCCTTCACCGTCGGACGCTACGGATGCGCTGAAACATGCCTTCCGCGGCCAACACCGTGTGGCGGCCGACGGTGACGTCGCCGGTCACGAAAATGATTTCCCGCGTGGTGCGGACGACCCGGCCGCGGCCTTCGACCCATTGGCCCAACCGCGCCGGCTGCAAGAAGTTCGTGCTCATGCGGATGGTCAGCGCCGGCCCTTCGATGGCTCGGCCGACGGCTTGGCCCATGACCGTATCGACAAAGGTCATCAACAATCCGCCATGCACGTAACCGGCGGCATTGGTATGGTGTTGCAGCACCCGAAACCCGCGCACGAAAGCACCGTCGGCCAATTCGCGTTGGAAAAACGGTCCGCTAATCTCAGTGTAGGGGCTGCTCGAATGGTAGGGCCGGAACCCCGCCGGCGGATCGGCCGCTTGCCGTTCGTCTTGTTCTTCGGTCATCCGGTGTTCAGCGCTCAATCGCTGTTGTTGAAAATTGGATGCCGGACCAAGTCGCCGGCCTTGATGCCGTGGCGCGCAGCACTGCCACCGGCCAGCTCAAGCACCGCGCGCGCCGGCTTGACCGAGGCAATGCCGGCCAGGGAGCCCGGGATGGCGCGGGCATGGACACGCACGATCCGCCCCTGCCGATCGATGAAAACCATATCGAGCGGAATCAACGTGTTTTTCATCCACATCGAGATCACTTCATCGCGGCGGAAATTGAACAGCATGCCGCTGTCCTTGGCCAAATCCCGACGAAACATCAGGCCCCGCCGCCGCGTATCCCGCGTATCGGCGACTTCGACCTGAAAGTGCTTGGCGCCATCACCGGTTTCAATGACTAAAGGCGAAAGTGTCGGTTCGGCGGCACAGGTGCGGCCTCCGAGTATCGCCAGGCTGAGCAGGACGCCCAATCCAAATGCCGCCCACCGTATGTTAGTCCAACCATTCATCGCCGTTCTTTGTAGCCGGTCACTCCGGCCACCGCTAGCGCTGCGCTGGCATTGTTGCCAACACTGGTGTGTGTCATGGTCCGGCCGCTATGAACGAGCATGATCCGACAACCACCGAGCTACCAGCGGACGGCATTGCCGTCGACCTGCATGTGGCTCGCCATCGGCTCGGCGGACGCGTGCTGTTCGAAGCGCTGGACATGTCGCTCGCGGGCGGCACCGTCACCTGTTTGTTGGGGCCGAGCGGGGTTGGCAAAAGCACGTTGTTGCGGCTCATGGCCGGGCTGGCGCCGCCGGAACCGGGCGACCGCATCACCTGTTCCGACGGTGGACCCTTGCCCGGCCGCATCGCCTATATGGACCAGCGCGACCTCTTGCTGCCGTGGCTCGACGTGCTCGGGAACGTCACCTTGGGGGCGCGCCTGCGCGGCGAACCGCGAGCCATCGATCGGGCGCGCCGGTTGATCGACCAAGTCGGTCTCGCTGGGCGCGAACACGATCCGCCGTCGGCGCTTTCCGGCGGCATGCGCCAGCGCGCGGCGCTGGCGCGCACGTTAATGGAGGACCGGCCAATCGTGCTGATGGACGAGCCGTTTTCCATGCTCGATGCGTTGAACCGCTTCCGGCTGCAGGCCATGGCCGCCGACTTGTTCGGTGGGCGCACGGTGTTGCTGGTTACCCATGACCCCAACGAGGCCTTGCGCCTCGGCCATCGCATCCACGTCATGACCGGCGAACCCGCGCGGCTTGACCGGGCGCTCAGTCCGACCGGCCCAACGCCGCGCGATCCGACCGACCCGAGCCTTACCCCGTTCCAGCACGAACTGATGGCGCGCCTCGGCATGCGCGACGGCGGCCGGCGTTGAGCTGGCGGAGCTATCTGCGCTGGCCGATCGTGCTCGCCGGACTTGTAGCGGTCTGGCAGTTGATTGTCACGGTGACCGGCGTGCCGCATTACATTTTGCCCGCGCCCCAGCGTGTCGCAACGACATTGATCGAACGCTGGGCGCTGATCGCCGATCATGCCGGCGTGACCGTGGCCGAAATCATCCTTGGCCTGATATTCGGCACCCTGCTCGGCGTCATCGGCGCGCTGACGGTGGCCGCCTTCCGGCCGGCGCGGCGCTGGTTGTTGCCGATCCTGGTGGCAAGCCAAGCCGTGCCGGTATTCGCGCTGGCGCCGATACTGGTGTTGTGGATCGGCTACGGCATGGCGTCCAAGGTCGTCATGGCCATGCTCATCATCTTCTTTCCGGTCACCGCCGCCTTTCTGGACGGCTTGCGGCGCACCGAAAGCGGCTGGCTCGATTTGGCACGGACCATGACCGCCGGGCACGGTTCGGCCTGGTGGCAAACCGCGATCCTGTTGTTTCGAATACGCGTGCCGGCGGCCCTGCCGGCCTTGGCGTCGGGCATTCGCGTCGCCGCCGCCGTCGCGCCGATCGGTGCGGTGGTCGGCGAATGGGTCGGATCAAGCGCCGGACTCGGATTCCTTATGCTGCAGGCCAACGGCCGCATGCAGATCGACCTGATGTTTGCGGCGTTGCTGGTCCTGGCGGTATTCGGCGTGCTGTTGTGGTTCAGCTTGGACGCGCTGTTGCGCCGCTTGCTGCCATGGCAAACCGACAGCTTCAGCTTCGACGCCGATACCGAAAGCGCGCCACAAGGGTAACACCACCAGCTGGCTACTGCCGGCCGATCTTGCGCGTGCAAGCGATCCAACGGTGGACAGAAATAACGTGGTCAGATGATTTGAACTTCGGCCGCTTGCATACCTTTGCCGCCGCGCCCGATTTTCACCCGTACTTGCTGACCCGGTTCGAGATTGGTGATTCCCTCACGACGCAACGTTTCGATGTGAACGAAGATGTCCGCCGTGCCCTCACCCTGCGTGAGGAAACCATAGCCCCTAATACGATTGAACCATTTGACTGTCGCATCGCGATATTCCGGTTCCACGTCTTCCGGCTTGTTACGCGGTCCTGGCGCAACACCCGTTGCGTCTTCGGACCTCATATTCGGTTCTGCAGTGGACGTATCCACATGCAGCAACTTTATAGCCTGCAACCCTTTTTCTCGACGCGCGACGATACACTTAACCGACACGCCTTCTTCGAGGTACTCGTGGCCTGCCTGCCTCAAACAGGACAAGTGTAAGAAAATGTCACCAGATTCATCGTCCGGCGTAACAAATCCATACCCTTTTAAGGCGTTAAACCACTTGACTCTACCATAAGCCTCGAATGTTTCATCTTGGGTTGGTGATAGGCTTTCTTCCTCCCAAACCATAGCGAATCCCGCAACTCTCCGCAGTTTATTGGCGTAGCTTTCTTCGATTGCGTTCGATTAGCAAGCGATTTCGGACCAAGACCCGAACAATCCAAAACCGGCACCATCGATGGAAGTTCAACTCGTCGGACCACGCCTCCAGCTATTGCCGATCGAATTTGCTCGTGCGATAAAAGCCGGCGATTCGGCACCATCGCAGTGAGTCGTGAGAGTATAACACGCAATTTGCGACGCCGTAACAAGCTTGACGCCAAAAGCCAACCGGCCGTACATCCAGTGCATTATGGCGTATGTATCGGGAGCTCGCGAAGGAGTGCTTCACGCGGTTAATCTTGGCCTCGCCCTGGCGGCGGTGTGGCTCTTGCTTTCGGGCATTTTTACGCCATTTCTCCTGGTTCTTGGCGCCATTTCTTGTGTCTTGGTCGTGTTGATCGCCGTGCGCATGGATGTCGTCGACAGAGAAACGGTTCCAATCCACTTGGGCGGCCGCATCATGCTCTATTGGGTTTGGCTGATATGGCAAATCATTTTGGCCAACATCGACGTCGCCAAACGCGTGCTGTCGCCGTCGCTGCCCATCAGCCCGCGCTTGATCAAAGTTTCGGCGATGCAAGCGGGTCCGATCGGCCAGGTCATATTCGCCAACTCGATCACGCTTACGCCGGGCACGGTGTCGGTCGACGTCGACAAGGGCGAGATCACCGTGCATGCGCTGACCGAGGAATCGGCGCGCGACATCTTGGACGGCCCGATGAATCGCAAGACGGCGCTGTTGAGGAGCGATCCCTGATGTTCATCGCCGCCGCCGCCGCACTTTTGATCACCATGGCCTTCGCGCTGGTGCGCGCCGTGCTGGGGCCTTCGGTCTATGATCGTATCCTCGCCGTCAACATGATCGGCACAAAGACGGTGTTGCTGATCGCGGTCGCCGGCTTTTTGATCGGCCGGCCTGAGTTCCTTGATTTGTCGCTGGTCTACGCCCTGATCAATTTCGTCGGCACGCTAGCGGTCTTGAAATTCTTTCGCTATCGCGACCTCGGTCATTCCGGTGACGCAGAAACCGCGGAGGTCAACGAGTGATGGCGCTGATCGTCGACGGCCTGACTTGGGTTTGCTTCATCATCGGCGCGGTGTTTTTGGTGGCCGGCGGCGTCGGCGTCATTCGCCTGCCCGATACCTACACCCGCATGCACGCGGCGGGCCTGACCGACACCATGGGCGCCGGGCTTTTATTGCTCGGCATGATGTTGCAAGGCGGGTTCAGTTTCATCACCATCAAACTGATCATAATCCTGATATTTCTGTGGTTTACTTCGCCCACTTCGTCCTATGCATTGGGCAATGCGATGTTGATTTCGAGACTGAAGCCGTTGCTGTTCGGCGGCGAGGATTCGCCGCCTGAAACCGGCGCCAGTGCAACCGCAGAAGCCGACGAACGGGAGGATTGAACCATCGGGGGGCTCGTCGATATCGTCCTTTTGGGATTCCTGGTCGTCACTGCAGTGGCCATCGTCCGGCTGCGCAACCTGTTTGCCGTGGTCATGCTGTCGGGCATCTACAGTTTGCTGATGGCCCTTATCTTTACGATTTTGGATGCCGTCGACGTCGCCTTCACCGAAGCCGCGGTCGGCGCCGGGATTTCGACCGTGTTGATGCTCGGCACCTTGGCGCTGACTTCCGAGAAAGAAGCGACACCGACCCACACGCCACTGCTGCCTTTGATCGTCGTTGTCGTGACCGGCGCCATTCTGGTCTACGCGACTTTCGAGATGCCGCTGTTTGGTGACCCATCTGCGCCGATCCACCATCATGTCGCGCCGCGCTATATTACCGAGTCATGGCAGGAAGTCGGCGTGCCTAACATCGTCACCTCGGTGCTGGCGAGCTATCGCGGCTACGACACATTGGGCGAAGTGGCGGTGATATTCACCGCCGGCATCGGCGTCTTGCTGGTGTTGAGCGGCCGCCCGAGCAGAAAAAAACAATCGGCATCGACGGCGGCCGAATCGACTGGCGACGAGGAACGCCATGAAACATGATCTGATCCCCCGGGTCGTTTCAAAGCTATTGATCCCTTTCATTCTACTGTTCGGGCTCTACGTCCAGTTTCATGGCGATTACGGCCCGGGCGGCGGCTTCCAAGCCGGCGTGATCTTCGCCGCCGCCTTCATCCTTTATGCCTTGGTATTCGGCCTCGAGAGCGCCCGGCGCATGCTGCCGCTGTCGTTCGTCAGCGTGCTGGTCGCCGTCGGCCTGATGATCTTTGCCGGCGTCGGCTTCTTGTCGCTTTTCGTCGACGCCAATTATCTCGACTACACCGTGCTCGGCCACGATCCGGTGCATGGTCAGCATCGCGGCATTTTCTGGGTCGAACTCGGCGTCGGCATCACCGTTTCCGCGGTCATGGTGACGATCTTCTATATGTTCGCTGGGCGGGGACGGAACTAGTTGGAACTCCTCGGTCACTATAACTATTGGGTGGTCATCGTCCTGATGATGACCGGATTCTATGTGGTCATCGCCCGCGGCAACCTGGTCAAGAAGATTGTCGGGCTCAACATTTTCCAGACCTCGGTGTTTTTGTTTTACATCAGCATGGGCAAAATAATCGGTGGCACGCCGCCGATCCTGATCGAAGGCGCGCCGGAAACGGTCTATTCCAATCCGCTGCCCCATGTCTTGATTCTGACGGCGATCGTCGTCGGTGTCGCGACCACGGCGCTTGGGCTCGCGTTCGTCGTTCGCATTCGCGAGGCCTACGGCACTATCGAGGACGATGAAATCCAGGCGGCGGAGGAAGAGCAATGACCGCGGCCGCGCATCTGCCGGCCTTGCAGGTCGCCCTGCCCCTGCTCGCGGCGCCGATTTGCACCCTGTTGCGCTGGCGCCCGGCGGCTTGGGCATTCGCCACGGCGGTGACCTGGATCGCTTTCGCCGTTTCGATCTTGCTGCTGATGCATGTGCAAGACCAAGGCACCTGGTCTTACGAACTCGGCGGTTGGGCGCCGCCTTGGGGCATCGAATACCGCGTCGACCTGGTCAGTGCCTACGTCCTGGTGATCGTCTCCGGCATCGCCGCGGTCGTCACGCCGTTCGCCAGGCAATCGATCGACCGAGAAATTCCGGCCGACCGGCACCATTTCTTCTACAGCGCTTGGCTGTTGTGCATCACCGGCCTGCTCGGCATGACCATCACCGGCGATGCCTTCAACCTGTTTGTGTTTCTAGAGATATCGTCGCTGTCGACGTACGTGTTGGTGGCGTCGGGCACCGATCGGCGCGCCTTGACCGCGGCCTACCAGTATTTGGTCATGGGCACGCTCGGCGCGACGTTCTACATCATCGGCGTCGGCCTGATTTATATGATGACCGGCACGCTCAATATCGCCGACATGGCGGAACGCTTGCCGCCTATCCTGTCGACGGCACCGATCCGCGCAGCGGCCGGTTTCATCACCGTCGGCATCGGTTTGAAATTCGCCCTGTTCCCGCTGCATCTTTGGCTGCCCAATGCTTACACCTACGCGCCGAGCGCCGTCTCCGCCCTGCTCGCGGCGACTGCCACCAAGGTCGCGATCTATGTCTTGATACGGCTCGAGTTCATCATCTTCGGCCCCGATCTCGGCAGCAACGATTTGACGTTTTCACATATCCTGATGCCGCTCGCGGTCATCGGATTCCTGACCGGCTCGGTGGTGGCGATCTTCCAAGACAACGTGAAGCGGCTGTTGGCGTATTCTTCGGTGGCGCAGATCGGCTACATCGTCCTCGGCATTTCGTTCGTTTCCGTCACCGGCCTGACCGCTGGCCTGGTGCATCTGTTTAACCACGCGCTGATCAAGGGCGCCTTGTTCCTGGTCCTCGCTTGCGTGATGTTGCGGATCGGCTCGGTGCGCCTCGAGGATATGGCCGGGGCCGGCAAACGCATGCCTTGGACAATGTTCGCCTTCGTGATCGGCGGCCTCAGCCTGATCGGCGTGCCGCTCACCGTCGGCTTTATTTCGAAGTGGTATCTGATCCTGGCCGCGCTCGAACGCGGCACGCTCGGCATGGTGATCGCCGGCCTGGTCCTGGTCAGTTCGTTGCTGGCGGTGATCTATGTCTGGCGGGTCGTCGAAGTGGCCTATTTCCGGCCGCCGCCGGAGAACGCACCGGCGATCACCGAGGCGCCACTTGCCATGCTCGTGCCGACATGGATTTTGGTCGTCGCCAACATCTATTTCGGCTTGGATACCGACTTGACTGTCGGCGTCGCCAACGCCGCCGCCACGTTCTTGTTGGGGACACCTTAAATGAACCCAGCCGATCAAGTGCTGCTCGCCATCGCGCTGCCGCTTGTCGGCGCGATCGGCATCGCCGTCACCGGGCGTATGCCGAACCTGCGGGAGACCGTGACCTTGGTGACGGCGATCCTGCTTGCGGCGACCGTCTGGAGCCTGCTGCCGACCGTGTTGGCCGGCGGCCGGCCGACGGTAAGCCCGTTTGAAATCCTGCCTGGTGTCGATTTGACTTTCACGGTCGAGCCGCTCGGCATGGTCTTTGCCGCCGTCGCCTCTTTGTTGTGGATCGTCAATTCGATCTATTCCATCGGCTATATGCGCGGCAACAAGGAAGCCCATCAGACGCGGTTCTATGTGTGCTTCGCCATCGCGCTTGCCAGCACCATGGGCATCGCCTTCGCCGGCAACCTCATCACGCTGTTCATCTTCTACGAGGCGTTGACGCTCTGCACCTATCCGCTCGTCACCCACAAAGGCAATGACGAGGCGCGGCTCGCCGGCCGGACCTATCTCGGCATCCTGTTGGCGACCTCGATCGGTCTGCAATTGCTCGCCATCTTGTGGACCTGGTCGGTCACCGGGCGCATGGACTTCAGCGCCGGCGGCATTCTCGGCGACCACGTCCAAGGCTGGGAGGTCGGCGTGCTTCTGGCGCTCTATATGTTCGGCATCGGCAAAGCCGCATTGATGCCGATCCACCGCTGGCTGCCGGCGGCGATGGTCGCGCCGACCCCGGTCAGCGCCTTGCTGCATGCCGTCGCCGTGGTCAAGGCCGGCGTCTTCAGCGTCGTCAAAGTCGTTGTCTATGTGTTCGGCATCGACCGGCTGGCAGCCGAACCGAGTGCCGAGTGGCTGGCCTACGCCGCCGGCTTCACCATCATTGTCGCCAGCGTCATCGCGCTCCGCCAGGACAACCTGAAACGCCGGCTCGCCTATTCGACCATCAGCCAGTTGTCCTATGTCATCCTGGCCACGGCGATCTTGAGTCCGCTTTCGATCATGGGCGCCGCACTCCACATCGCCGCCCACGCTTTCGGCAAGATCACGTTGTTTTTTGCCGCCGGATCGATCTATACCGCCGCCCATAAGACGGAGATCAGTCAGCTCGACGGCATCGGCCGCAAGATGCCCTGGACCATGGGCGCCTTCACGGTCGGCGCGATCTCCATGATCGGCTTGCCGCCGACCGCCGGCTTCATCTCCAAATGGTACATGCTGCAAGGCGCCATCGAGCGCGACCATGTCGTTGCCATCGGTATCATCTTCGCCTCGACTTTGCTGAACGCGGCCTATTTCCTGCCGATTGTGCACCAGGCGTTTTTCCGTGGTGGCGATCGCGATAAAGACACGCTCGCCACTGCTGCCCAACCGATCGCCGGCGGCGGCCATGACGCTGAGCCGGACGATCACGGCGACCATGGCGAGGCGCCGCTGCCGATCGTATTGGCGCTGGTCGCCACCGCCGGCCTTACGGTCGTGCTGTTCCTATTCCCGGGCACGGCGCTGGAGCTCGCCGGCCAACTGGTCGGGAGGCCGTGATGTCACCACCCATCGAAGACCAGGACAAACATTGGCTGGTGCGACTCCGCTCAATCAGGATTCTTTGGATCCTGTTCATCGCCATTTTGGCGATCACCGTGTTGGTGCAATTGCCGGTGCCGCTGCATGGCCATTTCGGCATCGATTCCATGCTGGCGTTTCCGGCCATTTATGGCTTCTTGGGCTGCGTCGCCATGATCGTCTTCGCCAAGCTGCTGTCGATATTCCTGAAGCGCAAGGACACCTACTACGATGACGCTTGATGTCCTGCCGCCGGGTTTGGTCTTAATCTTAGGGGCGCTGGTGCTGCCGATGGTACCGGTGGCCGTGCGCAAAGCGCTGATCCTGGTTTTGCCGATCGTCACCGGTTATCTGATCTGGCAGATCCCCGACGCCGTGACATTGTCCGCCGGATTCCTCGATTACCAGGTGGAAATTGTCGAAGGCAGCCGTGCCGGCCGGTTGTTCGCCACCATCTTCGCCTTGATGGCCTTCACCGGCGGGCTGTTTGCCATCAATCAGGCACGGACCGTCGAACTGGCCGGCGCGTTTGCCTATGCCGGCGGCGCCGTCGGTGTCGCCTTGGCCGGCGACCTGATCACCGTGTTCGTATTTTGGGAGATGATGGGCATCGGCTCGACGTTGGTGATTTGGGCGGCCGGTACCCGCCAGGCCTATCGCGCCAGCATCCGCTATGCCCTGGTTCATCTGGCCGGAGGCGTGGTCTTGATGGCCGGCATCATCGGCCATGTCGCCGAAACCGGATCGATTGATTTCGTCGCCCTGCAGGCCGACAGCCTGCCCCGCATCTTGATTTTGATCGGATTCCTGGTGAATGCCGGTGCGCCGCCGCTCTCGGCCTGGCTGCCGGATTCCTACCCGGAAGCGAGCCCATCGGGCACCGTCTTCCTCTCCGCGTTCACCACCAAAACCGCGGTCTTCGTGTTGCTGGTCGCTTTCCCCGGCGAAGAGATCCTGATCTGGGTCGGCGGCTACATGATCTTCTACGGCATCATCTATGCGCTGTTGGAAAACGACATGCGCCGCATCCTGGCCTATTCGATCGTCAACCAGGTCGGTTTCATGGTCTGCGGCATCGGCATCGGCACCGAGATGGCGTTGAACGGCGCCGCCGCCCATGCCTTCACCCACATCATCTATAAAGCGTTGTTGCTGATGTCCGCCGGCTCGGTGCTCTACATGACCGGCAAGCGCAAATGCACCGAACTGGGCGGGCTCTACCAAACCATGCCGATCACCATGGTCTGCGGCACCATCGGCGCGCTGGCGATTTCAAGCTTTCCTTTCACTTCCGGCTTCATCTCCAAAAGCATGATCTCCCAAGGCGCGATCGACCAGCACTTGACCTTCGTCTGGTTCCTGTTGGCCGCCGCCTCGGCTGGTGTCTTCCTACACGCCGGCATCAAGTTCCCGTGGTTCGTCTTCTTCCAAAAAGATTCCGGTCTAAGGCCGCCGGAGCCGCCGCAGAACATGCGCGTTGCCATGTATCTCTTCGCGGCGCTCTGCATCGGCCTCGGCATCTGGCCCGGCCCGCTTTACGACCTCCTGCCTTTCCCGGTCAGCTATGAGCCCTATACCGGTGATCACTTGGTGTTCCAGTTCCAGCTGCTGCTGTTCGCCGGCCTGGCGTTTTTCGTGATGCTGCCGATGATGAAACGAACCGAAACCATCAGCCTCGACTTCGACTGGTTCTATCGCCGTTTCTTCCGCGAGCTCGCCAAACAATTCACTTACCAGTCCTCGGTCACCCGTGACGGCCTCGAGGCGGCCGGCCGGCGCCGCTTGTCGCGTTTCGTCGATCAGCTTTATCGCCATCACGGGCCGCAAGGAATTCTGGCTCGAACCTGGCCGACCGGCTCGACGGTACTGTGGGTGGCGATCCTGCTCGGCGTATCGGTGTTAATGTTCTATGTCTAAGCAGAGGTCAGTATGAGCGGTATGGCTTTCATCCACGTGAGTGCGAGCTTAGCGCTGCTGGTTCTCGGCGCCATGCTGTTCTTTGCTGCGGTGGTGACGCCGGTCGCCTTCAAGACCCTGGAACCGGAGGCGCGCGGCCGCTATCTGGCCGGCCTGTTCCCGGTCTATTACCGCAGCCTGACGGTGCTCTCGGCGCTCGCGGCGTTGTTGGCCATTACCGAACCCCTCGGCCAGGTCATGATCGGGGTGACCGCCGGATTCGTGTTTTCCGACCAGGTACTGCGGCCGCGCATCGAAGCCAGCCGCGCCGGGCATCTGGCAGGCGAAACGGAATCGACCGCCCGCTTTCGCGCCCACCACCGGGCCAGCGTCTATATCAACATCGCGCAAATGGCAGCGATCATCGCCGTCATCGCCTTCGGCGCGTTTTGACGCCATGGCGCGCCGGCTGCACATTGTTCGCCACGGTCAATCGACCTTCAACGCGGCCTATGCGGAATCCGGCGAGGATCCGATGTATTTCGACGCGCCGCTGTCGCCGCTTGGCCAGCGCCAGGTTGCCGCGCGGCGCACCGAATGGGCGGATTTTGAGCCCGACCTGGTGGTGGTCACGCCATTCACGCGCGCCATTCAAACAGCACTCGGCATTTTCGGCGGCCGCGGTCTGCCGTTTCTCGTCGACGCCCGTCACCGGGAAATGCTGGGCGCGAGCTGCGACGTCGGCCGCTCGCCGCAGGTCTTGGCGACCGAGTTCCCCGACCTCGATTTCTCCCATCTCGACGACCCCTGGTGGTATGCCCCGCCGGGCGGCGCGGATCCTTTCGAAATCGAGCCCCATGCCCATGTCTCCGCCCGCGTCGACGCCTTCCGGTCCTGGATCCTGGGGCGCCCGGAACAGACCATCGTCGCCGTCGGCCACGCCACGTTCTTCATGGAACTGAGCGGCCACGTGATGGCCAATTGCGAGATGATGCAGCTCGACCTTTAGGTCATTCTGCCGGAGCAGGACGCCGAACCGGCTGCCAATTACCGTGATAAATGCCGAAATCCGGCATTCACACGGTAAGTCCCACGCACTTTCCACGAATGTTCAAACGGCAAATCACACGACGGCCTTCCATGTCTCATCCGACGGCAATGGAATCTGACCGACGGTCTTCAAATTTTTTTGCCTCAGACATAATCGAAGCACGCCGCAATCACGACTGGATAACGACCCAGTCAAACCGAAACCCAAGCAACGGAGACTCTACGATGAAACAGATCACCAAGACGCAATCCAATAAGCCCGTGTGGACGATCGCCCTGCTGTCTATGGCCATGGCCGGCACGCTAATCGCGTCGCCCACCTACGCGTCAGAGCCCGAGAGAGGCAACTCGAACAATGATCCCATGCGCATAATGCGGATCGCCGAGTCGGTCGCACTCAGCGATACGGAATTGGACAAGATCAGAGGCGCCGGGACCGACGGATTGACCGATGGCGTGCTTTCGATGAGCTCGACCAATGACAATTCATATAGCAAGCGCGGCGGCTCCACATTGGGAGACGTGGTGATCGTTAAACAGGTCGACAAATCGACATCCAAATGACGTGACGCGATGACGGTCCGCATAGGCGTCCTCCCGGTGCCATAGCGTAAAACCCGCTGCGAGATTGAATGGGGTTGCTCCGGGGGAACGTCGTGCGGCGGCAACACAACATCGGCTCCTGCTCGTCAAACCATTGGCCGCCATTGCGTCAGCGCGACCTATCCGGCACAATTTAGGTTAGAATAGTGTTGTTGTCGGAGCCTATAAATCGATGGTAATCGGCCGTGGTCCATGGTTCATGATGATGGTCGCCATCACCATCGGTGTATTTGGCCAGCCGACGACAGCGGCGGCGCAAATCGCCACCGACGGCAGCGTCGGCGAGGCCCGGACACTTACTGGGCCGAATTACGCCATCGCCGAAGCGCTTGGCCGGCGCGCCGGTAGCAATCTGTTCCATAGTTTTCAGACGTTTGACATCCGAACCGGCGAATCCGCGACGTTCAGCGGCTCGGCCGACGTTTCAACCATCATTTCCCGGGTGACCGGCGGTGCCGGTTCGACAATCGACGGCCGGCTCGCCTCGACCGTCGCCGGGGCCGACTTCTACTTCATCAATCCGGCCGGTCTCCTGTTCGGGCCCAATGCCAGCCTGGATATTGACGGCTCCTTCCACGCCGCGACGGCCGATCATCTGAGCTTCGCCGACGGCAGCCGGTATTCCGCGAGCGATCCGGCAAGCAGCAGCTTCACCACTGCACCGCCGGCAGCATTCGGTTTCCTGGGGTCGGCGCCCGCGGCGCTTTCGGTTTCCGGCGCCGCACTCGACGTGCCGGCCGGCCAGATCCTGGCCTTTGCCGGTGGCGATATCGACATGACCGACGCGACATTAGGGGGCGCTGCCGCTCAATTGGCTGTGACGGCGCACGGTACGACGACAAGCGCGGTCGGCACCGGCGGCACGCTCCGCATCCAAGGCGGGGCGCTGACCGTCACCGGCACCGGCGACGAATCCCTGTCGCTGACCGCCGGCGTGCTCGAGATTGACAGCGCTCGCATCGGCCTCACCAATCTCGGCACAAACGCCACGCCGAGCGCCGGCATTGCTTTGGTGGCCGATCAGCTCGAAGTCGGCGGCGGGGCCAGCATTACCACCACGGCCTTTGGCAGCGGCGCCATCGGCCCGGTGGCCATTAAGGCATCCGTGATCGACATTGCCGACGGTGCGCAAGTGCAAACGCAAACGTTCGGCATTGCCCAAAGCAGCGCGATCACCATCGATACCGCAACGCTCAACGTCAGAAATGGCGCGATCATTCGAACCGATTCCTTCGGCGGCCCATCCGGCGACATCACCGTCCGTGCCAGCGAGTCGGCAGCACTCTCGACCGACGCCAATCCGTTAGGCGCGCCGAGCGAAATTCGCGCCATCGCGCGCTCGACCGCGCCGTCCGGCGACGTCTTGCTGGTGACCCCGCGGCTGGTGATCGATCAAGCCCTTGTCGGCACGGCGACGACGTTCACCGGGGCGCCGGGCAACACGACCATTACGGCCGATAGCGTCACCATCACCGGCGGCACGATCAGCGCCAACGCGCAGGGTTTCGTTGCCAACACTTCCGGCACCATTCGCATCGACACAATGGAACTGCGTTCCGACGCCAGCGCCTTTTTCCTGTCGATCATCGATGCCTCTCACCGGGCTTTTGGCAATGCCGGTGAAATCGCGCTCAACGCCGACGAGATGACGATCCAAAACACCTTGCTTCGTGCGGGCGCGTTTTCCGGCAACGGCGGCGCCATTCGCCTCACCGGCGGCCAAATTCAACTGGGCGGCCAATTCGCGCTGTTGTCGAACGTCTTCGGCGGCGGCAATGCCGGTACCATTTCGATCACCGCCGGACAGGCTCTCACCATGCTGGGTATCGGCAGCACCCAGAGCCGGCTTGTCGCCGACGCGACCACCTTCATCGGCGTGCCCGGCGACGGCGGCACCATCCAACTCAAGGCGCCGCGTGTGACCATCGACCATGTTCGATTGTCCAGTACCGGCGGCTTTGGCGCTAATTCCGGCGACATCACCATAGAAGGAAATGAGATCGCACTCGGACCGGGCACGATTTTGGCCACGGAAGGATTCGGTCTTACGGGTCAAGATGCCGGCGCGGCCGGCGCCATTCGGCTAACGGGCACGAAATCCATCACCATTACCGGGGAGGCCACCGACGCCACGATCATCGGCAGCTCCGCCGAAGACGCCGGAACCGCGGGTACCATCGCCTTCCAGGCGCCCGACATTGTCATCGATAACACAATCATTACCAACGAGATCGCCGGTACGGCACGCGCCGGCCAACTGACCCTGCAGGGCGACCGGATCCGCTTGCAGAACCGTGCCTCCATCAATAGCGACACGTTGGGCGAAAACGATGGCGGCGACGTCGAAGTCAAAGCCTCGGAATCCATCGTCATCCGCAACAGCCGGGTTTCGTCCAGCTCCGACGACGTCCTGGTTGATGCCGGCGACCCCATCGGCAACGGCGGTACGGTCCTGATCGACGCGCCGACGGTGACACTCGACAACGGGCGCGTGACGACCACCACCGACGGTCTCGGTAACGCCGGTCAAGTTCGTGTCGTTGCCACCGACCTCAGCGTGGTCAATAACGGCACCATCGCCAGTCAGAGCCGGTCCGGCGGCGATGCCGGCGACGTCAACGTCACGGTCGTTCAATCAATCCGCCTGGTCGATCTCGGCACCATATCCGCGTCGGCGTTTCCGTTGTTGTCGAGCGACCCGGCCGACGGCAACGCCGGCATCGTCACGGTGAACGCCGGATCGCTCGAGATGGACCGGGGCCGCGTTACCTCCAGCGCCGTCGACGGCAACGGCGGATCGGTTTCCATCACCAGCCCAACCATTACGATGACAGGTGACAGTCTGATCAATGCCTCTTCCACCGGTAGAGGCACCGCCGGCGACATCGTCATCATGGCGGCGGCATTAACGTTAGGCGAGCATGCGGAGATCCTGGCCGACGTGGTGGCTGACGGGCGCGGCGGTACCGTGTCGATCTGGACAGACACCTTGACCTTGTCGGGCGATGCGGAGATTGCCAGCGACGTGGACGAAGGGGCGAGCGGCATCGGTGGTTCGGTTGCGGTACAGGTGGCCACGCTCCGCCTATTGGGCAGCTCCGAAATCAGCAGCGAGACCGCCGGTAGCGGCGCCGGCGGTGCCGTTGTCATTTCTGCCACCGCCGATCTGGAGGTCTCTGACGAGGCCGGCATCGTCGCCGCGGCCGAGCAAGACGGCGACGCGGGATCCATCACGATCAACGCCGGCCGGCTGACCATGACGGCGGGAATGATCACGGCGGAAACCAACGGCGAAGGCGACGGCGGTTCGATCGGAATTGCTGCAAGGACGGTCGATCTGAAAGAAGGCGCACGCATTGCAACGACGTCAACCGGCAATGGTGACGCCGGCGCGATCGCAATCACATCCAACCAGTTCGCGTTGGCTACCGGCGCCACGATTGAAGCCAGCAGTACCGGCGGCGGTGAGGCTGGCGGCATCACCATCAATGCCGGCAAGCGATTCGTGGCCGGGGGCGGTCGCGTGGCCACCAGCACGACCCAGTCCGATGGTGGCAACATCACGATCCGGGCCAGCGACCTGGTTGCATTGAACAACGCGGACATCACCACATCCGTCCAAGGCGGCGACGGTTCCGGCGGCAACATCGACGTCGATCCGACGTTCATCGTCCTGGTCGACAGCCGCATCATCGCCAATGCCGTCGCCGGCGACGGCGGCAACATTACCTTGGTCGCCGACACGCTGTTCGTCGACGACGCGAGCGTGATATCCGCCTCTTCTGAGCTTGGTATCGACGGTGCCATCGTGATCGACGCGCCGGACGCGGATGTCGAGGGCTCGCTCGCTCTATTGAACGGAGAATTTCTGAATGCTGCCGCCAAACTGGCCCAGCAATGTTCCGCGCGGGCCGGCACAAGTTCCGCAACACTGGTCGCCAGCGGCCGCGGCGCGCTGCCGGACGGCCCGGCCAGTTTCCTGAACATGGCCGTGTTCGTCGCGGCTGGCCCGAGCGATCGGGCAAACGCCGTTCCGGCGCAGGCCGCTGACCGGAAACAGGCCGCACTGCCGACTTACATCCCGACACTCGTCACCTTCAAGTGCCTCGGCTAGAACTCAATTAATATTTCTTAAACCATTGATATCAAAAATCTAAATCTCTGCTGTCACCAAAGAGTGACGAACGAATGCAACAGACTGAAAAACGCAAAACGCGAAAAAGCCGGCCGACTGGTGGTCCTCGTGGCGACCGTCGCCGCGACCGCGCCGCGACCAAGCAACGCCTGATCGACGCCGTCGGCAGCGTGCTGGACCGCGATGGCGTCTTGGCGCTTGGCATCAATTCGATTGCGAAGAAAGCAAACGTCGATAAAGTATTGATATATCGGTATTTTTCTGATCTGGACGGACTCTTTATCGCCTACGCGGCCAAGACCCGACTGTGGCCAGATTTGGCTGACGTTGCCGGCGATGCGCCGGCTGTCATCCGCACTCTTGCCCCGATTGACCGTCTCACGCTGGTGCTCGGCAACTTGGCGGAAGCCTTGGCCCGACGGCCGCGCAGCCTCGACATCTTGGCCTGGCGGGTGCTTGAGACAAACGCGCTAACCGACGCCTTGGCCGCCCAACAGGCGACGCTGAACCGTCAGATCCTGGATCTGACTTTCGCTGGATCGGGCCCGGCTGCCAACACTGTCGCACCGCGGCTGGCGATGATCATCGATGCGGTCGCCATGGACGTCCTGCGCGCCCGTCAGTCGGAGAGCCCGCCGGCGCTTCAATCGAGCCAGCTGCAAGACCTGACCGGGCGGCTATTCGGCGCCTGACAAGTCTGAATTTGCCTGCAGCAGTCAATATCGTATCATGCCATGGGGCCTCGCGTGGGGGCGGTAGGTCCGGCGGCCGGCAACACCGGTCGACCGGCGCAGAAAATAAGCAGGGAACGACGCCATGGACATGACGGGTGAACAACGCATCGCGGCATCGCGGCAAACGGTCTGGGAAGCCTTGAACGATGCGGAGATTTTGCAGCAATGCATTCCTGGGGCCGACGAGGTCATCAAAGTTTCGGATACGGAGTTCACCGCCACGGTCACGGCGAAGGTCGGCCCGGTGAAGGCCAAGTTCAAAGGCAACGTCACGCTTTCCGACCTCGATCCGCCGAACGGTTACACCATCGCCGGCGAAGGCAAGGCCGGCCCAGCCGGTTTCGGCAAAGGCGAGGCCAAAGTGAGCTTGGCGGAAGACGGCGACGGGACGTTGATGAATTACGAGGTCAAGGCCACCGTCGGCGGCAAGCTCGCGCAGTTGGGCTCGCGCCTGATCGATGGCGTCGCCAAAAAGATGGCCGGCGATTTCTTCACCGCCTTCAACGAGGTCGTGTCCGCCGAACAGGTCGGCGCGGCGGCGCCGGAAGCGACCGGAGAACCGGCTGTGCCAACGCCCGCAGCGGCACAGGCAGAACCGGCCAAAGGCACCAATCCGTGGGTCTGGATCGTCGGCGTCGTCGTCCTGATATTGCTGGTGCTGTATTTCTATAGCGGCGGCAGTGAATGACCGCTCCGGGAACTTTTTCCCGACCCGATTGAATCCCTGCTTGACCTCTGCACAAGCGCCGTTGAAACTCGGTCTCAAGAAACGGAATCGGGAGTTTTCCCGGCCACGGTGCGGCGGACCTTACGACAGGTGGAACCTAACGACAGGTGACAGGCGCCCGCGCTCGCGGGCCGGATTCCCCATTTCGAATGGTATCAGAACAATAACAGAGGAGGATTGCCCTCATGCCGACCGTCTCAATGAATGTCAACGGCAAAGCGGTGACGGGTGACGTCGAACCGCGCACGCTGTTGGTACAGTTCCTGCGGGAGACGCTGCGTCTCACCGGCACCCATGTGGGCTGCGACACCAGCCAATGCGGCGCCTGCGTCGTGCATGTGAACGGCGAGAGCGCGAAGTCTTGCACCATGCTGGCGGTCCAGGCCGAAGGCAGCGACGTGACCACCATCGAAGGGCTGGCGTCGAACGGCGAGCTGCATCCCATGCAAGCCGCCTTCCGCGACAATCACGGCCTGCAATGCGGTTTCTGCACGCCAGGCATGATCATGAGCGGCATCGATATCGTGCAGCGTCATGGCAACCCGGACGAGGCGACGATCCGCGCCGAACTGGAAGGCAACATCTGTCGCTGTACCGGCTACCACAACATCGTCAAGTCGATCAAAGACGCAGCCGGCCGAATGGGAGGATGAGATCATGACGGAAGGAACCGGAATTGGTGCCGCCGTCCGGCGCAAGGAAGACAAGCGCTTCATTACCGGCAAAGGCCGGTATCTGGACGACATCAACCGCCCGGGACAGACCTATGCCTGTTTCGTGCGTTCACCCCATGCCCATGCCAAGATCAACGGCATCAACACTGACGCCGCCAAGGCCGCCCCAGGCGTGGTCGGCGTGCTGGTCGGCACGGAATTGGCAGAGGACGGCATCGGCCCGTTGATCTGCGGCTGGGCCATCACTTCGCGCGACGGCGAAGGCCATAAGGCGCCAGCCCATCCGGCGCTTGCTGTCGATAAAGTCCGCTACGTTGGTGATCATGTCGCCGTGGTCGTCGCCGACAGCCAAGCCGCCGCCAAGGATGCGGCCGAGCTGGTCGAGGTCGACTATGACGTGTTGCCCGCAGTGGTCGACATTTCATCGGCGCTCGCCGACGGTGCACCGCTGATCCACGACGATGCCCCCGGCAATCAATGCTATGACTGGGAAATGGGCGATCAGGCGGCGACCGATGCCGCATTCTCCGGTGCCCAGCACGTGGTCAAGCTCGACCTGGTCAACAACCGGCTGATCCCTAACGCGATGGAACCGCGCGCCGCGCTCGCCGAATACGACGAGTCAGCCGACGAGCTGACACTCTATACCACCAGCCAAAACCCGCATGTGGCACGGCTGGTGATGGCCGCCTTCAACGGCATCGCACCGGAAAACAAGCTTCGGGTAATCGCCCCCGATGTCGGCGGTGGCTTCGGCTCTAAGATTTTCATTTATGCCGAAGAAGTGGTCTGCGTTTGGGCCTCACGCAAGCTCCGTGTACCGATCAAGTGGACCGGTGAGCGCTCGGAAAGCTTCCTGGCCGACGCCCACGGCCGCGATCATGTCACCACGGCGGAACTGGCGTTGGATAATGACGGCAAGTTCCTCGGCCTCCGGGTCTCGACCCAGGCCAATATGGGCGCCTATTTGTCGACGTTCGCGACGGCGGTGCCGGCCTACCTCTATGCGACCTTGCTGGCCGGCCAATACACCACCCCGGCGATCTATGCCAACGTCGTGACCGGCTTCACCAACACGGCGCCGGTCGACGCCTATCGCGGCGCCGGACGGCCGGAAGCGACCTACGTGATTGAACGGATCGTCGAAGTCGCCGCGCGGCAACTCGGCATCCAGCCGACCGAGCTGCGCAAGCGCAACTTCATTCCAGCCGATGCCTTTCCCTACCAGACGCCGGTGATCATGGCCTATGATTCCGGCGATTACGCGCTCTCTATGGACAAAGCCAACAGAATGATCGATGCCGACGGCTTTGGCGCCCGGCGCGCGCAATCGGAACAAAACGGCAAGCTCCGCGGCCTCGGTTACGCGGCCTATATCGAAGCCTGCGGCATCGCGCCGTCGGCGGCGGTCGGCTCGCTCGGCGCCGGCGTCGGTTTGTGGGAGAGTGCGCAAGTGCGCTTCAACCCAACCGGCAGCGCGACCATTTACACCGGCTCGCATTCGCACGGACAAGGCCACGAGACGGCGTTCGCGCAACTCGTCTCCGACACGCTGGGCGTGCCCTTCGACAGTGTCGAGGTGGTGCATGGCGATACCCAGAAAGTACCCTTCGGCATGGGCACTTACGGCTCCCGGTCGATGGCCGTCGGCGGTGCCGCGATCATGGTCGCCTGCGACAAGCTGATCGAGAAAGGCAAGAAGATCGCCGCCCATCTGATGGAAGCGGCGGTCGATGACATCGAGCATGCACACGGCGTGTTCTCGGTCGCCGGCACCGATAAGTCGCTGACCACCGGTGAAATCGCCTTTGCTGCCTATGTGCCACACAACTATCCGGAAGGTCTGGAGCCCGGTTTCGAGGAGACCGGTTTTTACGACCCGCTCAACTTCACTTTCCCCGCCGGCACCCATATCGCCGAGGTCGAGGTGGATCCGGCGTCCGGCGTTGTCGACATCGTCAAATGGGTCGCCGTCGACGATTTCGGCAACCTGATCAATCCGATGATCGTCGAAGGCCAGGTCCATGGCGGTGTCGCCCAAGGCATCGGCCAGGCATTGCTCGAGAATGCGGTCTACGATGGCGAATCGGGACAGCTTACCACCGGCTCTTACATGGATTACTGCATGCCACGGGCCGATAACCTGCCGAGCTTCGACGTTGAGACCACCAACACGCCCTGCCCGCATAACGTTTTGGGGGTCAAGGGCTGCGGTGAAGCCGGCGCCATTGCCGCGCCGGCAGCGTTGATGAATGCCATCACCGACGCGCTCGGCGTGGAAATCAGCATGCCGGCGACATCGGAAAAAGTGTGGCGCGCCGCCCAGCAACGCGCCGCGGCAGAATAAGACGAGGATCGAAACCATGTATAACTTCGACTATCACCGTCCCTCCAGCCTCGGCGAAGCGGCGGGTCTCCTGACCGGAGACGCGACGCTCATGGCTGGCGGCCAAACCCTGATCCCGACCTTGAAACAGCGGCTCGCCAATCCCGACGCCGTTGTCGATCTGTCGGGCATCGCCGAGCTCAAAGGCATCAGCGTCGATGGCGGCAGCGTCACCATCGGCGCCATGACGCGGCATGCCGACGTCGCCTCGTCAGGCGAAGTCGCCGGCGCCATTCCGGCGTTGGCCGAGCTTGCCAGCCATATCGGCGACGCCCAGGTCCGCAACCGCGGCACCTTGGGCGGCTCAGTCGCCAACAACGATCCGGCGGCCGACTATCCCGCCGCCTTGATCGCGCTGGGCGCCACGGTGCACACCAACAAGCGCGAAATCGCGGCCGACGATTTCTTTACCGACATGTTTGAAACCGCATTGGCGGATGACGAAATCATCACCAAGGTCGCCTTCCCGGTGCCGCAGGCCGCGGCCTATCAAAAGTTCCCCAATCCGGCCTCCCGCTACGCCATGGTCGGCGTCATGGTGGCGCGGACCGGCAGCGGCGTCCGCGTCGCGGTGACCGGGGCCGGGCCTTCTGTGTTCCGGGTGGCGGAGATGGAGCAGGCCTTGGCCGGCGACTTCTCGGCCTCGGCGATCGAAGGCATCGCGGTCTCCGCCGATGGCTTGAATTCCGACATTCATGCCTCGGCCGAGTACCGTGCCCATCTGATCGGCGTAATGGCGCGCCGGGCAGTGGCCGCCGCGGCCTAAGTTTGCTACAATTGACTTGGTTATTAGGGGGGAGGCTCGCTTCCCCCCTGATTTTTGCCGAGAGCCTGTTGAGAAAATGAGCACCCCCTTACCCGCCTCCATCGACGACACAGCCGAGCTGTTGCAAAGCGCCGATTACGTCGCCGACCGCAGCGTCGCTACCGTCGTCTATTTGTCGCTGGCGTTACGCCGGCCGCTGTTTCTCGAAGGCGAGGCCGGCGTCGGCAAGACGGAAATTGCCAAGGTTTTGGCCACCGCCCTCGATCGTCCCTTGGTTCGGCTGCAATGCTACGAAGGGCTCGACGTGGCCTCGGCGGTCTATGAATGGAACTATTCCCGGCAGATGATCGAAATTCGCCTGGCGGAAGCCGCCGGCGATGCTGACCGGGACCGACTCGGCCAGGATATCTTTTCCGAACAGTTCCTGATCAAGCGGCCGCTGTTGCAGGCCCTGGAATCCTCGCCAACCGGTGCGCCGGTGCTGTTGATCGACGAGTTGGACCGCACCGACGAACCCTTCGAGGCCTATCTGTTGGAAGTGCTGTCGGACTTCCAGATCACCATTCCGGAAATCGGCACGATCACGCCCGCCGAACCGCCGATCGTGGTGGTCACCTCGAACCGGACGCGCGAGATCCACGACGCCTTGAAACGCCGCTGCCTCTACCATTGGGTCGGCTACCCGGATGCGGAACGCGAACTCGAAATCCTGCGCCGCAAGGTGCCGGGCGCCGATCAGCGCCTGAGCCGGGAGATCGTCGGCTTCATCCAGGAACTCAGGACCATCGATCTGTTCAAGCTGCCCGGCGTCGCCGAAACCATCGACTGGACCCAGGCGCTGACCCAGCTCGACACCATCACCCTGGACCCGGAGACCATCAACAACACCCTCGGCGTGCTGTTGAAATACCAAGACGACATCGAGCGCATCCAAGGCTCGGAAGCCGCCCGCATCATCCAGCAGGTCAAGACCGAGTTGGCGGCTGTGCCTGACTAACGTGACGCGCCAATAGGCGCCGTCAAAACCCCCAATTAACCAATTATTCCTACTCGTGGCGCAACGCCACGCCGCGTCGAAATACTTTACAGCGCGACGGATCCCACGCCGTTTGATGACTCAAATCGCTCCGGTTCGGCCGCTGGCAGGTGACTTGCATGATGTCCGGCCTATGCCGTCGGAGAATCCGCGACAAGCGGATGGCGCGCGCCCAGCCAGGGTGACGGCATAACTGGGGAAGCATTGATGTCGACGACACGGATCGAAGCTGAAGACCTGTCCCTTTCCGGGGCCTATGGGGTATCAAGTTTTTCCGTGGCGTCGAATGGCCAGGGCATCAGCCTGCCACGACACCAAAGTTCGAGCGGCCTGAGCGGCGTCGCCAGCCACACCTTCGCCGGCAATGCCGGATCCTATGATCTGGATGTCGGCTATTACAAGGAACGCGACGGCGGTGCCACCATCAAGGTTGCTGTGAACGGAATCGACCAAGGCACCATCTATATTTATTCGAAATCCGCCGACGCCTCGCCGACCGCCAATTCCTTTGCCATCCGGTCTTACGCGCTCGTTCTCAATCCAGGCGACGTCATCACGCTCACCGCCAAAGGCCACAACTGGTCCCATGCCGTGGTCGACTATGTCGAGTTGACCGGCGACGGCCCGTCCAACAGCCCACCGGTCGCCGATTCCGACAGCGCCACCACAGATCAAAATAGCACAGTGCTGATCGACGTGCTGGCCGGCGACAGCGACAGCGACGGCGGGACACTCAGTATCGCAGCACTCGACGCCACCGGAACGTCCGGTCAGGTCGCCAACAACGGCACCGACGTCGGCTATGACCCGAACGGCCAGTTCGAGTATCTGGACCAAGGCGAAAGCGCCACCGATACGTTCACCTATACCCTCGCCGACGGCCAGGGCGGCACCGATACGGCAACCGTGACTGTTACCGTCACCGGCTTGAACGACGCCCCGATCGCGGCGGATGACACCGGTTCGACCGACAAAGCGACACTTCTCACTGTCGCTGCCGCCGGCCTGCTCGCAAACGACAGCGATCCCGATGCCTCCGACAGCCTGATCATTTCCGAAGTGAACGGCAGCGGTGCCAGCGTCGGCAATCAGATCGTTTTGGCCTCGGGCGCCTTGCTGACCGTGGCCGCCGACGGCTCCTACGCCTACGACCCGAACAGCCAGTACGCCGGCCTCGGGCCGGGCGACAGCGCCACCGATAGCTTCACCTACACCGTGACCGGCGGTAACGAGACCGACACCGCGACCGTGGTCGTCACCGTCAATGGCATCAACGTGGCGCCGGTCGCCGATGGCGACAGCGCCACGACCGGCGAAGACGACAGCATCGCGATCGACGTACTCGCCGGCGACAGCGACAGCGACGGCGGCACACTCAATGTCGCCGCACTCGACACCACCGGAACGTCCGGCCAGGTCACCAACAATGGCACCGGTGTCATCTACGACCCGAATGGCCAGTTCGAGTATCTGGATCAAGGCGAGAGCGCCACCGATACCTTCCGCTACACCACGGCCGACGGCCAAGGCGGCACCGACACGGCAACCGTGACCGTCACCGTCACCGGCGTCGACGACAATCCGATCGCCGTCGATGACGGCCCCTTCGATACCGACGAAGACACGCCGATCGTCGTCTCGGTGTTGGCCAACGACAGCGATCCCGACGATGCCCTGACCGTGACGAGCGCCACCAACGGCAGCAACGGCAGCGTGACCACCAACGGCACCACGGTGACCTACAGTCCGAACACCGGCTTCACCGGCACCGACAGCTTTACCTACACCATTGATGACGGCGCCGGCACCACCGACAGCGCCACGGTCACGGTCAGCGTTTCCAGCACGCCCGCCGGGCCGGCCTATGCGTTACGGGTCCAGGAACTCGACCCGCTGGCCTATTGGCGCCTGGAAGAGACCACCGGGACGGTCGCCACGGACACCACCGGCAACGGCCACGACGGCGTCTATGGATCGGCCGCCACCCTGGATCAGGACGGTTTCTTGCCGGGATCGCTCGACAATGCCGCGCGCAGCGACGGCGCTAGCAATGTCGCCGAGGTCGCCCACGACACCGCCTTCCTGCTCGACGACGGTTCGATTTCACTCTGGTTCAACGCCGACCGGGTCGACCAAACCCAGGGCTTGATCACCAAGGACGCCTATGGCAACGGCACCGGCGGACACTTTCGCATCATCCTGCGCGCCGACGGCGTTCTGAACACCCGCATCCAAACCACCTCGACATCACACACCATCCAAAGCGCTACCGACACAGTCACCGCCGATCAATGGCATCAAGTGGTGCTGAATTTTGGCTCCGGCGGCCTCGCGCTCTACCTCGACGGCCAATTGGTCGGCAGCAATAGCTATACCGGCGGCCTCGGTTCGACATCGGGCGGCGTCGGCAATCTGGAGCCGTTTACCCTCGGCTCCAACCAAGGCCTGAGCAGCGACCAGAGCAGTGACGGCGAGAACGGCTTCCTGCACGGTGTGCTCGACGAAGTGTCGCTGTTCGGCCGGGCGCTGAGCACCCAAGAGATCGCCGAGCTCTATGACCTTGGCATCAACGGCCCGCCAAACGCGCCGCCAGTCGCCGACGGCGACAGCGCCACGACCGGCGAAGACAGCAGCATCGCGATCGACGTTCTGGCCAATGACAGCGACAGCGACGGCGGCACACTTAGCGTGCAATCCATCAACTCCACCGGCACCACGGGCCAGGTCACCAACAACGGTACAGACGTCAGCTACGACCCGAATGGCCAGTTCGAGTATCTGGATCAAGGCGAGAGCGCCACCGATACCTTCCGCTACACCACGGCCGACGGCCAAGGCGGCACCGACACGGCAACCGTGACCGTCACCGTCACCGGCGTCGACGACAATCCGATCGCCGTCGATGACGGCCCCTTCGATACCGACGAAGACACGCCGATCGTCGTCTCGGTGTTGGCCAACGACAGCGATCCCGACGATGCCCTGACCGTGACGAGCGCCACCAACGGCAGCAACGGCAGCGTGACCACCAACGGCACCACGGTGACCTACAGTCCGAACACCGGCTTCACCGGCACCGACAGCTTTACCTACACCATTGATGACGGCGCCGGCACCACCGACAGCGCCACGGTCACGGTCAGCGTTTCCAGCACGCCCGCCGGGCCGGCCTATGCGTTACGGGTCCAGGAACTCGACCCGCTGGCCTATTGGCGCCTGGAAGAGACCACCGGGACGGTCGCCACGGACACCACCGGCAACGGCCACGACGGCGTCTATGGATCGGCCGCCACCCTGGATCAGGACGGTTTCTTGCCGGGATCGCTCGACAATGCCGCGCGCAGCGACGGCGCTAGCAATGTCGCCGAGGTCGCCCACGACACCGCCTTCCTGCTCGACGACGGTTCGATTTCACTCTGGTTCAACGCCGACCGGGTCGACCAAACCCAGGGCTTGATCACCAAGGACGCCTATGGCAACGGCACCGGCGGACACTTTCGCATCATCCTGCGCGCCGACGGCGTTCTGAACACCCGCATCCAAACCACCTCGACATCACACACCATCCAAAGCGCTACCGACACAGTCACCGCCGATCAATGGCATCAAGTGGTGCTGAATTTTGGCTCCGGCGGCCTCGCGCTCTACCTCGACGGCCAATTGGTCGGCAGCAATAGCTATACCGGCGGCCTCAGTTCGACATCGGGCGGCGTCGGCAATCTGGAGCCGTTTACCCTCGGCTCCAACCAAGGCCTGAGCAGCGGCCAGAGCAGCGACGGCGAGAACGGCTTCCTGCACGGTGTGCTCGACGAAGTGTCGCTGTTCGGCCGGGCGCTGAGCACCCAAGAGATCGCCGAGCTCTACGATCTTGGCATCAACGGCCCGCCGACGGCACCGCCGGTCGCCGACGGGGACAGCGCCACGACCGACGAAGACAGCAGTGTCGCAATCGACGTGCTGGCCGGCGACAGCGACAGCGACGGCGGCACACTCAGTGTCGATGGGATCGATACCGGCGCCACCGCCGGCCAGGTCACCAACAACGGCACCGGCGTCACTTACGATCCGAACGGCCAGTTCGAGTATTTGGATCAGGGCGAAAGCGCCACCGATACATTCAGCTACACCCTCGCCGACGGCCAGGGCGGCACAGACACGGCAGCCGTGACCGTCACCGTCACGGGCATCGACGACGCGCCCGTAGCCGTCGATGACGGGCCGTTCAATACAGCCGAAGGCACGCAGATCGTCATCCCGGTGCTGGCCAACGACAGTGACCCGGACGACGCCCTGACCGTGACGAACGCGAGTGACGGCAGCAACGGTACTGTAACCACCAACGGCACCACAGTGACCTACACGCCGAACGGCGGCTTCACCGGCGCTGACAGCTTTACTTACACCATCGACGACGGCGCCGGCACCACCGACAGCGCCACGGTCAGCGTCAATGTCGGCGCGCCAACGATTAACCCGGATGAGCTCTCCGGTCTGGCGCTTTGGCTCGATGCCGCCGACGCCGGTTCGTTGACAACCTCGGGCGCCAGCGTCAGCGCCTGGCAGGACAAAAGCGGCGGCGGCCATCACTTCACCCAGTCGAGCAGCAGCAGCCGGCCTGATCTGGTGACGGCGCAGTCGAACGGCCTCGCCGCGGTTCGCACCGACGGCAGCAACGATTTCCTGAGCGCCGATTTCAGCGATTTGTCGCTGGACGGCATGACCCTATTCATCGTCGCGGCGGTCGATCCGAGCGACGCCGATGCCGGTATCTTTAGTGTCTATGACGACAGCGCCAGTGATGACAACGACGATGAAGACGCCTTTGTCCTGACCGCGGACGGCAACGGCGGCGTTTCCTTGAACCGGGAGCTCACCGACCCCGACCCGCTGCAGCTGAATGGCTTGGACGTCGACACCGCGCCCGCCATCCTGGTCGCCGCCATGGCGGCGGCGACGGCCAAGCTGGAGGTCAACGGCGGTGCCGACATCAGCGATACGTACGATGACACCGACCCCATGGATCCGACCGATGCGACGCTCGGCGCACGCTGGTTCGGCGGCACCTTGAACAGCGGCAACCGCGGCGCCAACGACTACCATGAAGTCCTGTTGTACGACCGGGTCTTGAGCAATCAGGAAATCATCGACGTCAACGCCTATCTGGCCAGCAAATGGGGGCTCACCGTCGGCCAAAGCGACATCGATTTCGAATTCGTGCCGTTTGCCGGACAATCCAACGCTTATGGTCATTTCGATACCGCTTCCGGTGCCGGTGTCGACCGCTTCCTGTCGGATCTCGCCGGCTATACTGGCGCCGATTCCACTACCGCGATCAACACTGCTTCAGGCGCCAGCGCGGTCGACCGGATCGCCGCGCCGGACTGGGGGCCGACCCGCTATTGGTGGGATCTGGAAGCCGACGCGCCGGGGCCGCTGTTGACCGCCGCCATTGCCGACATCAAGGACCAGGGCGTGACGCCGACCGGCATCGTTTGGGCCCAGGGCGAGCAGGACGGCCAAAGCCTAGCGGGCTATGAGGGCACACCGACTACCATCGCCCGCTACAAGGAAGCGACGGAGGCGGTATTCGACTATTTCCGCAGCGAACTCGACCTGCCCGACCTGCCGATCTATATGCAGCATATCGGCGGCTACACTGGTAGCGCCGGCCAAGCGGCCCACCATCCGATCCGCCAGGCGCAATCGGACATGGCCAACGATCTGGACAACGTCTTCATCGCCGCCTCCAGTTACGACCAGCCGTTAAGCGACAACGTTCATTTCACCGGCGCCGGCTATGCCACGATCGGCGCCCGTCTGGCTCGATACATCGCCCATGAACAAGGCGAGGCCGGCGTCACCTATGGCACCGGCCCGCAGATTCAGTCGGCGCAGGCGCAAGCCGGCAACACCGAAGTCATCGTCACGCTCACCCATGACGGCGGCAGCACCTTCACGCCCACCTCGGCGATCGACGGCTTCTATCTGGAAGATTCGGGTGGTCAGGTGACAATCAATTCCGCCGCGCGCCAATCGGCGACGGAGATCAAATTGACCCTGTCGGAAGCACTCAACGGCGCCTCGACCCTGCACTACATCAACGAAACCGCCGGCTGGGACAATAACGACATCGTCACCGATGACGCCACGCCCCTCTCCTTGCCCCTGGAAGCCGCCTCCGTCGACATCTGGTTGGTTTAGAGCGTCGACAGGCGGGCAGACCCGGCGTGCCGTCGAAGCACCAAGACGGCATCAAGCGTGCTTTGCTTCAACGCATATGTTATTAAATATCAAGACCTTGGTGTTCTCAACAGGCTGGCTACGTGGTTGCGCAACCGCTACAATCCCCACTCGCAAATCCCGCCGATAGGTGCGGATTAGGCAATTGAACCAAAACAGGAACCAACCATGAGCGTCCGACCCGGCACATTTGCCGATAACATCATGCATTTCGCCCGCGCCTTGCGGGCGGCCGGGCTGCCGATCGGGCCGGGCCGGGTGCTGGACGCGGTACGCGCGGTGGAGACGGCGGGTTTGCGCCGGCGTGATGATTTCTACTGGACTTTGCATTCGGTGTTCGTCAACCGGCGCGAACATCGCGAGGTCTTCGACCAGGCTTTTCATATTTTTTGGCGCAACCCGCAGATCCTGGAAAAGATGATGGCGACCATGCTGCCGCCGACGCCGACCAGCGAGGAAGACGGCGCCGAGCAGGAGACCTTGCGCCGGGTCGCCGATGCCATGCTGCCGGGGCTCGACGGCCCGGAAAACGACGACAGCGAACGCCAGGAAATCGAAATCGACGCGACCCTCACCTTCTCCGACCAGGAAGTCCTGCAATCGAAGGATTTCGAGGCCATGAGCGCCGATGAAGTGGCCGAGGCCAAGCGCCTGATCCGGCGCTTGGCGCTGCCGATCCAGGACGTCAAGACGCGGCGCTTCGTCGCCAACCCGAAGGGCCGCCGCGTCGACATGCGGCGCAGTTTTCGCGCCAGCCTGCGCTCCGGCGGCGCCATCATTCCGCTCCGCCACCGCGCCCGGGAGCGCCGCCATCCGCCGTTGGTGGTACTCTGCGACATCTCCGGCTCCATGGGCCGCTATTCGCGCATGCTGCTGCATTTCATGCATGCGCTGACCAACGACCGTGACCGGGTGCACACCTTCCTGTTCGGCACGCGCCTGACCAACGTCACCCGTCACCTGCGCCAACGCGATATCGATTTCGCCTTGGCCAAAGTCACGGAATCGGTCGAGGATTGGTCCGGCGGCACCCGCATCGGCACCACTTTGCATGCCTTCAACCGTGATTGGGGCCGCCGGGTGCTCAGCCAGGGCGCCGTCGTGCTGCTAATCACCGACGGCCTCGACCGCGATGCCGGCGTCGGCCTGGAGGCCGAAATGGAACGGCTGCATAAATCCTGCCGCCGGCTGATCTGGTTGAACCCGCTCTTGCGTTTCGACGGCTTCCAGCCCAAGTCTTTGGGTATACGGGCGATCCTGCCCCATGTTGACGAATTCCGCCCGGTGCATAATCTCGAAAGTCTGGGCGCCTTGGCCACGGCACTCGCGGCACCGTCGACGATGCAGCAAACGCCCAAGGACCTAATGAAGGAGCATGCCGCATGAGTGGCGAACAAGACGTTCTGATCACGGCCCGCGATTGGCGCCATGAGGGTCGCGACGTGGCTCTAGCGACAGTGATTTCGACCTGGGGGTCGGCGCCGCGGCCGGTCGGCAGCCAATTGGTGGTCAACAATGATGGCCAGTTCCTCGGCTCGGTAAGCGGCGGTTGCATCGAGGGCGCGGTGATCCAGGAAGCCATGGAAAGCATGGCCGACGGCAAACCACGGACCTTGGAATTCGGCGTCAGCGACGATCAAGCCTGGGAAGTCGGCCTGGCCTGCGGCGGCACGATCAAGGTCTTCGTCGAGCGGCTCGACTGAGCCACGGCCCAAGGAACCACACCATGACCCCGGATATCCTGGAGCAGATCATCGCCGACCGCGCCGCCAAGCGGCAGTTCGTCTCCGCCACCAACTTAGGCACCGGCGCGGTCCGGCTAATCCATGCCGACCAGGCCGACGGCGCGGCTGACCCGCTTTGGCAGGCGGCCTTCGCCGCCATGCGGGCGGATAAGCCGACCACGGTCGAGACCGACGACGGCGCGGTCTTCCTCAATGTCTTCAATCCACCGCTCCGCATGATCATCGTCGGCGCCGTGCATATTTCCCAAGCCTTGGCGCCGATGGCTGTTATTGCCGGCTATCACGTCATCATCATTGATCCTCGGCGGGCCTGGGCGACGGCGGAGCGCTTCGGCGACGTCGAGCTGATCGACGAATGGCCCGACGACGCCATGACCGCCCTCGATCCGGATCGCCGCACCGCCGTGGTGACCTTGACCCACGACCCCAAGCTCGACGACCCCGCTTTGGACGTCGCCCTGCGTTCGAACTGTTTCTACATCGGTGCGCTCGGTTCCAAGCGGACCCACGCCAGGCGCCTCGACCGCTTGACCGAGCGCGGCTTCGACGCCGACGCCTTCGCCCGCATCAACGGCCCCATCGGCCTTGATATCGGCGCCAAATCGCCGGCCGAGATCGCGCTCGCCATCCTCGGCCAGGTGACCGAGACCCTACGGCGGTCGCCGTCATGAAATTCGGCCGCATGGCGCTCGATCAGGCCGAAGGCGCCCTGCTCGCCCACAGCCAGCGGATCGACGGCCGGCGCCTGGCCAAAGGCCATCGCTTAAGCGCCGCCGACATCAGCGCCTTGAAGGCGACCGGTGTCGACAGCGTCATGGCGGCGCGGCTGGCACCTGACGATGTCGCCGAAGACCAGGCCGCGGCCCGCATCGCCCGCGCCGTCGCCGGTGCCGGCGCCAAGGTCAACGCCGCCTTCACCGGGCGCTGTAACCTTTACGCCGACGCCGACGGCGTCGCACTGATCGATACCGCGGCCGTCAATCGTATCAATTTCCTCGACGAGGCGATCACCATTGCCACGGTGCCGGCGTTCGAGCGGGTTCGCGCCGGCCAGATGCTGGCAACGGTCAAGATCATCCCGTTCGCGGCGCCGGAGGCAACCGTCGCGGCCTCTGAGGCCATCGCCAAACAGGCGACCGGCCCGACCGTCGCCCTCGCCGCCTTCACAGCGCGCGCCGCCGGTCTGGTGCTGACCCGCCGGTCGGACACCAAGGAAAAGGTGCTGGCCAAGACCGAGGCGACTGTCGCCGAACGCTTGGAGCGACTCGGCAGCGTTCTGCAAGCGACCCGGAAGGTCGACCATCACGAAACCGCCATCGCCGCCGCCGTCAACGACCTTGACGCCCAGGGCTGCGACCCGATCCTGATTTTTGGCGATTCCGCGATCACCGACCGCGGCGACGTGGTACCGGCCGGATTGATCGCCGCCGGCGGCGCCGTCGACCATATGGGCATGCCGGTCGACCCCGGCAATCTCCTGATGCTCGGCCACCTCGGGACTAAGCCGGTGCTCGGCGTGCCGGGCTGTGCCCGCTCACCCAAGCTGAACGGCTTCGATTGGGTGTTGGAACGCCTGGCCGCCGGCCTCGACATCAGCCGCCGGGACATCCAAGGCATGGGCGCCGGCGGGCTGTTGAAGGAAATCCCGACCCGGCCGCAGCCGCGCACCGACAAAGCCCGCGAGGCCGGCACCGGCGACGAGGACACCGGCCTGCCGCGGGTGCCGCGCGTCGCCGCAATTTTGTTGGCCGCCGGCCAGTCCCGGCGCATGGGCCCGGTCAACAAACTGTTGGCGGAAATCGACGGCACCGCCATGGTGGCGCGGGTTGCCGACAGCCTGACCGCCAGCCAGGCGCGGCCGATCATCGTCGTCACCGGCCACCAGCCGGCGGCGGTCCAGGCGGCACTGGCCGGGCGCGATCTGACATTTATCCATAATCCGGACTATGAAACCGGACTGGCGAGTTCGTTGCGTGCCGGCATCGACGCGGTGCCGGCCGACTGCGACGGTGCCATCATTACCCTGGGCGATATGCCACGGGTTCAGGCGGCGCACCTCGACCGCCTGATCGCCGCCTTCAATCCGGTCGAGGGCCGTGCCGTCTGCGTGCCCACCAAGGACGGCAAGCGCGGTAACCCGGTGCTCTGGGGCCAGCAATTCTTCGCCGAGATCCGCGACGTGACCGGCGACACCGGCGCCCGCCACTTGATCGGCACGTTCGACGAACTGGTCTGCGACGTCGCCATCGACGACGACGCGATCTTCGTCGACGTCGACACACCGAGCGCCTTGAGCCGGATCGGCGGCGAGGCCAAACCGTGAGTTTCGAGCTCTACCAGAAGGACCTCTTAAAACTCGCTGCGCGCGCCACCGGCGCCGGCCGTTTGGACGAGCCCGATGCATCTGCCCGGGTTGACAACCCACTTTGCGGTGACCGTATTACGGTCGATCTGACGCTCGACGGCGATACCATCAAAGATTTAGGTCACGACGTGAAGGCCTGTGTGCTCTGTCAGGCCGCCGCCTCGGTGCTCGGCGCCGTGGCACCTGGCCGACCCGTCGAAGAAGTCGCCGCCATCGCCGCCGCGGTGCGCGCCATGCTGGGCGACACGGACGCCGCCGTGCCCGACGCGCCCTGGCAGGACTTCGCCGCCTTCCTGCCGGCCCGCGACTTCAAGAGCCGCCACGGTTGTGTGCTCATGCCGTTCGATGCCATCGCCGAGGCGGTTTCCGAAAACGCCGCTTAGAGGCCATCCAGCCACGCGACAATTTCTTGGCCGGCACCATAGCTATAGAGGTCGTTGTGGCCGGCGTCGGCAAGGAACAGGCTCTGCTTCGGCTCCGGTGCCGCGTCGAACAGGCGGCGGCCGATGTCGAACGGGATCACATTGTCGCGGGCGCCGTGGATGACCAGGATCGGTGCCTCGACCGCAGCGATCTTCGCCAGGTTCTCAAAGCGGTCGCGGGCCAGTGTGTGGACCGGCAGGAACGGATAATGCCGGGCGCCGACGTCGGGGATGGAGGTGTAGGGCGCTTCCAGGACCAACGCCCGAACAGCGGTCTCGCGGGCCAGCTCGACGGCGACGCCGCTGCCGAGCGACTCGCCGTAGAGCACGATCGACGCGGTGTCGACACCCGCGCCCGCCAAAAACGTCATCGCCGCGCGGCCGTCGCTATAGAGCCCGGCCTCGGTCGGATCACCCGGATTGCCGCCATAGCCGCGATATTCCGCCAACAGCATGCCATAGCCGGCGGCGATGAAGAGCCGTGCCTTGTCGGCGCGGTGGCTGATGTTGCCGGCATTGCCGTGAAACAGCACGATCGTTGCCCGCTCGGGCGGTGCCGGGGCATACCAAGCGAGTAGGTCCAAGCCGTCCTCCGTCAGCAATCGAACCGCTTGCAGCCCGGACGCCTCGGCGATCGCCGGAGCCGGCGCGCTGCGGTCCGGGTGATAGAGCAACGCGCGCTGAAAGCCCCAGGCACAGCCGACCAACAAGCCATAGCCGAGCACGATTATGATCAACGCCCGCAGCAAAAATTCCATTCCCCCGTCACCCGCCCTAAGATAGGCTTGCACTCGGATTGTCGATCACCTGCACGGCAACGGCATGCGCGGAGGAGGCAAATCCGAGATAGGCAAACGTTAAGCCTGATTCCTCGACGAACTCCGTGAAGGCCTTGTGCTCATGGTGTTGCCAGCCGGGATAGTTCAGGTATTCGTCGAACACAATAACCGACCCGGCGACAAGCCCGGAGCCCAGGTTGGCGAAGACGTCGCGGGCACTCTCATAAACATCGCTGTCAATGTGCAGCAGCGCGATCGGCCCGGGATTGCCGGCGCAGAAGCCAGGCAGAACATCGGCGAACAGGCCGATCACCAATTCCACCGTATCCGGCAAGTCGCTCGGCGGCCGCCCATCGGTTGAGAAGCGGCCCTGGCGTTGGACGCTTGTCCAGTCGACAGGCAGCCCTTGGAAAGAATCAAACCCGAAGATCCGCCGCCCCGGAAACAACCCGGCCAACTGGCGAATGCTGTTGCCATTGGCAACGCCGAATTCGAGCAACAGTCCGTCATCGGGGGCATGAAGGGCAGCACTTTGCCGGACGGCCTTGTTGGTCACCAAGTCCTCCGCACGCGGCAAATGGTCGAGCACGAAGCGCGCGGAATCAAAGGTGGCGAGAATGCGGGCTGCCTTTTGCATGCTGTATGTAGGCAGCCCTTCCGGTGGCTCGAACATGGTTTTTTCGACCGCTTGAACGACGAGATGCAAGAGATCGTCCAGTTTTAACGCAGTGTCTGAACGCGCGCCTTCATCCATGCATTTTCCCCTTAAGCTGCGAGCAATTCACCCGTCTTGGCGCAACGGTCGAACAGGATAGAGACCCGCGCGACGCAACGAGTTTAGCCTGATCAGATCCGTGTGGAAACGACGGCCCATCCTGTCCCGCACGAATACCGGCAAGAAACACCCACCGATCAAAGAAATATGCGCATGGTGATATTTCTTTTCTTGATAAATTATCCCTCTGATAATATATAAAAATCATACAGAGGGAACGGAATTGCCGACATACGCTGCCACAAACAACATCAAAGTCAGGATTGTTCCCGGTGATCACGACCCTCCGCATGTCCACGTTCGCGACGCCGAGTACAAGGCTAAGATCAGTATTTTGACCCTTGACGTGATGACCGGAAATCTTCGTAGGTCTCGGCTGGCGCTGGCGCGCGCGTGGATTGCAGACAACGAAGACTTTCTTTTGGCAGAATGGAATAAATGGTGCCCGAAATGACCAAAAATACCGATCCCGTGGTCGGGCCAGGCGGTTATCTGGAAATAACCGTTGTCGACGTCGTCAAGGACGAACCGACCAGCCTGTCCGCCGCATTCAGCAACGGCGCGAGTTTCGAGGTAATCAACCTGCATGACCACCTGTCCGGCATCGATATCTTGGAACAGGTTCGCGACGACGCCGCCGTCTTCTCGACCGCGGCCATTGACGATTGGGGAATGCTGGCATGGGACAACGGCGCCGACATGTCCGCCGACAGCCTCTACCGCCTGGGCATGATCCAGACCGGCCAAGGCATGGGTCGCAACGAATTTCGCGCCTGGATGAAACGCCACGATCTGATTGTCGACAATGCCGGGCCGGTGCTTGGCGTCAGCCGCGCCACGATCGCCCGCTACAGCAGCGGTGAGAAACTTATCCCTCGGACGATCCTGCTCGCCTGCAAAGGCTATGATGCGATGCAGGCGGACAAGACCGAAGAGGATGCGGCTTGACGATCCCAATGCACGAATAAGACCAACGGGAGTCGCCTGATCCCGGCCGCGAGCCATCTCACGCAATCAGCACGAAATCGTCGCCCCGCAGTTCGTTTAGCCCGGTATCTTCAAACAACACGCTGTGATCGGCGTCGAGGGTGAGCAGCGCGTCGTTGCCAGATCGCGCCAGGTCCAAATCGTCGACGGTTTCGAACAGGCCGAAGTCGCTGATGTCGACTTGATCGCCGCGGCCGAAGTCGGTGATGATGTCGGCGCCGGTGCCCGCCGCCGTGACGATGAACAGGTCGGCTCCTCTGCCGCCGGTCATGACGTCGTCGCCGGCACCGCCATCCAAGGTGTCGTTGCCGCGGCCGCCCTCCAACTGGTCGTGATTGTCGGCGCCGGCCAAGCTGTCGTCGCCACCGAGGCCGAGCAGCAAATCGCGGTCGGCGTCGCCGGTCAGAGTGTCGTCGCCTTTGCCGCCGGCTTGGCGGTCGTAAGCGAAGAAGATTTCGTCCTGTATCGCGCCGACGTCGGAATTGCGTTCGATGATGTCGGCGAGCTTAGTATCCCAGAGCCCGTCGATTTGCGATTGCGGCAAGCCGCTGTTCTCGCTCCAGTACGGGTCGCCGTCGCGGAGCCGCAAAAACTGGTCAACCAAGACGGTGCTGAACAATTCGCCGAGCAGGCCGCCATTGACCGCCGGTTCGGCCAGGCCACCGATCCAGGCCTCGACCAGGTCGACATCGCCGTAGACCGCCTCTAGTGCCGCGGCCACGTCGGCGTCGCCGGTAATGTCGAAGAACGTTTCGGCGCGCGCCAGACCCAACGCCTCCCGCAGGTCGTTGTAGGTCGCGACACCCAAGTCGCGGCCACGCTGGATGTTCAGCGCGGCAAGGTCGAGACCGCCATCGCCGGGTGCGCCGAACAGGAATGATCGCACGTCTTCCACGATCATCATGTCGACTTCCTGCGCCGTGCTGTCGGCGAGGCCGCGCAGGATCGGCGCGATGCCGCCGTTGTCGGTGATTTCCCCGGGCGCAAAAAAGGCGTCTGAGAGCGCCAAATTGCCGGCGGCGATTTCATTGCCGTTTTCGTCCAGGCGCTGAATCGTGCTGGAGAGCAGGCTGTGGCCGAAGCGGTAGACGGCGGTCGAGAATTCCACCGAAATGCCGGGATTGACGGTCGGGTCGTAGCCGGAATAGGCCGGGATGGTGTCGTCGCCGACCAGGACCGGCAAGAACTCGTTGAAGGTGACGGCCTGAATTTCCGCCTCGACCCGCTGCCGCGCCATGTTGTAGAGGTCGTCGTCGCTGAGATCCGGGTTATGCCTGGCGAGCCTTGCGACCCAGAAATTGTGTTCCCGGGCAAACAAGGTGTGCAACGACGTCAGGCCGACATTCTCGGCCGCCCGGATGTCGCCGGCGAGCACGCCGCCATCGTCGGTTCGGACCAAGAACCCATCTTCGTCCAACAACAAGGTGCCGCCGGGCCCGCGCAGCGCGGCGGCGGTCTCGGCGTCGGCGCCATAGACCATGGACGCGTCGAGAAACGACGTAATTTGATTCTCATATTGGCGCGGCGTAGTCTCGCCGGTGCCGTCGACCGGGTCAACGCGATAGAACGGAATCAAGGCATTGCCGCTGCCGTCCGGATCGAAGTCGGGATCGCCGCCCGGTACCGCGATCGGAACGAACTCCGTCGAGCCTGATTCCGACAAATCGATGTCGTGATCGATGAATTGGCCCCAGGCCCACAATAGATCGCTGGCGCCGAGCTCATTCAGTACGTCGCCGTCCTGCTCGCTCAAGGCGTTGCTGATTTCCCTGGCACTCGGCAGATTGTCCGCCATGTCGCCGATGCCGTCCTCATAGTTGGCATCGGCCAACCGCAGCAGAGTTTGCCCGGCGGCGCCGAAGTCCGGGTTATCCGGGTTACTGCCTGTGCCGTCGATCGGTCGAAAATTGGTATTGTCTGTGTTGCCGCCAACCGGTTTCTGATGCCTGTCGAACGTTTGATTGCCTCCGTGTGAACCTGAATGCCGCATGATCTAGCCTCCTGTATACGATACGACTTTTGTCGCCCTGCACATGCGCTGCCGTTGCGAAGTGCGAAGCGCTTCGCTGTCTTGGCGCACGCCAAGGCTTGTTTTCGATTGTCAATTTGCTTTGTGCAGGTTCCGCGTATTTTCTATACGGGAGGCGCACCGGCACAGCCGGATCACCTTGCGTCTGACTTCCATATTAACAACCTCATCGGAAAATTCAATCGCATGGCTGTGGCAAGGATGTGGCAACAAGAAGGTAACTTGAACCAAATTATACGAGATTCGGATCGACTGTGCTGTGACACACGGTGGCGCGCACGCGTATCCCGAGAATTGTTGACGCCGTGCCCGCTTATCGATGAAATAGCCGGAGCGGTCCTGGCGAGGCGAGAACCATGAATGACGAAGCGACCGATGGCATGCGCGACTGGCTCAAAGCGCTCGGGCTCGCCAAGTACGCCGAGCTGTTCGCTGAACATGAGATCGACGCCTCGATCCTGAGCGCCATCTCCGAGCAGGACCTCAAGGATATGGGCCTGCCGATCGGGCCGCGGCGCAAGATCCTGGTGGCGATCGGCGACAGTGCGGCCGAGACACAGTCTGAAGCCGAGCCGGCACCGGCGCGCCGACCGGAAGCCGAGCGCCGACAGCTGACCGTCATGTTCTGCGACCTGGTCGGCTCGACGGCGCTGTCAAGCCGGCTCGACCCCGAGGACATGTCGGCACTGATCCGGGCCTTCCAAAACGCGGTGGCCGGCGAGATCGCTCGCTTCGACGGCCATATCGCCAAATTCATGGGCGACGGGGTGCTGGCCTATTTCGGCTGGCCGCGGGCGCATGAGGACGAGGCCGAGCGGGCGGTGCGCGCCGGCCTCGGCGTCGCCACCGCGGTGCCGCTGATCGCCGACATCGGCGGCGAACGTTTGAGCGCGCGGGTCGCCGTCGCCACCGGCCGGGTCGTGGTCGGCGACCTGATCGGCGACGGCAGCGCCCGCGAGCAGGTCGTGGTTGGCGAGACGCCGAACCTGGCAGCCCGGCTGCAGACCCTGGCCGAGCCCGGCGAGGTGGTGATTGCTCAATCGACAGAGCAATTGGTGCACGGCCTGTTCGACGTGAAAGCCCTGGCGCCGACCACGCTCAAGGGCCTGGCTGACCCTGTGATCGCCTTTGTGGTGGCCGCCGAACGGCCAGCCGAAAGCCGGTTCTCGGCCCGTGCCGCGCAAGGCCTGCTGCCGATCATCGGCCGCGACCAGGAGCTGTCGCTGTTGCTTGATCGCTGGAACAAAGCGCGGCTCGGCGAAGGCCAGTGCGTGCTGTTGGCCGGCGAGGCCGGCATCGGCAAATCGCGTATCATCCGTGCCTTGGAAGACAGCTTGGCGGGAGAGCCGCACACCGCAATCCGCTACCAATGCTCGCCCTATCACAGCGACAGCGCACTCTGGCCGGTTATCCGCAATTTACGGACCGCCGCCGACATCGCCACGGACGACGCCGAAGGCATCGGAAAACTGACGGCCTATCTGCGCCAAACCGGCGTTCTTGCGGCCGAAGATATCGCGCTGATCGCCCGCATGATCGGCTTCGAGGACGGTGCCGGTCAGGCGTCACCGGCGTTGCCTTCCGCGCAACTGCGTAGCCGCACCCTCGCCGCCCTGGTCCGGCATGTTCTGGCCCGTGCCGGAGCCCAGCCCCTCGCCCTGATGCTCGAAGATCTGCATTGGATCGACCCGACGACCCGCGAGCTGATCGAACGGATCCTGGACCAGATTACCGACGCCCGGCTGCTGCTGGTCATGACCACACGACCGGAGGCCCGCGCCGATTTCGACGACCACCCCCACGTCACCCAACTGGCGCTCAACCGCCTGGGCCGGCGTGCCGTATCGGACATCATCGATCGCCTGACCGAGGGCAAGGAACTGCCGCGGCCGGTGTTCGCCGAGATCCTGGCCAAGACAGACGGCGTGCCGCTCTATGTCGAGGAATTGACCAAGGCGATCCTGGAAAGCAGCCTGCTCGCGCCGCGCGACGACGGCTACGCATTGACCGGCGCGTTGGCCGATTTGGCGATTCCCTCGAGCCTGCACGATTCATTGATGGCCCGCCTCGACCGCGACCCGTCGGTCAAGGACGTCGCGCAAACCGCCGCCTGTATCGGCCGCGACTTCTCTCGCCGCCTGTTGGCCGAGGTGTCGTCGCAACCGGTCGCCGAGCTCGACCACGCACTTGCGCAATTGGAGGCGACACGCCTGGTTTTTCCGCGCGGCGACGGATCGGATCGCGCCTATCAGTTCAAGCACGCGCTGGTCCAGGACGCCGCCTATCAATCCTTGTTGCGCGACAACCGCCGGCGCATCCACGGCGCCATCGCCGACGCCATGCTCCGGCAGTCGCCGACGATCATCGACACCGCGCCGGAATTGCTGGCCCGTCACTTATCGGCCGCCGACCGTCACGGCGAAGCACTTACCCATTGGACTGGCTCCGGCCACTGCGCCGCCGGCCAAGGCGCCTACGTCGAGGCGGTCCGCCATCTCGGCGAGGCGCAAGTGGCACTCGGCTGTTTGCCGCCGTCGAAGGCGCGCGACGCCCAAGAGCTTGACCTTTGCATCGCCAAAGGCGCGCCGTTGATCGCAAGCGAAGGCTACGCGTCCGACCGCGCCTGGCAAAATTACCAGCAAGCCCGTGTGTTGTGCGAACGGCTGGATGACGGCGAGCGCCTGTTCACTGTGTTGCGCGGCCTTTGGAACATCGCCCTCGACCGAGCCGAAATGGCGAAGGCGATGGAGCTTGCCCGTGACCTCGACCAGCGCGCCGACGCCGGCGGCGACCCCATGGAACGTGCCTACGCCATGCGTGCGCTCTGCACCACCAACGTCATCATGGGCAACCTGGACGAGGGGATCGCACAGGCCGAGCGCAGCAAGGCGCTTCAGCCGCGGCTGGCCATCACGCTGGATCTGGAAACCCACGGCGAGGACCCATTTGTCATTGCTGCCGTCTATCAGGGCATGGCTCTTACGATCCGTGGCGATATCGATCAGGGCACGGCCCTGCTCGAAGAGACCATCGCTGCCGCGCGCGAGACCCGGCATCCGATGACCCTGGCATTTGCCCTTTGCATCGCCGCCATCAGCCACGTCTGGATTTCGGACCTGGAGGAAACCGCGCGCTTAAGCGCGGAGGCCATTGCCGTCAGCGAGGCCCACGACATTGTTGCTTGGGAAGCCCATGCGAGCGTCAGCAACGGCTGGGCCGCCGCCATGGCCGGCCGCGCCGCCGAAGGCATGGCCAAAGCGGCACATGGCCTGCGGCTTTGGAACCGGACCGGCGCCCGCATGACTTTCCTGACCGGTATCAGCGGCGAGGTCTTCAGGTTGGGCGGCGATTTGGACGGCGCCGAACACTATCTCAAGCCTTTGGTTGAACAACTCGGTAGCCTCGAAGACGCCTTCCATAACGCGCCGAATCTTGCAAGCTATGGCCGCCTCCAGCAAGACCAGGGCGCCGATCCAGAAACCGTCATCGCCACCTTCCACAAGGCCCTCGATTTCGCCCAAGCCCACCACGCGAAGCTCCACGAACTTCGGATCGCCTGCGATTTGGCGGCGCTCTATCGGACCAAGGGCCAAGCCGACAAGGCGCGCACCCTGCTCGAAGAAATCTATGGCCGTTTCAGCGAAGGCTTGGACAGCTCGGTGCCGACTCGCGCCCGCGCCTTGTTGCAGGACTTGGCTTGACGTTTCTGTTTAATTGTCAGCGAGTCATCTATCGTTCATACGGACTGAACATTAAACTTGTCAATTTCCGTTCCATACAAGATTGTAAAGAACCGGACAAAGTTCGGTAAGGTCGTTTGTGTTCCTCTGGTGCGGTCATCGCGATGAGAAGACCGCGAACACCGCCCGGAGGATATCAGCCCATGTCGAACATGCCGATGGTCGTTCAAACGCGAACAACAACGTACAGTGGCCGCGGGGCTGCCCGGCTCCGTTGGGTGTTCGAGCAGCGCGCCAAATTGACGATCGTGGCCGGCGCGCTGGCGATCTTGAGCGGCGTCTACTGGGCCGGCGCGGCGGCCCTGCCCGGCCCCATCGCGCTCTGGTGCTTTCTGGGCGGTTATCTCGTCGTTGCCGGATCCGCCGTTCGGTTCTGGGCGGCGCTCTATATCGGCGGCCGCAAGAACCGCGAGTTGGTGACAGACGGCCCCTATCGGCTGCTCCGCAATCCGCTTTACGCTGGCAACTTGGTCGCCAGTTTGGGCCTTGGCTTAATCACCGGCAGCCTGGCGGTGGTGGTCATCGCGATGCCGCTGTTGGCGGCAATTTGGTGGTGCACCGTGCTGGCCGAGGAGACCCGCCTTGAAGAGAAGTTCGGCGATCTTTACCGCGACTATGTCGGCCGCGTGCCCCGTTTCATCCCGCGTTGGATCGACCTGCGGGCATTTTCCGCCGATACCGCGACCAAAACCGTCACCCACCGCCACGTGCCGCGGGAACTGGCGCGGGCGAGTATTGTGTTGGCACTGGCCGTCGTCATCGTCGGCAACCGGCTGGCCTTGGCCTCTTGAGGCGCCAAAAAAAGACCCCGCCTGGAGAGGCGGGGTCAGAGTGCAAGGGAGGGTCTGGGGAGGCTTGCACTTGCCGTAACTCAGGAGCCTACACGCATGCCCTTGCGGTCCGGTTAAACGAACCGGTAAATCAATGATTAATGCGTCACAATTTGGCGCGGCTCAGCCGTCGGCGGGATATACCAGCGGCGACAAGGTTTCGGCCGACCGGCCGGCCCAATCACGGTCGCCGGTACTGGCCAAGGTCTTCGCTTGCGCGGCGCTTAGCGTTGCCAAGGCTTGGTCGACGTCTATGCACAGCGGGTGGCCGTTTTCCACCACCTGTTCGCCGCCGACATAGACATCCCGGATCGCCCGGTCCGAGGCCGAATAGACCAAACTGCGCAAGGGATCACGGACCGGCTGCATATAGGGGTGGCCGAGGTCGACCAGGCTGAAATCCGCCTTCGCGCCGGGCGCCAGCCGGCCGATATCGCTGCGCTTCAGGATCGCTGCCCCGCCCGCGGTCGCTGCGTCGAACGCCTGGGCGGTCGATACGGCGCGGAAATCACCGGCCAAGATGCGGCCGGCGTAGCAGGCCTGGCGCAATTCGTCGATCATGTTGAGCGGAAATGTATCGGTGCCGATGCCGACCCGGATGCCGGCCTCAACGTATCGGCCAAGCGTATTGAGCGCGATGCCGCGACGAGCAAACACCGTCGGGCAGTGGGCCACGGCGACGCCGCGCTCGGCCAGACAATCGAAATCGCGGGCATGGGGTGCGTGCAGCCAGGGATGATCGTTCAAGAATATCGCGTGCGAGATGATCATGTTGGGGCCGAGCAGGCCCAAATCATCGAGCCAGGCGATCGGTGTCCGGCCGTGGCGCCGGGTCATTTCGTTGAACTCGACCACGCTCTGCGCAGCGTGCAGCTGCACCAGCATGCCGCGGGCGGCACCGGCCTCGGCCGCTTGCCGCAACAGATCCGGCGAGCAGGTATCGACCTGGCTCGGCGCCAGCATGCCGTCCATGCGGCCGCTCGGGTGCTGCCGCGCCCGCTCGACGAGATCGACGGCGCGCTCGAGGCCGGCCAGGCCGGCGGCCTCGTCCCAGTCATAGACCACGGAATGGCCGTCCGGGGTGTGCCAGCCGGCCGATCGAAACATCGGCGCGATGTAGGCGCGGAGCCCGGTCGCCGCCAGGCTGTCGATCCAGCCGGGCCGGGCGCCGGAAAGATCGACGACCGTGGTGACACCGCTTTTCAGGAGCTCGCTCATGGCAACGTCACTGGCCGCGTCGGCGCCCGAGGGGTCGAGGCTGAAAACCGGCATGAATTCATAGAGCGAGCTTTGGCCGAGGCCCGGGCTGCCGAGTTCCTCCAGCAATCCTTTGTTGCCGGGTTCCGATGTCGGGTGGCAATGGATGTTGACCAGGCCCGGCATCACCATCAAGCCGGCGCCGGCGATCTCTTGGTCGACGGCGCCGGCGAAGCGGCCGCCGACTTGCAGGATGGCGTCGCCCTGGAACACAAAATCACCGTCGCGCTCGTAGCGATGGCCGTTGGCCGCCTGATCCCAGGCGACCAGCCAGTCGGCGCCGCGCACCGCAATCGTCGGTCCGGTCATCGGCTGTGCTCCCTTACCTCAGTCGGTCCTGGCGGCGAAGGCTTGGGCCGCCGCCGTCATGGTCATGAATTCGGCACCGTCGGCGGCCAAGCGCTCGATCAGCCGTTCCAGCATCAACATGCGATGGCCGCGGCCGATGACGAAGGGATGACAGGTCAAGGTGAAGACGCCCCATTCGATGAAGCGGCGCATATAGGTGAAATCGTCATACCAGTTCTGTTCGACGCCGCCGGCCGGCGCCAGTCCCGGCAGCACCACCTTGCCTTGGCTCAAAAACTCGAAATGCGGAAAATCATCCAGGCTCCAACTGACCGGCATTTCGACCAGGGCCGTCGGCGGACCGAACTCTGTGCCTTTGTCGGTATGGATTTGGTCGCCCCGGCGGGCCCGATAGGGAAAATAATCATGCCCCATCATCGAACTGTCATAGAGGAAATCATGGGCCAGCAAGAGCTCGACCGTGTGCGGGCTCAAATCCCAGGCCGGCGAGCGGTAGCCCAGGGGCGGCTGGCCGCAGATCTCCGCGATGGCCTCGCTGCCGCGCACCAGCGCCGTTTCCTCTTCGGCGCGGCTAAGCTTGGCCGGTGGCACGTGAGCCCAGCCATGATGGCCGATCTCGTGGCCCTCTTCATGGATGCGGCGGCAGATCTCCGGATAGGTCTCGATGGTCAGGCCGGGCACGAACCAAGTCCCGGGAATCGCCAAACGCTCCAGCAGCTCGAGGATGCGCACGGCGCCGACCGCGCCGAATTCACCCCGTGAAATCGGCGTCGGCGAGGTCATGCCGCGGGCGATCCAAAGCGACAAGGCATCGAAATCAAAAGTCAGACAGACAATGTGATTGGACATGGCTTCTCCCCTCCGCACCTCTCCAATTTATAGCCCGCTGGCGTTGTCCAAGCGAGTGGAGCAGCCACGGATTCTGCGGTTTTTACCGTTTATTCACCTTGAAAGGGCTTCATTAGGCGGGCGTGAGGGCGCGCAACCTCGGAACGGGATCGATGCATGTTCTGGAAGAAACAATCAAAACTGCCGGCTGTCACGGTCGGCTCGGTCTACCGGCGCATGCGGCACTTCAATGCCGAGGAGCAGGCGGAAGTCGTGTCCATCGACGTCGATGACGCCGGCATCCCGCACGTTTGCTTCAAAATGACCTATATCCGACCCTACGCGACCGAGCCCGAAGGCATGCGGGTGCTGGCGCTCAGTGTCTTCCAGCAAAACTACGAGCTGTTGCAGCCGGCGGCGACCGAGCTGACGGAACTGCCCGAGTCGGCCGCCGTGCCGGAATCCAACGAATAGGCTGCGGAGGGCAAGCGCCCGTGATCCGGCAGATGCATGCCAGACCGGCCCGGTCACCGACGCTCATTGCCATCGCCGTCACCTTTCGTGACGGCCTGCGTTTCGCCCCCGGCACCGCCGGCGCCTTTGGTGACGCCGTCGCGCTTTATCAAAACAAATATCCCGAAAAATCAACGGCTTCCGCGGAGGCCAACGTGGCGCTGCTGATCGCTGAGGCACGCGATGAATTCGGGCCCTGGCTGGTTTGTCAATCCGGCCGTGGCGATAGACAGCGCTTGCGGCTTGGCGCCGCTCCCGCTTAGAGCAACCTGCGTTCATTCGAACGCAGGTTGCTCTAACACTTCAAAATAGATCAAATTATCTGCATCAAAATGATATCATTTTGTGCAGTTTGATCTAGAATGAAATCGACATCGCGTTGCTGCCTCAGCGCCTGCGACAATTCGACGCAGGCGGCAGAAAATTTATGACAACATCATTGCATAATTGCTGCGGCGCAATATATAGTTTCGCAACGCAGCAAGCATGGTCGAAAGCGGTGAAGACAATGAAGAATCTGGTGATTTTTAACGAACAGCGCCCGGTCCGCGGATGCCTGTGGCCGATGTGGCCCCATTCGGCCCGTCCGACGCATGAATATTGCGGCGACAGAAAGATGTCCGGCGCTTCCTATTGCGAGGCCCATCAGCGTCTGTCTATTCGCGACCTGGAAACCGAACCGCGTCAGCCGTTCGTCCGACACAAGGCCGCCTAAGCACGCAGCCATGAGTTGACCATGACGGCGCCCATCGGGCGCCGTTTTCATTTGATTTGTTGATTCCTGCCTGGCCCTCATGCAGGCTGGAACGGTAATTTCAAATTGATAGGACAAGGCCCAATGAGCATCGAACGGTTGCATTCCGGCGAACGCATGAGCCAGGTGGTGATCCATGGCGACACCGTCTACCTGGCCGGTCAGGTCGCGCAGGACGCTAAGGGCGCGCCGGTCGCCGAGCAGACCAAAAACATCCTCGACCGTATCGACGGACTTTTGGCGGAAGCCGGAACCGACAAGTCGAAAGTCTTGTCGGCGACAATCTGGCTGGCGGATATCGGCACATTCAATGACATGAACGGCGTCTGGGACGCCTGGGTCTCGGCAGGCAACGCGCCGGCCCGCGCCTGTGTCGAATCAACGCTCGCGGCGCCGCAGTTCACTGTCGAAATCGGTGTTATCGCGGCTCGCTAACGGGTTTTGCCTTTGGCCGCCCGCCTCCGGCGGAGCGATTCCAAGCCTGCCCGCACCACCCACACGGCCGCCCAGCGTGCCGGGCAGGCACCTTCGGCCGGAGGCCGAGGGCCAAAGGCGGAATCCGTCCTGTCAACCAGCGCCGTCGTCGGACACACCGATCACCAGCGCGTCGACGGCAAGCACGCCCTGGCCCGCCGGACGTACCAGTAACGGATTGACGTCGATGCCAGCGATCCGGTCGGCATTGGCCGCCGCATAAACCGATAGACGGGCCAGCGCATCGGCCAGGGCATCGATGTCGGCGGGCTCGCCGCCGCGGACGCCGTCCAAGATTTTGCGGCCTTTCACTTCGCTAATCATGCGGCGCGCCTCATCCACACCGAACGGCGCCAGCCTGAACGTCACGTCCTGCAACACTTCGACGAAGACGCCACCCAAGCCGAACAACACCGCCGGTCCAAAGACCGGATCTTGGTGGACGCCGATAATCGTCTCGACGCCGCCGGCGGCCATCGGCGCCACTAAGATACCGTCGACCACCGCGTCCGGTGCCTTTGCTGCGACCGCGGCTGTGATGGCGGCATAAGCGGCGCGCACTGCGTCGCCATCAGCAAGATCCAGCTTGACCGCGCCGATGTCGGATTTGTGCTGGATATCGGCCGACACCACTTTCAACGCCACCGGATAGCCAAAGCTTTCGGCCGCCGCCGCGGCGTCTTCCGCACTGGCGGCCAAATGGCGCGGCACCAGGGCTAGGCCGGCGCTCTCCAATAACGCCGCCGATTCAACCTCACTCAACGCGCCACCCGTCGGCACCGGCAGGGCACGGTCCGGCAACGGCGGCGGGGCAACGCCATTGGCGCGGGCAAAACTTTCGCCGAAATGGACCAAGCTGGCGATCGCCGCGATCGCCCGATTGGGGTCCTCGACGATGATGTATTTATGGTCCTCCAAGATGTGCTGGTTTTCCGCCCCGCACATCATCGACAACACCATCAAACGGTCCGGGTAACGGGCGCGGACATCGATCAACATGTCGCGGATCACCGGCATCAAAAGCGCGTTGAATCCAACCGAGCTCAAAAACACCATGACCACGTCGCAATCGCCGTGATCGAGCATAACTTCGATATTCAAACGCAACAGATCCATGTTGGTCAGCACTTGCGCCGTGGTATCCACCGGGTTGCGCACCGCCGCGAAGGGCATGGCTTCCTTCAGTAGTTGCTGCGCCTTGGCCGGCAATTCCGGCACCTCGAGACCGTGCGCGGTCGCCACGTCCGACGACAACACCCCGACACCGCCGGAAATGGTCACGATGCCGAGCCTGTTGCCGGTCGGAAAATGGCCGCTGGCCGCGGCCGCCGCCATGTCCAGCATTTCCTCCAGGCTATCGGCGCGGTGCACGCCGTACTGACGAAACACGGCGTCGAAAATCTCGTCGGCGCCGGCGAGCGACGCGGTGTGGGTGTTGGCGGCGGCGGCGCCGACCTCCGACCGCCCGACTTTCATGATGATCACCGGCTTGCGGTTGCGGCGCGCCATGGCCAGGGCAGAACGCAAGCGGTCCGGCGAGCGGCAGCCTTCCATGTAGCCGACGATCACCGTGGTCGCCGGATCCTCGGCGCAATAGGCAATGGCGTCGGCGATGTCGACATCGACTTCATTGCCGGTGGTAACCCAATTGCGCAGGCCGAAACCGCGCTCCCGCGCCAAGACCAGAACATGGGAACCGACGGCGCCGGATTGGCTTAAAATTGAAATGCCGCCGGGCTTCGGCCAACCATGGTCGAACATGGTCGTGAATGTGGCGACGGCGCGGCTCTCGGCGTTCAGCATGCCCATGCAGTTCGGCCCGACCACCCGCATACCGGACTGCTTGGCAATGTCATGAATTTCGCTTTGCCACGCCTCTCCTTCGCCGCCGATTTCGGCGAATCCGGAGCTGAATATGACGGCCGAGCGGGCGCCGGCCTCGGCGCAGGAGCGCACCGCCTCGACCACACCGACCGCGGGAATGGAAATCACCGCCAAATCAACCGGTTCGGGTGCGTCGCGCAGATCGGCGTAGGCGGTCAGCCCCTGGATTTCCTTGTCGCGAGGGTGAACGGGCACGATGCGGCCCACGTAACCGCCCTTTATCATGAAATGAACCGGCCGGCCGCCAAACTTGAGACGGTCGTTGGAAGCACCGATTATCGCGACGCTTTGTGGGTTGAACAGCGGTTGCAATGACGAAACGGGGGTTTTCATGCTATGAAGGGCTCGCGAATCGGTTTGTCGGGACAAGATCGGCTCCTGCAAGCATTCTTGCTGCCGCGAGTGCCGTCAAGTTGAACCGCCAACAGGTGCGGCCACGAGCGGTGGTTCGAATAGGTCACGGGCCAGGCCTGTCGCAAAGGGTATGAGTACAGGCTTTAGCGAATGACATTGCGATCTCTCTCATTGATTTTTGCGTTCCTGGCGGCGATCGGTGTCGCTTCGAGCGGCTACCTATTCTTTGAATACCGCGGCGCCTCACAATCCTGGACGCAAGAGCGCGAATCGTTGTCGCGGGATATTGCCGACCGCGGTCAGCGAGAAGACGTTCTCAAAGCGGAAGTATCGGATCTGCAGAGCGCTCAGCAAGCGGCGGCGAACTCGGACTCGACCGCGGGCGACATGGCGACCGCCGCGGCAAATCCCAAGCTGGCCAACGAGCGCGACGGCTTGGTCCTGCAAATAGAAAACGCTCAGCGGGAATTGGAAGAAACCGAACGGCGCCTCGACACGCAAAATGAAAAGCTACAAGGCCAGGGCCGCTTGTTGCGCGATCTGATGGAGCAACTGGAAGACTCGCGCGCTGAATTGGCCGAGATCGAGGCGCGGCGCGCCGAATTCGGCCAGGCCGACAACGACACCGAAACCAACGAGGTCAAGGACGTCAAAGGTCGATTGGCGCGCCTCAATCAGCAGATAGCCGAGCGCCGACAGGAGCTGGCGCGACGCGAAAAACATCTCGAAGAAATCAATACTGAGGTGGATTCAGCACTCGAGCAGCGTCAAGCGACGCTGGCCGAGATCGAAACGACCAACGCCGTTGAACGCGCGGCTCGGGAAACGCTCGACGCCTTGCTTGACCAAGTCGCCGGACAAAAGTCGGAAATTGCGGCGCTTTCGGAAACCGTAGATCAACTTCGCGTTGACGAAAACTCCGCCAATCAAGGGCGGGAGACCGCTGACCAGGCGCTCGCCGAGATAGCAGCGAAGCGCGACCAGCAAACCAAAGAACTGCATTCGCTGGAGGCATCGATCGGCGAACGGCGCCAAGCCTTGCAAAAGGTGACCGTCGATTTGACCGCTGCGAAAAAAGAGATCAAGCAGCTCGGCCAAAGTCTTGCGACGGAGCAGGAAGCTCAGGTGGCGGCGCAGTCCGAACGCGAAGCCCTCGGCCAGCAGCTTGCGGCGCTTAAACAAGAATCCGCCGACCTCGATCAACAGGTCGCTGCGAAGAAAGCGGCGCTGGCCGACGGCCAAAACAGCCTTGAGCAATTGACGGAGCGGAAAACCGCGGCAGACGCCGAATTCGCGTCGGCGACGGCGGCACAGGAAGCCGCGGCGGCAGCGCTCAAAACGGTAGAAGATTCCTTAAAGCAGCGGCAAGACGCTTTGACCGAATCCAAGAAAATGCTCGACGTCACCACAAAGGCCTTGGCCGATGCCGAAGTGCAAAAGACCGATACTTTGGCTTCAGTCGCTAGCGCCACGGCCCAATTGGCGGAACGGCAAGCGGCGCTCGAGGCGACCGCGTCTGAATTGTCGGCACGCGCGGATGCGGTGAAACTGGCCGAACAGAAATTGGCGCAAAGCAACGAAGAAATTGCCGCGCTTGATGCCACCCGAACCGAAATCGACAAAAGTTCGACGCTGATCCGCGGCAGCATTGACAACCTGGTCGAACAGCGCGCAAGCCTCGAGAAACGCGTCACCGGTCAACTCGATGCCCTGTCAAAGATTGAAAACGAACGGAATGCGGCCGCCGCCGCCCTGGCCGAGGCCCAAACGGCCCTCAAGCAACAGGCCGACGAACAGCAGTCCCGGCAAACCGCTTGGAAACAGACCGAAGCCGAGCTAACCGGCAAAATCGAAACGGCGAAGACGCAAATTGCCGCCCTAACAGCGGACCGCGAAGCGATTGAGCGTGACGTGGCTTCGATCTCCGAAAGACGCGCGGCAGGCGAACAAGGCCTACAGACCCTTGACGCCACGATCGCAACCCAAAAAGCCGATATCGCCAAACGCTCTGATAGCCTCGCTGCCGGAAAGGCGGAACTCGAAAATACCGCGGCAAGCCAAACGCGCGCCAACAAGGACCTCGCGGCGCTGACCGAACAACTGGCCAAACGCGAAACTGAAATCACGGCTCTGGCCCAGCAGATCACGGCCAAGACAGAGACCATAAAATCCACCGACGAGCGCTTGGCGGCCGGCAAAGCCGAACTCACCGAATTAGAGCAGCAATCGGCCGCCGCCCGCACTGCGCTCAGCGGTCTGCAGTCCCAGCACGATGATTTGAACGCCGGTTTGATAACGCTCGCAAACGACCTGCAAAACAAACAACAAGCCGTCGCGGCATTGGATCAATCCTTGACCGACGCACGCGCCGCTTTAACGACCGTTGAATCGACGGCCCAGGAAAAGGCGCTTGTCGCGAGCAACGCGGAAGCCAGGCTAACGGCGGCGATAACCGCCATCAAGGAAACCGAAAAGCAACGCGATACGCTGCGTACGGAACTAAAAACCGTGAACGGCGAAATCGCATCCAAGCAACAATCCTTGGTGACGCTGAACACCAACATCGGTGCGAAAAATTCGGAACTCGACGCGCTCTCAAACAATTTGAACGGCAAGATCGCAGAGCTATCAAAGACCGAAAGCCATATCACCGCATTGGCCGCGAAGGTCGTGGACGCCGAGAAGAAATTCGAAGCCAATCGGGCGACGCTTGCCGCGTTGAAATCCGAGCATGAGGCCGCGGCACAAGCAGCAGCAAAGCAGGGTCAATCCGTCCAGCAAAACGAAATCGCGCTGGCCGACCTGACGGAAAGGTTACTCGCCGAAAGATCCGCGCTGTCTCGGGCAAGAGAGTCACTTTCCGCCGTCGAAGCAGAACGAGAAAAGCGGACGGCCGAACTGGCGTCGAGTGAAGCCCGGCTGGCCGCACTGACCGCTAATATCGGCGAATCCGAAAAGCAGCTTGAAACCAACAGAGCCGCGCTTGCCGGTTTGCAATCGCAGCGCGAGGCCGTGACCCAGACGGCCGCGTCGCAAAGCCAATCCGTCGCGCAAACAAAAAGCGATTTGGCCGACCTGACAAAACAACTGACCGCGCACCGTACGGCACTGGCCCAAGCAAAGACCGACCTTGCCGCCGCCGACGCAGAACGCAAAAAGCGAACAGCCGAACTGACATCAACCGACAACCGGCTTAGCGAACTGGACGCGAAAATCGGCCAATCCGAGGAACGGCTCGAAACCAACCGGACCGCGCTTGCGTCCCTCAAAGCGCAACGCTCGACGGTGACCGAAGCGGCCGCATCGCAGAACGAATCCGTTGAGCAAACCAAGAATGAACTGGCCGACCTCAATGCCAGGCTAGCCGCGCAACAATCCGCGCTAGCCCAAGTGCAAACGGATCTCGAAGTCGCCAGCGGAGAACACGAAGAACGAACAGCCGAACTGGAATCACTGAGCAAAGCCATTGCCGCGTATCAGACACGCCAAACCGAACTGGCGCAGCAAAACGCCACCGTCAAGACAACGCAATCGGCCGACAAATCCGCAGGAAAGACGGCGCAAAAGGCCGATCCGCCGGTAACGAAATCAGAGACGCCGCCGGCCAAACCGACCGATAGCGGCCGCGCCGGCCAGTCCACCTCGACGGCGATCGGCCTGACCGAGACGGAGCCGGTTGCCAAACAGCCAATCAATCGCGCCACATTGGCACAGATCGGCTCATTCCGATCGGTCGCCAGAGCCGAACGTCAATGGAGCGCCGTTAGCCGCGCCAACGCCGATCTGTTCGACGGTTTGCAGCCCCATATCGAACGTGTCGACCTCGGGGCCGATAAGGGGGTATGGTACCGCTTGATGGTCGCGGCATTGCCGACGGTCGATGACGCGCGCCAGTTTTGCGACGCGCTAAACAGCCGTTCCGGCCGAACCGCCTGTTTCTTGGCACGGCGCTGATCACGGCGGGCTAAGAGACCGTCGGACCACCATCGAGGGTGCGATGAGGTCTTGGATACCAAAGCCGACGATACGCCTGCTAACCGTGCTGGCTTTTTGCGCGCTGCCGGCGGCTATCGGTCGCGCTGATGCCTTACAGGATTGGCGGATGGGCGTGGAAGCGTCAAATCAGCAGGCCCACGCCCAAGCTGCTTACTATTTTTCGCGGGCAATCGATCTCGGTTGGCTGTCGCCCGGCGATCGCGCCAAAGTCTATTACAATCGCGGCCGCTCCTATGGCGCGCTCGGCGACTATGATTGGGCGATCGAGGATTATTCCCATGCCATCGAGCTGGATCCAAAGTTTGCCGAGGCCTTTCACGGCCGCGCCGTTGTCCTGGATCAGACCGGCGAACGCCTGCGTGCAATCAAGGATTTGCAGCGTGCTCACGCGCTGGCACCGACAAACAGCGATATACGGCAAACGCTCGCCGCTCTCGGCCTTATTCCGGGCGACAAATTCTTGCCCTTTGAGAAGCGCGACAACCGACAATCGACCGGCAATGAACGTTCCACAAAAATTTACGAATTGCACATTGCCTCGCTACGCTCGCCGGAAGGTGCCGTGGCGGATTGGCAGCGTCTGCGGAATAAGTATGTCGACGTAATCGGAAACCTTGCGCTGGTCGTGCGGCAGGTGGATCTGAAGGACAAAGGGCGATTTCACCGGGTGCTGGCGTCCGGTAGCCTGAACGGAAATTCGGCGCGAAGCCTCTGCCGCAGACTGAAGCAGAGCGGACAATATTGTGCCGTCATGGTGGCCCGTAGCGAGTAGTCGAGAACATGGCCGGAAAAGCCGATCCAAGGGACGAGACGGCGCCGACGACGACGCATACCTCACCGTCGGCCGATGCCAAAGTGGTGCGAACCCGTGCTGTGTCAAAGCGACAACGATCGGCGAAACGATCCGCGGATTTTCGGATCGACCGGGGCGATCGGCAGGATCTAGCAGCCATGGATCGGAAAATCTTGCAGCGAATTCTGGCGACATCCAGCGACGAATTGGTGGCCGACCTGGTATCCGGAAAGTTGGCCGGCGAAAGCGCGGAGACCGCGCGTGTTATTTTGTGGCAACGGGAGGCGGAAACTATGGCTCGCGACAATAAGAAAAGTGTCGTCCCGGCAAAGAAAATCGATTTCGGCGACTGGACCACGCTTGCGTTGATCATTGCGATCGGCCTGTTGCTCGGCATTATTCTAGCGACCTCGGCCATCGACTATTTCTTGGGCTAGATCAAATTATCTGCGTTCGAATGAACGCAGGTTGCTCTAGGGTGAAACCCTACTCTACCAACCGCTGAAGTCGGACATGATTGACCCGCAACCGGAATTCGACTTCGGCGCGACGCCGCAGCCTGATGATAATTCGGCGGCGGCACGGCTCGCCGATCTCGGCATCGGTATTGTTTATCTCACCAGTCCTGCGGCGGCGCACGCCGCTGCGACACGCCTCGCCGCGACCGGTCGCGCCATCGGCTTCGACATCGAGACCGCCAAGCATGGCGATTACTTGAGCTCGCCTCAGGCCGGCTTGGCGCCTCATCTCTCACGCATTCGGTTGGCACAGTTCTACGACGGCGGCGAGCGCGTCTACGTCACCGATATCGACCACACCGGTCTGGCGGCATTGGCACCGCTTTGGGACCACCCGCTGGTCGCCCACAATGCCCTATTCGAACTCAAGCACCTGCTGCATGCCAGTGTCCGGCCGTCGCGTTTGGGCTGTACGCTGTTGCAGGGTCACGCCCTGACCGGCCGTCGGCGCTCGCTCGCGCAGCTGGTGTCTGCCGAACTTGGCTGGGATTTGTCCAAGGAACTTCAGGTTTCCGACTGGAACCGCGCAAAGCTGTCCGGAGCACAAATAGCCTATGCGGCGCTGGACGCGGTCGCCGTGTTTCGGCTGTCAGAAAGCCTGCAGGCCAAGGTCGCGCGCTTCCAAGCCCGGCACTGCTACCAGCTCATGCGCGACGTCCAGCCGGCCGTGGCGTCGATGGAACTCAACGGCATCCATTTCGACCGTGATCGCCACGCCGAACTCACCCGGCAATGGCACGTGGATTTGGACCGGGCGAGTACGGCGTTGACCCGGTTTCTTGGACCCCAAGTCAGCCCGGCAAGCGGTAAGCAACTGTCCGACTGGCTGCGCCGCCATCTTGACGAGGCCAGCCTGGAATCGTGGCCGTCGACGGCAACAGGGCTGTTGCGGACCAATGCCGAAACATTGTCGCGGTATCGCCATCTCGACCTGGTGCAGCCGCTGCTCGCCCACAAAGATGCGGCCAAAAAACTGAGCACCTACGGCACCGGCTTCGCCGATCACATCGACCCGGTGACCGGCCGCATGCATCCGAGTTTCGTGATCGGCGGCAGCAACACCGGGCGGTTCGCCTGTTACGGCCCGAACATGCTCAATCCGTTGCGCGATCCGGCCTTCCGGTCGCTGTTCGCGGCACCTCCTGGCCGGCGCATGGTGGTCGCCGATTACGGCCAGATCGAACTGCGTGCCGCCGCCCTAGTCTCCGAGGATCAGGCCATGCTGGCCGCCTATCGCGACGGCATAGACTTGCATATGACGACCGCGGCGGCGGTCAGCGGCAAGCCGATCGCTGATCTCGACCGCAAGGGCCCGGAACGCCAATTGGCCAAAGCGGTGAATTTCGGACTGCTCTACGGTCAGGGCGCGAACGGATTAGCGCGCTATGCCGCCGCGAGCTATGGCGTCACCATGTCGGTCGCCGAGGCCGCCGCCGCCCAGGCCGCTTTCTTTCAAGCCTACAGCGACCTCCATCGTTGGCAACGCCGGTCGGGCGACGCTGCGCGCCTGACCCGGCGCTTGGCCACGCGCGGCGGCCGGACCTTGGCGCGGCCGGCCGACGCCCGCCCGTTCAGTTACCCGGAATCGCTCAACTTCCCGATCCAAGGGGCCGCGGCGGAAGTCCTGCTCGCCTGTCTAGCCCGGCTCGATCCCTTGCTCCGGCCGTTGGACGCCAAGCTGGTCAATGCGGTCCACGACGAGTTGGTCCTGGAAGTCGCCGACGCCGACGTCGCACCGGCGACCGCGGCACTGACGGAGGCGATGGTCGGCGGGTTTCTGGATATTTTTCCCGAAGCCGACTTCATGACTTCCGATTTGGTCGAAGCCCGCGCCGGCATCGATTGGGCCGCTGCTAAGTAGCAGAAACACACCACGGTCACCGTTTCGGCAATTTTTTCAGCTGTTGGCGGTGGGTCGTACAAGGATCGTCATTATCGACGCGCGGCGTCATCCAGACATAGTCGAAAGCCGAGTGGGTGGCCTCCGGCGCCGTGTCGCCGTCGAGATCGACTTCGCGGAACGCCAGACTGACGATCCGGGCGCCTGGCCGGAGATGGCGCAGATAAAATGGTACGCCAAAGTCACGGCGCACATGGCCGGTGCCGGCGATTAGCACGCCTTGCATGCCGGCCGGCAAACTGGCGAGGCGCTCCGCCATTAAGGCGTCGCGGGCACGCTGTACATTCGTCATCCCGGCAATGACCGTATCCGGCGCCATGCCGCAATGCGACGCCACCAGTGCCTGGTGCAGCCGATCACCTGCCGCCGCTTCAAACGGCCGGTCGAGACCGGTACCCGCCACCAGGTCCGGCAGCAGGGCCGCAGCGCCTTGTTTGAAAATTGCCTTAAGCTCGGACCGCGGCCAATTGGCGGCCAGTATTGGCGCACCGGCCTGCACGGCGATTTGCAACAAGGGCCGATAGTACGACCAATCGGGCCAACCGGACGCAGCCCAATCAATCACCTGTTCAAGACCGTCGACAGACCCGGTACGGGCAATATGATCGTCTATCGCCGCCTGACGATCCGTCGAAAAGACTTCAAATGCCACCCCAATTTGCCGGCCGCGGACGACAACGTCACGCAACAGCCGCGCCTGCAGGCGATGATGGTCGCCATTGTCGTGTTTTTCACCAAGCAATAGAAAATCGGCGGCAACGATTCGATCCATCAGGACGGCTTCATCGATGGCTTGGCCGGCCGCGAAAACTTGTCCTACCGCGGGATGATCGCTGCCGATCTCGTGCTGCCACGGTTCGGACCAGCCCGATGTCGGCCCAGCGACCGCGATAACACTCAACACCGCCACTATCCCGGCTACTCGATACAGCATTTCAAAGCCAATTCGATCTGTTGCCGCTATTCCCAGAAGTATACGATTTAGCAAGCGGCCGCGGCCACAATCAGGGCGCAATGGGAGAAAAACATATGACGTGGGCAGTAGAACCAGCAGCGATCCGATCCGTCGGCAATCGCCGTGCCACCATCGCATGGCTCGGCCTGGCTGTTGGCGCGAGCCTGTTGCTGGAAGGCTGCGCCCTGCCCGGCAGCGCGCCGACGGGGCCGGAAGCGCCGGTCGAGGAGCGGCTTGGAATCCTGCCGCCGGCGGAGCCGTTCACGGTCCGGACGGCCAAGGCGCTGGCCCAAAAATTCGACCGCAGCGGCTATCGGTTGGCCACGCTCAGATCCGGCAAACAGGCCCCGCCCCGGCTCTATTTGCGGCGCTTTCCGCCAGATTGGACCGCGGCCACCGCCGGCAAACGGCGCAAAGATCTTTTCTTTCGTTCGGTCCTGCCATTGGTCAGCGAAGCCAACCGTTTGATCCTGATAGACCGGCGGCGCTTAAAGGCAATGCTGGCTGGCCAGCGGCTGCCCGAAGAGGAGGCTCAAGATCGTACCTGGTCGCAGGCGCTTGCCAAGCGCTACCGGGTTCGCGACCAGGACTTCAAATCCATGCTTGCGCGTGTCGACATGGTGCCGGCGTCGCTCGCACTGGCGCAGGCCGCGCTCGAATCCGGTTGGGGCACGTCGCGCTTCGCCGCCGAGGCCAATGCCCTGTTCGGGCAATGGACCTGGAAGGCCGGCCAAGGCCTGGCGCCAAAAGACCGACAAGCCGGAAAGACCCACGCGGTCCGGCGCTTCGACAGCCTGCTGCAATCGGTCATCGCCTATATGGGCAACCTCAATACGACCGGCGCCTATGCGCCGTTTCGCCGGCAACGCGCCGCCGCCCGGCAGCGCGGGGAGCGGCTCTCCGGCCATGACCTGGCCGCGGGATTGGTCCGCTATTCCGAAGAACGGGAAGCCTATGTTGAGAAGGTCCGCCTGGTCATCCGCCACAACAACCTTGGCCCGTTCGATCACACGCCACTGGTGCCACGGCGGCGGATAGCTTGGCGCTCGAATTCTTCACGACCTTGACGCCGCTACCCCGTACTGGCTAACTCGGGGCCGGCGGACGACTAGGGGATTGAGACTGATGACCACGGAATTGGTGAGCCCGGCCGGCATATTCGCGCACGAGGACACGGCCCTGGCACCACGCCCCGGCGTTTCGGACAAGACCGTGGTCGGGTTGTTTTCCAACGGTAAGGCCAACGCCCACCTGTTCATGGAAAACCTGCAGGCGATGCTGGCACAACGCCATGACGGCATCGAATTCGTGCATTTTCGGAAACAGGCGAGCAGGCCGGCCAAATTCACCGACGACTTCCTCAACCGATGCCACGTCGCCGCCGCCGCTTTCGGCGATTGAGGCTCCTGCACGTCGTGGTGTATCCATGACGCCATCCGGATGGAGAAACACGGGATCGCGGTCGCGACCATCTGCACCGATGAATTTTTTACTCTGGGAAAAGCCGAAGCTGATTGTTTAGGCATGCCCGGTTTGCCGATCGTCCAGGTGCCCCATCCCGTCGCCAAATTGCTGCCCGATCAGGTAACCCGGCTGGTTGCCGGCGCATTCGACGAAGTGATGCATATTTGGACGGCGGACGCGGAGGCGCTGCGGGCCGAATACAAGGCACAGACGCCAAAGGTATCAAGCCGGCTGCGCTATCATTCGCTGTTCGAAGGCAATTTCAATGCCGCCGATGCACCAGCCCGGTTCCGCGCGCCGGACGATTACGAGGCGATGAACAAGCTCTTATACCGGCGCGGCTGGACGGACGGGTTGCCGATCGTGCCGCCGACACCGGAACGCCATGAAAATATGATGGGAGCGTTCGATCCCGACATGCTGCTCGGCCTGATCGAACCGCGGCAAGGCCAGGCGACGATTGCCAAGACTGCCGCCAACGCCGTCATGGCCGGCTGCCAGCCGGAGCATTTCCCCGTGCTCGTCGCCGCGACACGCGCCCTCAACGAGACGCCATTGAACGTCAAGGCTTTGAACACGACCACCCATCCTTGCGCGGTGCTGGCCTTGGTCAACGGGCCAATCGCCGAGGCGCTCGACATTAACGGCTCCTACAACGCCATGGGCCAAGGCGCCGTCGCCAATGCCGTGATCGGCCGGGCGATCCGACTGATCCTGCTCAATATCGGTGGCGGTACGCCTGGCATCCTGGACCGTGCAACGTTCGGCACGCCGGCCAAATATTCCTTCTGCTTCGCCGAAAACAGCGACGACAATCCTTGGGGCGAAACCTTGGCGATGGAGCGCGGCTTCGGCGCCGGGCAAAGCACGGTGACCCTCTGCGGCGTCGAAGGGCCGCATAATGTGAACGACCATTACGGCATGACGGCGGAAGACATCCTGCTGACCATCGGCGGCACCATGGCGACGCCGGGCAACAACAATTCATACCTCGGCGGCGAAATCATCGTCGCGTTGGGGCCTGAACATGCCGAAGTCATCGCCCGGGACGGCTTCACCAAATCCGACATCAAGGACTTCTTGATCAAGCACGCCATCATCCCCGGCCGTACCCTGTCCGAGCCGCAGCGCGCCATCATGACCGACTATGTCGCGGACCGGTTCATCGGCGCCGATCCACAAGCCGACGCCCGGATCGTCGCCTCCCATGACGATGTCATGTTGGTGGTTGCCGGCGGTGCCGGCCGGCATTCCTGCGTCATCCCCTCGTTCGGCGGCAATACCCGTTCGGTGACGCTGCCGATCCTTGATGCCGACGGCAAGCCGCTTTAGCGTTCAAAACTGCTCTATGCCTTCACATACCAATCATCGAACTTTGAAATATCGTCGAATTTGCGAACGTAGCCGTGTGACGCCAGGAGTTTGCGTATCTTTTCCCGGTCAGACGTGAAGTTGTGCTCGCAGGTAATAACGCTGAAAATGTACCGGCCGAAATCGAACCCGGATAGGATGTCGAACTCGCTGCCTTCGGTGTCAATGGAAAGATAGTCTATATCTTCCGGAGCCCTATTCTTCTCGAGCAAATCGAGGAGCGATGTGGTCGTTACTTGATATTTTCGTCCGTTCTTGCGGCTATTCCTGAAAAAATCTCTTGAGCTATAGCTGTCGATCGTGGAAATTTCTGAGTTCGTGGTCTCATTGAACACCAACTCTGCCCCTGACCTTTTCCAGATGCAACTCGTATCAACAACGCAGTTCCTGTTTTTCCTGAGATCGCCGTGCCAACACTTCGCCGGTTCCGCGACAATGCCGTTCCAACCCAGTTCATTTTCCAGCAGGTACGTATTGCTGAAATGGATACCGTCGCCTGCGCCGAACTCGACAAAATAGCCGTTGCTTTTCAAATCCAGCTCCGACAACACGAACAAATCCTGGCGCAGCTGAGACTCCGACATTTTCAGTAGGTTCAAAAGGGATGAAACATGTTCCGGTGGCATTCGACCGAGAAATTCAATGTCGAAATTGGCATCGATGCCGCGCTCTATCTTTTCCAGATTGCTATATCTGGTGATGCCAATATCGAATTTCTTCAGAATTCGTTTGATCAGGATTCGCGACCCGATTTTCATCGAGAGCTCCGACAGGGAATTTCTTCAAGAGGAATCGACAAGTCGATTTTCCCAATGCAAGGCGGCCAAGTTGGTTCGTCGGAAATCATAGGATGCCGCCGAAGCCGTGGGAAGCATAACCGGAAACAGCGTTCGCTATGGCCGATCACGGTGGGCTGTGCGATGATCCGACGGCAACAACGAGGGAGGCCGCGCCATGAACGTGATGACCAAGGATACCATCGCCATCAAGCATCCCCTGGACCCGTTGACGACGGACGAGGTCGATCGCGCGGTCGCCTGCGTCAAGGCGGCACCCTTCTTCAATGAGGCCGTCAAGTTCGAGACCGTGGAACTGAGCTACCCGCCTAAGGCGTTCGTGCGCGCCTGGTCGCCCGGCACGGCTTTTGGCCGGCGGGCCTTCGCCTGCGCCTACGACACGGCCGCCAACGCGGTCTATGAATGCCTGGTCGATTTGGACGCCGGCGTTCTGCAGTCGCACCGACAGGTCCCGGGCGCCAGGCCCGCCGTCATGATCGATGAAATCATCGCCTGCGCCGAAAACGTGGCGGCCCATCCCGACTTCATCGCGGCAATGGAGCGCCGTGGCATCACCGATCTTACCAACATCCAAGTCGATCCATTTTCTTCCGGAAACTTCGGCTTCGAGGCCGAGCAAGACATCCGCATCGTGCATTGCTGGGTTTATTGCCGCAGCAACGAATACGACAACGGTTACGCCCATCCGGTCGAGGGCCTGAACGTCATCTATGACTTGAACAGGGAGGCTGTCGTACAAGTCCTTGACCGCACCCTGGCCGACGTGCCGGTGCAGGACCGCAACTATTCGGTACGCTTCGAAGATGTCGCCGCCGGCATCCGCGACGAACTGAAAGCCATCGACATCAAACAGCCGGACGGCCCAAGCTTCACCGTCGACGGCAATCTGGTCAGCTGGGCAAACTGGCAATTCCACGTGGAATTCAATGCCCGCGAAGGCCTGGTCTTGAATGACATCAAGATTCGCGACGGTGACGCGCTTCGTCCGCTGATCTACCGCGCCTCGATCGCCGAAATGGTCGTGCCCTACGGCGACCCGAGCTACGGCCATTTCCGCAAAAATGCCTTCGACGTCGGCGAGTACGGCATCGGCCGCCTGGCCAATTCGCTGAAACTCGGCTGCGACTGCCGCGGTCATATCCACTATTTCGACGGCGTGGTGACCGACACCGCCGGTGCCCCGATGGTCATCGAAAACGCCATTTGCATGCACGAAGAAGATGACGGCATGCTGTGGAAACATACCGACTACATGACCATGGATGTCGAAGTCCGGCGATCGCGCCGGCTGGTCATCTCCTCGATCGCCACCGTCGGCAATTACGAATATGGCTTCTTCTGGAATCTCTATCTGGACGGCACCTTCGAGTTGGATGTGAAGCTGACCGGCATCATGAATACCGCCGGCCTGAACGATCGCTCGGGCGACAAATACGGCACCGAAGTGTCGAAAGGCGTCGTCGCGCAGAACCATCTGCATATCTTTTGCGCCCGCCTCGACAGCGCCGTCGACGGCGACGCCAATTCCCTGGTCGAAGTCAATATGGTGCAGGAGCCGCAAGGGCCCAACAACCCCTGGGGCAACGGCTTCTATGCCGAAGAAACCGTACTGGCGACCGAGAAAGCGGCACGGCGGACGCGAAACCCGGATACCGAACGCTCTTGGAAGATCATCAATCCGAACCGCACCAACGCCATGGGTAAACCGACGGGCTATCGATTGATGGCACCCAATATGGTGCGCCCGTTCAATCATGACGACACGCTGCTGGCCAAGCGCGCGGCCTTCATGAACAACCATGTCTGGGCCACGGCATACGATGAAGAGCAACGCTATCCAGCCGGCCACTACGTCAACCAAAGCACCGGCGACGACGGCCTTGCCGTCTGGACGGAGGCGGACCGCGCCATCGAGAATACCGATATCGTGCTGTGGCACAGCTTCGGCATCCTGCATCTGCCGCGCTTGGAAGATTTCCCCGTGCAACCGGTCGTGAAATGCGGCTTTTCGCTGATGGCCAACGGCTTTTTCGACGAGAATCCGACCCTGACGATGCCACCGTCGACCGACAGCGGAAACTCTTGATAGCAGACATCAGTCCGACGATTGGTAATTGGAGGCGCCGATGAGACCGGCCGGCCGCGGACCGTTGGATTCGCTCTATTTCACCTATCCGATCTTTGAACCGTCGGCCGTTGCCGAACTCAGCGGCGAAGGCAAACGCCACCCGGTTGCAATCGTGGGCGCCGGTCCGGTCGGCATGACCGCGGCCCTCACCCTTGCGGCCTACGCCATTCCTTCGGTCATCATCGATCGGAAGAATACGTTCAACGATGGCAGCCGTGCGATCTGCATTGCCCGCCAGAGTTTCCAAATCCTCGAACAGATCGGTGCCGTAGAACCATTCCTCAAAAAATCCCTCGGCTGGACCGCGGGCCGAAGTATTTTCCGCAATCGCGAAATTCTGCATTTCGAAATGCCGCACGGCGACAACGAAAAATACCTGCCGATGTATAATCTGGAGCAACAATATATCGAGCAATATTTATGGCAGGCGGTCGACGATAGCGCCTACATCGATGCCCGCTGGTGCAGTGAGGTCACTGACCTGACCATCGGCGATGCCGGCGCCAGCCTCGACGTATCGACGCCATTAGGAGACTACCAACTCGACGCCGATTACCTGCTCGCCGCCGACGGTGCGCGCAGTCCGGTGCGCGATTGCTTAGGCCTCAAGCTCAGCGGCGACAATCATGAAGGACGCTACGTCATCGCCGACGTACAAATGGCGCATGACTACCCGACCGAGCGTCGCGCCCTGTTCGAACCCGCATCCAATCCGGGCGGCACGGTTTTGGTCCACAAACAACCCGACGACATATGGCGCATCGACTACCAATTGCACGCGGACGAAGATGCCGATGAGGCGGTCAAGGAGGAAAATATCCGGACCCGGGTTCAGGCCATTCTCTTGGAAATCGGCCACGACGGAGATTGGGAACTGGAGTGGTGGAGCATCTACACCGCCAATACCCTATGCCTCGACGACTATCGCCACGGGCGTGTGTTCTTTATCGGTGACAGCGCCCATATTGTGCCGATTTTCGGCGTCCGCGGTCTCAACAACGGTTTGGCCGACGCACAGAACATCGGCTGGAAGCTCGCCTATGTGCTGAACGGCGAGGCGGCACCCGACCTGCTGGAGACCTATTCTCCGGAGCGCCGCGGTGCGACGCTGGACGTATTCGCCAACGCGACCAAAAGCACCCGCTTCATGACGCCGCCGAGTCGGGGTTACCGGCTGATGCGCGAAGCCGCTCTGTCGCTTTCGATCGCCAACGACTTCACCCGGCCACTGGCCAACCCGAGACAAATGCAGCCTTATGTCTACGACAATGACCTAACCGATGGATTTCCCGCACAGGAAGCCGGATTTAACGGCGGGCCGGCACCGGGCAGCGCGTGCCCGAACCTCCGGCTCGCGGACGGCAGCTATCTGCTCGAGCATGTCGGAACCGGTTTCACAGGCATTCTTTTTGACAACAATGGGGCCATGCCGGCACTGCTGGCGGAATTGCAAGGCATCGACCGCCGCTTCCAGCTCTTGCATGTCACCGGCATCGACGACAACCCGCCGGCTAACGCCTTGCGCACCAGCAAGGACCAAATCGCCGGCCATTTCGATGCCCTGCCCGGCGCATTCTATCTCCTGCGGCCTGACCTTCATGTGGCCGGCCGCTGGCGGACACCGGAATCGGAGGTCATTGCCGGCACACTCAAGGCATTGATCGGAGGCGAACACTCATGACAGCCGAATTGTCCGTCGATGATCTGGAACGTGTTTACGATAGCCTGGCCGAAGCGATCGACAATGTTGGCCCGGAGAAAGAAGCCCTGTTCTTGGCGAAGCTCGTGCTGATTCTGGCCAACGACCTCGGAGATCGCGCACGAATCCTGGCCGATATCGAAATGGCGGAACGGGACATTTAGGACGAAATAGAACTTGGCTCCGATCAGTCGCTCTAGGTCACCGACTCATTAAATCGGAGCCATATTCGCACTGAAGCGAGTTTTACGGAAGCGAGATAGTTGTCGTCTCGTTTGTCGTAGCGTGTGGCGACGGCGCGGAAATGTTTGAGTTTGTTG
>Ga0315336_1000490_pt1 | contig 109015 bp, 109 predicted proteins | sample ASW5metaG_FD_204512 | JGI IMG/M metagenome (GOLD analysis project Ga0315336, IMG submission 204512) | Ammonia-oxidizing marine archaeal communities from Monterey Bay, California, United States - ASW #5 | ecosystem: Environmental > Aquatic > Marine > Intertidal zone | place: USA: California...
CGCGACGCCGCCACGGCGCAAAGGAAGCCGGCCTTCGGTGGGGCAAATCGGCTTTTCGGATGCGTTGCGATGCTTGCCCGATGCCCCACATCGCGCTACGCACCGCGCCTGCCCGAAAAGCCGATTTGCCCCCATCAAACGCTTCCGTATGGTCGAGAACTGCTCTAGAGGCGGCGATTATAGGGTTGTTGCGGGGGGACGCAACCGGTCCGTTGGCCGAGCCATCCGAACGAACCGATTGTTAACCTTTGTTAGAAAGGATATGTTTACCATCAAGTCATCGCAGCCGATGGCCGGACTAGCCATGATGAACCGGCCGGGAGAGCCGATCGGACAATGAAGATCAACGAAACCAGATCTGTCGGCGGGACCGGCGCGGTGCGCAGCCGGATGAACAGGACCTATGGCGTCCAGGGCCAGTCTGCGACCAGCGAACCCCGTGATATCAGCGACAGTGCCGCCGTACTCGGCATTCCTGAGGCTGAGCTGACGCCCAAGGTCCGCTCCGCAATCATGACGTTGATGGAAGAAGTCGCGCGGTTGCGGCAGGACCTTGCGCAAACCGAGCGTCGTTTGACCGACGTAGAACAGCTGGCCGATCAGGATGGGCTGGTGCCGTTGGTCAATCGCCGGGCGTTCGTGCGTGAGTTGACCCGCGTCGCGTCTTATTCCGAACGCTACAATACGCCGGCTAGCTTGATCTATTTTGATGTCAATCAATTCAAGATCATCAACGACACACACGGTCACGCCGCCGGCGACGCAGCTTTACAGGCTATTGCCGAGACGTTGGCGAGCCAGGTACGCGAATCGGATATCGTCGGCCGCATCGGCGGCGACGAGTTTGCGGTCATTTTGGAACGGGCCGGCGAAGATGTTGCGCAACGCAAGGCGTTGTCGCTTGCCGAAACGATTCGCCAGCGGCCGCTGAAATGGCAGCAGCAGAACATCGCGTTGGATGTGGCATTCGGCGTGTACGCTTTTCGGCCCGGCGTCGATGTCGATCAGGCCATGGCAGAGGCCGATAGGGCGATGTACGCGAACAAGCAAACGACTGTCCACGACGGCGACTGACCGGATCACTCAGGCGATGATGTCCGGGACGAGGGAATTCTCAAGCCGAACGATTTGATCCTTCAACTGCAACTTCTGTCTCTTCAGCCGCTGAATTTGCAAGGAATCCTGAACCGTCATGTTGCCGAGCGCGTCGATGGCGTCGTCAAGGTCACGATGCTGAGTTCGCAGACCGTTGAGCTTACGTTCCAATTCGGCGCGTTGATTCGATGAAAGCTGTGCCATTCTTCTCCACGTGATCGATTTCCATCCGCTACGGCTGCGGCGGCACCCGCCTATGCGCGAAGCGCAATATCGGCTAGGCTGCCAATTGCTCCGGCGACGGCGAAACAATATCGTTTTTCGCCGCGCTTGCCCATAGAATTTGCGCCGGGCGCCGACGACAAAGAGACATCGCCATGGCCGTATTTACCGCCGGATCTTTTCCGCCAAATGCCTTCTGGGACTATTCGACACGGTTTTATGCGAAGCCCGTCGTGACCAGGATTTGTCTCGATCTTCAAGACCGTCTCGGACTGGACGTCAATGTTTTGTTGTTTTGCTGTTGGGTGGCGGCGAGCGGCCGCGGCGGATTTCACGACGGCGAGTTGGCGGGAGCGTTATCGGCTGCGTCGGAATGGCATGGCCAGGTGGCGGCGCCGGTTCGGGCGCTGCGGCGGTATTTGCGCGGCGCCACCGGCCAGGCGCCACGGCGCTTGGCCGACGATCTTGGCCGGGTCGTCGCCGAATGCGAAATCTATGCGGAGCACGTGGAGCAACTCATCCTGAGCGACAGTCTCGGTAGGCCCGGAACCGGCACGTTTGACCCGGCCGAACAGGCGCGCGCCGCGGCGGGCAACTTGGCGGCCTATTTCGAGGCCGCCGCCGTCGATGCCGGGCCCGAAGACCGAAAAGCTGTAGCCGAGCTCTTGAAAGCGGCATTTCCCGATGCCGCGGACTGGCTTATCCGCGAGCTTTCCGGTACCGCGTGAAGTGCACGAACGGGTGGCGGAGGACGGCCAAAATAGACTAGAATAAGGGGATCGGCGCGCGTCTTTGCGCGGCGTTTGGTTCAGATCAGGAGGGGCCACTGGTGAACACGGAAGCGCATATTACGCAGCTCAAGGAAAAGCATGCGCAGCTCGAACACGAAATCGAAGAAGAAGAACAGCATCCCTATCCGGACACGATCAAATTGTCCGAAATGAAACGGGAGAAACTGCGCATCAAGGACGAAATTGCGACGATGGAAGTGAACTGACCACTTGCCGCCACCCGGCTAAAGCGCGTTGGCTTTTTCGCGAAGCTTGAACTTTTGTATTTTTCCGGTGGAGGTTTTTGGTAGTTCGCCGAAAACTACGGTTTTTGGCACCTTGTAGTGCGCCATTCCGTCTCGGCAACAGGCGATGATGTCATCGACCGTTGCCTTTGCGCCCGGCTTTAGCTCGATAAAGGCGCACGGCGTTTCACCCCATTTCTCATCCGCTTTAGCGACCACGGCCGCCGCGGCGACGGCGTCGTGGGTGTAGAGCACATCCTCGATTTCGATGGACGAAATATTTTCGCCGCCGGAGATGATGATGTCCTTGGAGCGATCCTTCAGTTCGATGTAGCCGTCTGGGTGCCAAACGCCGAGATCGCCGCTGTGAAACCAGCCGCCGGCGAACGCCGCTTCGCTGGCCTCTGGATTTTTCAAATACCCGCGCATGACGATATTGCCACGCATCATGACTTCACCGATGGTTTCGCCGTCCTGTGGCACCGCTTCCAAGGTTTGTGGATCGGCGACCATCAACGCTTCCTGCAGCGGATAGGTCACGCCTTGGCGTGCCTTTTTTTTCGCCTGTCGCTCGGGTGACAGCGCGTCCCACGCCTCTTGCCAAGCGCAAACGACAGCGGGGCCGTAGCTTTCGGTGAGGCCGTAGACGTGGGTCACCTTGAAGCCTTGGGCGGCCATGTCGGCCAGGACCTTAGCGGGCGGTGGTGCTGCCGCGGTGAGCATTGCAACATCTTGGCTGAACCGTCGGCGATCGGCATCGCTGGCATTGGTAATCATTTGCATAACGATGGGCGCACCACAAAGATGGCTAACGCCATGGTCGGCGATGGCATCGTAGATGGTGCCGGCCTCGACCCGCCTGAGGCAAATGTTGGTGCCGGCTTGGGCGGTAACCGTCCACGGAAAACACCAGCCGTTGCAGTGAAACATCGGCAATGTCCACAGGTATGTCGGGTGCTGGGACATGCCCCAGGCCATGACGTTGCCGGTGGCGTTCAGATAGGCGCCGCGGTGGCTGTAGACCACGCCTTTAGGATTGCCGGTGGTGCCGGAAGTGTAATTCAACGAGATGGCCTGCCATTCATCGGCCGGCAATGACCAGGCGAAGTCGGCATCGCCGGTCTTCAGGAACGCTTCATAGGTCATGGCGCCGATACAATTACCGCCGTCCGCCTCGGGGTCGTCAATATCGATGACGATCAAGCGGTTCTTGGTTTTGCTCAGCGCTGCGGCGATGGTCGGCGAGAATTCGCGATCGGTGAGCAGGACTTTTGCCTCGCCGTGATCAAGAATGAAGGCGATACCGGTGGCGTCCAGTCGATAGTTCAAGGCGTTCAAGACGGCACCCAACATCGGCACGGCAAAATGCGCCTCGAATGTTTCCGGGATGTTGGGCGCCATGACAGCCACGGTGTCGCCTGTGCTGACACCAATCTTGGCTAGCGCCGAGGCCAGGCGCCGGCAGCGCGCATAGGTCTCGCGCCAGGTATAGCGGCGCTCACCATGGACGACAGAGATCCGCTCCGGATAGACCGCCGCCGTGCGCGGCAGGAAACTCAGCGGTGACAATGGCACGTAGTTCGCCGCGTTTCGGTCAAGGTCGCGCGCAAAGGGGGAGCCGGTCATGGGGTCCTCCGATCGTCGCACCTGCGGCGTGATGCCTTGGCTTTCAGTTGGGATGGGTCAAGAGGCCGGCGTGTCGCTTTGTTTCTCGCCGAAACCGGCAAATACCGATTCGGCCTCCGGTTCCGCCGCGGCGACCGGTTCTTCTTCGACCGGTTCCGCGGCCAACGGTGCCTCGGCGATTTCCGTAGTGTCGACCGGCGGCTGTTCGACGATGCCGGCCTTGGCGTTGGCTTTCGCTTCGCGCTCGCGGCGCTTGTTCTCCCGCACCTCGGCGATTTCCACGGCGTTGGTCAAGTCGGTTTGGCTGCAAATGCCCAGACTGACCGGATCGCGCGGCTTGATGTTTTGGATATTCCAATGGGCGCGGTCGCGGATCTTGGTAATGGTGTCCTTGGTCGTGCCTAACAGCTTCTGGACCTGGGAATCGGTAAGCTCCGGATGATTGCGCAGCAGCCAGGCGATGGCGTCGGGTCGATCCTGGCGCTTGGAAACCGGCGTGTAGCGTGCGCCTTTGGTCGGCCGGCGAATAATCGGCACGGCGGATTTCGACAAATGCAGGCGGGCGCTGTTGTCTGTCTCGCAGCGTTTGAGCTCTTCGGCCGTCAATTGGTTGTTGCCGACCGGATCCAGCCCGACAATACCGATCGCAACCTCGCCGTCGGCAATGCCTTGAATTTCCAAGGCATGCAGACCGCAAAAGTCGCCGATTTGCTCGAACGTTAGTACAGTATTGTCTATCAGCCACACTGCAGTGGCCTTCGGCATCAAGGGGGTTGTCATGAATTCTCTCCCGATCAGGGCCTAGAGCAGTTTTCGATCAAACGATCCCGTATGGTCGAAAATCGCTCTGACTTGCCATATAGAGGATTTGTCGCGATCCGCAAAGCGAAAAGCCGTCAAATACCAGTCGATTTTTCTAGTCGCTGGTGAGAATAATCTTGCCGATATGGCCGCTTGATTCCATGCGGGCATGGGCATCGGCGGCGTTGGCCAGCGGGAACGTCGAATCGATAATCGGCCGCACCCGTCCGGTTGCCAGCATCGGCCAGACCTTGGCACGCAACTCGGTCGCGATCGCCGCCTTTTGTTCGACGCTACGGGGACGCAACGTGGAGCCGGTCACCGTTAGGCGCTTGAGCATCAGCGGCACCAAATTGGCATCGGTCTTGGGGCCGCCGAGAAACGCAATAATGACCAGGCGGCCTTCAAGTGCCAGCGCTTGAATGTTGCGCTGAAAATAGGCGCCGCCGACCATGTCGAGGATGACGTCGACGCCACGGCCGCTGGTCAGCTCGGCAATGACCTCGGCGAAATCCTCATCGCGATAGTTGATGGCGCGTTCGGCGCCTAACGCCTCGCATGCGGTGCATTTTTCCGCTGACCCCGCGGTCGCGAATACCCGCGCACCAAACTGGGCGGCGAGCTGTATCGCCGTCGTGCCGATGCCGCTCGATCCGCCGTGGACAAGGATGCTTTCGCCGCCCTGCAGTCGCCCGCGCTGAAATACGTTGGTCCAGACCGTGAAGAACGTCTCCGGCAACGCCGCCGCTTCGGCGGCGGTGAGACCGTCCGGGATGGGCAGACAAAGTGCCGCCGGTGCCACGCAATATTCGGCATAGCCGCCGCCGGCAACCAAGGCACAGCAGCTCATGCCGACCTGCCATTCGCCGGTACTTTCGCCGACCTGGACGATTTCGCCGGCAATTTCGAGGCCGGGAATATCCGGTGCGCCGGGCGGCGGCGGATAGGCGCCCTGGCGTTGCATCACGTCCGGACGGTTGACCCCGGCCGCGGCAACCTTGATCAGCACTTCGCCGAGGCCCGGCGTCGGCAGCGGCCGGGTCGCCGTCAACAGGGCTTCCGGACCACCGGGCTCCGGAATATCGATTGCCGTCATGGCTTCGGGCAGGGCTGTCATGCTCATCTCCTTGATATCGACGGGCCGATCATAGCGCCGCCGCGCCGGCTTCGAAATGACTCAGCGGCACGATTTGTGGTTTGCGTCAGAACAGGGTTGTGCTCCAATCCACAAAACCAGGATCGCAGAATTGTAATTGTGCCGCGGGGACAAGGTGCCGATGGAAGACGAAGAAGTTTTGCGCCCGGCTATGCCGCTGACGGCCGCCGATATTGACATGATGTCGATCGCTGAGCTGGAAGAACGGATTGCTACATTGCGGTCCGAGATTGAGCATCTTCGCGCCGTTATCGACGCCAAGCAAGTCGCCAAGGGTGCGGCGGACAGCGTGTTTAAGTCGTGAAAAATCGGCGCTCGGAGGGCCGCAAGATGTTCTTGACTCGGCGGCGCGTTCCATGCGTATCTTTCGTCCCATAGATGAAGTCGGGCCGAGAGTCTGACAGGTTGAGGCAAAAACAAATATCCAGGCCGCAAGAAATTGCGGCTTCTTTTTTGGCTGAAACCGGTCGTTCTAGGGTTCTTGAATCCACTGCCGCCATTCCCATATGAAGATCAAGCCGATGCCCGGTTGGGGTCGGCGAAACGGGTCCCGCCGCTATTGGGGGATCCATTGACGAAGAGAGCTTGCATTGCTCATCAAGAGGATGTGAACCATGCGCAATTTTGACCTTTCCCCCTTCACGCGTTCGACCATCGGCTTTGATCGCCTGAGCCGGTTGATGGAATCGACCTTACAGGCGCCGAATGACAACGGCTTTCCACCCTATGACATCGAAAAGTCCGGTGCGGATGTTTACCGGATCACGATGGCGGTTGCCGGCTACAGCGCCGAGGATCTGGATGTTTCCGTCAATGACGGAACTTTGACGATTTCCGGTAAGTCCGAGGCCGAGACGAACGACGTCACCTACCTTCACCGCGGCATTGCCCGTCGGGCATTTGCACGGCGCTTCAACCTGGCTGAAACCGTCAAGGTGGTTGGCGCCGAGCTCGACAACGGCCTGTTGGTCGTGGATCTTGCCAACGAGATTCCGGAGGCCCGCAAGCCGCGTCGGATCGACATCCTGAACGCGTCGGCGAAGCCGGAAATCGAGAGCGCCGCCGCCTAATCACGCGGTTTAAGCAAACCGTCTACGTGCCCCGTCCGGCCGTTGCCGGGCGGGGCAATTCCGTGTCGAAGCCGGTTTCAACGATCGAGCGCCGCCCTCAGGCCGTCGAGCACCTCGTCAGGACGTTCGACCATCATCATATGGCCGCAATCGCGGATCACTTCCATGTCGCAGTCAGGCAAAGTGCTCGCCAATTCCCGTGCCGCGGCCGGCCGGGTCATTTGGTCGCGGTCGCCGGTCAATATTGTTGTCGGCGCGGTTACCTTGGCAGCGGCCTCGATGCCAGTCGAATAGTCGTTACAAATTTTTAGACAGGCATGCAGCACCCCTTGACCGGCGCGTTCGACTAGTCGCGTATCGGCGCCGATTGTCCAAATGCCGGGCATTTTCGCGCCGCCAATATGGGCGGCGCGGCCGTGAGCCCAATCGTTCATCAAGGCGACAGCCAGCGGCGTGTTGGTGTCCGCGGCGCCAAGGAAAAACTCGTGAACACTCATGGGCAGGCCGATGCCGCAGAGGGCGAGCCGGCCGACGCGATCGGGATTGGCCCCGGCCGCCGCAAGCGCGACGAGGGCGCCCAGGGAATGGCCGACCAAATCCGCTTGTTCAAGCCCGAGCGCATCCAACACCCGCATCAGCCAATCTGCCGTCGCTTCTACGCTGTCGGGCACCGGCCCGTCCGATAGTCCGCAACCCGGCAGGTCAAGCGCTACGACCGAGCGGCCGTGATGGGCGAAATACCGGCTTTGCAGGGCCCAGGCAGTGTGGTCCATGGCGGCGCCGTGTAAAAACACGACGGTCGGTAGGTTGGCATCGAAATCCTTGCCGCCGGTCGCGGCATGGACGCGTTTGTTGTCGACTTGAATATCCACGGTTCTACTCCGCCGCTTTCAGGGCCCGCTGAGAGCGGCGCAGCGCCTGGTCGAGGTCGCCGATCAAGTCGTTGGCGTCTTCCAGGCCGACCGACAATCGCACCATGTCTTCACCAATGCCGGCGGCGGCCAGGGCGGCCGCGTCCATTTGTTGGTGGGTCGTGCTGGCCGGATGAATAACCAGGGACTTGGCGTCGCCGACATTGGCGAGATGGGAAAACAGCCCAAGGGCTTCGATGAAAGCGCGGCCGGCCTCGCGGCCGCCGCGGATACCGAAACTGAAAATGGCGCCACAGCCCTTGGGCAGCAATTCGGCCGCCAGGGCATGGTCGGGATGGCTGTCCAGGTCCGGGTAGGAGACCCAGCCGACAGCGTCGTTGTCTACCAGGAAGGCGACCACGGCACGGGTGTTTTCGACATGGCGCTGCATGCGGACAGGCAGCGTTTCGACGCCTTGCAGGATGTGAAAGGCGTGCGCCGGGCTCATGCAGGCGCCGAAGTCGCGCAAGCCCTCCGCGCGGGCGCGCATGATATATCCTGCGGGGCCAAATTCTTCGGCGAAATTGAGCCCGTGGTAACCGTCATAGGGCTCGGTCAACGTCGGAAATTTGTCGTTCTGGCGCCAGTCGAACGTGCCGCCGTCGATCAGCGCCCCGCCCAAGGCGATGCCGTGGCCGCCGAGGAACTTGGTCGCCGAATGCATGACGATATCGACACCCATTTCAATCGGCCGGCAGAGGAAGGGCGTGGCGAAGGTGTTGTCGATCATGAACGGCAGGCCTGCGTCATGGGCGACCGCCGCGACAGCCGGAATATTCAGCACCTCGAGGCCCGGATTGCCGAGGGTTTCGGCGAATATCAGCCGCGTCTCCGGGCGAATGGCGGCGGCGAACGCCTCGGGGTCGCGGGCGTCGACGAAACTGGTGGTTATGCCGAAGCGCGGTAGCGTATGGGCGAACATATTGTGGGAGCCGCCATAAATCGACGCCGAAGAGACGATATGGGCACCTTGACCCATGAGCGTGACGATACCGAGATGCAAGGCGGCCTGGCCCGACGCGGTGCAGACCGCGCCGATGCCGCCTTCGAGCGCGGCCAGGCGCTCCTCCAACACCGCGACGGTTGGATTCGACAGCCGCGAGTAAATGTGGCCGGCGCGCTCCAGATTGAACAAAGCCGCGGCATGGTCGGTGTCTTTAAACACATAAGACGTCGTCTGGTAGATCGGTACGGCGCGCGCGCCGGTGACGGGATCCGGCTGCTGGCCCGCATGCAGGCTCAAACTATCGAATTTGAGGTAGTTGGGGTCCATGGCCTGGTCTCCTTGAGCTCGGCGATGTCTGATGCGCTGTAATCGTTCTTCAATGCCTGAACATTAGTCTTTACCCGGAATGTGAAGGCACGTCATGGGTATTTCCGACGCTTCAAGCGGGGCAACTTTCGCCGGCACCGCCTTTTTTGACAAGACCTACAAGGATACCTTGTCGTTGGTCGAAGATGCCTGTGCCTACATGGAAGGGCCGGCGCGGGCCGAGCGGACGACGTTCGAGACGCACGCGTCGTTGAATTTGACCGCCGCGACCTTGCATCTAACGTCCCGATTAACCCAGGTCATGGCGTGGATGTACGCGCAAAAAGCCTATCACGGTGGTGAAATCGCCCGCGACAAATTGTTGGCCAAGCACCGCCTGGGGCCGCGCCACAATCCGCTTGATCAATCGTTGGTGGCCTATCCGGCGTCCATGCCGCCGGGCCTCGGCGATCTGTTAGAGCGCACCGAGCGTCTGTACGAGCGTATCGCCCGTTTGGATGACATGATCGCCGGCGGCCAAGCCTGAATTCGGTGGGCCGGGCTTTGTCGTTAGCGCTTGGTGCCGAGGTTACCGAAGCGATTCTTGAACTTGGCAACTTGGCCCTTGTCGCTCAACCGCATTTGCGAGGCGCCGGTCCAGGCCGGATGGCTTTTGGAATCGATATCCAACACCAAAGTGTCGCCTTCTTTGCCCCATGTCGAACGGGTCGTAAAGCTGTTGCCGTCCGTCATCTTCACCGTGATTTCATGGTAGTCGGGGTGGATATCGTTTTTCATCGCTTGTCTCCGTGATCCGGCGGCGGTTTATACCCAAGCGGCCCAGCGATGGCAAGTGCTGCATTGGCGGCATGGGGTAATTCTCGCCACAGAATTGGAAATTCAGCGCCTGTTGGCCGCCGGCAACGGCATGTCGAAGACTGCGCGCATCGTCGGCACAGGCAGCGGCACGGTGCGACGGGTACGCAATGCTGGCAAAGGGCGTCGGATCGCTGCTTGACCCCAGATAGCGGACCTCCCGCAGACCAACTGGATTCGACGCGAAGTGCCAAAAGCCGCCCCACCTATTTTGTTGATTGCGGAACATCTTAACTTGAAGCCGATGGCCGCCCGGCAACGTTTCGTACTCAGACCATAGGGACTTTTCAATTTTAGCCGCACTGCGAATCGTGTCCTTGCGGCTATTCCGGAATTACTGCGCCACTGCCACCGGCTTGTTCCGGCATGTCCTTAAATTTTGGCAGACCATCTTTTATCGGCAGTATCGAGTTTTCATAATTGATATGTAAAGTTGGGGTGAAAGTCAGATCACGCACCAACCCAGCAAATATGTCAAAAAGACCGGCCTCGAAGAGATAAACGCCTACTGGACCGTTGCAGATACCGCAAGAGTAACGCCCACCTTCAGGATGACCTGTCTTTGAGTAATGGCGCAACTTGTCTTCACCGTTGACAAACCGGACTTTGTCGCGCGGCCACAGCACAGGGGCATTGACTGGCGATCCCGAACATTGTCGGCAGCTGTTACAATGACAATAGCATTGAAGGATGGGCTCTCCATCCGCCTCGATTTCGACAGCGCCGCAAGAACAGCTTGCGTGATATGTGGTCATTGATGTCCCCTCACGTGATAGGTCGAATACCTCATCGACAAACTTCCAAAACGTTGATCAAAAATCAAGTTGCTTGCTGGATTAGTTTTCTTCCTTTATCGACGCTCGTGGCCTAGTGAAAGATAGTTGTTTTAGAGTCCGAAACGGGTCAACTAGAGCCGAACTCGGCCCAGCCAGACACGGCAGTTCACCCCCTAATTCCTGCCGGTTTTGATCGCCATCCGCGTGCAGGTTGGCTCTCGATGGTACGGATGCGGTAGGCGCGTGCTTGCGCTTCGGCTGCGCCGTGCCAATCAGAGAACCGTGCCAATGCCGGCCAAGCAATCTGCTTGTTGCCAAGGTAAGGGGCTGTTATAGAGCGGTCGGGATGGGACCCAGGGGCCGCGGACCGGCAGGAGCGGATGAGCGACAATACCAGAGCCAATGACCGGTCAACCGGTACGGTGACGTCGGACGGGGTCAGCGAGCGGCCGAAGGCTCGGAACGTTCGTCATATCAAGGCGTTGGTGCCGTTCCTCAGCACCTACCGCTGGGTCGTCGCCGCGGCGCTGGTGGCCCTGACGATCGCCGCCGGCGCCACATTGGCGGTCGGCCAAGCCTTGCGCCGGGTCATCGATAACGGCTTTTCCGCGACCAATGCGGCATTCCTCGACCAATACTTTTTGGCTTTGTTTGGCGTGATCGCGGTGTTGGCGTTTGCTACCTTCGCGCGGTTCTTCCTGGTATCCTGGCTTGGCGAACGTTTGGTTGCCGATATTCGCGCCAAGGTTTACGCCCATGTGCTGGAACTGAGCCCGGAGTTCTTCGAAGTCACCCGCACCGGCGAGGTGCTGTCCCGGCTGACCACCGATACCACCTTGATCCAGACTGTGGTCGGATCGAGCGCGTCGATCGCGTTGCGTAATATTCTGCTTTTCATCGGCGGTAGCGTCATGTTGGCGATCACCAGCCCAAAACTGGCCGGCATGGTGATGGCGTTGGTGCCCCTGGTGGTGTTGCCGATTGTCGTCTTTGGCCGTCGTGTGCGGCGCTTAAGCCGGACCAGCCAAGACCGCATCGCCGATGTCAGCGCCGTCGCCGGCGAGAGCTTGGATGCTATGCAAACGGTGCAGGCCTTCACCCATGAGGCGATCGATCGCCGCCGCTTTAATAGCGCGACGGAATCCGCATTCAGCACCGCCATCCGGCGCATAACCGCCCGAGCCTGGCTAACCGCTGCCGTCATGCTGCTGGTGTTCGGCGCCGTCGATTTCGTGCTTTGGATCGGCGCCAAGGATGTCGTTGAAGACGTCATGTCGGCCGGCGAACTCGCAGCCTTCGTGTTCTATGCCGTCGTTGTTGCTGGCGCCGTCGGCGCGTTGAGCGAGGTCTGGGGCGACCTACAGCGGGCGGCTGGCGCAACCGAGCGCCTGATGGAGCTGCTGGTGGTCGAACCCAAGATCGCGGCGCCGGAGGATCCGAAGCCGCTGCCGATACCGGCGCGCGGCGCGGTGCGCTTCGACGGCGTGCGGTTTCGCTATCCGTCGCGCCCGGATATGCCGGCGCTCAACGATTTTTCCTTGACCATCGAACCGGGGGAGACGGTGGCGCTGGTTGGCCCGTCCGGGGCCGGCAAGACCACGGTCTTTCAGCTGTTGTTGCGGTTCTATGATCCGCAAGAGGGCCAGATCTTAGTCGATGGCGTCGCTCTCTGCGACGCCGACCCGAAGGCCGTCAGGACCGCCATCGGGGTGGTCGCGCAAGATCCGGTTATCTTTCGCGGTAGTGCTGCCGACAATATTCGCTACGGCAGGCCGGAAGCCGACGATCAGGCGGTCCGCGCCGCCGCCACCGCGGCTGGTGCCGCGGAATTTCTGGAGCGTCTGCCGGAGGGCTATCAGTCGGAGATGGGCGAGCGTGGCATGCGCTTGTCCGGCGGGCAGCGCCAGCGTGTGGCGATTGCCCGTGCCGTGCTGCGGGATCCGGCGCTGTTGCTGCTTGACGAGGCGACGTCGGCGCTGGATGCGGAAAGCGAACGCTACGTTCAAAACGCGCTCGAGCATTTGTCCGCCGATCGCACGACCATCGTCATTGCCCACCGCCTGGCGACTGTTTTGAAGGCCGACCGTATCGTCGTCATGGACGAAGGCCGTATCGTCTCGATCGGCAGCCACCACGAATTGATCGCCGAAGACGGCCTCTACGCCAGGCTCGCGCGGCTGCAGTTCGATCAAGGCGTGCGGCCAATTGCCGAAGCGATTTGAGCATGATCGGCCTACTCGGAATCATTTGATGGGCGCAAATCGGCTTTTCGGGCAGGCACGTCGCGCAGCGCGATGTGGGCTTGAACAAGGGATACCCCTTGTTCAAGTGACCAAGCGCCGTAACGCACCCGAAAAGCCGAGTTGCCCCACCGTAGGCCGGGTTCTTTTGCGCTGTGGCCGCTTCGCGCGTCTTATCCGATGTCCCACATCGCATGGCGACGCGCTCATTACCCCAGCGCAAAATAATCCCGGTCAAATGACCCCGAGTAGGCCGATCATGCTCTAACGCTGAGTGAGCTTGAGTTCGATGCGGCGGTTGCGGCGGAAGGCGATTTCGTCGCCGCCGCCGTCCAACGGATGAAACTGTCCCATGCCGGCGGCAATCAGGCGGTTCGGCGGCACGCCTCGGCTGATTAGAAATTTCACCACGGAAATAGCCCGGGCCGACGACAGCTCCCAGTTCGAGGGATAGCGCGCCGTCGCGATCGGCCGCACGTCGGTATGACCGTCGACCCGCATCACCCAGCTGAGGTCCTTGGGGATTTTTGCCGAGATTTCCAACAGCGTTTCCGCCAGCTTCTCCAGCTGCGTGGCACCGGCGGGTTCCAATTCGTCCTGGCCAGATTCAAACAGCACTTCGGACTGGAAGACGAAGCGATCGCCGACCACTTGGACGCCTTTTTGGCCACCGAGGACTTCGCGCAAGCGGCCGAAAAATTCCGAGCGGTAGCGCGACAACTCCTCGACTTTGCTGGCCAGTGCCAAGTTAAGTCGGCGGCCGAGATCGGAAATCACGGCTTTGCTTTTCTTATCTTTCGCTTCCGAGGCCTCAAGCGCCGTTTCAAGGCGCGCCAGCTGGACCCGCAGCGCCAGCAGTTGCTGATTCAAGACGTCGACCTGACTGCCCGCGCTCTCGGCCGCGGCTTTTTGTTTTTCCAGTTGATCTTCGGTTTGAAAGTAAAGCGTTTGCAGCTCCGCCAGTCGTGTGTCGCGTTCTTCCAACTGCTGCTGGGTCAGTAACGTCCGATCGCGTTCTTTCGCTAAATCCGCTTCAAGAGCCTTCGAGCGATCGCGAAGGTCGCCGATCAACGCATCCCGATCCTCCAGTTCAGCCGCCAGTTTGCCGACATCTTGCTCGAGTTTTCGGCGGACATCGCGCAAGCTGGCGATGTCGCGTTTAAGCTGCTCGATCTCCGCCAGTTGCGCCGTGATCGCGTCCTTGTCGGCTTGCACCGTTTTGGTTGCGTCCGCCAAAGCCCGTTCCGCCGATAGCGCACGCTCTTCCATGGTGCTGAGTTTGAGGACGAGTTCGTCACGGGCCGAGGTCGAGCTTTGCAGCGATGCCGACAATTGCGCGATGTCGCTGCGAAGCTCGGTGTTGGTATCTTGCTCCAACGCTAGCAGGTCGGCCAATTCGGTCACTTGCCGCTGCAGCCGGTCGAGCGCTTCCTCGCGGCCCGACAGGGTCTGCGTCAGGAAATATTGGACCAGCGCGAAGATCACCAACAGAAAGATGAATACCAGCAGCAACGTCGATAGAACGTCGACGAATCCGGGCCAGATTTCGTTGTTGCCGCGTTGTGTGCGCGCACGTGCCATATCAGCTCTGCGCCCTCGCTAGATTTGCCGTTCTTCTTCGGCGATGGCCGCGATGGTTCGCGCCAACAATTTTATCTCGCTGCGAATTTCCTGGGTCATTTGATCGCGGCCTTCAGCCGTTTCCTCAAGCAAACGCATGACATAGACGTCGAGATTTCGCAGATGATTGCGGCTCGCCTGATCCAGCCCGCCGGCGTCGCGCTCACTGGCAAGCCGCTGCAGCACCGGTTTCATTTCCATTTGTACTTCGACCAATTTGACCAGCAGATCCTGCTCGGACTTCATTTGATCGGTCAACATGGTCAACCGCTCTGTCAGCTGCATCATGGTAGCGTTCGACGAGCCGCGATTGTCTTCGGAGCGCGCCATGGTGCGCTGCAGGTTCTCCAGGCTGTCGGCGGTTTGCTCCAGCAGGGCTTGCACATAAGCCGGCACCGACTGGTCGCCTTCGGCGATGCCGCTGCCCGACGACAGGCGGGTGACGCTGGACAGCCAATCCTCCAAATCGATGTAGAACCGGTTCTGCGACTGATTGGCCTGCAAGTCGAGAAATCCGAGCACCAAGGACCCGGCCAAACCGAACAGTGATGATGAAAATGCCGTGCCCATGCCCTTGAGCGGCTCTTCCAATCCGCTTTTTAGACCGGCAAATACGGCCGCGAAATCGCCGCCGCCGATGTCCAGGCCACTGATCGTCTTGCCGACAGAGGAAATGGTTTCCAACAGGCCCCAAAACGTGCCGAGCAGGCCGAGGAAGATGAGCAGACCGATCAGGTAGCGGGAAATGTCACGGCCTTCGTCGAGACGGGCGCTGATCGAATCGAGTATCGACCGCAACGATAGCGCCGACAAACTCACGCGGCCCTGTCGTTCCCGCAGCATGGTCGCCATCGGCGCCAACAAGACCGGCTGGCCCTGGGGTGGTGCGCCCAGTTCGCTGCCTTTGAAGGCCTCGATCCATTCGACTTCCGGGCCAAGCTGCATGACTTGCCGAAACGAATAGACGATGCCCAGCAGCAGCACGGCAACGATCAGGCCATTGAGCGCCGGATTGGCCATGAAGGCGTTCTGCATGCCAGAAAATAGCAAAGCGATAACCGCAGCCACGACGACGAGAAAAAGCACCATTCGGGTCAGAAACCTTTTAGTGCCTGTCATTCCGACTTCTCCCTCCATTCACGCCAACTGTTGCAGTCCGGAGACCACACCAAATGCCTGGCGTGACGCCCTACCGGGGCAGCAATATGACGTCGACCCGTTCCGTCGGCCCGTCGCCTTCCGGTGAACCGAGCGTGCGTACGTCGATTCGTGTACTGCGGACGCCGCGTTCGATCAAGAACGCGCGGACTGCCAAGGCCCGTGAAAACGACAGCCGCCGCGTCGCGCTCGGCGAAGCGCCGCTGGCGCTGTCGGCGATGGCTTTCAACTGTATGCGCTGGTCGGACCGCGCCATCTGGTCGGCCAGACTACCGAGGGTCGCTGTCGCCTCGGCACTCAACGCGCTGCTGCCTTCGGCAAACATGATCTGCATGGCCTTGCCTTCGGGCAGCGGCGCCGTGGCTTTCGGTAGTGCCGCTTGCCGGGCCGGCGGCGCGGCCTTCGCTGCCGGTTCCTGCGCCGGCAACGCCTTGGGTACCGCTACCGCCTTTGGTACGGGCATTGCCTTGGGTGCCGGCGCCGCTTTGGGTACCGGCGGTGGTGGCGGCGGCACCGGTTTGGCGGCTTGAACCAGCGGCGGCGCCGGCTTGGCTACCGGCGGCGGTGGCACCGGCGCGGGCCGTACCGGTTGGGCTGATGTCGGTTGTTGCGCGGCGGGTGCCATTGGCCGTGCCGCGGTCGCCGCACCGGGCGCGCGTGGCGCCGGCATGGCCGATGTCGGCGGCGCCGCCGGCTGTCCGTCGGCGGCGCGCGGCACGACAGTTGGCATGGCCGTGCGGTCTTGCATGGCGGGCGCGGCCGGCGGTGGTGCCGGTTCTACCCTGCGTGCCACTGGTTTCACTGGGGCCGGCACAACGGCGGGTGAGCTGGGCAGCGGTCGGGGTGCCGGCGGCGGTGACGGCCTGGCAAGTGGCCGAAGGCTCGGGCTGGCCATGCCTTTCGGTGGCTTCAGCCGAATCGGTTGATCGTCCTGTGCGCCAAAATAGCGCGCACCGGATGGCGTTCGCGGCGCCCGCGTACCGCCGTCGATGGCGTCGAGATTAATTTCGACGCTCGGCATGCCACCCTCGCCGACCACGGTCGTCCCCTGTGCCGCAGCACCGTGCGCGCACAGTACCGCCGCCAACATGACCGGCAACGCCGAAAGGCCGGCGCCGTGCCGTGGCCTGGCGGTCGATAATGGTCGCGCGGGATTGGGCCGCAATTGGCCGGGCAAGCGAACTCCTCCAAGCATCGTCGCGAAGTGGCGGAAAACATACCTGATGCTGGCCAGGCAGAACAACCGATTTGACCGCGCTTTCGTCGTCTCAAGCCGTGCCCGCGGCGTTGCGGGCGGCTGTTCGAAGCAACTTTTGCAGCGGCAGATGCAAGGGATCGTTGCTCGCCAGGATGTTTCCCGAATCCATCATTCGACTGCTGCCGTCCAGATCGGCGATCATACCGCCGGCCTCGCGAACCAAAACAATGCCCGCGGCCATGTCCCAAGTGGCAAGGCCGCGGTCCCAATATCCATCGAATCGGCCGGCCGCGACAAAGGCAAGGTCAAGCGATGCCGCGCCGAAGCCGCGAACCCCGGCAACGGCGGGCATCATGGCGTCCAATTCCGCCGCGAACGGCTGTTCCGTCGTCTGCCCGGGATTAGGGATACCGGTCGCGATGACCGAATCCTGTAGCCGGGTGCGCGACGATACCCTGAGCCGTCGGTAGTTCAAGAACGTGCCGATACCGCGTTCGGCCCAAAATAACTCATCCATGACCGGATTGTAGACGACGCCGGCGATCAAGGTGCCGTCTTGTTCGACGCCGACGGAAATCGAAAAAAACGGGATGCCATGCATAAAATTCGTGGTGCCGTCGAGCGGGTCGACAATCCAAATCGACCGCCCGCCCTCGGGTTCGATTTCGCCGCCTTCTTCGAGGCGAAAGCCGAATTTAGGCCGTGCCCGCGACAGTTCCTCACGCAAGATCCGTTCGGATTTATGGTCGGCGATGCTAACGAAGTCGGCCGGGCCTTTTTTCGAAACCTGGAGATTCTCGACCTCGCCGAAGTCTCGCAGCAGACCGCGGGCAGCTTTGCGGACCGCGCCTTCCATGACATTGATCAAGGCAGATTTTCGACTCATGGAGGGGTCCGCCGCCGTGCTCAGTCGGCGCGTTTGACGTAATCGCCGGTCGCCGTATCGACGACCACGCGGGTCCCGGTTTCGATGTGCGGCGGGACCATGATGCGCACGCCGTTCTCCAACAAAGCCGGCTTGTAGCTGGAAGACGCGGTTTGACCTTTGACCACGGCATCGGCTTCGGTGATTTGCAAGCTCACATGCTCGGGCAAGGCGATGTCGAGCGCTTCTTCTTCGTAAAACTCGACCGATACCTCCATGCCGTCCTGCAGGAATACGGCTTGGTCGCCGACCAGATCACGGTTCAGGGAAATCTGTTCGTAGGTTTTACTGTCCATGAAAGTCAGCAGATCACCGTCCACATAGAGGAACTGATAGGGCTTTTGTTCCAATCGGGCGCGTTCCACGGTTTCCGAAGAGCGAAACCGTTCGTTCAGTTTGGTCCCGTCGCGCAAGTTGCGCAGTTCCGCTTGCAGATAGGCGCCGCCTTTTCCAGGTTGGGTGTGCTGGATCTTCACCGCACGCCACAAGCCGCCTTTGTGTTCGATCACATTGCCGGGTCGAATGGCATTGCCGTTGATTTTCATTGTCTTGACGCTTTCAACTGACGTTCGATTCGTCGCACTGGATGCCGGTTCCACAGGCCGGATATCTCTCCGAGCGACGGCGAGAGCTGTCTATCAGGTTGCCCGGCCGCTTGCAACGTGGGCGGCGAAAACGGCGTTGAATGCGGCGACGCCGGCAGCCGCGCCGTCCGGATGATTCCATACGCCGCCCATGACGGCCAGGTAGTTTGCGCCGGCGGTCACCAACGGCACGCAGTTCTTGGCCGTGATGCCGCCGATGGCGACGACCGGCACTTCAATCAAATCCGACCACCAGCGCAGAATGTCCACGTCGGTTCGGCTTTTGGCTGCCTTGGTTGCGGTATCGAAAAAAGCGCCAAACGCCACATAATCGGCACCGGCTTCGGCCGCTTCGATCGCCAGATCCCGGGAATCGTGGCAGGTCACGCCAATGATGGCGTCGTCGCCCAAAAGTTGTCGCGCCTCGAAATAGGCCATGTCTTCTTGGCCAACGTGTGTGCCGTCGGCGCCGGCGGCAACCGCCAGGTCCGGCCGATCGTTGATCAGCAGCGCGACGTCGGCGCCGTCGCATAGCGGTTTGAGCCGGCTGGCTGCGGCGACAATGTTTTCATCACTGGCGGTTTTGAGGCGAATTTGCAAGCAGGCCACGTCACCGCCACTAAGTGCGGCTTCGAATTCTTTCGCGAATGCTTCGAGCTCGATCTCCGGCGGGGTGATCAGGTAGAGGCGGCAAGACTCTTCAGCGGGCATGGCACGGTACCCCATTGGCCAATTCCAGACGCCGCCGCTCAGTCATGGCCGAGGGCCGCGACGCCGGGCAGTTCCTTGCCTTCCAGCCATTCCAGGAAAGCGCCGCCCGCGGTCGAAACATAAGAGAACCGGTCGGCGACGCCGGCTTGGTTCAGGGCCGCGACGGTGTCGCCGCCGCCGGCAACCGACTTGAGCCGGCCTTGATCGGTGGCCTCGGCCGCCGCCTTGGCGAGCGCCACGGTCGCCGTGTCGAACGGCGGAAACTCGAAGGCGCCGAGCGGGCCGTTCCACAACAACGTGCGCCAGCCGCCGAGCCGGCCGATGAGCGCCGCCGTACTTTCAGGTCCGATATCAAGGATCATCTGGTCGTCGGGCACCGCATCGACGGCGATGGTGGCGCTGTCGACACCAACCCCTAACGATCCAGCGACCACCACGTCGCTCGGCAACAGGATTTCACAACCGCGCCGGCCGGCATCCGCCGAGATGTCACGCGCCGTTTCGACCAGATCCGGCTCGACCAAAGACCTGCCGACAGCGACGCCTTTCGCCATGAGAAACGTATTGGCCATGGCACCGCCGATGACAACGGCATCGACTTTGGCGGTCAAATTGCCCAACACGTCCAGTTTGGTCGACACCTTGGCGCCGCCGACGATGGCCGCGACCGGCCGTTCTGGACTGCCGAGCACGGCCTCGAGCGCTTCGAGTTCCGCCTGCATCAGCCGGCCGGCCGCCGCCGGCATGAGGTGCGCGATCGCCTCGGTCGAAGCATGCGCACGGTGGGCACAGGAGAACGCGTCGTTGACGTAGATCGACCCGGTAGCGGCCAGCGCCGCGGCGAATGCGCCGTCATTGGCCTCCTCGCCGGCGTGGAAGCGCAGGTTTTCGAGCAACAAGACCGATCCCGGCGCCATCGCATTCAGGGCCGTATCGGCAACAGGGCCGATGCAATCGGCGGCAAAACCGACGGCCATCCCAATGCGCTCGGCCAAGGCCTGGGCCACCGGCGCCAGCGACATGTCGGCGACAATATTGCCTTTCGGCCGGCCGAAATGCGACAGAACAACCACTTTGGCGGACTTTTCCGACAGTTCGCGAATGGTTTCCCCGGCCCGGTCGATGCGGGTGAAGTCGGTGACGCGCCCATCTTGCATGGGCACGTTCAGGTCGACGCGGACCAGCACATGCCGGCCGGCCACGTCCAAATCGTCAAGCGTCGCGTAGGCGGCCACGAAACGACCTACCCAAGTTTGCCCATGGCTGCCGCGGTATCACTCATGCGATTGGAGAAACCCCATTCGTTGTCATACCAGCTCAAGATGCGTACCAGCTTGCCGCCGACCACTTGGGTCTCGGCCAAGTCGAACACCGAGCTTGCCGAGCTGTGATTGAGGTCGACGGAAACAATCGGATCGTTGACCGTCGTCAGAATACCCTTCAGTTTGCCTTTTGCGGCCTTGGTGATGGCGTCGTTGACCTGCTCGATCGTGGTCTTGCGCTTGGCGGTGAAGGTAAAGTCGACCATGGAGACGTTCGGTGTCGGTACACGGATCGCCGAGCCGTCGAGGCGACCGGCTAATTCCGGCAGCACCAGGCCGATGGCTCGCGCGGCACCCGTCGACGTCGGGATCATCGACAGGCTGGCGGCACGCGCCCGGCGCAAGTCGCCATGCAAGGTGTCTTGAAGTCGCTGATCGCCGGTATAGGCGTGCACCGTGGTCATGAAGCCTTGTTCGATGCCGACGGTATCGTTCAACACCTTGGCAACAGGTGCCAGGCAATTGGTGGTGCAGGAGGCGTTGGAAACGACTTTGTGGGATTTCCGCAATTTATTGTCGTTGACGCCGTAGACGACGGTGAAATCGGCGCCGGAGCAAGGCTGTGCCACCAATACGCGGCTGGCGCCGGCCGTCAGATGGGCCGATGCCGCTTCCTTGTTGCCGAAGATCCCGGTGCATTCCAGGGCGATGTCGACACCGAGTGTCGCCCACGGCAGCTCGGCCGGATTGCGTTCGGCCAGAACCTTCATCGTGCCGCGGCCGATATTCATGGAACTCTTGGTCGTCCGGACTTTGCCGGGAAACGGGCCGTGTACCGAATCGTAACGTAACAAATGCGCATTGGTTTCGACCGAACCGAGATCGTTGATCGCAACGACCTGAATGTCTTTGCGCTTGGATTCGTGAATTGCCCTTAAGACCAATCGGCCAATCCTGCCAAATCCATTGATCGCTACACGTACAGCCATTAATTCATTCCTTCATGGTTGCTGTTGGGTCAGGGCGCATGCCGGTCACCCTCAAAAGCGCCGCCGCACGGTCTCGGCGACCGCTTCCGCTGTAATGCCAAAATGCTCGAACAGCTCATTTTGCGGGCCGGATGCGCCGAAACCGGTCATGCCGACGAATACGCCGTCGTCGCCAAGTATTTTGTCCCAGCCGAAGCCGACCGCCGCTTCTACGCCGACCGTCACGCTGTCGCGCGGAATGACGCTGTTTCGATAGTCCGCCGATTGTGCGGCAAACAGTTCAAAGCTGGGGAGTGAGACAACGCGCGTGCCGATGCCCTCGGCCTCCAACAAGGCGCGGGCCTCGATGGCCACTGATACTTCTGAGCCGGTGGCGACAATGACCGCCTGACGCACGTATTCGGCTTCGACGGCGATGTAGCCGCCCTTGGCTGAAAGATTGTCGTCGCTATGCGCGGTCCGAAAAGTCTTTAGCCCTTGCCGGGTAAGCGCCAACAGCGACGGCGTGCTGGTCGCGGCTAAGGCGATTTGCCAGCATTCCGCGGTTTCGACGATATCCGCCGGCCGAAGAACGTTGAGGTTGGGTATGGCTCTAAGCGCCGCCAGCTGTTCGACCGGCTGATGGGTTGGGCCGTCTTCGCCGAGGCCGATCGAGTCATGGGTCATAACGAAAATGCTGCGGATGCCCATCAGTGCCGCCAGGCGAATGGCCGGCCGGCAATAATCGCTGAACACCAAGAAGGTACCGCCGAATGGCACGATGCCGCCATGCAGCGCCATACCGTTCATCATTGCCGCCATGCCGTGTTCGCGGATGCCGTAATGTAGGTAGGTGCCGCCGAACGCCGCGGCCTCGATCGGCTCGGCGCCGGCCGCGCGGGTATTGTTGGAACCGGTCAAATCCGCCGAGCCGCCGATCATTTCCGGCGCCAGCGGCGCGATGACGTCCAACGTTTTGCCGGACGCCTGTCGGGTCGCCACGGTCGGCGCATCCGACGCCATGCGGCGCTTGAAGTCGATCAGCGTGGCATCGATGGCCGCCGGCAATTGACCACTTTGCACTTGTTCGAACGTCGCCCGGACATCGCCGGCGAGTTCGCCGACTCGCTGTTGCCAGGCGTTGTAGGCATCGGCGCCCTTATTGCCGGCAGTGCGCCAAGCCTCGGCGACGTCGCCGGGAATAACGAACGCCGGATGTGGCCAGCCGAGCGCGACGCGCGTGGCGGCAACTTCATCCGGGCCGAGCGCCGCGCCGTGGGTCTTCGCCGTACCCTGTAGATTAGGCGAGCCGAAGCCGATGGTGGTGCGGCAGGAAATCAACGCCGGTCCTGGCGATGCCTTGGCGGCGGTCAGTGCCCTGGCGATGGCTGCCGGATCGTGCCCGTCACAATCAAAGACATCGAAGCCCTCGGCGCGAAAGCGCGCCTGTTGGTCGGTCCGGCAGGACAGCGACGTCGGCCCGTCGATGGTGATGCCGTTGTCGTCGAACAGCACGATCAGCTTGCTCAAGCCGAGTTGCCCGGCCAGGCCGATGGCTTCGTGGCTGATGCCTTCCATCAGGCAGCCGTCACCGACGATGACGTAGGTGTAATGATCGACCACGGACTTGCTGAACCGCTGCGCCAGCAATTGTTCGGCGGCCGCCATGCCAACCGCATTGGCGAGGCCTTGGCCGAGCGGGCCGGTCGTCGTTTCGATGCCGCGGGCGGCGCCATATTCGGGATGTCCGGCTGTTTTACTTCCGGTTTCCCGAAATCTCGCGAGCTCTTCGATCGGCATGTCGTCGTAGCCGGTCAGGTGGAGCAAGGCATAGAGCAACATCGATCCATGGCCGGCGGATAAAACGAACCGGTCGCGGTCAGGCCAATCGGGATTCTTAGGGTCGAACTTCAGGAAATCTCGAAACAGCACCGTTGCCACGTCGGCCATGCCCATGGGCATGCCCGGGTGGCCACTGTTGGCTTTTTGCACGGCATCCATCGCCAGTGCGCGGATGGCGTTGGCCATATCGGAATGCCGTGACGAGGATCGGTTCGGGGAAGATAGATCGGGAGAGAGTGTCATGAATGGCACCGATACTGCTCTTATGCCGAGGCATCGCAAAGCGCCGGCGAACGAGCGTAAGAATCGTTTGTCGAAAGGTCAAATTCGGCGGCACAATGACGGCCAAAACCGGTTCAGTCAACAGGCTATTTGCCTGGATTTTCTGCGCTCTTGAAGCGCTGTCCCAGGCTATGGCACGGCGGCCGTTTCGTTGTTGCCGAAAGCCGCCTTTGGGGACGTATTCGATCCGTGTCGGTCGGCCGGGAGGCTGCCGAGCATAAAGCGCAATGACGAGGCGACTTGGGAACCCGGTGACGATGGTTGACGGCGAACCAATATTCTGTTTATGCTCGTTTTGCAGGGATTTGCATAAGTATTTGAAAGAACTGTAGAATTCATGCCTGAATCGAATAACCCGCAACGGCGTTTGGATCGCGCGCTGGCGCGCATCGAAGCGGCGGCGTCACGGTTACGCGACGGCGCGACAGACAGTGAAGCGTTGGCGGCGGCGGTCGCTGAACGCGACGAACTGAGGCGGGAAATTGCCGGCCTGCGCGGTGAAAATCAGAAGCTCGCCACGCAACTGAAGGACGCCAAGGAAAAGACCAAGGCAACGCAATCCTCGGCCGGTCAGATCGCCAAGCGACTTGACGGGGCCATGGATCAGCTCAAACTCGTTCTGGACAACTGATACGGATTTCGTGACATGGGTCAGGTGACTGTGACCGTGAATGAACGCACCTATACGGTCGGCTGCAGCGACGGCGAGGAAGAGCATGTTGGTCACTTGGCCGAATTTGTCGACAAAAAGGTGCGCGAGGCCGGGGCCAGCGGTCCGGCCGCCGAATCGCGGTTGCTGTTGATGGCAGCGCTCATGATCGCAGACGAATTGTCGGAAATGTTCGAAAAGTTCGACAGCCTGCAAAAGCAGCAAACCCGCCAACAGGTCGACTCGCCGACGGCGGACGCGGTGATTTCTTCGCTCGCTCAGCGCCTGGAAGCTGTTGCCGACGGTCTCGAGAGCACCTAAGTATTCGGGTTGGCAGGTCCTGCGCGGTGCGTCAGGTGCTAAAATCTCTGGGCCAACGTTAATCCACCGGGAGCTGTTCCTTTCGGAATCGTGGTTTCGAAATACGGCGCCCACCTGACAATGTCAGGCACCAGTGGATTTAATGCATCAACGGCCAGCGTGGGCCTGCCGCCTCACAATCGTTTCCATTCCTGGCGCGCGGTCCTGGCATGTCGACTGTCACCAAGGCGAAATCAGCACTGCGTCTTGAAATGACGGCACGGCGCAGTCAGCTGCATGATGGCGGTGGTTTGGCGGCGGCGCACGCGGCGGCCGGGCTTTTTCGGACCTGGTGGCGGCTCGAGGCGAACCAGGTCGTTTCCGGATATTGGGCGGTTCGCGGCGAGCTGGATCCAGCGCCGTTGCTTGATCAACTACGGGGCTTGGGCTGCCGGATTGCGCTGCCCGTCGTCATTGGGTCGGCCACGCCGCTGGTGTTTCGTCATTGGGAACCGGATGCCGCGATGGCCACGAGCCGCTTCGGAATTCCCGAACCGAGCCCGGACAACCCGCCATTGCGGCCGGATATTGCCTTGGTTCCCTTGCTCGCTTTCGATGCTTCGGGGTACCGTCTTGGCTACGGCGCCGGCCATTACGACCGTACGTTGCGACAGTTTCGCGGCGACGGCCGGCCGGTGGTCGCGGTCGGCTTCGGATTTGCCGGCCAAGAAGTAGCGTCGGTTCCTCATGACGGCTTTGACGAACGGCTCGATCTGATGGTAACCGAGAACGAAGTTCGGAGTTTTGTCTAAGTGAAACTATTGTATCTCGGTGACGTCGTCGGCCGCTCGGGCCGCGACGCTGTAATCGACCAGCTGCCTCAGATCAAGCGCGACTTGGCCTTGGATTTCGTGCTGGTCAATGGTGAGAACGCCGCCGGCGGGTTCGGCATTACCCAAGAAATTTGTTTGGCGCTCTACGAGGCCGGCGCCGACGTCATTGTGACCGGCAATCACGTTTGGGATAAGCGCGAAACGGTGTCCTATATCGAACAGGACGGCCGGTTGTTGCGGCCGGCGAATTTTCCCGCCGGCACGCCGGGTCGCGGCGCCGCGGTTTATGCCACCGCGGCCGGCGACAAAGTCTTGGTCGTGCAGGTCATGGGGCGGGTCTTTATGGATCCGTTGGACGATCCATTTGCCGTGCTCGACAAGGAACTGACACGCCACAGCCTGGGTGGGACGGTGCAATGCATCATTGTCGACATTCACGGCGAGGCGACCTCGGAAAAGACGGCGTTCGGGCATCATTGCGATGGCCGCGTCAGCATGGTGGCCGGAACCCACACCCATATTCCGACGGCCGATACGCGGATCATGACGGGCGGCACTGCCTACCAGACCGACCTCGGCATGTGTGGCGACTATGATTCCGTCATCGGCATGGACAAGGCCGAACCGCTGCGGCGGTTTCGCCGCAAAGTGCCGGGCGGGCGCTTTGAGCCGGCCGGCGGACCGGCCGCCCTTTCCGGTATCTATGTCGAAACGGATAACCGCACGGGCAAGGCGGTGCGCGCCGAGCCGCTTAGAATGGGGCCGGGCCTAATCGAAGCCTGGCCGGCCAAAGCTTAACCACTCACTAACCATAACACGGCAGGATTGGTGCACAGGTCGCTACGACGCCGGGCCGAGCGCCATGCGTTGGCGGCGGCATTTTTTCGCCGGTCTTGGCGTAAATGGGGCGGGCCTTTGGGCGTTCACAAGAATCTGCATTTCGAGATCCAGGCCCAGGTTGGGATGAATTGGACCATCCTCGGCATTTCTCGCCATGAACGCGAGGCGACCAAGTTGGCCAAGGAGCATCGCACGAAAGGCGGTTATGCGGCCGTTCGGGTGATGCGCGAAAAATACGATCAGTCGACCGGCATGTTCCGATCGTCGCAGGTGTTTCTGGATGGCCGTGAAAAGAAGCCGTCGAAATTTGCCGATCGAGGCGGGCCTGTTTCGTGCTGGAAACCATCGGATTTCTATTCGTTTCACGGCAGGCGGACGATCGGCCGATTGCTGCGCGACGAGTTGGGCCGATGGTCGATCACGGCGACGGAACTTGTGCATAGCCTGGAGTATGTAGAGCGCCTGGAGGACACGGGCACCGTGCTGCAACGCGCCGTCCAACATGTTGCCATCGCCGAATCACAGGATAGTGGTGACGATGTTCAAGCGCGGGTCAAGCAGTTGTACGAACTGGTCGATTTGGCGCTCGACGGCTTGCGCAAGGATTGGCAAAGCGGCGATATCCCCGAAATCACGGTCGGCGGGTTTGCCGCTGTCGCCGGTCAGCTCGGTACGCGCCGGAACCCGGGATACTGGCTGAACTGCGGTCTGGTCGGCTATCTGCGCGATGCCGCATCACAATCGGAGAAGATCTCGCGGCTGTTGGCGCTGCTTGATGACGGTCTCGAACAATGGGCCGTCGAGGTCCTCGACGGCCTGATCGGCGAGCTGGTTTCGGCGAGCGGCGTGATGCAGTTGTTGATCGGCGAGCAGCCGGACCTTGGCACCGCCCTGATAAACGTAGCGGATCTGGCGCGTGGCCACGCCGATTTGGATGGCGCTACGGTCGATCCCGCTACGACCGTGCTCAACAGCTTGTTCGCAGAAAATCGATTACCCAACGCGCAGGCCGGATTGGCGCGCCTGTTGCGGCGAGAGATCGAGGGCAATCGCCGGCTGACGTCGGCAGATTTGTTGGCCGAGATCGAGACGGTGACGGCCTTACGAGAGCATTTGGAAATGGCCGATGGCCGTTTGCTGGGCGGCGAGAGCATGGCGGCGGCGCTCGACCGGCGAACCGCCAGCTATCTCAACGCCGAATTATTGCGGGATTATCTCGATGCGGCTGCCGATCCAGCCGATGAGTTGCACAAGCTGCTGCTGCTCGAGCCGCATGTCACCGGTCCGGCAAACAAGCGTGCTTTGGCAAACTTCTTCATGCCAATGTTTGGGGCACCGCATCTGATTCGGTTTCTGACCGAAGAAAACGGCTCCGTGATCGATCGCATGAAAGCGATCGCGGCATTGCAGCGGCGGGTATTGGCGAGTGGCCTGCACGAAATGCATGGCCGCCGCATGGCCGAGACCCTGAATGAATTTTGCGTGCAAGTCATCCGCGACAATGACGTGTTCAAACGCGTGGTCACGATCGCTGACCCGATCGCCAAGACGGTCAAGTTGCTGCAGCTATGCGCCGGCGGCTGTTTCACCGAAGGCACGGCGATGCGGTCGGCACAAACGCAAGCGAAGCAATTCCTGAGCGAGAAGGGTTTTCTGCAGCGCTATCTGGATGCCGACGCAAACGCCGATCGCGCGACCCGGCTCAAGGACTTTCAACGGTTGCTCGAGCAAGCTGGATTCACGGACGTTCGCGCTGCCTAGTTGGGCGCCATCCGCCCAAATCTTGCCACATTGGCTGATTAGAGCAACGCTGAAAGGTCGAGAACTGTTCTCGCTCAAAATAGTGCGGCTTACCGTGTGCTGAGATGTACGTCCCGCGCTTCTGTCTGGCCGTCATCGCGCCGCCCGATTCTGGGCGGCGTAGAATTTTGTCATGACTGATTGCGGTGATCTATGACGCGAATCAGCGGTGCCTTTTCGGGCGATCGAATGGGCAGGCACCGAGACAAACATGTTGGGGAATTTGGATGGCCGGACATTCACAGTTTAAAAACATCATGTACCGCAAAGGCGCGCAAGACGCTAAGCGTGCCAAGGTGTTCACGAAAATCATTCGAGAATTAACGGTCGCCGCCCGTATCGCCCCCGATCCGGAAGCCAATCCGCGGCTCCGGGCGGCGATTGCCAGTGCGCGTGCCGCGAACATGCCGAAAGATACCATGGAGCGCGCGGTAAAACGCGGCGCCGGCGGCGACGACGGCGTGATCATGGAGGAGATTCGCTACGAGGGCTATGGCACCGGCGGCGTCGCTATCATCGTCGAAACGCTGACCGACAACCGCAACCGTACGGTCGGCGAAGTGCGGGCGGCGTTCACGAAATTCGGCGGCTCGCTAGGTGAAACCGGATCCGTTGCGTTCATGTTTAATCATGTCGGCAGCATCCAGTACGACACTGCCGTTGCCGACGGCGACGCGATGTTCGAATCGGCACTCGAGGCCGGCGCGGAAGACTGCGTGAGCGACGACGACGGTCACGAAATCACCTGTGCGACCGAAGACTTCAATGACGTAAGGGATGCCCTGGAGCAGAGCTGCGGCACCGCCCGATCGGCCGGTCTGATTTGGAAACCGCAAAACACGGTGCAGATTGACGAAGACAAGGCCGAATCGCTGTTTAAGTTGCTCGACATCCTCGAAGACAACGACGACGTCCAGCGGGTTTCGTCGAATTTCGAAGTGAGCGACGACGTGCTCCGCAAGCTCAGTGCCTAGCGAACCATGCGTTTACTCGGGCTCGATCCTGGATTGCGGCAAACCGGCTGGGGCGTCGTCGACGTCGACGGCAACCATTTGCGCCACGTAGCGAATGGTGCTGTCGGATCGGACGCAAAGGTGTCGCTGGCGCAGCGCTTGCTGCAGCTCCATGACGGTCTGGACGCGGTGATTCGCGAATGGCGGCCGGACGCCGCCGCGGCTGAAGAGACTTTCGTCAACAAGAACCCGGTTTCAACCTTGAAGCTCGGTCAAGCCCGCGGCGCGGTGTTGCTGGTCGCCGCCTTGCATGGCCTCGATGTCGCCGAATATGCACCCAACCTGATCAAGAAATCCGTGGTTGGCACCGGCCATGCTGCCAAGGAACAAATCCACGTGATGGTCGGCATGCTGCTGCCGGACGCGAGGATTGCCAACGAACATGCCGGCGACGCGCTCGCTGTCGCGATTTGCCATGCCCATCACAACGCCAGCCAACGGCGAATCGCCAGCGGAAGAACCAGCGCATGATCGGTAAGCTCAAAGGCCTGGTCGATTCCAGCGGCGCCGATTGGGTCGTGGTCGATGTCAATGGCGTCGGTTACCACCTGTACTGCGCAACGCGGACATTGGATCGGTTGCCGCCGCCGGATGGCGAGGTTCGGCTTTTCGTCGATACCCATGTGCGCGAGGATCACATCCATCTGTACGGCTTTCTGGAAGAGACGGAACGCGATTGGTTCCGCCTGCTGCAAACCGTACAGGGCGTCGGTGCGCGGGTCGCCCTGGCCATTTTGTCGGTGATGACGCCAAGCGACATCGTTCAATCGATCACGGCTCAAGACAAGGCGGCGTTGACCCGGGCCAATGGCGTCGGCGCCAGAGTGGCGGAACGCATTGTCAATGAGTTGAAAGAAAAGGCGGGTGCCATGGTCGTCGCGGCCGAGCTTAGCCAACACCGCGGCGATGCCGCGCCGGCGGCCGCCGACGGTGACCGCGCGGACGCGGTTTCGGCGTTGGAAAATCTCGGATACCGCCGGACAGAGGCGCATATGGCGGTGTTGGCGGCAGCCACGGCGTTGGGTGCTGAAGCGCCGCTCGAGACGCTTATTTCGTCGGCCTTGAAGGAGCTTGTTCGATGACCGAACGGTTGGTCTCCGGCGGGCAGGCCGCGGCCGACGGCGGCGAGGTCCAACTGCGGCCGCAATCGTTGGACGGGTTCATCGGCCAGAAGCGACTGCGCGAGAATCTCCGGGTCTTCGTCGACGCGGCGCGGGCGCGCGGCGATGCGCTCGACCACGTATTGCTGGCCGGCCCGCCCGGCCTCGGCAAAACCACGCTGGCGCAAATCGTTGCCCGTGAACTCGGCGCTAATTTTCGCGCCACATCCGGGCCGGTGATCGCCAAGGCCGGCGACTTGGCGGCGCTGCTCACCAATCTCGAACCTCGCGACGTCTTGTTCATCGATGAAATCCACCGCCTCAATCCGGCCATTGAAGAAGTGCTGTATCCGGCAATGGAGGATTTTCAGCTCGATCTAATCATCGGCGAAGGCCCGGCGGCGCGTTCCGTCCGGATCGATCTGGCGCCGTTCACCCTGGTCGCGGCGACGACCCGGTCCGGGCTGATCACCACGCCGCTTCGGGAGCGCTTCGGTATCCCGTTGCGGCTGAATTTCTACGAGACCGCGGAACTGGAAGAGATCGTCCGGCGCGGCGCCGGGTTGTTGGCCATCAACTTGACCGAGGACGGCGCACGCGAGATCGCTCGGCGTGCCCGCGGCACGCCGCGGGTTGCCGGGCGCTTGCTCCGGCGGGTACGGGATTTTGCCGCGATCGCCGGTGCCGACGTGATTGATGCGGTCAAGGCCGACGCGGCGTTGTCGCGTCTGGAGGTCGATCAAAGCGGGCTAGATGCCATGGACCGGCGTTATCTGATTGCCATCGCCAGTGATTTCGGCGGTGGCCCGGTCGGCGTCGAAACCATTGCCGCTTCGTTGTCCGAACCCCGTGACGCCATCGAAGACATCATCGAACCGTACCTCATTCAACAGGGCTTCGTGCAGCGAACGCCGCGCGGGCGGCTGTTGACGGCGGCCGCCTTCAGCCACCTTGGGTTGACGCCGCCGGCTCAGCCGCCGAACCAACTCGGCATGCTGTCGGCATCAGGCGAGGTCAGCGATGACTGAACCGAACGGATCGGACGCGGCTGGACGGTTCGAAGGCCGCCGTCACCGCTTGCCCTTGCGGGTCTATTGGGAAGACACCGATGCCGGCGGGATTGTCTACTACGCGAACTATCTGCGATACGCGGAACGCGGCCGCACGGAAATGCTGCGCCATGCCGGTGTTGGCCAGGCCGCATTGATGGCGCATGACGGGGTCATGTTCACGGTCCGCAATTGCGACATCGCTTATCTGGACCCGGCCCGGCTCGACGATCGCATCGTGGTCGAATCGGTGGTCCGGTCGGTCGGCGGCGCCAGCGTTGGAATGGATCAAACCATCGCGCGTGACGGCCTCGACTTGGCGCGTTGCCGCCTGCGTTTGGCCTGCGTCGGTCGCACCGGCCGGCCGGCCCGAATGCCGCCCGATTTACGCCGTCTTTTCATGTCATTGCTGGAATCAGCGGGAGACCAAACACATGGGGAATGAAACCCTGACAGCGATTCAGATAGCCGGATCCTTCGACGGCGACCTTTCGATGTGGGGATTGTTCAAACGCGCCGACATCGTCGTCCAGTTGGTCATGGTCGCACTGGTGCTGGCGTCGTTCTGGTGTTGGGCGGTGATTTTCGAGAAAGCCATGCGGATTCGCCGGATGACGCGCTCGGCCGAAGAGTTTGAGCAGGACTTTTGGTCGGGCGGCAGTCTCGACGCGCTCTATGACGACGAAGGCCAGGATCCTCAGCATCCGATGTCGGTGCTGTTCGTGTCGGGCATGCGCGAATGGCGCCGCGCCGCCGATCGCGGCTTGGTTTCGAGCGACACCATTCGGGTCGGATTAAAGGAGCGCATCGGACAGGTCATGCGGCTCGCCATCGATCGCGAAATGGAACGCCTTGAACGCTACATGGGCTTTCTGGCGACGGTCGGTTCGACCGCGCCGTTCGTTGGGCTGTTCGGCACGGTCTGGGGCATCATGAACAGCTTCCAAGCGATTGCCGCAACCAAGAACACCAGCTTGGCCGTGGTCGCGCCGGGCATCGCCGAGGCGCTGTTTGCGACCGCGCTCGGCTTGGTCGCCGCGATTCCGGCGACCGTCGCGTACAACAAATTTAGTAATGACCTCAGTCGGTACTCGACTCGTCTTGAAAGCTTCGCCGGCGAGTTCGCGACGATCATGTCGCGGCAACTGGATGAAACGAGGTCCTGATGACTGCCCTCATACAACGCCAAAACGGCCGCGGCGGCCATAGCGCTTACCGGCCGATGTCGGAGATCAACGTGACACCGTTTGTCGATGTCATGTTGGTGCTGCTGGTGGTGTTCATGATCACGGCGCCGCTGCTCACCGTTGGTGTCAAGGTCGATTTGCCGAAGACCCGGGCGCCATCCTTGCAGGGACAGGATCAGCCGTTGGCGGTGTCGATCGATGCAGAAGGCAAGATATTTTTGCAGAAAGCCCAAGTCGAGTTAAGCGATTTGGTGCCTAAGCTGAAGGCCATTACCGAAAACGCTCCAGACAAAAGAATTTTCGTACGCGGTGATCGATCAATCGACTACGGCCGGGTTCTGCAGGTCATGAGCACCATCAACCTCGCCGGCTTCACCCGCGTGGCGCTGGTGGCGCAGGCGCCGGTCGACAAAAACGATGATACGAGCGGCAAGGCCGGCCGCAAATAGGCAGCGAGACGCGAAGCCATGCGCAAGGCAGCGATCTTTTCCGCGGCGATGCATGTCACCCTGCTGGGCGCCATGTATGTCGGGCTGCCGATTTTCCACGAACCGGAGCCGATTGAGGTGGCGCCGATCATCGAGGTCGAGTTCGCGCAGCTGGCGGAAGTGACCAACCCGCCGGAACCTGAAGTGGAGCCGGAACCCGAGAAAAAACCCGAGCCGCCGAAGCCTGAACCGCCGAAGCCGGACGTCGCCCACGATCCGCCGCCGCCACCGGAAACGAAGATTGCCGCCGTGCCGCCAGAACCGGCGCCCGAGCCGGAGCCGGAACCACAGGCTGAAGAAGAGCCGGCGCCGGAAGCGCCAAAACCGGAGAAAAAGGCAAAGCCGCCGGAACCAGAGCCCGAAAAAAAGGTCGAGCGCAAGCCGCCGCCGAAGCCGAAAATTCGGCCGCGTCCGGCGGTTGAAAAGCCAAAGAAGAAAAAGAAGAAAAACTTCGACACCAATCGAATTGCCGCGTTACTCGACAAAAGCGTCAAGGACAAACCGGCGCCGAAGACCCGGACCCTTGATGAGATCGAGGAGCGGCTCAAGAAATCCGAGCGCCCCGCGCCGCGTACCGCACGGCGCAAGGAGGCGCCGGTTACGCAAGGCGAATACGATCGTATTAAACTCCACATTATTCGCCATTGGAATCCGAACCGTGGCGCGCCGGGGGCGGAATCCATGGTGGTGCGTATACGCATCCACCTGCGACGGGACGGGTCCTTGGACGGCCGCCCGAAAATTATCGAAGAGAATGCTGCCGGGCAGACTGAACAGGTGTTTCGTCCGTTTGCCGACAGTGCCGTACGCGCCGTGCTGCGTAGCAATCCGTTACCGGTCCCGCTTGGCAAATACGAAGCTTGGCGGGAAATCGAATTCACATTTAGCCTCAAGGACATGCTGGGTTGATCATGCAACGACAGAGACATTGTGAACGAACAAAGCTCACGCCGCGGCTATGCGGCCTGATGGTGGGGCTGTTGATAGTCCTGGGCAGCGTCGGCGATGCCCGTGCGCAACTGCGGATCGATATCACCCGCGGCAATGTTGAGGCGCTGCCGATCGCAGTCTCGAGTCTCTATGGCGACACGCCGCTGTCGGAGCGCTTGGGCCGTGAAATCGCCGAAGTCATCGCTGCTAATCTGGAAAGATCGGGCCTGTTCCGCCCCGTCGATAACCGTGCCTTTCTGCAAAAACCGGGCGAAATGCTGGTCCGGCCGCGCTTCGCCGACTGGACGCAGATCAATGCCCAGGCGTTGGTCACCGGACAAACCGCCGTCGAAACCGACGGCCGATTGCGCACCGAGTTTCGGCTGTGGGACGTGTTCGCCGGACAACAGTTGGTCGGTCGGGTCTATTTCGCCCTGCCGGATCATTGGCGGCGCGTCGCGCACATCATTTCCGACGCCATATACAAGCGCCTGACCGGCGAAGACGGCTATTTCGACACAAGGGTCGTCTATATCGCCGAATCGGGTCCGCCGGACCGGCGTATCAAACGTCTGGCGATCATGGATCAGGATGGCCAATCGCACCGCTATCTGACCGACGGGTCGCACCTTGTTCTGACACCGCGGTTTTCGCCGACCGCGCAGGTGATCACCTATCTTTCGTTTTTTCAGGACCGGCCGCGGGTCTATCTGTACAACATCGACACCGGACAACAGGAAATTCTCGGTGACTTCCAGGACTTTCCGGGCATGACTTATGCGCCGCGCTTCTCGCCGGACGGCCGCAAGGTGGTTTTCTCGATCGCCCGCGAGGGAAATTCCGACGTCCATGTGATGGATCTGAATACCCGCGTCACCAAACGGCTGACCCGTCATCCCGGCATCGATACATCGCCGTCTTATTCACCCGACGGTGGCAGGATTGTTTTCAATTCCGACCGCGGTGGCAGACGCCAACTTTATGTCATGGACAACAGCGGCAAAAACATTCGTCGAATCAGTTTCGGCAAAGGGCTTTATGCGACGCCGGTTTGGTCGCCGCGCGGCGATCTGATCGCTTTCACCAAACAACGCAGCCGAAAGTTTTTCATTGGTGTTATGCGACCGGACGGAAGCGGCGAGCGAATTCTGACCGAAAGTTTCCTTGACGAAGCGCCGACCTGGGCGCCAAACGGGCGGGTAATAATGTTTTATCGGCAAATACCTGGCAGGAATTCGGCGAGCGAAGACCGCACAAGATTATGGTCGGTGGATCTCACCGGCTATAATTTGCGGGAAATGATGACGCCGATTGATGCGTCCGATCCGGCATGGTCGCCATTGTCACCCTTGAATCGCTAGACGGACATCAGTATAGTCCGGCTTGCTTTGGCTGTGGATAACCTTTGCATCTTATGAACGGATTGTGTACATGACATCCTTAGCGTTGATGTCTCGTGGTGCTGGCGCGCGTGACGAGGGATCGACGAACGGGTCTAAATAGAGTCACTGTATGTATTCCAGTTGCCTTCACATCTTGAATGTTCCGTAAATGGGAGCTTCCTCTATGCGCCTTTTTAAACGTGGCCTGAAAACAACAATCGTCGTGGCGGCCGTATCCCTGCTGGCAGCCTGCGCGACCGCACCTGAAGAGAGTGCGGAATCATCCGGCCAGGGCGGTGGTGCGACAACGGCGCAGCCGGTAGCCGCGGCGCCTCAGCCGAAAGCTGAGCCAAGTGCGCCGAAAGTCACACCTGGCAGTCAGGAGGATTTGGTCCTGAATGTCGGTGATCGGGTATTTTTTGATTTCGACAAACACGATATATCTGCGGAAGCGCAGGGGACTTTGCAACGGCAAGCCGCCTGGTTGAACGCTAATCCCCAAACCACGATCGTTGTCGAAGGGCACTGCGACGAACGCGGCACCCGCGAGTACAATCTCGGATTGGGCGAAAGGCGGGCCAGTGCGATTCGCGAATATCTCGTGAATTTGGGCGTGTCTCCGGCTCGCGTCGACGTGATCTCGTATGGCAAGGAACGCCCGGTGGCGTTAGGCCATGCAGAAACCGCCTGGTCGCAGAATCGCCGCGGCGTGACGGTCGTCGCCTCGAACTGATTGCGCTGCGTATAGCCCACGTCGCGCGTGACCGGGCGGGTCCCGGACATGCGGGCTGGGCGTGCGCGCGTCTGCACGCGATGAAACCCCGAGTGCGGCGCCACAATTTTGCCGAAATGCGCTCGCCATTATCGCCGGCCGTCTGTCTGTGCCATAGGGCGGACGGCGTGATATATCGACCGAAGGGCTTGGCGGTGTCGCAGTCTATCCGCGTGGGCTCGAATGCGTGATCGATTCGAGATTGTGGTTGAGGGCAGCGCTATGACAACGTCTGGAAACGGCATTGAGAGCACCCTGCGTCGAGCCGGCGGTTGGCGGCAAATGGCACGGGCGGTCGCCGTGGCCCTCGGCTTGTGCCTGGTTGGGCCGCTGGGCGCCGCAGCGCAGTCCAATGATGAATTGTCGACGCGCAGCCGGCTCGATCAAATCGAAAGTTCAGTGCAGGATCTTCAGAAGTTCGTGTTCAAGGGCGGCACGCCTCCGCCGAGCGCGGCCACCGGCGGACGGTCGCCGCTTGACGATCCAAACATAGCCAATCGCCTGTCTGGCCGCATCACTGGGCTGGAAAATCAAATCCGCGACCTGACCGGTCGGATTGAAGAGATGCAGTTCATGGTCCGTCAGGTCACCGACCGGGTCGACAAATTGGTCGGCGATGTGGATTTCCGCCTGAGTGCCATCGAACGCACTATGCCGGCATCGCAATCGACGGGCGGCGGATCGGCGCAAACCGCGCCGCGCGCCGCGCCCAGTCAGGGCGATGTCAGCCAGACCGGCGGCGTTCAGCCGCCGGGTACCCTGGGCACGGTATCGAAGACAGCGGTCGATACCGTGGCCGGCGGTACCGATCAAGCCGGCAGCGCCGCGCCGGCCACAGCCGTCGCGGCGGTATCGCCGCCGGCAACGGCCAGTCAAACATTGCCGGACGGCAGCGTCGAGGAGCGGTATCAGCACGCCTACACGTTGTTGCGAACCGGCAAATTCGAGCAAGCCGAGTTGGCGTTTAAAGATTTTTTGTCCATGCACGGCGATTCCGATTTGGCGGGCAATGCACAATACTGGCTGGGCGAAAGCTATTACGTGCGGCGCGATTACCAAAACGCCGCGGGTGCGTTTCTTACCGGTTTCCAAGAATATCCGGACAGCCGCAAGGCGCCGGATAATTTGCTGAAGCTGGCCTCCAGCCTCCAGGCCTTGGGCCACAAGGAAGACGCCTGCGATACCTTGGTGGCGCTTGCCGAGAAATTTCCAAAGGCGTCGACGCGTATAAAGCGGACCGCGCAAAGCATTCGCCGGAAGACCGGCTGCAAATAGGCTGTTGCCGTGGTTCGGGCATCTAGAGCTGCGCCAGGAAAAGAAAACCGGGTCATATGAAGGCGACCGTCAAGCCTGTCGATGCCGCCGAGTTCGGTGGTCTGATGGCACAATTTCTTCCCAAAATATCGAAAAACGGTGTTGCGGTCGGTGTGTCAGGCGGTTCTGATTCCCTGGCCCTGCTGCTGCTGGCCCAGGCGTGGGCGCGGCGCCGCCGTTTGCCCATTGTTGCGTTGACGGTCGATCACCGATTGCGGCCCAATTCGACTGCTGAGGCCGAAACCGTGGCCGGATGGTGTGCCAGCCGCGCCATTGCCCACAAAACATTGACTTGGCGCGGCAACAAACCGGACACCGGCATTCAGGCAGCTGCCCGAGACGCCCGCTATCGCCTCATGGGGCAATGGTGCCGGCGCCATGGTGTGACGGCATTGCTTGTCGCCCATCAGGTGGAAGATCAGGCGGAAACCGTGCTCATGCGGCTTTGCCACGGCAGTGGCGTCGACGGCCTTGCCGCCATGGCGCCGGCGGTGAGGCGGGACGGCTTTTGGCTGATGCGGCCGCTGCTGGCGGTAACGCGCGGGCGTCTGGTGGCGACCTTGCGGGCGGTCGACCAGCCCTGGTTGGATGATCCGAGCAATCTCGATCAGCGCTTTGAGCGGGTCCGCATCCGTCGGACGCTGGCTGATTTAAATGTCGATGGTGTTGCCAGCGGCCGGATCGCACGTACCGCTGGCCGGATGGCGCGCGCCGGCGCGGCCTTGGATCAGGCAACGGCGGACTTGCGGGGCGCGATTTATCGGGATTGGCCAGCCGGTTACGCCACGCTCGATGGCCCGGCTTTGGCCGCTGCGCCTGAGGAAATCGCTTTGCGCCTGCTGGGCCACGCGACGGAGGAAATCGGCGGCGGCGGCCGGCCGAATTTGGCTCGTTTGGAGCGATTGTACGAGGCTCTTCGGCCGTGCCTATTGGGCCGTCGCGAACAGCGCCTGGTTCGAACGCTAAACCGCTGCGAAATCCGGTTGGCCAACCGCCAGGTGATGCTCTGTCGGGAGCGCCGCAATCTGCAACCAGCGCTTGGTCTTGCGGGCACACGAACGGTGTCGTGGGATCGTCGGTTTCGGTTTCGTGTGAATCTGCGTCGCGGGGCGGCGATGCCGCCGGATTTGACCATTGGCGCCCTCGAACCCGCCGGATGGCAGGAAATTCACCACAAATTGACAGGTTATTTGAAAAAAATGCCGCCTTTGCCGGTAACAGCGACGTTGCCGGCACTTCGCCACCTTGACGCCATCGTCGCATGTCCCCACCTAGAATTTATCGACCCGGCCGCCGCAAATTGGCTTAAATCGGTCACCGTCGAACGAACCGCACCCGAACGACACGATTTTGCGTCGTCGTGACGAGGCTGGTGGTTGTATTGTGGGAAATTGGTAAGGTCTTATCATTAAGGTTAGAATGCCGGCCGAGATCTGGTAATGTTCCCGTGGCATAGCCCGGCAAATGTAAAGAGGTCCCAGGCGTGAACGTGTTTGGCAAGAATCTGGTCCTTTGGATCATCATAGCGCTGCTGGTCTTAGCGCTGTTCAATTTGTTCCAAAGCCCCAGTATGCGCGGCCCGAGCAACCAACTTCCGTATTCCGATTTCTTGGATGAAGTGGACAAAGGTCAAGTCGCTGAAGTGACCATTCAAGGTCACGAAATCAGCGGTCAGACCCGAGACGGCCGTGTATTCACGTCGTTTAACCCGTCCGATTCCGACCTGATCCGGAAACTTCGCGCCCAAAACGTGCGCATTACCGCCGTGGCCGATGAAGAAGGCAATCCGCTGTTCAGCATTTTCGTTAGCTGGTTCCCGATGCTGTTGCTTATCGCGGTGTGGATATTTTTCATGCGCCAGATGCAAGGCGGCGGCGGCAAAGCCATGGGCTTCGGCAAGTCGAAAGCGCGGCTGCTGACTGAGCGCCAGGGTCGCGTCACCTTCGAAGACGTTGCCGGCATTGACGAAGCCAAGGAGGAACTCGAGGAAATCGTCGAGTTCCTGAAGGATCCGCAAAAATTCCAACGCCTCGGTGGCCGCATTCCAAAGGGCGCTTTGCTTGTCGGCTCGCCGGGCACCGGCAAGACGCTGCTGGCGCGGGCTATTGCCGGCGAAGCCAATGTGCCGTTTTTCACCATTTCGGGTTCGGATTTCGTTGAAATGTTTGTCGGCGTTGGCGCCAGTCGCGTGCGCGACATGTTCGAACAAGGCAAAAAGAACGCGCCTTGTATTATTTTCATTGACGAGATCGACGCCGTTGGCCGCCATCGCGGCGCCGGCCTTGGCGGCGGCAACGACGAGCGTGAGCAAACGTTGAACCAGCTGCTGGTCGAAATGGACGGTTTCGAGGCCAATGACGGCGTTATTTTGATTGCCGCGACCAACCGGCCCGACGTGCTGGATCCGGCATTGCTGCGACCAGGCCGGTTTGACCGTCAGGTCGTGGTCTCGCTGCCGGACATCCTCGGCCGCGAACAGATTCTAAAAGTCCACATGCGCAAAGTGCCGCTCGCCCCCGATGTCGATGCCCGCATCATCGCCCGCGGCACGCCGGGCTTTTCCGGCGCCGATCTTGCCAACCTGGTGAATGAGGCGGCGCTGCTGGCGGCGCGCTCGAGTAAGCGCGTGGTCACCATGATCGAGTTCGAATCCGCAAAAGACAAGGTCATGATGGGCACCGAGCGTCGCTCCATGGTGATGAGCGATGAAGAAAAGAAACTGACGGCCTACCACGAAGGCGGCCATGCGCTCGTCGCGATGCACGAACCGGCATCGGATCCGGTGCACAAAGCGACCATCATCCCGCGCGGTCGGGCGTTGGGCATGGTCATGCGGTTGCCGGAAAAGGATCAGCATTCCATGCGTCGTGACCAATTGTTGGCGCATCTCACCGTGGCCATGGGCGGGCGTGTCGCCGAGTATGAAATTTTTGGCCATGACGCGGTTACCACTGGCGCCTCTAACGACATCAAAATGGCGACCGACATGGCCCGGCGTATGGTCACCGAGTGGGGTATGTCCGACAAACTTGGGCCGCTTCGCTACAGCGCCAACGAGGAAGAGGTGTTCCTCGGCCATTCCGTGACGCAGCAGAAGAATATGTCGGAATCGACCGCGCGCTTGATCGACGAAGAGGTCCGACGCATCGTCGATGAGGCCGATGAGAAAGCACGCCGCATCATCACCGAGAACTTGCCGCAGCTGCACGACATTGCCAACGCCTTGCTGGAATATGAGACCCTGACCGGCGATGATCTGCACGCCTTGCTGCGGGGCGAAAGCATTGAGCGGCCCGACGAATCCGACCCGCCCGGCGACATCGGGCCGACATCGGCGGTACCGTCGACGGACGATCCAGGGCCGAAGAAATCTGGCGGCTTCATGCCGGAGCCACAGCCGGAATCGTGAGAGCGCACGATGGCGAATAGCCGAGGTCTTGAAGGCCCCGCCCTGGAGCGGGGCCTTTCCTCTATGGGGCGGGTCTACTTAAAGCCTATATCTGAAGCAGACGGCCAGAGCTTTTTTTCAGCCGACGTTTTGATCGACAGGCCGGACCAGGAATTGCTGCGGATCAGAGCAGGCAATCGGGAAATTGACGACTGGGCCGAGGCTGAAGGCCGGGATGTCGCCGAACGGGTTCGCTCTTTGATCAGCCGTTGCCGGTCTCCACGTTCGGCGCTTGCTGGGATGACATTTGATCGGACGCAAATCATGGGGGTCTTGAACGTTACCCCCGACAGTTTTTCGGACGGCGGCCTGTTCGCCGACCCGCTCGAGGCTGTAGCACAGGGCCGGCGTATGATTGCCGAGGGTGCCGACATCATCGACATAGGCGGTGAATCGACCCGCCCCGGTGCCGCCACGACACTGGCCGATCAGGAAATCGCACGCATTCAGCCGGTTGTCACCGCGCTTCGCGACGCCGGTCGGCCGCTCTCGGTGGATACCCGTAATGCCGTGACCATGGAGAGAGCGGCCGCACTCGACTGCGCGATGATCAACGACGTCAGCGCCCTTGAGCATGACCCGAAAGCAATGACCGTTGTCGCTGGATCGAATGCGGCGGTCGCGCTCATGCACAATCGCGGTGATCCCGCGTCGATGCAGCAACGCACGCGGTACCGCAACATACTGACTGAGGTTTTCGACTATTTGGAGGCAAGAATAGCGGCTTGCGAGGCGGCCGGCTTGGATAGGAGCCGTATTGTCGTCGATCCCGGGCTTGGCTTCGGCAAGACCGGGGCGCAGAATTTTGCCCTGCTCCGGGATCTTTCGCTGTTTCGCGGCCTGGGCGTACCGTTGCTGGTCGGCGTCAGCCGAAAAAGTTTCATCGGCCGCGTCACGGGTGTCGAAGAAGCCGGCGAACGCGTCGCCGGTTCTGTCGGCGGCGCGCTTTGGGCCGTCGCCCAAGGTGCCGATATCATTCGCGTGCATGATGTGGCGGCAACCAGGCAAGCGCTCGATGTCTGGTCCGTGGCCGCCAATCTATCGCCAACGCCTTGATATTTCTGCTAAAAGTTGTATGTCCTTAGATTGATTGAGTGGCGATTCGGTCGCCGGAAATATTTTGAGCCATGAACAGAACCTACTTCGGCACTGATGGTATCCGCGGCACCGCCAACAAAGGTGTGATGACGGCGGAGACGGCGTTGTTGGTCGGCATGGCGGCCGGTCAATATTTTCGCAATGGTGACTTTCGCCATCGTGTGCTTATCGGCAAGGACACCCGGCTTTCCTGCTACATGATCGAAAACGCATTGACGGCCGGCTTTACGTCGGTCGGTATGGACGTCGTCGTGGTCGGTCCAATGCCGACGCCGGCAATCGCCATGTTGACGCCGAGTCTCAGGGCTAATCTCGGCGTCATGATATCCGCGTCCCATAATCCTTATTACGATAATGGCATCAAACTGTTTGGCCCGGACGGCTACAAGCTGTCGGACGCGGTGGAGCTTGAAATCGAACAGCGTATGGCCGGTGGCAAGACGCTTGCCGCCGGTGCCGATATCGGCCGGGCTCGGCGGCTTGACGATGCGCCGGGCCGGTATATCGAATTCGTCAAACGAGTCTTCCCCGACGGCTTGCGGTTGGACGGTTTGAAAATCGTTATCGATTGCGCCAACGGCGCCGCCTACAAAGTCGCGCCGACCGTGCTCTGGGAGCTCGAGGCCGAAGTCATTGCGGTCGGCGACCAGCCCGACGGCTTTAACATCAACAAAGATTGCGGCTCGACGTCGCCCGGTAACCTGTCGTCACAAGTGGTTAAACATAATGCCGATCTCGGCATAGCCTTGGATGGCGACGCCGACCGCGTAGTGATGTGCGACGAGAACGGCACGGTTATCGATGGCGACCAATTGATGGCCTTGATCGCCGCCACCTGGCAGGCCGAAGAGCGGCTCCGCGGCAATGGCGTGGTCGCGACCGTGATGTCCAATCTCGGCCTTGAACATTATCTCGGCGGATTGGACCTTTCCCTGATCAGGACCCAGGTCGGCGATCGCTATGTCGCCGAGCAGATGCGGCGCGACGGCTACAATGTCGGCGGCGAGCAGTCCGGCCATATCATCCTGAACGACTTCGTGACCACCGGCGACGGATTGATCGCCGCCTTGCAGACCCTGGCCGCGGTGGTTCGGGCCGGCCAACCGGTCAGCGAAGTATGCCATATGTTCGATCCGTTCCCGCAAGTGCTGCGCAACGTGCGCTACGGTGATCGCGCCCCGTTGGAAGACAAAACAGTGCAACAGGCGATTACCGACGGCACTGCACGGCTTGGCCAGACCGGCCGCTTGCTAATTCGCAAATCCGGCACCGAGCCCTTGGTCCGGGTTATGGGCGAGGGCGAAGACGAGGGCCTGGTCGTGGCCGTCGTCAACGACATCGTCACGGCGATCGAGCAAGTCCAGGGGTGATGGCGCGATGACGCCGGGATCCGGCAAACCGGGCCGCGTGCTGATCATTGCCGGTTCCGATTCCGGCGGCGGCGCCGGCATTCAGGCCGACATCAAAACGGTCACCGCACTCGGCGGCTACGCGGCGACGGCAATCACCGCCCTGACCGCGCAAGATACCCGCGACGTCCATGCCATAGCCGAGGTCGAGCCGGCCTTCATCGCCAAGCAAATCGAAGTCGTATTGGCTGATATCGGCGCCGACTGCGTCAAGACCGGCATGTTGCACCGCGCGGAGGTCATCGAGGTGGTGGCGGCGACCCTAGCCAATTATGCGGCCGGTGTGCCGTTGGTCGTTGACCCGGTCATGGTCGCCAAGGGCGGCGCCGCCTTGCTCGACCCGACGACCGCCGGATTGCTGAAGGACCGATTAATTCCGATGGCGACGTTGTTGACGCCGAACATTCCGGAGGCGGTTGAATTGGTCGGCGGCCCGATCGAGAGCGTTGCCGACATGCAGGAAGCGGCCCGGCGCTTGGCGGCACTCGGGCCCGAGGCGGTGTTGGTCAAGGGCGGCCACCGTGCGGGCCCGGAGATTGTCGACGTGCTGTATCATCAGGGCGACGTGGTCGAATTTACCGGCCCGCGCATCGAAACCCGCCACACCCATGGCACCGGATGCACGACGGCCTCTGCCATCGCCGCCTATTTGGGCCAGGGTCGCGGCCTGTCGGACGCGGTAACACTGGCGCGGCAATATGTTCTGGATGCGATACGAACCGCGCCGGGATTCGGCGCCGGGCATGGACCGCTCAACCATATGCATACCGTCGGCGGCTGATCAATGGCGGAACCGGCGGTCCTCATCCGGCAGGCGGTGACGCCGGCCGATCTCGACGCTGCGGCGATGCTGTTTCGCGCCTATGTCGCTAATCTGGGCTTCGATCTGGATTTCCAGGATTTTGACGCGGAGATGGCAGCCTTTCCGGACCCCTACAGGGCACCGACGGGTGCGCTGTTGTTGGCCCGGGTCGACGGCGCCGCGGCCGGCGCCGTGGCGATGCGGCGGCTCGAGGCGGGCATCTGTGAAATGAAGCGGCTCTATGTGTCCGACACTTTCCGCGGCCTCCGCCTCGGCCAACGTTTGGCGCACGAGATCATCGCCGCGGCCCGCGCCGCTGGCTATGGCGCCATGCGCCTCGATACGGTCAGTGACCGCATGGCGTCGGCTGTGATGCTCTACCGCGCGCTCGGTTTTCGCGAAATCCCGGCCTATACCCACAATCCCATGCCATCCGCCTTGTTCATGGAATTGGACTTAGTCCATCGGTAAAAAGTCCTTCGGCTTCGCCTCAGTGTACTTATGCTTCACGGAAAAATTAGCGTAGATCACGCACCCGCTTGGCCTTGAACTCGGTCTTCGGCAGGGTCCCGGGTGCCAGCACTTCGACGTCGACACGAACTTCGCAGCGGCTGCGGATCTCGTCCTGCACCGCCTGGGCAATGTCGGAAGACCTATGCTCGACTCGCGCGGTCATGACGTCGAGGCCGTCTTCGTTGGTGGCAATGACGATTTCATATTCGTCGCCGATGTCGGGCACCGCGCGCACCGCCTGTTCCAACTGCACCGGGTACATCTTGATGCCTCTCAGATTAAGCAAGTCGTCGGCCCGTCCGGCAAAGGCGCCGCGGGCGCGGACGTGAGTTCGGCCGCAGCCGCAGACGGATGTATCGAACCGCGTGTAATCGCCGACCAGGAAGCGGAGCTGCGGCGAGCTTTCCGAGTTCAGGTTGGTGCAAACCGTAAGGCCGCGTTCGCCGGTCGCCACCGGTTGCCGGCTCTGGTCGTCGACCAATTCCCAGACTTGTACGTCTTCCATCAAATGAGCGGTGATTTCGGTCGGGTCACTCGCCGAGTGGGAACAGGAATAGCCGCCGGCGTGCGGTGCGGCTTCGGTACAGCCATAGAACTCGATCAGCCGGGCACTCCATAGGCTTTCCAAGCGCTCTCTGGTGTTGGTGATGCCGCTCGCCGGTTCGCCGCCGACGAACAACAGGCGCACTGAACTGGCGCCGGGGTCGAGGCCCAGATCCTGCATCACCCGGCCGAGATGCAGGGCATAGGACGGCGTGCAGACCAAGACTGTCGGTTTGAAGCGATCGACGATGCCGGCGCGCGCCTGTGAATCCATGCCGCCGCCAGGGATGGACGCGATATTCATCGTTGCTAACGCGAATTGTACGCCCCAGGCGAAAACATGCGGTCCGTAACCGGAACAGACAAACGCCGAATCACTCGGCCGCATGCCCATGGCGTGCATGGCCCGCGCGTTGGCCCAAGCCCATAGTTCGCGGTCGATTTGCGAGTAGCGGAAGATGCGCGGCACGCCGGTTGAGCCGGAGGACGAAAACATCATCCAGCCGCGCGTTGCCCAGAGCGCGTCGTCCATGGTCGAGTAGGTGCCGTTCGGCGGGTTGGCCACGGCGTCTTCCATCATCTCCGATTTATCGACGACCGGCCATTTGACTAAGTCCGCCACGCTTTGAATATCGGTCGGCGTGAGGCCCAGGCGATCGAAACGGCTTCGATAGAATGCGCTGTTTTCGTAGAGGAACGGCGTCACCGCTTTGATCTTGGCGTTCTGAATGGCGGTCAGTTCATCGCGGGAAGCGGTGTCGAGCGCCGGCGACCAATGCTCTTCCGATCCCGGCCCGTCGAGATCCCGGCGATGCGCCTCGAGTGTTTCCAGCCAATGTGCACGGGTTTTCGCGGCGCGATCGTCGGTCATGGTGGCGTCCCCTTCGTCTGTTCGGTTCAGGCAACCGAATCCGCCGGGCTTTGTCAATTGCCGCCAAGAATCTGCCCGAGACGCTCCAGAAACAGATCAACCTCTTGCGCGCTGTTGTAGTAGTGAACCGGTGCGCGCACGATCCTCTCGAGGCCGCGAGCCTGCATGTCCAGCAACGTGCTGGATTGGCCCGAGGCACTGACATTGATGCCGGCCTGTCGTAAGGCGTCGATAATACTATCGGCCTCGTGGCGATCATGGCGGAACGTCACGATGCCACATTGCTCTCGGCCGATATCGGTAACAGTGACGCCGTCGCACGCCGCCAGTCCGTCACGCATACGGGTCGCCAGTTCGGCGATACGCGCGTAGATCGCGTCGAGGCCGATGTCGAGGGCATAGTCGATGGCGACGCCGAGGCCGATCTTACCGGCCACGTAGTTCTCCCAGTTCTCGAAGCGGCGGGCGTCGGGCCGAAGTTGGAAGCTGTCCGCCTCGGTCCAGGTCGCCGCGCGCAGGTCTAGAAACGGTGGTTCGATCCGATCCATCAGCGAACGCCGGACATAGAGAAAACCGGTGCCGCGCGGGCCGCGCAAATATTTACGTCCCGTCGCCGACAGCATGTCGCAGCCGATGGCGGCCACGTCGATTGGCATTTGCCCGACCGATTGACAGGCGTCGAGCAAATACGGAATGCCGTGGCGCTGCGCGACGGCGCCGATCGCCGCCGCCGGGTTGACCAGGCCGCCGTTGGTCGGCACGTGGGTCACCGATATCAGCTTGACCCGATCATCGATCATGGCTTCCAGCACGCCGACGTCGAGTTGACCGAAATCGTCGTTCGGCACGACGTCGATGACGATGCCGGTGCGTTTCTGCAGTTGCAGATAGGCGATGTAGTTGGAGGCATATTCGGCCATTGCCGTGAGAATACGGTCGCCACGGGTAAAGCCTTGGGCGAGGCCGTAGAAGGCAATGTCCCAGGCAACAGTGGCGTTCTCGACGATGGCGATTTCGTCGCGCCCGGCATTGATCAGCCGGGCGGCGGCATCGTAACTATGTTCGATCAGAGGCTCCGCCTCGCTTTCGGCTTCATAGCCGCCGATCGTCGCTTCGCGGTCGAGGTGGTGCTTGAGAGCGTCCAAGACCGGGCGCGGCATCAACGCGGCGCCGGAATTGTTGAAGTGGACGACATGGCCAACACCCGGCGTGTCGGCCCGGACTTTCTCGAGATCGACGCTCATCCGCTGCTCCCGCTTTTGACCGCTGTCGCCAGCACCTCGAACAGGCGGTCGATATCATTGTCGTTGTTATAGAGATGCGGCGTGACCCGCAAGGAATCGCCACGGGCGCTGACATGGACATTCGCGTCGGCCAGACGATCGGGCAAATCGGCGGGCAAGCCATCCGGGAACCCGAGGCCGAGGAAATGGCCGGCCCGGTGTTCGGCCGCGGCGGTCCGAAGACCAAGATCCGCCGCCCTGGTGGCAATTGTCGCGGTCGTCTCCTTCAAGGTTCGCTGAATGGCCGGCACGCCCCAGTCGTGGATCTGCTCCAACGCGGCAATCACCGCCGGCAGCAGCGCGAAATTGGCGCGTTCGCCGACATCGTAGCGGCGCGCGCCGGGCTGTATCGTGTCGGTGTAGCTGACCAGGCCGCGAAAATCCTCCGAACCCGCCCGGGCAATCCAATTCTGCTCCAGCGGCCGGCCATCGTGATGGTCGGGGGCGACATAGAGAAAGCCCATGGAATAGGGTCCGAGCAGCCATTTGTAGGTTGCCGCGACCATGAAGTCGGGACGTACTTGGCCGACGTCAAACGGCATGGCGCCGAGCGATTGAGTCAGGTCCAAGACCAAGCGCGCGCCGGCTTGCCGTAAAGCGACGCCGACCCGTTCCAAATCGATTAGGCCGCCGTCGGACCAATGGCAGTTGGGCAGTGCCGCCAGCGCGGTATCGCCGTCGATGGCGGCGAGCACGGCGCCGGTCCAGTCACCCTCCGCCGGTCGGGCAATGGTCCGGAGCCGGGCGCCGGACCGGGCTGCCAAATCACGCCAGACATAAAAGTTGGACGGGAACTGATCCTCCAGCACCAATATGTGCTGGCCCGTTGCTGGTGCCAGATTGGCGGCGGCAACCGCCGTGCCGTAACTCGCCGCCGGTACCAAGGCGACGTCGTCGGTCGCAGCGCCGATCAGGCGCGCAAACAACGACCGTGCCCGTTCGCTTTCAGTGAAAAAGTCGACTGGCGCGATTTGCCAGGGCCGCGCTTTGCGCGCCAGGCCATGCTGGCCAGCCTCGACCACCCGATGCATCAGTGGCGACATGTACGCGCAGTTGAAATAGGCCACGTCGTCGGGCAAATCGAACAAAGCGCGCTGGCACGGCAATATGGGTGCGGTGGCGTCATTCACTGCAAGGGCTCATGTCTCAAACGGTGGAGAAAAGTTTGGATCGGACAGGATTGTCTCACCGCGTTTGTTGCTGGATTCCAAGCCGCATATAGCGGACGGGCGGTGACAATTGTACCGTCATAACGATTGCGGCACGACCCATGCGCTACGACTTTGCGTCTAATGAATCCAAGTGGTGGACACGTTGGTCTGCAACCGACGTCGCCGTCAATTGGTGCTCGGCATTGAACACCACGTCAAAGTTCAAATGAAGACATTAGGTGAATTGGTTCCGACCTGATCTGACACCGTCCCTCGAAAAGGACGAGGATCACTGGTCTTGACGGTGGATCAAACACAAAGTCGATGCTCGATGTCAGTGCTGACCGGGCTCCCATCCAGGGAGAAATCCGTCCCCGACGAAAAAATTTGACGCGTCAGATTCACGATACAGGACAAAGACATTTCTTGGGTCAATTTCGAGCTCATTTCCGATGCATTCGGAGACGAACGTAGCGAACGCCTCTTTCCGCTCTTGCTCTCTGCCGGGGCGCATATCGACTAATACAAACGGCAAGCCATCGCCGATCTTTCCGATTGCTTCGCTGACCACAACGTAATCATGTCGTGAGTCCTTGGGTGATAGAGTTTCCAACACTGAGGCCTTTACGCCAAGACGCACCTTTTCCAGTGTTATTTCGTCAGCGCAGCCTTTCGGCAATTTGATCTGAACAATTGGCATTATTAGCTCCTATGTGTGGTTTTTCGAGGGCGCAAGGGGCTAATTCCAACATGCGGTGATATGGACCCTATCACCGCATGTTGGTAAATCCCGGTTTTCACTAACAGCGATCCCCTACCGCGGTCACTTATGCGAGTTCATGTGACCTTCTATGAGTGTCGCAAACAGAACGGGAGTTTCGTGCATCGGATAGTGGCCCGCGTTCTCAATATAAGTGAACGTCGCGGCCGGGACCCACTGCGCGATTGTTTTCTCGTAGTAGTCCTGCTGAAATCCGGGCAGGTCCTGCCGTCCGCCAATCACGAGGGTTGGAGTTCCCACGTTGGCTTTGGCCAATTCGGCGGAGAAATCTTCTCCGAGCCACATATCGTAGTACATTTTGAGGGCATCCGGCCGGGTGTTCGCCCGGGTCCGCGCCAACTTCCGTATTGCCCAGGCCGCGTTGAGCTTCCCACCCGTAAGAGCCCCATAGGCTGCTACAGCGGTTTCGTCATCCGTGATGGTGGCCGTAAGAAAAGCCTCGTCGTCCTTGGATGCAGGATAGCCATCCGGTGTAACCGGGGTGACCGCAACAAAACTCTTGATCCGTTTTTTGCTTGACCAGTCAAGCATCACCGCCTTGAAACCAGCCATGCCGCTCATCGAGTGTCCGACAAGATGATACTTTGTCCACCCGAGGTGGTCCGCGAGGCGCGTGATATCAACTGCAATTTCATCAGTGTTATAGTCGCCCGTAAGACCCTTCGATTGACCGTACCCCCGCACATCGACAAACGCGTAGGAGAAACCCGTGCCGTCAAGCCACGGCTGAACGGATGCGTAATTCTCCGAATTTCCAAACCAGTCATGCAGCACGATGACTTTTTCGGCGCCTGAACCGAATTGCTCATGACCTAGAATAGCTCTTTCATCGGCGAAAGCGGGCATTGCCGCAAAGCTGGTTGCCACAAGGGCCGGCAATAGAAGTCGTTCGAACATGTTGAATCCTCTCTAGATTTCATTTGACACTTCAAACGAATAGCTAGACAGTACAATCGAAAATAACAAGTACGCACAATTTTTGCACTTAGTATCTAAACGATACCGTGGAGACGTTGGAGATGCGAAAACCGCGACACCTCGACATTGTGTTGTGTCCCGTTGAAGCCGCATTAGACAGGATTGGAGGCAAGTGGAAGGGGCTGATCGTTTTCCGATTGTTGGAACGGACATATCGTTTCAACGAGCTACGTAGAACGCTGCCAGGCTGCACCCAACGCATGCTCACTAATCAGCTGCGTGAGTTGGAAGCCGACGGAATTGTTCACCGTGAGATTTACCCGCAAGTCCCTCCGCGCGTGGAGTATTCACTGACCGAGTTAGGACGCGACCTTGAGCCAATGGTGCGGGCGATGTGCGCGTGGGGCCAACGACATGTTGAGGGCGTTGACGTCAATTTTAGGCTCGCAACGAATAGTGCCGATTGAGTTTCTCAACAAATAGTGCCTGAGACTGCACTTCCAAGAGCTATGGCCGAAACTTCCTCTAGCTGTCGGTCGTATTCGAATGAGCTGTAATATTCGCCTCAGCTTCCGCATCAGTTGCATGGGGCGGCAACAATCGAACGCCGTCGGCGCCGGGCAAATCGAACAGTGCACGCTGGCGCGGCAGAAGACTTGCGGCTGCGTCGTTCATCGCAAGGCTCATGTCTCAAATGTTGTTGAAAAATTCAGATAGAACAGGATAGTCTCGCCGCAACAATGGCGAGCTTCCGAACCGCATACAGCGAACGGAACGGGACTATTGTACCGTCATAATGATTGCGGCACGACCCATGAGCTACGATTTTGCATCCGTTGAATCCAAATGGCAGACACGCTGGTCTGCGGCCGGAACATACAAAACGCCGGAGGACTGTTCGAAACCAAAATATTATGTCCTCGACATGTTCCCTTACCCGTCGGGCCAAGGACTGCATGTCGGCCATCTGAAGGGTTATGTCGCCAGCGACGCTGTTGCCCGGTTCAAGCGTATGCAAGGCTACGCGGTGCTGCATCCCATGGGCTGGGATGCATTTGGGTTGCCGGCGGAGCGGCAGGCCGTCAAAGAAGATATCCATCCGGCGGACTTGACGCGACGCAATATCGAGATATTCCGCCAACAGCTTGCCGGAATCGGGCTTAGCTACGATTGGGACCGGGAATTTTCTACGACCGACCCGGGCTATTACAAATACACCCAATGGATCTTCAAGAAACTCTACGAGGCCGGGTTGGCCTACCAGGCCGAGGTCGCCGTCAATTGGTGTCCGGCATTGAACACCGTACTTGCCAACGAGGAAGTCAAGGACGGCGTCTATATCGAGACCGGCGATGGTGTAGAGCGTCGTCTAATGACTCAATGGATGCTTCGGATTACGGCATATGCGGACCGCCTTGAAAGGGATTTGGATCTGGTCGATTGGCCGGAGAACGTCAAGGAAATGCAACGCCAGTGGATTGGCCGGTCTGAAGGAACCCGTGTCATTTTCGGCGTTGCCGGAAGCGACCTCTCGTTTGACGTCTTTACGACACGTGTCGATACGTTGTTCGGCTGTACATTTTGTACGCTGGCTCCGGAACATCCACTGATCGACGAAATTACCTCGCCGGAGCATCTGGAGGCCGTGCGCGGCTACGTTGACACCAGCATCAATATGTCCGAACGCGATCGGGCCGCAGATACTCAGGAAGCGACAGGGGTGTTTACCGGCGCGTACGCTCTAAATCCCGCAAACGGCCAGAAGGTACCTATTTGGATTACGGATTATGTTCTGATGAATGTTGGCACAGGGGCCGTGTTCGGCTGTCCGGCGCATGATCACTGCGACCACCTATTCGCCAAACACTTCGATTTGCCAGTTCAAGAAGTGGTTTCTGGCGGCAATCCGGACGACACGGCCCATACGGGCGACGGCCCGCATGTCCATTCCGAGTTCCTGGATGGATTGACAATCGTAGATGCCAAACAGGTTATGACCGATTGGCTGCAGGACAAAGGGTTCGGAAAGCCGGAAGTCGTTTATCGCCTGCGGGATTGGCTGTTCAGCCGGCAGCGCTATTGGGGCGAGCCGATACCAGTTTATTCGACAGCCGAAGGCCAGGCCAAGCCGGTGCGTGATCAGGATCTGCCGGTTCTGCTGCCAAACTTGGAATCCTTTCAGCCAAGCGGTGACGCCATGACGCCGCTTTCCGGTGCTGACGATTGGGTAAATTTCGTCGATCCGGCGGACGGGATGCCGGCATTTCGCGAAACCAATACCATGCCTCAGTGGGCCGGCTCGTCATGGTATTTCTTGCGCTTCTGCGATCCGCACAATGCCGAAGCGGCATGGGACCCGCAAAAGGAGTCCTATTGGATGCCGGTCGATCTTTACATCGGCGGTATCGAGCATGCGACGTTACACCTTTTATACGCCCGGTTCTGGCACAAATTTCTGTATGACCAAGGACTTGTCTCCTCGCCAGAACCTTTCAAGAAACTGTTCAATCAGGGCAAGATCACGGCGCGAAGTTTTAGAGACCTACGCGGCAAGTACTATTATCCAGACCAGGTGAAAGAACGGGACGAAGAGTGGTTCAGCCGCGAGACAAACGAACGGCTTGTTACGCAAATCGAAAAGATGAGCAAGAGCCGCTACAATGTCGTCGCGCCTGAGGAGGTGATCGCCGCCTATGGCGCCGATAGCCTGCGTGTGTTTGAAGCCTTTCTCGGTCCCGTTGAGAAAGGGTGTGTGTGGCGCACCGACAACATCGCCGGATCATATCGATTCTTGGAACGCGTCAACCAAATGTATGAAGATTTGGATCTTGTCGACGAGCTCGATGAAGAGCTGGAACGATTGCTCCATAAGTCGATAAAGAAGATCGGTGAAGATTACGCCTCGCTTCGCTTGAACACCGCCGTAAGCCAGATGATGATTTTACAAGGTGAGCTAGGCAAACGATCAGGATTGACCCTTTCGGCCTATAGTCAATTCATTCGGCTTTTGGCGCCGCTAGCCCCACATTTGGCAGAGGAGTGTTGGGAAAAGTTGGGCAAGAAGGGCTATGTCGCCGATGCCGAATGGCCGGATTATGATGTGGCCAAGGCCGATGACGTGATGCGAACGATCGTGGTCCAGGTCAACGGCAAACGCCGAGGCGCTGTCGAGATCGCGTCCGGTGCGTCTCAACAAGATGTGGAACGAATTGCCATGGCGGATGCGCAAGTCAATCGCCACCTGGACGGCTTCAAGATCGACCGACTGGTATACGTGCCGGATCGTGTCCTGAATTTCATCGGTCGATAGCGGTCCTTCGACCGGTCAAGAAATCGATTTGCGCAGCTATGGTGCTATCGATCGGAACGCTGTTGTTGGACCGGCGGTGGAAGGTGGGCCAAAACGCAAAATATGCCGTTGACAACGACCGCCTCGTCCCCCTATACCCGCGGCGGGCCACGCCCCCCCGACGGGGCGCAACGTTCTGGAAGGGGACGATACAATGCAACCGATCACGCGCCCCAGCGCGCCACATTTTTCGTCCGGTCCGTGCGCCAAACGGCCGGGCTGGACACCTGAAGCCCTATCAGACGCTGTACTCGGCCGTTCCCATCGCTCGGCGATCGGCAAGGCCAAACTCAAAGCGGTCATCGATAAAAGTAAGGCGCTGCTCGGCATCCCCGAGGATTACCGTGTCGCCATTGTCCCGGCTTCCAATACTGGCGCCGTCGAAATGGCTTTGTGGAACTTGCTCGGACCCCGCGGCGTCGATGTCCTGGCGTGGGAGAGTTTCGGTGCCACTTGGGCGACCGACATTGCCAAACATCTGAAGCTGCCCGACGTCCGCCTGCTGGACGCGCCCTATGGCAACCTGCCGGACCTGTCCGCGACCGATGCCGACCGCGATTTGGTGTTTGTCTGGAATGGCACCACCTCGGGGGTTCGGCTGCCTGACGGCGATTGGATCCCGGACGACCGCGCCGGCCTGACGATTTGCGATGCGACGTCTGCGGCCTTCGCCATGGATCTGCCTTGGCAAAAGCTCGATGTTGTTACCTGGTCTTGGCAAAAGGCGCTCGGTGGCGAGGCCGCCCACGGCATGCTGGCGCTGTCGCCGCGGGCGATCGAACGCTTGGAGAATCACGTTCCGGCCTGGCCACTGCCGAAAATCTTTCGGCTGACCAAAGGCGGCAAGCTGATCGACGGTGTTTTCGTGGGCGAAACCATCAATACGCCGTCCATGCTGTGTGTCGAAGACGCGCTTGACGGGCTTGATTGGGCTGCCTCCGTCGGTGGCGTTTCCGCCTTGATTGGCCGTGCCGAGGCCAACTTGGCTGTCCTCACCGCATGGGTCGAGCAAACGGACTGGGTGGAATTCCTGGCCGAACGCCGCGAGATACGCTCGGCTACGTCGGTGTGTCTGTCGATTACCGACACGTGGTTTGCGGTCATGGCCGAAGCCGACAAGCGGGCCGTCGTCAAAGAGATCGCCGGCCTGTTGGAAGCCGATGACATCGCCTACGACATCGCCGGTCACCGCGATGCGCCGCCGGGCCTGAGAATTTGGGCCGGCGCTACGGTCGAACATGCTGATTTGGTGGCCCTGCTGCCGTGGCTCAACTGGGCCTACGGCGCGGTCAAAGCCAACCGGCAATCGGCGGCCTAGAGCATCCGGCATTCGAAGAACGCCGGATGCTCTAACACTTTGAAATAGATCAAATTATCTGCATGAAAATGATTCCATTTTATTGCAGTTTGATCTAGGGAGACGCGACATGGTCAAGGTATTAATTTCCGACAAAATGAGCCCGGTCGCGGCCGTGGTGTTCCGCGAACGCGGCATCGAAGTCGACGAAAAGCCTGGGCTCGACAAACAGGCGCTCGCTGAAATCATCGGTGACTATGATGGGCTCGCCGTGCGGTCGGCGACCAAGGTTACCGAGAAGCTGCTGGCGGCGACAGATCGGCTGAAGGTCGTCGGCCGCGCTGGCATCGGTGTCGACAACGTCGACCTGGCGGCGGCGACGGCGTCGGGCATTTGTGTGATGAATACGCCGTTCGGCAATTCGATCACCACGGCCGAACATACCGTTGCCTTGATCATGGCGCTGGCGCGCCAGATCCCGGAAGCCGATCGGTCGACCCAGGCTGGCAAGTGGGAAAAGTCCCGGTTCATGGGCGTCGAGGTCTATGGCAAAACCCTCGGCGTTATCGGCTGCGGCAACATCGGCGCCATCGTGGCCGACCGGGCTCAGGCATTGCGCATGCGGGTGATCGCCTTCGATCCGTTTTTGTCGCCGGAGCGGGCCACCGATCTCGGTGTTGAAAAAGTCGAGCTCAACGACTTGCTGGCGCGCGCCGACGTCATCACTTTGCACACGCCGATTACCGATTCGACGCGCAACATCATCAATGCCGAGTCCATCAAGCGTATGAAGCCTGGCGTGCGCATCGTCAATTGCGCGCGCGGCGGATTGGTGGTGGAGGAAGATCTCCGGGCGGCGATCGAAAGCGGCCACGTGGCCGGCGTCGCGGTCGATGTCTACAGCGCCGAGCCGGCGACGGAAAACCCGCTGTTTGGGTTGCCCGGTGTGATCGCGACGCCGCATCTCGGCGCCAGCACCGCCGAGGCGCAGGAGAACGTGGCGCTCCAGGTGGCCGAACAAATGAGCGATTTTCTGTTGCACGGCGCCGTCGCCAACGCCCTCAACATGCCGTCCGTCACCGCTGAGGAAGCGCCGCGCCTGCTGCCTTACATGAAGCTTAGCGAGCAGCTTGGCAGTTTTGCCGGCCAATTGACGGAAACCGGTCTGCGCAAAGTGGTGATCGAATATGAAGGCAACGTGGCCGAACTGAACACCCGGCCGCTGACGGCGACGATTTTGCAAGGCCTGCTGCAGCCGCTGATGGATTCCGTCAACATGGTCAACGCACCGATTGTCGCCAAGGAACGCAACATCGAGATTTCCGAGATCAAACACGATCGGCCAAGCGACTATCAGACACTGATACGCCTCACCGTTACCGCCGAACGGTTGAGCCGCTCCGTCGCCGGCACGATTTTTGGCGGCGATCGTCCCCGCATCGTGCAGATCAAGGATATCGACGTGGAAGTCGAACTCGGGCCGCACATGCTCTACATCACCAACGCCGACGAGCCCGGCTTCATTGGTGCCTTGGGCACCACGCTCGGCGATGCCGGCGTCAATATCGCGACCTTTCATCTTGGCCGCTCCGAACCCGGTGGCGATGCCTTGGCGTTGATCGAAACCGATCAGCCCTTGAAGCCGGCGGTAGTCGAGGCAGTCTCGGCCTTGCCCCATGTGCGCCAAGCCGTACCGCTTTCGTTTTGACCCGGTAGCGCCGGTTGGCGCGGGCCGACATCTGTGATCTAAACCGCCCTTGCCATGAACAACGGTATCCACAAAGGGTTGCTGCCGACCGGCCTGCAAGACGGGCTGGCGCCGGCGGCTGCACATGAGGCGGCGGTGATCGAGCGCTTGCTTAGCGGTTTCGCCGCCTATGGCTATGAACGCGTCAAGCCGCCGCTGATCGAGTTCGAGGAAGGCCTGTTGGCCGGTCCCGGAGCGGCCTTGGCGCCGCAGCTGTTTCGGCTGATGGATCCGGTATCCCAGCGCATGATGGCCGTGCGCGCCGACATGACGCCGCAAATCGGCCGTATTGTGTCGACCCGTCTGACCGGACAAGCACGGCCGCTTAGGCTCTGTTACGCCGGCCAAGTACTGCGGGTAAAGGGCAGCCAACTCCGGCCCGAACGGCAATTCGCTCAGGCCGGCGCGGAGCTAATCGGCGCCGACGCCTTGGCGGCCGACGTCGAAATCGTGTTGATGGCGGCCGAGGCCTTGGCGACCTTGGGGATCGCCGGGTTGAGCGTCGACATTGCCCTGCCGCAACTGGTGCCGACCTTGTGCGCCGAATTGGGCCTGACCCCGGTGGCCACGGCCGCCGTGCGCCGCGCGCTCGACCGCAAGGACGCCGCGGCCCTCGATGAAGCCGTGACCGCGTCCGCGGACCGGGCGCTGCTGTCGGCTTTGTTGTCGACGGTTGGCGCCGCCGATTTGGCCTTGGCAGAACTCCGCCGCCTCGATCTCGGCGCTTCCGCCGCGGCCATGATTGAACGTCTGGTTGGCTTGTTGGCGAGCCTGCGTGACGCGGCGCCGGACCTGCGGTTGACCATCGATCCGGGCGAGTGCCGCGGCTTCGAATATCAAACCGGCATTTGTTTCACCTTATTCGCGCGCGATGTGCGCGGCGAATTGGGGCGCGGCGGTCGCTACACCTTGGAAAACGGCGAGCCGGCGACCGGCTTTACCTTGTATTTGGACTCGGTGTTGCGCGGCCTGGCACCGGCGGCTGACGCTGAATGGGTCTATCTGCCGTTTGGCACGGCCGCCGCCGACGGTGCCCGGTTGCGGCGCGAAGGTTGGGCGACAGTGGCCGGGCTGGCGCCCGACGACGACGTGACGGCGGCTGCCAAGCGTCAACGCTGCGCCTATGTCTGGCGCAATGGTGCCGTCGAACCGTTGCCCTGAGCGGGTATCTTTGCCGCCGAAACGCGGGCGAGAGAAAGGAACAGAACGATGAGTAACGTGACGGTGGTCGGCTCGCAGTGGGGCGACGAGGGCAAGGGAAAGATCGTCGATTGGCTGTCGGAACGAGCTGACGTCGTGGTGCGTTTTCAAGGCGGCCACAATGCCGGCCACACGTTGGTAATCGGCGGCGTCACCTACAAGCTCAGCCTGTTGCCGAGCGGCGTTGTCCGACCCGGCAAACTGTCCGTGCTTGGCAACGGCGTCGTGCTGGACCCTTGGGCGCTGGTGCAGGAAATCGAGCAATTGCGCGGCCAAGGCGTTGCCATCGGACCCGAGAACCTGCGAATTGCTGAGAATGTCTGCCTCATCTTGCCGCTGCACCGTGACCTCGATGCCTTGCGCGAAGATGCCAACGAGAGCCTGCGCATCGGCACCACGCGACGCGGTATCGGCCCGGCTTACGAAGACAAGATCGGGCGCCGGGCGATCCGGCTTTGCGATCTCACTGACGCGGAAAGCCTGAGCCGCAAATTGGATGCCTTGCTGGCGCACCATAACGCCCTCAGGCGCGGCCTTGGCCGTGAAGAAATCGATCGCGACGAATTGCAACGCGACCTGGTGGAAGTGGCCCCAAAGGTATTGCCATACGCGGACACGGTTTGGCGGCAACTCGATCAGGCCCGGCGCGATGGCCAGCGCATCCTGTTTGAAGGCGCCCAAGGCGCCATGCTGGACGTCGACCACGGTACCTACCCGTACGTCACGTCCTCCAATACCCTGGCTGGGCAGGCCGCTATGGGCAGCGGTATGGGGCCGTCGGCATTGGGCTATGTGCTCGGAATCACCAAAGCCTACACCACCCGGGTCGGTTCCGGCCCTTTTCCGACCGAACTGCACGACGATGTTGGCCGTGGCCTCGGCGACCGCGGCAAGGAATTCGGCACTGTCACCGGCCGTGCCCGGCGCTGCGGCTGGTTCGACGCGGTCATGGTGCGCCAAGCCGTGATCAAGGGCGGGGTCGACGGCATCGCGTTGACCAAGCTCGACGTGCTGGACGGCATGCAGGAACTCAAGGTTTGCACACATTACCGCCTGCATGGCGATGTCATCGACTATTTCCCTGCTAATCTGCATGATCAGGAAGCTGTCCTACCGGTCTACGAAACCTTAGAGGGGTGGCCGGAAAGCACCCGTGGCGCCCGCACGTGGGCCGACTTGCCGGCGACCGCGGTCAAATACATTCGCCGCATCGAAGAACTGATCGAAGCGCCGGTTGCCTTGCTGTCGACCAGCCCGGTCCGCGAGGATACGATTTTGGTTCGCGATCCGTTCCGCGATTGATGCTGAGCGGTTTCACGGCTGAATTTCCCCGGCAACACGCTTAATGGCTTATCAACCATGACGTGATCTCCTGGCCGGCGCGGACCCGTGCGTCCGCCGGGAGTTTTTTATGGCGGAAGAGAATGCGAAACAGGCGGTCGCAGCGACGGAGATTCCCGGCGGCGGCGTTCTGGTCGCCGATCGTTATGTGGTGTTGCCGGAGCAGCGGCTGAGCCACTTTGACCGCCCGGAAGCCGCCGCCTGCCAGGTAGAGGATCGGCAAAACCCGAGTTCCCGCCTTTTTGCGCTGTTGTCTCATCCCGCAGTACCCATCCGCGCCGACCTTTTGAACGGCCTGATACGTCGGTATTGTCCCAATATTGTCAGCCCGCTTTGCCACGCGACGGTGGCAGTGGAAGGCGGCAGAGAGCGACGGCTGGCGGTAATCAACGAGGCGCCGGGAGGCATCTCTCTGGCACAGGCGCTGACGGAAAGCGATGAACCGTTTTCGCGGGCCGATATCGCCAGCGCGATCCTGCCGCCGATTGTCGACGCGTTGGAGCATTTGCAGGAACGCGGCCTGAGCCATCGCAGCATTCACCCAGGCAACATGTTTTTTACGGGTCCTGAGCAATCTTCCATCGTGCTTGGCGAGTGCTATTCGTCGCCCCCGGCCCGGCACTTGCCGCACGCCTACGAACCGCTTGAAACCGCCGCGGCGGAATCCTCGGCGCGTGGCGAAGATACCGTCGCCGCCGATCTCTACAATCTCGGTGTAAGCATTCTGGCCCTGGTAACCGGCGAGCAGCCGGGTGCTGCAAAGGACGCCAAAAGCTTATTTGACGCCAAGATCACGCATGGATCCTATATCGCGTTGGTCGGTTCGAAGCGGTTGAACCCAGCGGTGGCCACGCTGCTGATGGGCTTGCTTGCCGACGATCCTAAGCGGCGTTGGGGCTTCAATACACTGAGACGTTGGTGCGACGGTTTCTTTGACGGGTCAAAAAAGCCAAATGCGCCGCGCCGAGCGATGCGCGCCTATGTCTTCAATGGCAAAGACTATTTTCACCCGCTGCTTCTGGCCGCCGCATTCCGGGAGTTTCCCGCCGAAGCGCGTAGCGATTTGATGACCGGTCGCCTCGAGAAGTGGCTGCGCAACACGCTTTCGGAGAAACAGTCAGCGGATGCGATCGTCGCCGCGTTGGCACGCCTTGAAGCAGATAACGCTGCCAACGAGAAAGTCGACGCCAACCTGATCGCCCGGTCATCCCTCGCCCTCGACCCACTTGGTCCGCTGCGGTATGACGATTTGACCGTGACCATTAGCGGCATTGGCTCGGCGCTAGCGGAGGCGTTGGCCGACAACGTCCGCGACCGGCTGGCGAGCCTCAATTCTTTGCTATCGGGCAACCTGCTGGTGGAATGGACGGCGTCGGTCGCGCCGGAGCAAAGCCGGTATCTGCCGACCTATATTTGCAACGCCTTGCAGTCCGCGATGCGCGAGCGAGGCCGTATCGGCGCGGGGTTGGAGCGCTGTCTTTATCTGCTCAATCCTGGTCTAGCCTGCCAAAGCCCGAAACTGCGCCATCATTGCGTCACCACCATTCCCGAGTTGTTGCAGGCCATGGACTGGGCGGCGGCCAAAGGCGAAACCCTGACCGCACTCTTTGATCGGCATGTGGCGGCTTTCATTGTTTGCCGTCAGCAATCCTTGGAAGCGCCTGTCATGCGTGCCGGGCGGGCCGATCTCAGTACCATGGACGGCAAGCTTGCGCTGCTCCAATTGCTGTCATCGATCCAGCAAAGCATGGACATCGGACCGCTGCATGGCTTGACCACGGCGGCCGCCACGGCGCTGCAACCGTCGATCGATGAACTGCACAGCAAAATGCGCCGTGACTTCATGACGGCCCGACTCAAGCAACTGGGCGAAGATGGCTCGCTCCGGGACCTGATCGACGGTTTGGATCTGGACCGTGGCGTGCGCCAAGATGGCGAAGAATACGTCGTTGCGGTAAAGCATTTTCAGTGGCTGGTCCGGCAAGTGGCGCTGATCGATAGTCAGGGCGAATTACGCGGGGCGCTGGCCGCGGAACATGGCTACTGGATCGCGACGATGCTCGCGTTTTGCGGGCTCGGCTTGGGTGTCATCGTCACGGTTGCGAGGGCGATGCTGTGAGCGATCAAGCCAAAGACGCCGGCCAGTCCCGCAAGGCGCCGCGGCTGGTGCTGTGGCTAACCCTGCTTACCGGCTTGGGTCTCGGCGTATTGCTGGTGTTTCCGGCCGTCTTCGTGATCGTTTGCGTCGGCATGGCACCGAGCATGATCGCGGTGTTCGTCGATCCCGACCGAAATTTGCGCGCTTTGCCATGTACCGTGGCCCTCAACCTGGCTGGCGTGATACCGGTGGTGGCGCTGCTCTGGCAGCAGGGCAACAGCTTGAACGACGCCACCGAGCTGCTGCATGACGTCTTCATATGGGCGCTGATGTATACCGGCGTCGCGTTGTCGATGTTCCTGCTGTGGGTCGTTCCGGTGATCGTCAAAGCGATTTTGGAAACCGTGGCTCGGCATGCACGCTGGCGGCTGGAGCGTGCCCGCGAAAGAATGCTCAAAGAGTGGGGCGAAGGCATTGCCGAAGACGCCAAGGGACCGGCACGTAAAAGCGCCGCCGGCTCAAGCTGAGGCGACGGCGCGGAAAACGCGAAACTTTGGTGGTCGGCGGGCCGCTATCAGGCCAGCAATCGGCGATCCTGTGCCATCAGACGCATAGCTTTTTGCAGCTTTTCAAAAGCCCGGACCTCAATTTGCCGCACCCGTTCGCGGCTGATGCTGTACACCTGGCTCAAATCTTCCAAGGTGGTCGGCGTGTCGGCCAGTCGGCGTTCCTTCAAAATATGACGTTCGCGTTCATTCAGGCCCGCCATCGCTTCCTGCAACATTTCCCGGCGGCCGGCGAGTTCTTCGGCGTTGGCGTATTCCGTTTCCTGGGTTTCGCCTTCGTCGACCAGCCAATCGACCCATTCTTCATCGCCGTCCATGCGCATCGGCGCATTGAGCGAGTGGTCGGGGCCAGACATACGCCGGTTCATTTCGACGACGTCGTTTTCCGACACGTTGAGGCGCTCGGCAATGGTCGCGACCGTGTCGGGATGTAAATCACCGTCTTCGATCGCCTGCAATTGGCCTTTGACCTTGCGCAGATTGAAAAACAGCTTCTTCTGCGCCGCCGTCGTGCCCATTTTGACCAGCGACCATGAGCGCAGGATGTATTCCTGAATGGCCGCCCGGATCCACCACATGGCGTAGGTGGCGAGCCGGAATCCGCGTTCCGGATCGAAGCGCTTGACCGCCTGCATCATGCCGACGTTGCCTTCGGATATTAGCTCGTTGAGTGGCAAGCCATAGCCGCGATAGCCCATGGCGATCTTGGCCACGAGCCGCAAATGAGACGTCACCATGCGATGGGCCGATTCCGCGTCCTCATGCTCGGCCCAGCTTTTGGCCAGCATGTATTCCTCATTCGGTTCCAGCATCGGAAACTTGCGGATCTCTTGCAGGTACCGGGTCAGGCTGTTTTCGGACAGGGTCGGTAGGCTGGTTTTACTCATTTTACAAACTCCCACTGCAGGGCGGCATGAATTCTAGAGCCGATGGTGTCACGCAAAATCCGCACGCCGGATTGCTCAAATCGACCCACCTGTCGCCAAATTTTCTTTTTGGGATGAAGCCTTTATACCCCATTTTTCAGTTCTGGTCAAGAATAACCAATCAATCTTGTCAAGAATAAGGCGAAACGTCCACCTTAGCTGTTCCGTGTTCACCCTTTAGATGGGGATGACGGCCCGGGGATTCAACGTCAACGCGGGCGGGCCGGCTTCACATCCGCTCTCTCGATCGTGTCCAGCAGCGCTGCCATGTCGGCCGGCAACGGGCTGGTGAAACGCAGGTCCTGGTCGCGGCAAGGATGGCGAAAGCCGAGCACAGCGGCGTGCAGCGCCTGGCGCGGGAAGGCCGTCACCGCCGCCCTCAGAGCCTCGGGCAAGGCTCGCCGTCGGCCCGCGGACCGGCCATAAAGCGGGTCGCCGATGACCGGATGGCCGCGGGCGCTCAAATGCACGCGGATCTGATGGGTGCGGCCGGTCGCCAGCCGGCATTCGATGAAGGCGAGGTCCAAGGCACGGCTGCGATGCAAAGTTTTGTAGTGGGTGAGAGCGGTCTTGCCGCCGTGGCGCAACACCGCCATTTTTTTGCGGTTCCGTCGGTCCCGGCCGATATTGCCGACAATATCGCCGGCCGGCGGGCTCGGCAGACCAAAGACTAAAGCGTGATAGCGGCGCTCGAGATCATGGGCTTCGAACAGCCGCGCCAAGCCTTGATGGGCGCGATCGTTCTTGGCTGCCACCAACAGCCCCGACGTGTCCTTATCCAAGCGATGGACGATGCCTGGCCGGCTGACCCCGCCGATGCCGGACAGGCTCGACCCGCAATGACCGAGCAGGGCATTGACCAGGGTGCCGTCGGCATGGCCGGCGGCCGGATGCACCACCAATCCAGCCGGTTTGTCGATGACGATAAGGTCGGAATCCTCGTAGATCACGGCAAGCGGCAGGTTTTGGGGTTGCGGAACCGCCGGCGTTGCCGCCGGCACCACGACGGTGAAGGTTTCGCCCGGTTTGACCCGATAATCGGGCTCCGTTATGGTCGCGTCGCCGCACCGCACATGGCCTGTTTCGATCAAGCTCTTCAACCGGGAGCGTGACATGTGCGCCAGCCCGGCCGCCAGGAATCGGTCCAGGCGGGTGCCGGCGTCTGTTTCGCCGGCATCGAGATGGTAGGTGTTTTCGCGGTTCTGATGGGTCATGGCAGTCGACAGCACCCCTAACTTACGCCTCTTGAAGGCGGTCGTCATCATACTCGGTATCGCCATCCTTGTGGTGCTTGGCATCATCGTGGTGACGGTGATTCTGCGCGTCGCCGCGGCCCCCGAGCAAGCGGCGGAACCGTCGACGGCGCTGGCGCCGACCGCCGCGACCAACACGCCGGTTGCCGGTTGGCCGGACGAACGCGTGCTCGCGCTGCCACCGGGCCTCGGCGATCTGGTCGCGGTTGAAAGCGCCGGCGGCGTGATCGTCCTGCGCTATCAGGCGGCCGGCGCCGACACGGTGCTGGTGTTGGTCGATCCCGCCACCGGCGCCCAGCGCGGCGTGCTGCGGCTCAAGCAGCCGGCCAACTGAACTATGTTAGTTGTCCAATCCGGCCATCTGAAGGCCATCGCCGACAATGCCGAGGCGGCTTATCCCCGGGAAGCCTGTGGGCTATTGGTCGGCCGTCAGCTACCCGGCGATCACCGGGTCGTGGCGCGGGTCGAGCGGGCTGAGAACGTCGCCGCGGACCCGAGAAAAACCTTCGAAGTCGATCCCGGCCTGCGCATCGGCCTGGAGCGCGAGTTGCGCGGCCAGGCGCTTGCCGTCATCGGCCATTATCATTCTCACCCCGATGGGCCGGCGCGGCCATCGGCGCACGATCTGGAGATGGCGCTGGAGCCTGACCTGGCTTGGCTGATCGTGGCTGTCGGCCAGGGTCAGGCGTCGCATTTGCGGGCATACCTGCCGCGTTTGGACCGCCAGGGGTTTCGCGTCTTGCCTATCGTGGAACGGACCGAGGCCGGGCGCCCGAATGAACAACAGGGTCGCCAATTATCGGCGAAACCAACAAAAGCTGGAGGCTGGCGATGAATTTCGCAAGCGATAATGCGGCCGGTGTCGCGCCGGAAATCATGGCCGCCATGGCGGCTGCCAACCCGGGCAGTGCCGACGCCTATGGCGCGGACGACTTTTCCGGGGCGCTCGACGGCCGGTTTTCCGACCTGTTCGAAACCGACGTTGCGGTCTTTCCCGTCGCCACCGGCACCGCGGCAAACGCCCTCGCATTGGCCGCCCTCGTGCCGCCGTTCGGCGTCATTTTTGCCCATGAAAACGCTCATGTGGAGGAGGACGAATGCGGCGCGCCGGAGTTTTATACCGGCGGCGCCAAGCTCCGCACCATGCCCGGCGCCGAGGGCCGGCTGACCCCGGAAGAGCTCGAAGCCGCGCTCGGCCGCATCGAACGGGGCGTCCAGCACCACGCTCAGCCGGCGGCGCTTAGCCTGTCGCAGGCAACCGAACTCGGCACCGTCTACGGCCCCGACGACATCAAGGCGCTGGCGGAGATTGCGCGCGCCCATGACGTCAAGCTGCACATGGACGGTGCGCGCTTTGCCAATGCGCTGGTCCAACTCGGCGCCGCGCCGGCCGACGTGACCTGGCGCGCCGGCGTTGACGTCCTGGCCTTCGGCGCCACCAAGAACGGCGCCATGGCGGCCGAGGCGGTGGTGTTTTTCGACCGCGGTTTGGCGCGTGATTTTCTCTACCGCCGCAAACGCGGTGGCCATCTGTTCTCGAAGATGCGCTATGTGTCGGCGCAATTGCTGGCCTATGTCGCCGACGATCTGTGGCTCCGAAACGCCGGCCACGCCAATGCCATGGCGGCGAAACTGGCGGTTGGCCTGAGCGAGGTGCCGGGCGCACGGCTGGTGTTGCCGGTACAGGCCAACGAAGTGTTCGTGCAGCTGCTCGACGAAGTCGCAGCCGCGTTGCGGGCCGCCGGCTTTAGCTTCAACGACTGGCCGCAGGTCGGTGAAAGCGGCTATCGCCTGGTCACCTCCTTCGACACCGCCGCCGCCGACGTCGACCGGCTGATCGCCACCGCGACCAGTGCCGCCACGGAGCTCGCCCGGCGCACCGCCTGAGCCATCCGCCACCGGCTTGACCCGCGACCGCCCGGCGCGCTATCACAAGGCCACGGCCCAGCGACCGCGTCCCCATCGTCTAGCGGTCCAGGACGCCGGCCTCTCACGCCGGAAACAGGGGTTCGATTCCCCTTGGGGACGCCAATCTTTTCAAGTTGGCGAAGCGCCGGCAAATCTTTCGGAACAATTGTTCGATTTTCCTGGGAAGGCCTATCACCGTTGCGGTTTTCGGCGCACGTTCAGACCCATAGGATGCCCACATGATAGAAGCAATTCTCGTTCCCACCGACGGTTCCGCTTGCGCGGACAGGGCACTGACGTTCGCCGCGGATCTGGCGAAGGCCTATGGCGCCACGTTGACCATCATTCATGTCGTTCCGGATGCGACCATTCCGCAGATCGGGGAGTATGAAGCTTATTCCGCGGCGGAGCATTTGAGGCTCGGTGATGCACTCACCGGGTTGGGCGAGGAGATTGTGCGAAAAGCGGAGAGCGATGCGCGCGGGCTCGGCGCCGGCGAGCTACAAACGCTGATGCCGAGCGGCTCGGCCGCCCAAAGGATTGTCGACGCGGCCAACGATCATGATGTCGATCTGGTTGTCATGGGCCGGCAGGGCAATGGCACATTCAGCGAGTTGCTGTTGGGTAGCGTGTCCCAGAAAGTGCTTCACACGGTAAAGTGCAACTGCCTGCTGGTTCGCTGAGCCTGTAACCATCGGCGTGGGCGGCTACGGTGCCGTTGGAGATACTGGCCCCGGACCTGCGGTACAGCTGCCAAGGCCCTCGCCTTAGCCGTCCAACGGTAATAATCTATCCCGATAAGAAGCTGCCGCATTTACGTGGCGCAAAAATAGTCGGGAGAGAAGACATGGCAATCGTTTCGATGTTGATGTTTGAAATCGCACAAGAAGACGTCGACGAAGCGTTGAAGCAAATCGCCGGTGCCAAGGAAATGGCGATGTCCATGGGCGCGAACGATTTGCGCGTCGGCCAAGTTCAAACCGGGCAGTATACTGGGAATTGGCTCGTGACCTCTTGGTTCGACAACATGGAAGCGTTCGGTAAAATGAATGACGCGATGATGGCGAGCGCCGAATTTCAGGCTATGATGGCCAACGCCAAGGGGACTTTGGTTTCGAGGACAATCATACGTACGGTTGATATCTAGGTTCGGGCCGAGCGGTTCGAAACCGACGGGCGGCGCTTAGTGTCGCCGCCCGCCAACACGAAGCAGCGATTAGTCCGTGGCAAATCGCTTACCGTACAAGACTTCACAGCCGGCGCGTTGCGGCATTTCCGCCAAGTATGGAGCAAGTTTTCCCAGCACTTCCTGAGCGATGGGGGCCGCCGCTTCGAAGTTCGCCTTGGTGTCGTAGACAGCGACCGTGGTGCTGATGTCGTTGCCGCGATCGAGAACCATGATTCCCCTCAAGCCTTCAACTTTCGAACTCAGTTCCTCGATTAGCCCATCCATCAACGCGATGGCTTCGTCTCTTTTCTCGGCAATGAATTTGCCTTCGATCACGCTTGCGTACATCGTCGCCTCCTTTTTTGATTGTGATTATCTTCGAAACGCCAATGGCACTGTAGGCTTGCATCATGACAGTGCGGCTCCGATGCTGTCGAGTCGCTCGGCTCGGCGGCTACGCGCTTAACGAAACCACGCGGCACCGGTATGATCGATCGTTCGGCCGCGGCTCTGGGCTCAATCGATATTTCAACAAGGAATGACAGTGATAAAACTCGCCTTGTCAGTGCTGGAAGCGGCAATTTTTTTGATTTCTGTAGCAATTACCGGTCAGCTTTATTTATCGATAAATCTTATACCGCAAGCATTATTTAAGTATCAGGCCGGGTATTACGATTTCGATGATTTTCTGGTTGTCACGATAGTCTATACATCTGTAAGCGCAGTAATATTATACATCTCCAAATTTAGAATCTCCGGCGAGATTTTTCGCTCTCCGACCCTGTTTGCGCGGGAATTGTATTTTGTCGGACTGTCTTCCACTGTATCATCATTAATAATATTCGTTTTCACAAAAGTATTCTTCGACCCTAATTTTATTCTTGTTCAAATATTGACAGTTGTTGTTTTATTTATTGTCTTGTTTGTTGTAATTGGCGTCCGGTCGAATGTTTCTGTTTTTGCGTCTTTCTTGCGGGAGCTGCTTCGATATACCTGCTCGATTCAAGGTGTGTTGATTATCATCGTTTGCGCGTCGCCTCTGGCCATGGCGATCTATTTCAAAAAAGACAAAGACTTTGCGAATGCCATCAATCAAATCCGAAACCTGTCGGATGGTTTCGGTTTGCAATGGCAATTGACGCGGCTCTACGACAAGACGCCGCTTCACCAACCCATACTCGTGCAGCAACATCCAAAGGTCCCGGATTCGCTGTTCGTGCTTGAACGGTCCGGCAGATTGATCGCCCTGGATGCGTCCGGCGAGAAGGGTGCGGTTTTGGATTTCTCAAAACGGGTTGGCCCGGTCGAAGTCGAGAACGGCGCCTTGGGATTTGCCTTGCATCCGGAATTTGCAAACCCATCCGCGCCAGCCAAGGGCTTCGTCTACGTCCATTACACGGACGCCAATGGCGATCCGCAAATCAACCGCTTGTCACGTTTCGACTTATCCCTGCCAAATCAATCCGAACGGCTGAAGTCGGAAACCGTTTTGATCGAGCAAAATCGCAGCACCTCCGGCTTTCATAACGGTGGCACGGTTGCCTTCGGACCCGACGGCTTCCTCTATCTCGGGATCGGCGACGGCGACGACAAGGCAAACCACCAAACGATTTCCAACAGTCTGTTTGCCGGCATCATTCGCATCGATGTCGATGCGCGGGGCGGTGACATCAGTCACCCTCTCGCGACACGGCCGAAATCGGGGCTTACCGCTAACTACATGATTCCGAGCGACAATCCGTTCGTCGGGCAGACCGGCGTCTTGGAGGAGTTTTGGGCACTGGGCTTGCGCAACCCCTTCCGGTTTTCCTTCGACCGGGATACCGGTACCTTATGGGCCGGCGATGTCGGCGCCGAACAGGTCGAGGAAATCGACATCGTCGTACCGGGCGGCAACTACCAATTTCCCTATTTCGAAGGCACCCGCCGGACCGACGCCGACATACCGAAAGACATCATCGGCATCGACAGCCCGCCTTACTTCGACTACCGCCATAAAGCCAACGAGAGGGCGATTATCGGCGGGATTGTTTACCGTGGTGAGAAACATGCCGCCCTGCAGGGCAAGTATATTTTTGCCGACAACGCGGCAGGGCAATTATACGCCATTGAAGTAGACAAAACCGGGCAAACCGAAAAGCGCGCCTTGGCGAAAACGGACCAATTCGGTTATGTGGGAATTACCGCCATCGTGCCAACCGGGTCCGGCGACGTTTTAGTCACCACGCTTGGTAGCAAGGACGCGCCAACCGGCCGAATCCTAAGGCTGGAGCCCAGGGAAAGTGCGCTGTTTTCCGACATCGTCGACATGTTCGCCAGTTTGGTTGGGCATGGCAGCGGTCAACCGCATGTCCATGGCGCCGGCTACTGGAAAATGCAGGCGCCGAATACCTACAAAGACAACTGCAGCCGCTGCCACGGCGCCGACGGCCGTGGCGCTGACAATCTCGAACAAGCCATTGCCCGTATTATGCCGAATTTTGCCGACCCGAAATGGCAGGCGTCTCGAACCGACGACGACCTTGCAAACGTCATCCTGAAAGGCGGTGCCGCCGTCGGGCAAAGTGAGATCATGCCACCCTGGGAGGATGTGCTGGAACAGGCCGAGATCGACAGCATCATCGAATACATACGGACGTTCGAGCGATCTGCCGATTGACGCGTTGGCCGACCAGTGTCCGGCGACTTCATTCGATGATCAGGTCATCCTCGGTTCGCCGCCCGGCGCCGTCTTCGATGCGCGGTTCACGCCCGCCCCGCAGGATGGAATTTCCTTCATAGAGCGTGCGTTGGTCGATGTCGGGCGGGTCGAGCCAATCCGCTTCGCTCATCTGACCGCTTTGCCCGTAGGCATCGAGGGCATTCTGATAACAGGCAAGCCGGATGTGCTCCTCCGGAATACCGGATTTTCCGGCCAATAGGGCGGTTTTCGGAACGCCCAGCGGTTCGGAAATACCCCAGTCGCAGGCGGAATCGACGATCACCCGTTCCGCGCCGTATTGGCGCAGGATCTCGACCATTCTGACGTTGCCCATCTTGGTGCTGGGGTAGATGGAAAACGCCGCCCAAAAGCCTCTATCCAGGGTCTCGGCCACGGTCTCCTCGTTGTTGTGATCGACAATCACTTTGGCCGGGTCCAGGTCGTGCTCGATGCACACATCCATCGAGCGCGTGGTGCCGCGCTTCTTGTCGCGGTGGGGCGTGTGGATCATGACCGGCAAGTCTAGGTCTTTGGCAAGTTCGAGCTGCAAGCGGAAATACTTGTCCTCAAGGTCGGTTTGTTCGTCGTAGCCGATCTCGCCGATCGCCACAACGCCATCCTTGAGCGCGAACCGCGGCAAGATCTCCATCACGTCTTCTGCCAACTGTTCGTTGTTGGCCTCTTTAGAGTTCAGACCGATGGTGCAGTAGTGGCGGATACCGAATTGGCCGGCGCGGAATCGTTCGAAGCCGAGGATCGATGACAGGTAATCGAAGTAAGAACCGACATTAGTGCGCGGCTGACCGATCCAGAAAGCCGGCTCAATTACCGCCACTATTCCGGCTGCCGCCATCGCTTCGTAGTCGTCCGTCGTGCGCGAAATCATGTGGGCATGGGGGTCAATGAACATCATGTTGGAAGGTCCGATTCTTCTACCAAGGGTGACTTACGGCTCTAGAGCAACCTGCGTTCATTCGAACGCAGACAAGTTGCTCTAACACTTTGAAATAGATCAAATTATCTGCATCAAAATGATTCCATTTTTATGCAGTTTGATCTAGGCTTCAAGCTCGGCGGTCAGCGACTGCCAGGTCAGTCCGCCATCGGCCAGGTCTCGTGCCATCGCCGGGACGGACCACAATATAGCGTCGGCGCCCTCATGGTCGGAGGCCGCCAATGCCAGTGCCGCCGCTTTGACCTCGACGGGCGAACCCGTCTCGACCACACGCCGCAAATCATCGATCGCGGCGGTGTCGGCGAAGCGTCCGACACAGCGCCACAGTTCTGGCGTAACCGCGCGGCCCGCGGACCAGCGCTCATGGGCGTAGTCGCAAAGAATTAGCGCCAGCTCGGCATTGTTCCTGTCGTCCAGCCCTTGGATTGGATGCAGTGCGCTGCCAATGAAGACCGCTTTCAGCACCATTTGATTCCAACGATTTTCATCGAAGTGCTCGCATGGATATGGATTGCGATGGGCCACCGCTTCGAAGACCGCCCGCATGTTGGTGCGCACGCCCTCCGCGGCTTGCCGCTCAAGCCGCTCGGGCCACGGATAGAGCGGCAGGCCGCGATAAAGGGCGACCGCTTCGGCGGCGTCGGCCGATCGGCAGAGATCGGCGAATCGGTTTGGAAAATCCCGATCTTCTTCGGCCGCCCGGCAGAGCAGTAAGATCCGGGCCGCCTGGTCAACACTCCACTCATGCCCGTCCCAGCCTGGCCGAACCGATCGTGCGGCCCGCAGATCTTCGTCACTGAGACGCAAATTCTCGCGCCCGAGTCGCCGCGGCGCCATGCCCAAGGCGATGTGTAGATCCCGCTCGGAATAGCCCGGTCCGAGTTTGTCGAGCTGACCATCGAGCCAATTCTTTGCCGCGTCAGGCAGTTGCCGCCGCAGCCAACGGGCGAGCAACCCAGCGGGCGTTTCGTTCTCATCTGGAATTACAGTTTTCACAGTCAGCAATTTAGGCTGCGCCGATGGTGTCATACAAGCGGCAATCCGTCATCGTTTGATTGCGCCCGGTCCATGTTCTGGCTACCGTACCGGCCGGGCCAACAAAAATGATCTCATCGTGAAAGATACGCTCGTCATCCTGGTTGTCGGACTGTCACCGTCACTCCTCGGCCGGCATACGCCCAATTTGCAGCGCTTGGCCGATCGGGGGGGTATGAGGCCGCTGTCGACGGTCATGCCGGCGGTGACGTGTACGGTGCAGTCGACCTTGGCGACCGGATTGCTGCCCTCGGCGCATGGGGCCGTGGCCAATGGCTGGTATTTCCGAGACCTTTCCGAAGTTTGGCTGTGGCGCCAATCGAACAAACTAATCGCTGGAGAGAAGATCTGGGAGGCCGCCAAGGCAAGAAACCCGGATTTTACCTGCGCCAAAATGTTCTGGTGGTACAATATGTACGCGAGCGCGAACTGGAGCGCGACGCCGCGGCCGATGTATCCAGCCGATGGCCGCAAGATTCCTGATCATTACGCCCATCCGATGCCGCTCCGCGATGAATTGACCGCGGAACTCGGCCCATTTCCGTTGTTCAAGTTCTGGGGGCCGGCCACCGACATCAGCGCTTCGGCGTGGATCGCCCGTGCCACTCTGCATGTCATGAAGTCGCGTAATCCGACGTTGACGCTCTGTTACTTGCCGCATCTTGACTATAACCTGCAACGGCTTGGCCCGGACCTGACCCACGCCCGCTTGACCAAAGACTTGGAAGAGGTTGACGGCGTCTGCGGCCAATTGATCGAACACGCCGATCGGGATGGCCGGAACATCATCGTCGTTTCCGAATATGGCATCACGCCGGTGACCGACGCCGTGCATATCAACCGCGCACTTCGTGCCGCCGGCCTAATCACCGTTAAGGTCGAGCGCGGCCGCGAACAGTTGGACGCCGGCGCCTCGGCGGCCTTTGCGCTCGCCGATCACCAGGTCGCCCATGTATACGTCAACAACCCGGCCCGGGTGACGGAAGTGAAACAGCTTTTACAGGCTCTCGACGGCGTCGAAACCGTGCTTGATGCGGACGGTAAAAAGGCTCATGGGCTTGATCACGCCCGTTCCGGTGAACTCATCGCGATCGCGCGACCGGAGCGCTGGTTCAGTTATTACTATTGGCTGGACGACGACCGGGCGCCCGATTTTGCCCGGACCGTGGATATACACCGGAAGCCCGGCTACGACCCGGTGGAATTGTTCATTGATTCGGATATTCGCTATCCGATGATCGCCGTCGGCCGTCATCTGCTCAAACAGAAGCTCGGCTTCCGGTCGCTGTTGGAGGTGATCTCCTTGAGCGACACGAAACGTGTGCGCGGCTCCCATGGCCGGCCCGTCGACGATGCGCAACACGGCCCGTTGGTGATCAGCTCCTGCGCCAACCATCTGCCGGACGAGAATCTCCCCGCGGTGGCGTTCAAACAGTTTGTGCTCGATCACATATTTGGCTGAGCAACCGGCTATGACGCCATTGGCAGGAGTGTCGCGGCCGAACTACGTGCCCGGTACCCAGCGCTGCAGAACCAGGGTGACGAAGAAGCCGATCACACAAATCAGGGCAATGTCCGTGGCGCCGGTCCCGGCCACCAGCAACGCATCGAGCAGAGAGATGCCGGCAATCAAACTGACCACGGCACGCGGTATGTCGCCAGGATTTCGGCGTTTGACAAACCAGATCGCGACCAGCATCCAGCCTAGAAAGACTGCCAGGAACAAGGCCACCATCGGTGCATCGCCGACTAGAGTCAGAGCATAGACCACCGGCGCTGCCAGAAAGACCAGCGGCCATAGGTTTTCGACTTTGCCGAGGTTTTCCTGTTTGGCGACGTAGGTCAGGCCAATCAAATAGCAGAGCATCATCACCGCCCCGATCAATAATCGGTCGGGCAATGGCGCGGCGACACACAGACCGACCGTGACGTAGACCAGTGTGCGGCAAAGGCCCATGACAACCGGACTGAACGGATTGTTCTTGTGATGGTAATTATAGAATACGATTGCCGCGGCAAGCCCTACCGCGGCGGCCGATGGCCACAGCATTCCGGCGGGTGCCCGTTCTGCAGCGACAACGGCGACAATGACGATGCCGGCGGCCAGCATGCCAAACCCACAGGCAAAAACCAGGCGGCGACTGACACGGCCCGACGGTATAGGCCTCTCCGGTCGTTCCAGCGCGTCAATGTCGGCATCGAAGGCGTCGTTAAGATACATGCCGCCCAGATAGAACAGCGACATTGCCAAGCCGAGCACGACGCTGTCCAGTGACAGCACGGTGCCGCCGGCCAAGACGATACCGGCCAGCATATTGGTCCAAACGGTCGGCAGATTGGAAACACGGCCGAGCCGCAACGCGATTGACCAGTTCATTGGTGCTAACCCCAATTGCAAATGATGGCACGAAGCCGCCGGCGCGCACATACTGTTTCCCGGGTCGGCTCAGCGCTCATACGATCGGCCAGCGCGGGCGTGGTTCGAGGCCGGCGCGTTCGATGAGGTCCGGTGTCATCCGGGCCGCCTCGGCGTAGAGGCTGTCGGCGTCGATGGTGAGCACGGTACCGTCCTCGACGATAATTCGCCCGTCGACGATGACCGTCGCGACATTGCGCCCGTCGGTGGCGTAGACTAGTGCGTTGGCGACGTCGAGCAGCGGCGTCAGTTCCGGCGCCCGGCGATCGAGCAGCACCAGGTCGGCGCACTTGCCGACCTCTATCGAGCCAAGCGTGTGGTTGAGCCCGAGCGCCCGGGCGGCGTCGATGGTCGCCATCTCGACGACTTTTTCGGCCGGCATCAATGCCGCGTCTAGGCGTGCGTCCTTGAACAGGCCGGCGGCGATCTGCATGGCCTTGAACAGGTCCTGATTGTCCGAGCTCATGACACCGTCGGTGCCGAGCGCCACGGTCACGCCGGCCGAGATCATGTCGGGAAAACGGCCTTGTTTGGCGGCGCCGTAGGCGAGACGCAACGCCGTCTGCGGGCAATGGGCGACCGCGGCCCCGGACCGCGCCAGTTCGGCCAGCTCGTCGTCGTCCAGGTGAACCATGTGGGTTGCCAAGACCCCGGGCCCGAGGATCCCAAGGTCGGCGAAATCCAGCAACGGCCGGCGGCCATGCTCGGCGACATAGGCCGCGACCGGTTCGAGCGAGCTGGCATGGTGAAAGGTAAAGCCGATGCCCTCGGCATCGACCAGTGCCTTCAAGCCGTGCAACAGGTCCGTCGAACAGAGCACCGGATTGACGCAGGAAGCGGCAATGCGCAGGCGCCCGCCCGCGGCACCATGAAACAGCCGGACCGCGTCCTCGGTGCGCGCTATGGCCTGATCGGTGGTCATTGCCAGTCCGGCCGGGTCTTGTGGGCGATCCCAGGTCCAAGGGCTGAGCGTCCCACGCAGCCCCGCTTCTTCGACCGCGCGGGCAGAAGACGCGACGGAACGCGCGGTGCCGCCTTCTTGGAAACAGGTGGTGCCGTTCCGCAACATCTCGAGGCAGGCAAGGCGGGCGCCGGCATATTCCTCCTCCGCCGTGATCGCGGCATAGAGCGGCAGCGCATAGTCAAACATCCATCGGTGCCCGGCGTCGTCCAACGCCAGGCCACGCGCCAAATGCTCCGCCGTAATGTGCACATGCGCATCGATCAGGCCGGGAATAACCAGATGGTTGCTGGCGTGCAGGCGTTTCGCCGGCCGATAGAGCGGCGCCAGGTCGGCCGTCTTGCCGACCGCTACGATGCTGCCGTCATGGATCGCGACGGCGCCGTCGGCAATGACCCGCCTGGCTGCGTCCACGGTGACGACAACGCCGTCCTCGATTAAAAGATCAATTGCCTGCGGCTCTTTCATGGTTGGACCTTCTCTACATCCGGTTGATCGCGGCCGCTACTTGATCGGCGATGACGCCGTAGCCATAGGGCGAGGGATGGCAGCCGCCATTCGGTTTGAGATTGAAGCGCGACCAATTGATGTCGCCTTCGATATTGACCAGATCGAGCCCGGCCGGCATGCCGGACTTGAGGCTGTCGACCAGAAAGCGCCCGTCGCCGGTAGCATCGCCGTTTCTCGGAACGAGAATGACAAAGCCTTTGAGCGCATTTGTGTCGGCGAAGCTGGCGAAGCGGGCGATCAGGGCCAGCAAATTGGACCGCAGGCCGAGTGGGCCGAACACCATTTCGAGCCGCGATTTACCGGCGATGCCGCCTATGCTGGTCAGCAGGACGTCCACGCCGGCCGGGCTTGTGTAGGCGCGTATCAGCGCCCAGGCATAGGGGAAATGGGCAGTCGGTTTTCGCCAGAAATCCCGATCGAATGCCTGGTTTGCCGCTTGCTTGAAGCGCGCCAGGTCGGCCCACGGGTCGTTTGCGGCTAAGGGCTGCGGCGCGCCGTTTTGCATGAACGGTTTCAGGCCGTAAAGGAATGCGGTATTAGGCGCATAGGCTGCTCGGTAGCTGTTGACCATGCGGTACACGTCTTCATACATAATAGATAACACGACAATGCCGGCATTAGGAAAATCGTCGATCGAGTTTTGCAGTTTGATTAGCGCCTGTGTCGGCCCGTAGCCGCGTACGCCGAGATTGGCAACCGGTTGGGAAAGCCGGTGCTCTAGCGCCGCGGGAAAAGTCTCACTATCGCCGACATCGTCGCCGTAGGCGTAGGAATCACCGGCGACGAGGATGACGGCATTGTCGGACGGTCGCTCGGCGTGTCGGCGGTCACGAAACCGGCCGAAGGATTCTTCGACGTCTTTGCCCAGGCAATTGACGCGGGTTCGCTTGGTGTCGGCCGGATTATCCCAACCGAGCACGGGCGAGGCGACCTGGTTGCGGAAACGTTGCAAGTCGTCGGGATGAAACCGGGAAAGCACCTTCTCGCGGGCGTCGAAAATCCTCGGCGCCATGCGTGCGGTGACGTAGGACGCCGCTTCGACGATAACGCCGAACACGAGCAAAGCAGTCGCGGCAAAAATCAGGTTTCGCATGATCAAAGACTAGTGACGTGCAACGGATTGGTCCATACGCGCGGTGGTGTTGCCATTTTGCATCCGCACTGACGGCCGACTAAGATGGTGGCAGCCCGATGATGGGGAGAAGCGCAATGATCTCGGACCGGCAAGTTGAAAGATACCGCACGGATGGCTTCCTAGTGGTGGAAAACCTGTTGGATAGCGACGAGGTTGCGGCACTCGGACGGGTGACTGACGATTTCGTTGCCCGGTCCAAAGCTATAGCCGAGCATGACAATATTTACGATTTGGAGCCCTCGCACAGCGCCGGCGCGCCACGCGTCAGGCGCATCAAGGCACCGCACCTGCACCATGAAGTCTATGACCGCACCATGCGCCATCCCGCTATCCTTGCCGTTCTGCGGCGCCTGATTGGGCCGGCGATCAGGGCCGATACCGGCAAGCTCAACATGAAGTCCGCCGGCTATGGCGCCGCTGTGGAGTGGCATCAGGATTGGGCGTTTTATCCCCATACCAATGACGATCTTTGCGCGGTCGGCGTGATGATCGACGATTGTGCGGCCGACAACGGGCCGATGCTATGTATCCCGGGCAGCCATCGTGGGCCGGTCCACGATCACCACGCGGCGGGCTTGTTTTGCGGTGCCATCGACCCGACAAAAGCCAGTTTGGACACCGACACCGCGGTGCCGCTGACCGGCCGGGCCGGCGCCATCACCGTCCATCATGTTCGAACCGTTCACGGTTCGGCCGTGAACACCGGGGGTCGGCCGCGGCGGCTGTTGTTGTTTCAATATCGCGCCGCCGACGCCTGGCCACTGCTCGGCATCGGCAAGACAAACTACGATGATTACCGCTCGTTACTGCTGTGCGGCGACAGCGATCCGGTCGCGCCACGCTGCGCGGACGTGCCGGTGCGGCTGCCGTTGCCGCCGGCCACGCATCAGGGGTCGATTTATGAGAATCAACGGGCGCTGGAAAACACCTACTTCGGTACCGGTGCCGGAACCCACTAACCGCTAGCGTTCTTTATCTCCGAAAAGACGACCGTTACTAGCACCATATTGACAACGTCATCGTCGTCGGACAGCGGCATGATGACGTCTTCGGTTACGGTGTAGTCCTTGTGGGGGCCGACATAGGGGATCTTGCTGGTGACAGGCAACTTGGAATCGACGACCGCGTTTAAGGTCGACCAGATGGTGCTTCCCGGGCCTTTGTCGACGTTGTCACGGAACCACATGCCGGTTTGATCTCCGCGCATATGATACTCGATCACCGTGCCGACCATGCGATAGCGAAAATTACGCGGGTTTTGTGCTACGTCCAACACCACCACATGGGGCAGGCATTCCGGAATCGCGACCGGGTCGATATCGCGCCAGCTCGGCATCCGCCGCGCACCACGCAAGGTTTGCCAGTAGCGCAGACTTTGCTGGTTTATTGGCTGCCGGAGCGCGAGCAATGGCGGGTCGGCGGGTTCCATGGATCGGCCGATATCCAGCCGGTTCTAACGGGTGAGTCCGGCACGCTGGCGGATCTCGGTATCGCGGAGCGACACCTCCTGTCCGGCAAACTCCGCCGCATCTTCGGTGCAAAGCCAGACGATGGCTTGGGCCGGCACATCGGCATCGGCGTGGGCGGACGGGTCCATTTGGCTGACCGGGTTGATCCCGGAGGCGCGGATCGCGGTCTGCATATAAGTCGCCACCGTGCCCGGGCTGATGCCGACGACACGGACGCCGTCGCCTCGGCATTCAAGATCGGCACATTGCGTCAGCATCGCCGCCCCCGCTTTGGCAGAACAATAATGGCTCCAGCCATCCATCGGGCCATGAGCGGCACCGGAACTGACATTGACGATGACACCGTGATTTTGTGCCTGCATCACCGGCAGTACCGCGCGCAGACCGAAATAGACACCCTTGTAGTTGATGCCGGCGGCGCGTACCCAATCGGCCGGGTCGGATTGGCTAAGCGGTCCGATCGGATCTATCACGCCGGCGTTGTTGACCAGGATGTCTAGGCGGCCGAACTCTGTCTGGCACGCGGCAACCGCGGCTTCGAGGTCGCCATAAATGCTGACATCGCAGCGAACGGCTTCAGCCCGCCCGCCGGCTTGCTTGATCGTCTGCGCGACACCGGCAGTCTCGTCCGTGGAGCGCGCCGCCAATATCACCGAGACACCTGCTGCTGCCAAGGCCCGCGCCGTCGCGGCGCCAATGCCGCGGCTAGCCCCGGTAACAATGGCCGCTTGGCCATTCAACTCCGTCATTACCCGTTCCCATGCTGTTCACGCCTTAATCTATCAGACATGGGTGCGTGCGGTCATTAGTCCAACAAATATGTATGCGAACCTCGCCGTTAAGGGCGATCAAATGCCGATCCAAGGCTTGAGGGCGCGCACGAGGCGGCTGGAGAAGTCGAGCGGTGCGTTGGTCACGGTCAGAGAGATACACGGTGCGCCTGGATCTGACCGCGGCTGGTGGCGGACCGACGGGTCGGTCTGTTGTAAATCGCCGCGCAGAAAATGGCCTTGGGCGTCGGTGAAGCCGCCGGCCAACACCACTGTCAGTTCCGGGCCGTGATGGCCGTGATGGGGGACCGAGCCGCCACCGGGAACCCGCAAGAGCCGAACCGCTCCGCTGTCGTTGGCGGTCTTGATTTGGACCTGCGACGCGCCGAACCCAAGGCGTCGCCAACGCAGTTGACCAAGATCGCCGCCGACATAACTGCGCAGCGGTTCAGGCAATACCGTACCGGGCGCAGCTTGGTTCGATCCCGCAGTTTCTATTGGCGGCGCCTCATCAAGCCGGGCGAGCACGCGGTCTAAGGCATCGTCGTCGATCGCCGCCAGCGCCAGGCCGTCCAGCAGTGCGCCGCCGACTGCCTCTGCATCGGCCACTGTTTGGCGGCAATTCGGGCACAGCGCCAAATGGGTCGCTATGGCCAGGCTCCAGGGTTCGGCCAAACCGCCGGCGGCGAAATCGATGAGCAACTCTTCGCCGGGATGGTGGGTGACGGTCATCATGGGCCTCCAAGCCTGTTCCGCAAATGGCCGAAGGCCAGGCGAAGGCGCGATTTTACGGTCCCGAGTGGAATGCCGAGATGCGCGGCAATGGCGCTGTGTGCCTTGTCTTCGAAGAAGGCGAGCTGCAAAACCGTACGCTGATCTTCGGGCAATGCCATGACCGCGTGTCGCAAACGGGCGTCGCGTTGTCGGTGTTCGACGGTTTCGCTGGCAAGCGCTGCCGGTTCCGGCACGAAGACAGGATCGGTCATGTCGGGCTCGGGCCGATTTTCTCTGCGAATCGCGTCTATACGCAGGTTTCGCGCGATCGTGAATATCCAGGTCGACGGTGCCGCCTTGGTCGGATCGAATTGAGCCGCCTTGCGCCAAAGCATGACCATGGTCTCTTGCACCAACTCCTCTGCCGTCGCGGAATCCGTACCGAGCTTGCAAATATATGATTTAAGCCGCGGCGCGAAATGCCGAAACAGCACCGCGAACGCCTCTCGGTCGCGGCGTTCGGCGATTGCGGCAATGCATGCCGCCGCGTCGGCCGCGCTGTCGATAAGTCGGACCGGCGTCCGGCTCATCGAGCACCGAAAAGCGACTTCCGGCCGGATGGCGTCCCGGTCACGGGGCGCGGATGGTTGCAGGCCAAGTTCCAGCTCCATGGATCTGGTTACGTTGGCAGCCGCCGGTTGGATCACCCAGGGGGCGAATATTCAACTCTGGGCGCCCCCTCAAAGATCGGCATCGGCGGTGGGATCTTCGGTCCAAACGTGATCGGTTGGATGCGGTGTGGCGGTCAGCACGGTGACGCCCTTCGGTGACCGAAAGCGGTGCCAATAGCCGCGCGGCACCACGGTTAGCATGCCGGCGGCCATCTGCAGCTCTTGATGTTCGCCGTCGACGATTATGGTCAAAGTTGTTTCGCCCTTCAGGATATGCACCAGTTCGTCCCCGTTCTGATGCCTTTCCCACGGACCTTCGCCCATAAATCGGCCGGCGAATATTCCGCCTTCCCGATACGGCGCCAGCGTCGCAAAGGCTGCGTCGGCCTCGGCTTCGGTGGTTTCGGGCCCGCGGCTGTTCAACACCGGGCGATCCGCAAGCTCTGCATTAATGTCAACTACCTTGACCATGGATACTCCTGATTCATCGTTTGGTTGCTCACGATCAAGTTAGCACATTCACTACGCCATCGACATGTCCGTTTGGACTGGGCGATGATGGAGCCGACCTTTTCTGAAACCGTCGAGGGCCATTTGATGAAACTCTATCACGCGGCGAATTCCGGCAATGCATTCAAAGCGCGGCTGCTGCTGTCGCTGCTCGGCTTGGAGCACGAAATCGTGGACGTGAAACTGGCCGCTGGCGAGAACCGCACAGACGACTTTCTTGCGCTTAATCCGCGTGGCCAGATTCCGGTGCTGGTCGACGGCGACCGGGTGATTTGGGATTCCCAGGCCATTCTGGTGTATTTGGCCCGGCGCCATGGCGGTGAGAAATGGCTGCCGCTCGATGCCGACGGCATGACCGCGGTTATGCAATGGCTGGCGATGGCCGAAAATGAATTGCTGTTCGGCCTGGCCCGTGCCCGTGCCGTCCTGCTGTTCGACCGTGCCTGGGACTATGAGCAATGCAAGACCTTGGGCGAAGCCGGCTTGCAGGTCTTGGATGCGCATTTGGCCGATCGCGATTGGCTGGCCGTCGATCGTCCGACCATTGCCGACGTCGCCTGTTATCCTTACGTCGCCTTGGCGCCGGAAGGGAATATCACCTTATCACCGTACACTGCCGTGCAGGCCTGGATCGGCCGGGTTCAAGCGTTGCCGGGCTATGCCGATATGGACGGAATAGCGCGCCAGTAGTCATTCAGCTGAGCGGAAATAGGTGGGATTGCGCCATGGATGTCGTGAAACTGAACGATGAGATCGAGTTCGACCCCGAAAAGCGGGTGCGAAAGGCGTTGTTCAAGTCGCCCGGCGTCATCGCCGAAATGGTCTGCTACGAGCCCGGTCAAGACACCGTGCCCCATCACCACCCAAAGCAGGACGAGATCTTCTATGTCGTCGAGGGCCGCGGCAAAATTCTCATCGAGGACCAAGAGATCGCCGTCGAACCGACCAGCATGGTGTTCGTGCCGGCGATGAAACGTCATTCGGTAGCGGCCGACGCCGATAGCCGTTTGGTCATTATTTTCGTCAAGAATGCGCCGCCGCCGCGCCGACCCAAAGCCTAAGGATCGCTCGGCGCCATAGCCGGGAACAATCTCAATCTTCCGTTTCCGTTTGGTCGAGATTTGCTCTAAAGCATGATCTGAGCGAACAGGTCTTAGCTTGGATCATGCATCAAATGGATTTGAAAAAAGTCGACCTCAACCTGTTGGTGGCGTTGGAGGCTTTGCTGCAGGAGCAATCCGTCACCAAAGCCGCCGCGCGCATCGGACGCAGTCAGCCGGCAATGAGCCGCGCTCTGGCCCGGTTGCGCCAGACGTTCGGCGATCCGTTGTTCGTCGCGGTCGGCCGCGGCTTGGGACCGACGCCGCGCGCGCTTGCGCTACGCCGGCAGTTGGCGCCGATCCTTGACGATGTCCGCGGCCTGCTCGAGCCGCCGGACTTTGACCCCGGCACGGCTACCACCGAATTTCGCATCAATGCGCCCGATGCCACCGTGATGCTGCTATTGGGCGACTTCCTGGCGCGCGTTGCCGAAAAAGCGCCGCAAATGAATGTCACGATCTCCAGCGCCGCGGCTGGCCAGTTGGATGCGCTTGGCGCTGGCGACATCGACTTGGCGGTCGACACATTCGTCGATGCGCCGGACGGTTTTCATCGGCAAAGCCTGTTCGAAAGCCACTTGGTTGCCGTCGTCCGCAAGCATCATCCCGCGCGACGCCGAACTTTCGACGTCCCGGCGTTTCTGGCGTGGCCGCACATCTGGATCGACACGGCGACCAGCCGCGTACTCGACGCGCAACTCGACCGGCAAGGCATTCATCGCCGCTGCTCCGTCCGCATCAACAGCTTCTTCACAGGCGCGACGATCGCCGCGAATACCGACTGCGTCATGGTGTTGCCGGACAAAGTAGCGTCCAAGGCGTGCGAATTAGCGCCTTTGGCGATGCTGCCGATGCCGATCAAACTTCCTCGCCTGACCCTGGACCAGTTGTGGCATCCGCGCCGGCAGCATGATGCGTCACATATCTGGCTGCGCAACATGATCCTCGAGGTCGCGCGCACGATCGGTTAGGCAATGGGAAAATATACATTCGTTTCATGCATGAGACATATTTAAGTTGTTCATTATTGATATGAATGATTTTCCGCTAGGTTTTCTCCCATTGCGCTGCAGAAACCACTGTGCCGATACGGAGAGCACCATGCCAACCACGTCCTATCCGCTGACCAACGATCAGATCGCCGCCTATCGATCGGACGGCGCGATCCGTCTCGGCCGGGTCTTCAATCCGACCGAGGTCACACGCTTAAGGCAAGCCGTGGACGAGGCCATGAGCCGGCCTGGCCCGTTCGCACAGGATTTTTCCGCTGGCGATGGCGGCGGCTTTTTTGCCGATCTTTTCATTTGGAATCGCGTCAGCCGGCTTCGGGAGGTGATCGTGTGCGAGCGGATTGGGGAGATCGCCGGGCGATTGATGGGCGCGCGGCAGGTGCGACTGTTTTTCGATCATTTGTTGGTCAAAGAGCCGGGGTCGTCGGAGCCGACGCCCTGGCACCAGGATGCGCCCTACTGGCCGATTGAGGGCAGGCAATGTTGCTCTGTCTGGATTGCCCTGGACCGGGTCACGCGAGAAAACGGCCTGGTCGAATATGTCCGTGGCGCGCATGCATCCGGTGCGCTGTACGCGCCGAAGAGCTTTCATGGCGACAATCGGCTTGTCGATCCGGATCTCCAGGATTTGCCCGACATCGAAGCCTGCCGCGGTGACGACAGCATCGTTGCTTGGGATCTCGAGCCGGGCGATGTCGCGATCCACGATTTTCGCACCATCCATGGCGCCCCTGGGAACCGGACGGCAGAGCGGCGCCGGCGTGGCTTGGCCGTTCGGTGGATCGGCGAGGATATTGTTTGCCGCAACCGGCCCGGCGTGCCGGCGCCGCTGAGCGAGAGTTTGAAGATGCTGGCGCCCGGCCTGACCGACGGCGAGCCGCTCGACCAGTCGACATTCCCGGTAGTGTGGGAAGCCGCCGCTAGTCAGTGAAAACGTATGGTGTATTGGTGCCGCATTCAATCAGATACTTGGTTGCTGCCTTCGCCATCCGGTTTGCCGATGTCACCCCACTGGGTCACGCGCTCGGCGCGAATGGCGATGACCGGGTGATCGTCCAGGGCCATCGCGCGCAATTGACTGTAGCGCGCCTGCAGATATTGCTGGGCCAGTGCATGCTCGTCGCCACCGTCTAGTATCTCCGCCGGACCGCGTACCATCACCCACCCTAGGCGGGACCAGTCGCTGTCGTCGTAGTGGTCGACGACCAGCGCAGCTTGCGGGTTTTCGGCGATGTTACGGAGCCGCTTGAGGCGCGGGCCGCGTTTGGGCTTTTCGTCGATGGTAATGTAGACCGAGCGGCGATCGGCGACGAAACAAACCGGTATCACGTGCGGCACGCCGGCGCCGTCCGCGGTCGCTAAATGCGCGACCCGGATGGCCCGCAGAAACCGAAGCGCGTCATCGGTCAGCATCGGCCGGCTTGGTTTCGAAGATCGTCCGGAGGCCCTGCTCCAGAGCTTTGGCGGCGCCTTCGATCAACTTCACCGCGGCGTCGGTGGTGGTGTTGGTGAGCGCCTGAAGATGCAGGCGCACGGTCTCGTTGTCCATTTCAGCAACCACGGTTTCAACTGCCGACATGACCGCATCACCGGCCTCGGCCACGATCTCCTCGACGGTATCGCCGGAAAGGTTTTGCAAGTGAATTTCCGGCAGGACGACGGTCGGCGCCGTTTCCGTAAGGCCAGGAAACGAGACCCGGACCGTGGCATTTCGGAGATAGAAATTCGACACCTTGATTGAACTGCCGCTGTTGCTTTCGGTGTCCGCGCCGGAATCGGTGTCGGTGTCGGCGGCTTGGGCATCGGCACCGCTATCTTCCGAAGACTGCGTTAGCGTGTCCAGGATTTGGCCGAGATTGGAGCCTTTGGCGGTCAAAGCGTAGGTGATTTCCGGGCTGTCGATGACGATTTCTTCGATAATCAGCTGATCGTCAAACAACGAACCAAAGTCGACGTCGAGCGCCACATGCTCGGTTCGAAACGCGTCGCCTGGTCCAAAGGTGGCCGGATTGGCCAAGCGAAAACCGGAAATCTCCGCCCGGCCGCCAAATAGTGAACTATCGAAGTCGGCAATACTGACGGTCGAACCGGTGATGTCCGAACCGATCATCTCGATCGAGGATTTGGTCACGCTGTCGATCAGGACGACCGCACCGACGGCACCGGCGATAATCACGAGGCCGGCGAGGATGATCGGTTTTTTCATCGCTTGTGTACTCACCCTAACGATCCCGCCATGCCGTTCGCGCATGGCGAGCGGAGATCCATTGTGCCCTGTTGTTTGGACAGCGAAAACAATAAACTGGCGAGATGACGCATTCGTCATACCGATGATTGTATAAGGAGAAGATTATGCGTGTCCTATATTCGGGCGGCAAAGTGTTTGACGGTACCAGCGAGCCGGTCGACGGTATGGCGGTTTTGATTGATGAAGGCCGAGTGGCCCGCGTCGGACCCATGGGCGAATTCGACGGCTATGCCGGCGACAAAATCGACACCGCGGGTGCCACCTTGATGCCGGGGCTTATCGACTGCCACGTTCATCTTTGCCTGGGCGCGGAGCCCGATATCCATTCCGCGCGCGCCAAACTGTCGTCGGCCCAGATGGTGCTCGCCGCCCTCGGTCGCGCCCAAGCGACGCTGGCCGGCGGGGTGACGGCGATCCGCGATTGCGGTGGGATGAACTATCTCGAATTCGCGGTTCGCGATGCCTGCAACAGTGGCGCGCAGCGCGGCCCGACCATTCGCGCCGCGGGCAAAATGATCTGTATGACCGGCGGTCATGGCAATACCATCGGCCGTGTCGCCGACGGCTGCGACGACGTGGTGCGGGCGGTGCGCGAGCAAATTCATGCCGGCGCCGATTTCATCAAGATCATGGCGACGGGTGGGGTCATGACACCCGGTGTCAATCCCGAAGACGCGCATTACAGCCCGGAAGAAATTCGTGCCGGGATCCAGGAGGGCAAGCGATTTCACAAGCGTTCGGCCAGCCACGCGCAAGGCACCATGGGTATCCTCAACGCGGTTCGCGGCGGCGTCGATTCCATCGAGCACGGCATTTTCATGACCGAGGAATGCGTCCAGGAGATGATTGCCGGGGGCACCTACCTGGTACCAACCCTGGCGGCCGGTAAAGGCATGCTCAGCCATTTCGATTCGATCCCGGAATATGTCCGGATCAAGTCCGAGCGCATTGCCGGCCGGCCGCAGAAGTCGTTGAAAATGTATTACGACGCCGGCGGCAAGATCGCCATGGGTACCGATGCCGGCGTGCCCTACTGCCAGCATGGTGAAAACGCCATGGAACTGGAATATATGGTCGAGGCCGGTATGGCGCCAATAGATGCCATGCGCTCGGCGACGTCGGTGGCTGCGGAGTTGCTCGACTTGGACGATGAAGGGCACATCGCCGAAGGCGCGGCCGCCGATCTACTGATCGTCGACGGCGATCCGGCGGCCGACATTGCCATGGTATCGCGTAAGGAAAACCATCGCGAAGTCCGAAAACGCGGCCAGCTGGTCGTTTGAGGCCTCGGTGGCGGCCTTTCGAGGACCCGACCTTTCCGGTATTGTCGCTCCGACAATGAGGCAAAACGGGGAAGGCACGGGCCGATGATCGCGGCGGACAATCTCGGTGCGCTCTACGATGCAGAACTCGGCGGTGAGCGAACGGCGCTGATCGACTGCCTGTCGTGGGACGCGCCTCGGACCTATTCCCATCGCGAACTCGAGGATCTCGCCAACGCCTGCGCCCGCGGCCTTCTCGGCCGTGGCCTTGGGCCCGGCGATGCCGTGGCTATTCTCTCGGCCAACCGGGCCGAATTCCTGATCGCCTATCTCGGTATCCTACGCGCCGGTCTGGTCGCGGTGCCGATCAATCACAAGTTTTCCGCCGACATCATTGATTTCATCCTCGATGATGCCGCGATCAAGCTCGTATTTTGCGATGCCGCGCGGTCGGCGGCCCTGACGTCAGATCTGCCGCGTACCGATTTCGACACAACTGATTTCGAGGCGCTGTTGGATGCCGGCAATTTTGCGGTCGTGCGGCCGGCTGACGATACGGTCGCCATGGTGCTCTACACGTCCGGCTCAACCGGCCGGCCGAAGGGCGTGCCGCTGACCCACCGCGGTCATCTCTGGGCTCTGCGCATGCGGACGCAGAGAGGCTGGCCGTTCACCGATCACCGCTTGTTGGTGGCGGCGCCGCTCTATCACATGAACGCGCTCTGCACCTCGCTGTTCGCCAACGGCGCCTCGGCCAGCATGGTCCTGTTGCCCGAGTTCGATGCCCGGCTCTACCTGCAGGCAATCGAGCGGTTCAAATGCACCTGGATCACCTCGGTGCCGACCATGCTGGCCATGGCATTTGCCGAACGGGATTTGCTCGATAGCCTCGATCTGTCGTCGGTTAGCGTCGTTCGCATGGGTTCGGCGCCGGTTTCCGCCAAACTCTGGTCCGAAGTCAAAGAGACGTTCCCCGGCGCCAACATCATGAACGGCTACGGCACCACCGAAGCCGGTCCGATCGTTTTCGGCGCCCGGCCGGGGCGTGTGCTGCCCGATCTTTCGGTCGGCTGGCAGATGGCGGAAGTCGATTTGAAGCTGATCGATGCGGAAGGCCACGAGGCCGACGAAGGCGTGCTTTGGCACCGCACGCCGGCGACGATGACCGGCTACCTCAATCTGCCGGAGAAAACCCGGGAGGTGTTGACCGCGGATGGCTGGTATGATTCCGGCGACGTCTTCCGGCGCGATGCGGATGGTGCCTATTACTTCGTCGGCCGCTCCGACGACATGTTTGTCTGTGGCGGCGAAAACATCTATCCGAGCCAAGTCGAAGCCGTCGTCGAAAGCCATCCGGAGGTCGAGCGCAGTTGCGTCGTGCCGGTACCCGACGACATCAAGGGCGAAAAGCCGGTCGCCTTCGTTGTCCGTGTGCCCGGCAGCCAACTCGACGAAGCCGCGGTGAAGGCCCACGCGCTCGAACGCGCGCCGGCCTATCAGCATCCGCGCCGGGTGATTTTCCTCGACGCGCTGCCGCTGGCCGGCCCCGGCAAGATCGACCGTAAGACCTTGAAGGCCGAGGCCGAGGCCGTGTGGCGATCGGAAATGCAGAACCAAGCGGCGCAATGACGGCGTCGCCAACAATTTAGGGAGTGGGTTTTGAAAGCAGCGGTCATTCACGAACATGGCGGCCCGGGTTCGATCGGCATCGAGACGAATTTCCCCGATCCAACGCCAGGTCCTGAAGACGTGGTCGTCCGGGTCGGTGCGACGTCGCTCAATTACCATGACATATTCACACGGCGCGGCATGCCCGGCATCAAGGTGCCGATGCCGGCCATTATGGGCCTCGACTTCGCCGGTGAAATCGTCGAAGTCGGCGCCGAGGTGAGCGATTGGCGGGTCGGCGAGCGGGTGTTGATCGATCCCGCCGACCGGGTCGGGAAAGGCGGGCTGATTGGTGAAATGTGGCACGGCGGCCTGGCCGAACTCTGCAAAGTGCCGACCCACCATCTGGTGCGCCTGCCGGACGGGGTGAGCTACGAGGCCGCATCCTGCCTGCCGGTCGCCTATGGCACGGCGTTGCGCATGATGTACACCATCGGCGAGATACAGAACGGCGACAAGGTGTTGATCCTCGGCGCTTCCGGCGGTGTCGGTACCTGCTGCGTGCAACTCGCCAAAAGTGCGGGCTGCGAGGTGATCGCCTGCGCTTCCAGTGAAAGCAAACTGCAGAGGCTCAAAGATTTGGGCGCCGACCATGGGATAAATTACGTCGAAGAAGACTTTGCCAAATGGGTCTATGCGAACTTTGGCAAGCCCCACCGCCGGCGTTTCGATGCCGGCCTCGATGTCGTCGTCAATTTCACTGGCGGCGACACCTGGGTGCCCTCGCTGAAGGTTCTGCATCGCCAGGGCAAGGTGCTGACCTGCGGCGCGACCGCCGGTTATGATCCGAAGGAAGATCTGCGCTACATCTGGTCCTACGAGCTGAAAGTGCTGGGCGCCAACGGCTGGGTCCGGGAAGAGCTCGAGCGCCTGATCGACATGGTTGCCGCCGGCACCTTGAAACCGGTAATCGATCGTGAATTGCCGCTCGAAGACGTGAACGAAGCCTTCCGCCTGCTTGAAGATAGGGAAGTCTTCGGCAAAGTCGTCCTCAAGCCCTAGTAGAGCTGCAAATCAGGAAACGTCATGAGCACCGCAACGCCCGATCGCCTATCCGCGCAAGACATTCAGGACATCTTCGACCAATCGACGTACATCGCGACATTGGGCCTCGAAGTCCTGTCGGCCGATACCGCATCGTCCGAGCTTAGTGTCCGCATGCCGTTGGCACCGTCGTTCGAGCGGCGCCCCGGCACCAAGCAGTTTCACGGTGGCCCGATCGCCGCCTTCATCGATGTCATCGGTGATTTTGCCATCGGCATGATGGTTGGTGGCGGCGTGCCGACCATGAACATCCGCATCGACTACCTGAAGCCGGCGGTTGGCGATGCGCTGACCGGGACCGCACGCGTCCGCCGCGCCGGGCGCACGGTGGCGATTGTCGATATCGATGTCGTCGATGAAAAAGGGTCGCTGGTCGCCGTTGGCCGCGGCACGTATTCCAGCCAACGCGGTTGACCGTATCAATTTGACGAGAAGGAAATACCATGGCAAACGCGCTCGAGCTCGACCACACCGTAATCAACGTCCGGTTCGCGATGGACCGGGCGGCGCCGATGTTCGAGGCCCTCGGCTTCACCCTGACACCACGGGGCTACCATTCGCTCGGCTCGATCAATCATCTGATGATGTTCGGCACGGATTATTTTGAGCTGATTGGCTTGCCGGTGGGGACGGATACCGATCGGCCGGACATCAGCGAAGCGCCGGAAGGGATCAACGGGTTGGTCTTTAAGACCGCCGACGTCGATGAAACTTTCGCCCATCTTAAGACCCTTGATATGGATGGCGTGGCGCCGCACGCGTTCTCGCGGCCGGTGAAATTGGCCGACGGCGAATTTTCGGCCAAATTTCGGACGGTGACAGCCCGACCCGGCACGTTCCCGGGCGGCCGGGTCTATTTCTGCGAGCACGGCACCCCGGAATTGGTGTGGCGGCCGGAATGGCAGGCACACCGCAATCAAGCGACGGAAATGTCCGATTTCGTCGTTTCCTCAACCACGCCGGAGGCCGAGGCGAAACGCTTCGCCGCGTTGACCCATGGTCGTTTGGACCAGAACGGCGACGGGCAGTTCGAGATTGCGCTGGCCAAGTCGCGGCTTACCGTGCTCTCCGTCGACCGTTACAACGAACGGTTCGGCGCGCTCGCCTCGGCGATGGCCGGCCGGTCGTCGATCTTTGGCGCGTTGACCTTTACCACGGCGAGCCTTGATGCCGTTCGTGCGATTGCCGAAGCCTTGCCGGCCGAGATGCCGAGCGCGATCGAAGACAATCGTGTGGTCATTCGTGTGGCTGAATTCGACAGCGTGCTTGAGTTCGTCGAATGAGCGAAGGGTCGCTGATCCGCTATGACGTGCAGGACCGCGTCGCCGAAATCACCATGGTCCGGGAACCGGTCAACGCCATCAATTTCGCGCTCAGCAAGCAATTGAATGACGCCTATCGCGAGGCGCGTGAAGATGCCGGCGTCCGTGCCATCATCCTGACCAGCGGCTGCGACAAGGCGTTCAGCTCCGGCATGGATCTTGCCATGATGCGCGGCGGTTCGGGGCTGAAGCTGCGCGCATTCCTCGAAGAGCTCTACATGACCATGCATGATCTGCAATACCGCATGGCCAAACCGACCATCGCCGCGGTCAACGGACCGGCCCGCGCCGCCGGTGTGACGCTGGCCGTATCGTGCGACGTGGTCATTGCCGCCGAGGAGTGCGACATGTCTTATCCGGAGATCGATGTTGGCGTCATTCCGGCCATGCATTTCGTGCATTTGCCACGGCAGATCGGCCGCCATCAGGCGTTCGAGCTGTTGTTCTCCGGCCGGCCCATTGGATTTAAGGAAGCCGCGGCGCGTGGCTTGATCAATCGTGCCGTGCCGCGCGATCGCGTGCTCGCGGAAGCCCGGGACTTGGCGCGGACGTTCGCGGAAAAATCGCCGACGGTCATGAAGCTGGCGCGCGATTCGTTTATGCGCGCCAACGATCTCGACTACCGGCGCAACATCGAGAATGTGGTCGAAACGATCTGCAACATCATCGCAACCGACGATGCCCAAGAGGGCCTCGCCGCATTCAACGAAAAACGCAAGCCGGATTGGTAGGCGGACACTAAGTGTCGGCCAAGCGCCGGGGGTCGACGATGCGGACTTTGTCGGTCACCGTCTCGGATACATGGGCCAGCACGGCATCCCAGTCATCGTCGAAATCACCGGCACGGATGCGACGGCAAAGATCTGTGTTGAGGTCGGCGAGATTGCCGTCACGGCCCAGCAATCGGCGCAATCGGTCGGCCTCCGCCGCGTCGTAACCGGCGGCCGCCTGACCCTCCCGTTCGACGATACCCAACAGGTGCAGGGCCACCTTGGCATCGAATTGCCGCCCTCGCGGAAGGTCCGGCGCCAGGCTTTCAACAAACTCACGAACCGTCCTGAGTAAATCGTCGGCTTGCGGTCTGTCCTGTGCCATCAGTCCAACCTGCCCAATAGGGTTTCGATCAAATCAAACTCGATCACCGCGGTGTTGCGCCCGCAGGCCGCGAATACCAGCGACCGCCGGTCTTCGTGGACGTGGCCGTAGCCCTGCATGACGTTCAGGATCGCCCAGCGAACGAATCCGAAAATTTCCCAATATTTGACCTCTTCGGGCGCGACGGCGTTTTCACCGTTGTAAGATGCGTAGAGATCCTCGCGCTTACCGAAGCCACCGACCGCATCCTCGTGGCTGCCGAAGCGCCACGACCGCAGGCAGAGCCAGCCCAAGTCTTCCATGGCATGGCCAAAGTGACTGCACTCCCAATCGAGCACCGCGCGAATGCCGTCGGCACCGACGATGAAATTGCCGTTGCGGAAATCGCCGTGCAGAAAAACCGGGGTCTGGGCTTGCGGCCGGTTTCGCTCGAGCCAGCGCAGCCCGACTTCCAGCGCCGGATGGGCTTCACGGTAAAAGTCGAGCCGGTCGCGTTGCGCGGCGATCGGGTCGCGGCTGTCATCGACTCCGGCCAGGAATTCAACGTCGCCGGGGTCAATGGCGTGAATGCGGGCAAGGATCTCGCCGCATTGTGCCGCGAGTTTGGGGCGCGCTTCGGCGAACTCCCTGTCGCGTAAAATACGGCGGGGAAGGGTTTCCCCTTCGATGTAGCTCATGGCGAAGCCGCGCCCAAGCGCGTCTTCCGGCGACAGTTCAAAGATCGGTTCGGGCACGGGAATGCCATGGTTCCGCGCCACCTGCAACAACCGGTATTGGTTTTCCGGCGGCAGAAACGGGTTGCCGAGACCGGTATAGGTTTCGCGGCGCAACACTAGCCGACGTCGGGCGCTGCCGTCGATCAAATCGAACAGCACCGTATGGTTAGAACCGCCCATGCTGGGCTCGCCGATAATCTCAAGCCGGATGGCGTCGCCGAAGCGGCGCGCCAAAGCGCGATGCAACCGATCGTCGAACGGCGCATCACCTGGATCTTCGTGACCCGTGCTGGTGGGGGCGGCCGCCATCGCCTAGCCCGGAAAACCGGCGGGAACGCCGTCTTCGATCAAGTCGAGATATTCCGACATGCCGAGGCCGGTTCGCCCGTTCCAATGCCATTCCGTGAAGCCTTCCGCGATGCGGGTCCGCATTTCACGGCCATCGACCATGCGCCGATTGCGCAAAGGCGCCAAGGTGATGACGCGGCCCTCGATGGCTTCATTGCCATGGTCGGTGCGGACCATGCAGGTGATGCGGCGTTGATTCTTGTCCTCGGTCCATTCACTGACGATATCGAGGTCACGGATCGGCTCATAGCGGCCCTCGCGCATGAACACACCGTGCCGGCGCGTGATGCCGTCGGGTTGGGTAATCTTGAGTGCCATCATTCCCGCATCGGCACCGAAATTCGCAATCAGCAAACGGTAGAACCGGATATTCTGCCAATAGCGCGGTCCCCAGGAATGATCGCGCCAGCCGAAGCCGTCGACGGGCCATTCGCGGTCACCGACCCGGATCGTGCCCGCGACTTGGGTGTGCTGATTGAAATGGCCGCGCGAAAAACTTCGGCCGTACATGGTCTCGCCGTCGGCCTCGGTCGGCTCGCCGCCATGCATCGGCGAACAGCCGGTGATTTGCCAGTCGACCACGCATGGTTGGCGCGGCGCGGTGGTAAAAACCGACTTCGGATTGGCCAATTCACCGGCATTTTCCAGGACGTACACGCTACCTTCATAGCCGATGGATAGCGTTTTGAACGGTTCGGCAACCGTGTAAACGAGACCGCCGGCCTCGAAGCGGTCGTTGCTGTTGATCGGCGGGCGCTGAAACTGGCAGGCAATGGCGCCGTCGGGCAAATAGAGACAGACCGAGAGTTCCGCGTGACCTTCGTTGGCGCGATTGCCGAGCCGCATCCAGCCGCCCATGTTCCGCGACGGATCGAACATGTTGCAATAGACGCTTTCGTTGAAATTCGACGCTGTTTCCAACGCATGGGAAAATTCGTCCTTCGCCTCTAGGCGGAATGTGGTCATGGCGATCGTTCCCGTTGGCGGTGGCTGTCAGCAGCCACATTCGGCATTGGTGGCGTGTGATCGAAAGCCGTTCTATCTTCCGATCAATCCTGAGAGGTTGCAATGCATTCTCGACAACACTATAGGGCTCGGGCAGTGTCGTGGCGTTGATCGGTGAAACGCGTGAAACGAAACCGCCGGAAGGACCGTTGTAATGCCCGTTAGCCTGATCCGTGAATTCGTGAAGCTCGAAGCGGCCGGCGGCCTGGTTCTGATCTTCGCGACCATCGCCGCGTTGATTTGCGCCAACACGCCGCTCGCGGCCTATTATGCCTGGCTGCTCGATACCCCGGTCGCCGTGCAAATCGGTGCGCTGGTCATTGCGAAGCCGTTGATTCTCTGGATCAACGACGGCTTGATGGCGGTCTTCTTTTTTCTGATCGGCCTCGAGATCAAACGCGAATTTCTCGAAGGTGAACTATCAACGCCGGCACAGGTCGCGTTGCCGGCGACGGCGGCGATCGGCGGTGTCATCGTACCCGGCCTGATCTACGCCATAATCAACTGGAGCGATCCGGAAAAGCTCAACGGCTGGGCGATCCCGACGGCGACCGATATTGCCTTTGCGCTCGGTATCATGGCACTGCTCGGTAAACGGGTGCCGCTGGCCCTGAAAGTGCTGTTGACGGCGATCGCCATATTCGATGACCTCGGCGCCATCATCATCATCGCGATCTTCTATACCGCCGAATTGTCGTTCCTGTCGTTGGTGCTTGCCGCCGTTGCCATCGGCGTACTGGTGATGCTCAATTTGTTCGGCGTGAGGCGCGTCGGGGCCTATGTCGTGGTCGGCGTGATACTCTGGGTTTTCGTGTTGAAGTCCGGTGTTCACGCGACTTTGGCCGGTGTCGTGACCGGCCTCGCCATTCCGCTACGCGTCGAGGACGAGGACGGCCATTCCCTGTTGCGCCATTTAGAGCATCTGCTGCATCCCTGGGTGGCGTTTGCCATCCTGCCGATCTTTGCCTTCGCCAACGCCGGTATCTCCTTCGACGGCATGGGATTGGACAGCTTCACCGGACCGGTTAGCCTTGGCATTTCTCTTGGGTTGTTCGTCGGCAAACAAGTTGGCGTGTTCGGCTTTATGGTCATAGCCATCAAGACCGGTCTGGCGCCGATGCCCGAAGGTGCCGGTTGGCGACAGCTTTATGGCGTCGCGCTGTTTTGCGGCATCGGCTTCACCATGAGCTTGTTTATCGGTTCACTGGCATTCGAGCATGCCGGATTCGATGCGCCCATTCGGCTTGGCGTGCTGACCGGGTCGATCATTTCAGGCGCGGTGGGTTACGCCTTGTTGCGGTTTTCGCCTGTTCCCGTCAACGCTCGGGAATGACGACGGCGCCTTCCATCAGCCGCCGCGCCGTGCGTTCGACAATGGCCTCGTGGATGGTCGGCGTCTCGCCGTCGATGGTGGCCTTGGCGCCGAAGCGAATAACGCCCGACGGCGTGCCGATGCGGATACGAAATTCGTCTCGATCCGGTTCCGTTGCGGCGAAATCGGCCAACAAGGTGCCGGGGATGGCGGCGCCGGTCGCTGTGCAAAGACCGCCGGTCAACGGCACCGCGCGATGGGGCCGGCCCATGGAGATCATGCGGACGGCAATGTCATAGGCTTGTGCCGCGACCGTCTCACCGGACAGCATTGAATAGGGCAGGGGCGACGCGACCAAAGCGACTTTCGGCGTCGCGCCCGTTGCCGCCGCCGTCGCTGCGTCCGGGGTGACGCCCATGGCGAGCGAGGCGGCTTGGCGCACCTGTTCCAGCACCGCCAGCGTTTGCGGATCGGCTTCGAGCTGCTCCGGTCCTTCGCTGCCGGTCAATCCGAGATCCTCGGCGGCAACGAAGACACAGGCGGCGGCGCTGTCGACCATTGAGACCCGAACGCCGCCGGCGACATCGATGACGTCTTGGCATTGACCGGTCGGCAGCACACCACGCCCATAGATGCCGGCGGGATCGGTGAAGGCGAGGGCGATCGGGGCACCGGTTCCGGAAACGCCGGGTATGACGCATGAACCGTCGGTTCTGGCCCGGCCGCCTTCAACGGTGAACCGAGACAGGATCAGTTTGCCGGTATTGGTGTTGTGGATGCGAACCGTCGTATCGCCGTCACTGGCCTCGATCATTCCTTCGTCGACGGCGAACGGCCCGATCGCCGACGACATGTTGCCGCAATTGGCGCCATATTCGACCACCGCACTGTCAACCGCGACTTGGCCGAAGGTGTAGTCGACATCGGCGTCGGCGCGGCTCGGCGGCCCGATGACGCAGACTTTGGACAGCGAGGAAATGCCGCCACCCATGCCGTCCAACTGACGGCCATAGGCATCGGGGCTGCCCAACGCGGCGATGAAGAGAGCGTCCCACTCGGCACGGTCGGCCGGCAGATCCGCTGCCTTGAAGACCAAGGCCTTGCTGGTGCCGCCGCGCATGAACACGGCGGGGATGCGTCGCGCGGTCATCGGTCAAGAATTTTCCTGTCAGTTTGTGCCGAACCTCGATCTTACTCATTCTGGTGCCAGCGGGCTAATGGCTGTTTCGAATCGTTGCCAGCTGCGGTAGTTTAATTGCAATGAAAATGCGTGAAACGCGTGCTTTGGACGGGGAATGAGGCTGTCATGAAACCATTCGCTCTTGCAGCGACGGCGCTGGTATTTGCCGCCAGTGCCGCCGGCGCCGAACCGTACGATAAAGTCTCGGACGTCAAGCCGGCGGATGTCTTGCCGCCGGAACTTTTGAAGGGCGCCCACCACCAGGTGTTGAGTCCGGCCCACCTCGACGGCGTAATCTACGACTACGACGTGAAGACGCCGCAGGGCGCCTTGAAAGTCGACGGCACCGAACGGCTGTATGTGCGTGTTCATGAAACCGCAGCCTTACAAAAAATGGAAGAGCTGAAGAACTCGGACGCCTTCACCAAAGCCTTGGCCGCCGCGGCCAAAAGCCCGGTCAATTTCGCCAAAGATTTGGTGACCGACCCGATCGATACCGTCGGCAACGTCGCCAGCGGTGTCGGCAGCCTGTTCAACAACGTCGGCCATGCCCTGTTCGGCGACCCGAGCGAAGAAGAGGACAACGCGCTCAAGGCTGCCATTGGCTTCGATGCCATCAAGCGCAAGACCGCTTTCAAGTTCGGTGTCGACGCCTATTCCGCCAACCCGCTGTTGCAGGATCGGTTGAAGGACATCAGCTGGGCCAGCTTTGCCGGCGGCCTGCCGGTCAAGGTGGTGTTTCACGCGGTACCGGGCAAGGCCGGTACAGCACTATCGGTGACCAGCTTCAGTCATGGCATGAGCAAATTGGTGGCCGACAAATCGCCGGCCGAACTTAAGGAGCTGAACCAGGGCAAGCTTGAGAAGATGGGTGTCAGCGAAGACGTTATCGAGCTGTTCCTAGATCACCCGAAATTCTCGCCGACCAAGAAGACCCGGATTACCGGCGCCCTGGAGAAACTCGCGCCGGCTGCAGACCGCAGCGCCTTCATCTCTGTTGCCACGCTGACACAAGACGAGCCCGTCGCTTTTTTCCTGCTGCGTCAGGCCGAGTTGATGGCCGGCTATCATCTGAAGGTGCAAAAGGTGACGCGGCTGGTCCGGCTCGGCAAGCTGGTTTTCCTCAGGCGTGCCGACGGTGGACTGGTCGGCCTCTTTCCCGCCGACTACATGCCCTGGCGCCAGCGCGCGGAAACCGCCTTCACCTTGATCGAACGCGGCGTTGCGGGTTTGGGCAAGATCCCGGCCAAGGAAATTTGGGTCACCGGCGACGTCTCGCCGCTGTTCCGGAAGAATGCCGAAGCAAAGGGCTGGAAGATCGAAACCGGCGTGCGCGACCGGTTGCGCCTGGACTAGCGCAACCCATCCATCACCGCTTTGGCTTCGATTAAATCGGCGGTATCCAGGCCTTCGGTGAACCAGTCATAGATGGGCGCGAGCAGGCCCGCGGCCTGTTCAGTGCGGCCGTCCTCTCCCCACAGGCGGGCCAAGCCCGTGGCGGCGCGAAGTTGCCACATCTTGGCGTTTTGCCGGCCCGCCAGCTCGAAGGCCACCCTAAGATTTGCTTCGACTTGGCGCGCATCGCGTGTCGGCGCATTGGACAGAATCCGTGCCTTGACCAGGTGAAGATGCGGCACATGAATCCATTCGCCGGCTGCCTGGGCAAGGGCCAAGGCCTTGTCCAAAGCCGCAACCGCTTCGTCGTGGCGGCCGGTCTGCGCATAGGGTTCGGCCAGCAGCGACAAATGGAAGGGCACGTAAACACGAGACCCCAATCGTTGCCAATCGGCAAGGGCTTGTTCCTGTAACTGAATGCCGTGCGCAACGTCGCCTGTCCGGCAGGCAGCCCAGCCGTGCAGCCGCTTAGCAACGATGCGTGGCTGTTGCATGTCGTGGGTGCCAGCGAGGGAGAAGAGTTCGTCGGCCGTCATTTTTGCTTGTTCAGCATCATGGAGAAATGTTTGCCAATCGCCGAAGAACAACAGCGCATGCGCCAACGAAGGAGCGTGGTCCAATCGTCGCGCGAGGTCGATGCCGGACCGGGCGGCACGAAAGGCACGTTCGGGATAACCGAGCGACCAATAGTTCATAATTGACACAGCGTGGCCGCAGACGGCGGGATCATGCCCCATGAACACTTGTGCGTGGTGTCGGTGTTTTTCCTCGTCGTAAAGTGCAAGACCGTTTTCGACGAGCACGCACGCCTCCTCCAATTGTCCCGCGATTCCCCTGGTGGGCCAGGCGGCGTGATGGGCTTGCAGCAACAATTCGGTATCGTTCTCCTTGCGGGCAATTTCGAATAACTGGTCGGACACCGCGGCGGCACGGTCATGCTCCGCGCGGCCAGTATGGTGGAGCCAGAGACCAACCAGCGGCGGGACGATATCGGCGGTGCTATCGAGTTCGCTAGCCAACACGCGTGCGCGCTCGTAGACGGCGCCAACTTCATCGGCGGCCCACCCTTTCACCACCAAAACCGCCGGACCCATTTGCGTCAGGATTTTGAGTTCGTCGGTTGCGCGCCAAGCTTCCGGGGGCTGTTTCTCAAGTAAGTCGAGGGCCATGCGGAAATGGCTGACTGCTTCAACGCTGGCAGCACTGGCCGCGGCAATTTCGCCGGCGCGCCGCCAATACTCGATCGCTCGTTCACCATCGCCGGCGCCGGCAAAATGGTGAGCAAGAATTTCAGGCCGTGTCTCCGGATGGTCCCTTTCGAGTGCGGTTGCGATGGCGAGGTGCAGTTGCTGTCGCCGCTCGCGGAGCATCGATCCATAAGCCGCTTCCTGAATAAGCGCATGCTTGAAGATGAAAGCGTCACGCCCCGTATTACCGGAATGCAGCAGGAGTTCCGAATCGACAATACTGCTCAACGCGGCTTCGAGATCGGTTTCGTTGATTCCTGAGACAGCCAACAAAAGCTCGCTGTCAAATTCCCGGCCGATAATCGATCCAATTTGCGCGACTTCTTTGGCACCGGGCTCGAGTCGATCCAAGCGGGCCGACAGAGAGGCCTGCAGGGTTTCGGGAATGTCTCCGTCGGCCGAGCCAAAGCCTGCTTCGACCAGCGACTTGGTCAATTCCTCGATAAACAGCGGGACGCCGTCGGTGCGTGCGACGATGCGATCGATGCCGTTGTCGGATACACCGCCCCCGGCGATGGCGCGCACGATCTCAGCCCCTTCGTCGCGGCTGAGGCGATTCAACGTCAGGACCGTTGCGTTGGGTTCCGTTGCGAAAGACGCCTGTAATTCGGGCCGGTGGGTCACGATCATTAATACCGCTGCATCGGCGATCCGTGCGGCTGTCGCCGCCACCAACTCCTGCGTCGTTGGGTCGATCCAATGCGCGTCTTCGAACAAAAACAAAACGGGCCGTTCCTTAGACAAGGCAAGAAGCCGGTCGGTGAGAACCTGCAAGGTCCGTTCCTTGACCTGCGGTGCCGGCAACTCGATTGGCCCGTAACGGTGTTCGTATGAGAGCGATAACAGATCGGCGATGAGTCGAAGCTCTAGATCGTCGTCGGTCGGATCGACACCGATCAGTGCTGCCAGTTTGTCCAATTTCTGGTCGTTGTCGTCTGCCGCATCGAAACCCGCCGCCCGATTGAGATGTCGGATCACCGGATGGAGCGGGCTGTTGGTGTGATGGGGCGAACATTGATAACGCAACCGCAAGTGCGCGTCATCGGAGACGGCGTCGCCCAAAGCCTGCATCAGTCTCGACTTGCCAATGCCCGGTTCGCCGGAGATCAGTACCGTTTGACCTGCGCCGCCGCGCGCCAAGGCCCAGCGGTCGAGCAACAATTGCAGCTCGTTCTGCCGCCCGATCAGGTCCACGGGCGCGCTGTCGTGGGCTGCTTCGAACCGGCTTTCCACGGCGCGCTCGCCCGTGATGCGCCAGGCGCCCACGGCAACGTCGAAGCCCTTCAGCGCCTGTGCGCCCAGTTCGTCGATGGCAAAGGTTTGCCCGACTAAGCGATGGGTCGTGTCGCCGACCACGACCTGCCCCGGTGCCGCGACTTGCTGCAGCCGGGCGGCGAGATTGGGCGTCTCGCCGGTGACCGCTTCTTGCTCGTGCGACTGCTCGCCGACCAAGTCGCCGATCACGACCTGCCCGGTCGCGATGCCGACGCGGGCCTGCAACACGCCGCCGTCGCACTCGACACTGGCCACCGCCTGTACCGCGTCCAGGCCGGCGCGTACCGCCCGTTCCGCTTGGTCTTCGTAGGCTCTCGGCCAGCCGAAATAGGCAAGCACGCCATCTCCCAAATATTTGGCGACATGACCACCGTAGCGCGTAATGGCGCCGGCGACAGCGTCTTGATAGCGTCGCATGACGTCACGCAAGTCTTCCGGGTCGAGCCGTCGCGACAAGGCGGTCGAGCCGACCAGATCGCAGAACATCACCGTCAATTGGCGTCGTTCGGCGCTTAACGAAACCGGCGCGGCGCCGTCGGCGCCAGAGACTATGGCCTCAATCGCTTTGAAAATGCGTTTGCGGTCGGCGACGCGGGCGACCCCCATATCCTTTAGGTCATCGTTGGTCAGCTCAGGCAACAACGACAGATCGACGCCGTTCTCAACGAACGCCTCGGCAAACGCGCCAAGACCAAGTCCCGCTAGCCATTGTTGGATATCGCTTGCCACCATGCCCTCCGCTGGCCCGGAGGATATCAGCAGAATGCTTGAAGTGGCAAAAGGCCACTAAAACGCGGCAATGCGTTCGATAACCCAAAACCCCGCGGCGCCGCCGATGGCGTAGGGCGGTAGCGCCCGAGCCCAGGCCGGCCGCGGCATGGCGAGACGGGCGATAACAATCTTGGCCAAGGCAATGACGGTGACCGCCACAGCGACGAACAGCAGTTGGCCGATCTCGACGCCGACGTTGAAAAACAGCAAGGCGACGGCAATCGCATTCTGCGGCAAACCGACGTCGGCGAGCGCACCTGCGAAACCGAAACCGTGCAACAAGCCGAAAACGAAGGCTACCAGCCAGGGTTGCCGGGCCGTCAGTCCCGGCCGGCCCCGGTGGCCACGAACGATTTCCGCGGCTACGTAGAGGATGCTGAGCGCTATGACCGCTTCGACGGGCGGGCCCGGTACGGTGACGAACCCAAGCGTGGCGCCGGCCAAGGTCAAGCTATGGGCAAGGGTGAAAGCGGTTACCGTTATAACGATGCGGCGCGTGCCTTTAACCAAGATCAATAGCGCGAGGACGAAGAGCAAGTGGTCGATGCCAAGCAGGATATGTTCGACGCCGAAAAGAAAGTAGGTTCGCACGACTTCAAAGCTGTCCGGTTGAGCCGGAACCGTGAACGATGACGCGCCCGGTGTTAGCCGCCGCGCCTCGGTGACGCCATCGCCGAGGTCGAACCTGACCAGCACGTCCGTCGACGTCCGGTCGAGGCCATCGATTTTGATGACGCTACCTTCGAGGCCACCGCTACAATTCGTGGTCCAACGCGAAACGTAGGCGGTGCCGTCCCAGATCGGCTGTCCCGGTTTGCTCGGGTCGCAGCGTTCCGGCAACTGGGCGGCAATCGCCATGGGCCGGCTGCTGACCGCCGGAATCTTCCAAACGACGGCGTAGCGCTCGGTGGCGATCAGTCGAAGTTCCAAATACCCGGGCTGGAGCGCGTGGCCATGGGCCAGCTGGATGGCGCCAAAGACGCCGATCAGCAGCGCCACCACCTGAGGCAGCAGCCTAGAGCAGTTCTCGACCATACGGGAACGTTTGATGGGAGCAAATCGGCTTTTCGGGCAGGCGCGGTGCGCAACGCGATGTGGCGCATCGGGCAAGTATCGCAACGCACCCGAAAAGCCGAGTTGCCCCACCGAAGGCCGGGTTCTTTTGGGCTGTGGCCGCTTCGCGCGTCTTATCCGATACCCCACATCGCATGGCGATGCGCTCATTGCCACAGCCCAAAATAATCCCGGTCAAATGGTTCCGTATGATCGAGAACTGCTCTAGCCATCTACCGCGCCTCGCTGTTTTCAATCTCGACGACGTATCGCGCGCGCAAACGGTCGTAGGTCAGCTTGCGGATCTCCGTTGCCTTGGCCGCTTTCCAGTGTCTGAGCACGGCCTCGCGCACGTCTGTCAGCGCCGGCGTTTGTGCAAGGCGCCGGTCGAGAACGCGAACGAAATGGAGGCCGTATCCCGACGCCACGGGGCCACTCCAAACGCCGGGCGCGAAATCTCTAAGCCGCGCGAAAAAGCCTTGCCCAAACACGCCGTTGATCGCGGACGGCGGCGCAAGCGCATGCCGCGCGGGCAACAACGTTCGCTTGGCGAACGGGGTGCTGTCGGCTTGGGGATCTGACTGAAGTGCTCGCAACGATCGCGCAACACCATTCGGGTCAGGATTTTCACCGAGATAGATTTGCTCGAACGCCAACTGCGGTGGACGCCGATAGGCGGCCTCATTGGCGGCGAAGTAGGCTTCCAACTCGCCCTTCGCCGGTTCCAGCAGATCGGCGCCGGTATCGGAAATGAATTCCAACTTTTGCTTCAAGCGCCGGCGAACGACGGTGTCGTTCCGGTCAAGGCCAAGCGCCAGCGCCTCCCGGTAATAGACTTCCTCCTGAATGTACGCCTCGATGAGCGTGTCGAGTTCCTCGGTCGTCGGCATCCGCTTCCATACCGACTGATACGCGACAGCAAGCTGATCGATGCGTTCGCGCGTCACGACGATCAGCTCGGCATCGGCCTCCTGGCGATTGTCGAGCGCGGCGAAAACAAGAAAAATCAAGCCGCCGAGTGCCAGAAAATGCAGGAGCGGCTCCTTCAAGAGCCGGCGGAGTAATGCCATCCCCAAGCTCGGATTAGGACTTAGGCGCGTACCAGATCGGCGACGTATAGGCCCGTTCCTGTGTCGATGTCGGCGCGCCCTCCGGCAGGTCTATACCGAAGCGAAACGCGTCATAGGTCGACCAGCGCGGCGTTGGGATTTCGATCACCCGGGCATAGTAAAACGCTTTCTGGTTGGGATCGAAATCAGGGTCGGTCCACACCTTTGCCAGTTCCGCGGCGCCGATGGTGTTGGTCCAGTTCGCGTTCTTGGCGTCGACGGTGTTGCCAACCGCCGGCAGCGTGCCGTCGGCGCCGGGTTTCCTGTCGCCCGACCAGGCAACGTCATAGACCTTTTCATGGCTCGCCCCATCGGCGTCGAGCCAGCCTTTCACGATCTGGATGCGATCAAGGTTGGCGCCAACCGGGTCGCGCAGCGCATAGACCATGAAACTTGGCGCCTTGGCGCCTTCGGGCATGGCGCGAAAGTCACCGCCCATCGGCGAGCCTTTCCGATAACCTGCAACGGCCGGCATGCGCGAATTCAGGTCTTGATCGGTGAAATCCCAGCCGCCGAAGAAGCGGACGCTCATGCGCGGGCCGGTCGTGCCATAGACTTCCCGGCGCTGCATGGCATCGAAGATGGCCTCGCGGGTGTTCTCGGTCGCCCAAACCGCGGCAAGCCCGGACGCCACCATCTGCCAGCCCATGATGGTGCCCGATTCTGTTTTCATGAACGGATGAGACATCCGCTTAGGCCCGGGTTCGGCGCCGGAATGCTTGCCAAAGAAATTATCCTCTTCGGCGGTCGCCAGCGATGTGTGGCTGTCGGTCGCGCCAATGACACCGAATTTGTAGGGGTTGGTGCCAAGCCGCGTTTCAATCTTCAAGCCGCGCTTCAGCGCTTCGCGGGCGTATTCGCCCGCCAGCATGTCATTGCTCTTGGCTTCGGAGACGTCGAGGTTGCCGATATCCCAGGTCTCGTAATCGGCGAACGCGTCATCGGGCGACAGATAGGGGTGGGTTTCGCCGTCGCCCTTTATCTGCGTGATCTCGTAAAGCGGCTCCCACTTGTCGCGTTGCGTGACGTAGGTTTCGTCAAACGCCTTGCCGTTCCACTGTGCGTCCAACGGAAACATGATGCCGTTCGATAAGTTGCCGTTATGGGCGATCGCCAGTATCTCGCCGTCGGTCTTCTGCTCATAGTTGGTCAGGTACTTCCAGAGATCGCGCGGGTCCGGGCTGCCGTTGGGCGCCTGGGTGGTGTAGGGAACCACCTGGCGTGCCCGAACCGGGCCGTCACGCATGATGACCACGCGGTGCATGTTGTTGCCTTTGATCAACGACGTCCACTCAAAGCCGATCAACGCGGTGAAGCGGCCGGGATCATTAAACGCCTCGGCATCGGCCACGACCTTTTCCCACAAGTTCTTGTATAGTTTTGAACCCGGCGAATACTGCGCGAACATCTCCGGATCCATCTTGGCTTGCGAAAATGTCTTGATCAGATCAAGCGCCGCCTGAACCGCGGCGTCACCGCCTTCTGCGAGCCCCTTGTTCCAGCGCGCCGCCTGCTCGTAGGCCAACAATTCCGACTTGCCGGCGATGATGTCACCGACCATCCCCATGCCGTCGGAGTGATCGGCGATAACCACCCAATCCAGCGCCCGCGACAGCCGCACCCGCTGTCCGGTCGACGAGGTTACTTCTTCGCCGCGGGCGAACCGGTAGGCTTCGCGCGGCGACAAGCGATTGCCGAACAGGCCCGCATCCATGGACAGCGCCGTATGCAAATGCGAATCGCCCCAAAGCGGGCGCTCCGGGAAGGCGCGATGGGCGTACGGCGAGTAGGCCTTACCGGTATAGGCCCCCGACAGCTTGTCCGCCGTCGCGGTGCCGGTGTCTTGTCCGCTGGCGGGCCAGGTTGCGGCGAGCGCCGTGAGAACTGATGCGGCCAAGATCGATCTGAACATCGGTTTGTCATCCCAAATTCTGAAGTTTGTATGCAGTCAACGGAGCAGGCGGCATTCGCGCCGGCAACCGAACGACAGTATTTGGAAATGGTCGCTATGAAAAGACGCCGACATGCGGAAATATGCGGCCCTACTCCTCCACCAAACGCCGCATCTGTTCTTCGCTTGCCGGATCGGCCGGATGAAGGGTTTCGATGCGCAGCTCCTGCAAGGTCAGGTCCTGGGCCGTGCCGAAGGTGGTGATGGTGGTCAGCAGGCGGATCTCGATGCCGTCCTTGACCATGTCGGTGGTAAGAAAGGGCGGTGCCTGCAACATCATGTCGCCATCGTGGCGGCGCGTCGCTGGCAGCGATTTTCTCAAGTCCTGATGTAGAGCGGCCAAAGTTTCGTCGAACGGCTGCATGCGAACATCCTGTTCCAGGCGTTGCAAGAGATGCGTCGCCACTTCGTCGAAATTTCGGATGAACGGCCTGAGGCCATCCGGGTCGAAGGTCAGCCTAAAGACGTTGATCGGTGCCGTCGTCGGTGGAGCGCCCAAGAAAAACCCCATGAGGCGCTGCATGGCGCTATTGGCGCGCAGTAGATTCCAGTGCCGGTCGACAACCAAGGCGCCGTGCGGTTCGTGGGCCCGGAGAATGTGGTCGATCGCGTTGAGGGCGTCCGCGAGCCCCGGTCCATCCAAGGCCGTCTCCTGATGGTAGGGGGCATAACCGGCGGCTTGCAGTAAGTCGTTGCGGTCCCGCGCCGGCATGTCGAGCGCCTCCGACAATTGCCATACCATTTCCCGGCTCGGCCGGGCGCGGCCGGTCTCGACAAAGCTGATATGCCGTGTCGAGACGTTGGCGTTTAGTGCCAAGTCCATTTGACTGACATGGCGATGGTTGCGCCATTGCTTCAGCAGCCGTCCAGCCGGGCTAACGGTAACATTCATTTCCAAGGCCCACCCGTGTTGTTCCAACCGTTGCGTATCATCATAGGCGTTCGTGGCGTTACCGCCATTACCTTCGAGGTAATTGCAGTCGGGCCGTACAGCGGCGACGATCCGAGCATCATTCGACTTTTAGGAGAAAGAACGATGCGGAGATTTTGGCAAGTGTGGCTGATGCTGCTTGGCGACGGCATGGTCGTGGTTGGCCTGGCGATGATGCTGGCACCACTTTCTGTGGTGTTTGAGCCCTTTAACGCCAGTGCATTTGCGCGGTTTTTCGGTACCGCCGCCGTGCCGCCCGAAGCCTTAGCCTATCATTCCTTCCTATTTGGATTGGTCGGTACCACGACGATCGGCTGGGGGATGTTATTGTTTTTCGTCGCTTGGAAGCCCTTCGCCCGTGGCGAAACGTGGTCGTGGGTAGCGCTCGCGTCCAGCACCGGCGTGTGGTTCGTGCTCGACACGGTGCGCATAATGATCGATGGAGTCACGCCGTATGTTCTGTTCAATTTAGCCGCGGTGATTGCCGCCGCTCTGCCATTGATTGCCACGTGCCGACCCATGCTGGCCGGGAACAAATTGTCGAATGGCGCTCCGCGGTCGGCGGATCTTGCGCTAGGATCTTCGTCGGGACGATAGTCTTTGGAGCATGGGATGGAGCGTGGCGCAGACAATCGCTTAAGCCGTCAGCAATCGATCGTCGCCGAACGGACGGCGTTGTTGATTATTGATGCGCAGAATTGGACGCTCGATTCCGCCGACAAACCGCCGCGTCGGGTGTTTGACGACGCGGCGGCAGCTGCGGTCGCTAATGTGCAGCGTTTGCTCATTGCCGCCCGGACCGCGGGTTTGGAGGTGGTCTTCACGGTTGTCGAAAATCTCACGGCGGACGGCCGCGACCGCAGCCTGGACTACAAGCTGTCGGGTTTCTTCGTTGCAAAAGGTTCCCGCGATGCCGAGGTTGTCGCAGCGCTTGCGCCGGGTCCGGACGAAATGGTTATCCCGAAAACCTCGTCGAGTCTCTTCAATTCAACCAACTTCGATTATCTGATGCGCAACATCGGTATCGATACCATCGCGGCGACCGGATTTCTCACCGATCAATGCGTCGATCACACCATCCGCGACGGTGCCGATCGCGGCTACAGAATGATATGCGTGTCCGATGCCTGCGCGACCGAGACTGAAACGCGCCACCGGGCCGCCCTTGCCGGCTTCAAAGGCTATTGCCGGACGGAAACCACCGACAGACTGATCGGGTTATTGAATCAATAAACCTGCGCGTAGCGCTGGCATTGCTCTTCTGGCGATAGCGGCGCCATGAGATCCGCCTCGAAGCGTTTGTGGCAGAGGTAGGCCTCATGCAGAAGCGGTCCCATCCATTCGCGAAGCGCGTCATCGGCGGCGAGATGGTCGAGCGCCTCGGTCAGGGATTGCGGCAAGCGCTGCAAGCCCAGGGCCGCGCGCTCGGCCGCGGCCATCGCCGACGGGTCCGTGGTGGTCGGAACCGGCGCCGACAGGCTGTCGCGCAAGCCGCCTATGCCGGCCCAGATCAGGCCGCCGAGTACCATATAGGGGCTGGCCGCGGCGTCGGCGGCGCGGTATTCGAAATGGAACTGATCTGCGCGGTCGAGTGCGGCGGTCTCGAATACCGGGCAGATGCGAAGCGCGGCCTCGCGGTCCTGCAGGCCGAGATTATTGAACGCGGCACTCCAGCGATGAGGCACCAGCCGCATGTAAGAAATGGTGCTGGCCGCAGTCAACGCCGTCAGCGCCGGAAGCTTCTTTTGGATGCCGGCGAGAAAGGCGCCGGCGCGGGTCGACAGGCCGTGATCGCGGTCCGGGTCGTGGTTGATCGGCTGGCCGGTCTCCGCGTCGCTCAGGCTGAAATGCACATGTACGCCGTTGCCGACGGTGTCGGGGCGCAGGATCGGCGTGAAGCTCGCCCGGGCACCATGGCGGGCAGCACTGGCCCGCGCCAGTTCGCGCAAGATCACGGCGTCGTCCGCCGCTCGCGCGCCGATGGCCGGTTCAACGGTCACTTCATACTGGGCCGGGCCGTATTCGGGCATGAACGTATCGGGACGAATCTCGGCTTGGCCAAGCGCCCACAGAAAATTGCCGGCGAACGCGCCTTGGCGGCGAAAGGCATCCAGGGCGTAGTTGGAATTCGGACGCTCTTCGACGCCGTCATAGTGAAATTCGTGCTCGAACGCTGCTTTGATCTCAAGGCCGAACTCCGTCGCCAAGGCAGTAATCGCCCGATCGAGAAAATTTTTCGGACAGCATTCCCAGGGTCGCCCGTCAAGATGGCGAATATGGCCGAGGACAAAGTGTTCCGGCGCCGTCTCGTCACCGAAATCCACCCGTGTGTGGGTCGCAAGATCCGGCAGCAAGGCCAAATCACCCAATGCGCCCCAGGGTCCGTCAGCGATGGCGCCGTGGGCCGTGATCATCAAATTCGTCGGCGTCCAGCCGACGCCCTTGTTTTGCCGCGCCGTCAATTCGTTCGCGGGAAAGCCTTTACCGCGCACCTGGCCGGCGATGTCGCTGCAGCAGACCATGACGATCTCAGTGGTGTTCATGGCCCGTTTCCTTGCTCTAGTTTTCTAAAGTTCACAAAATCAACTATCATGGTGGCGGCCAGTAAACCGGTGGAATGACCCATGACCACGCGGAGCTACGAAAGACTGAGTTGTCCGATCGCCGAAAGCTTAGCGCTATTGGGCGATCAATGGACCCTTTTGATTGTCCGCGACGCCATATTCGGGCTCACCCGTTTCGAGCAGTTCCAGCAAAGTCTGGGCATTTCACGCAACCTTTTGGCCCGCCGTTTGAAAACACTGGTCGAGAACGGCCTGCTTGAATGCCAACCGCAACAGCCGGGCGGGCGCCGCAACGACTATGTCGCGACGAAAAAATGCCGGGACCTGATACCGGTGCTGATGGCGCTCGGCCAATGGCAGGACAAATGGGCGCCGCATCCAAACGGCCCCCGTGTCGTGCCCCGGGACCGGGCGACGGGCGCGCCGGTGCGCCTGCGTATCCGCCCTGTCGAGGAACAGGGCGGCGTCAAAGCCGACGCGGTCGTGTTCGCCCGACGCGACCCCGAGTAGGTCGATCATGCTCTAGCTGTGGAGTCTCATAAGGTTATTCAGATCCAATCCTGATCGGCTGATTGGTGTTCTACGTTTTATGCCAGCATGTGGTCTGTGCCAATTGTAATGATGCAGCCAGTGGGGCAGCTCGTG
>Ga0315336_1000491_pt1 | contig 108867 bp, 101 predicted proteins | sample ASW5metaG_FD_204512 | JGI IMG/M metagenome (GOLD analysis project Ga0315336, IMG submission 204512) | Ammonia-oxidizing marine archaeal communities from Monterey Bay, California, United States - ASW #5 | ecosystem: Environmental > Aquatic > Marine > Intertidal zone | place: USA: California...
TCGCGGGTGTGGCGGCCGATACCGCCGCAGCAGGTGCGGGTCGCGGAATCAACGGGATAGGGGTTGGTGATGGTCATGGCGAACTGGCCTCCGGCTCAGAGTGTTGGTTAGACAATCGCTGACACCATCTGCTCAAGACATTCTGCGGGTGGACCGACCGGCAGTTGCCCGACGGCACGATCCTGCTGACGTCCCCGACCGGGCACACCTACACCAGCGAAGCGCACGGCGCGGCGATGTTTCCCGCCTTGGCCCGGCCGACCGGCGAACTCGACTTGCCGCCCTATGTGGTCGATCAGAACCCGGACCGAATGGCAATGATGCCGCGGCGTAAACAAACCCGCGCCCAGGACCGCCAAGACCGCATCAACGCCGAACGACGTGAACGCACCGAATTCATCGCCGAAGAAGAACGACAACACCAAGCCTGGCTCGCCGCCAACTACCAGCCACCACCCTTCTAGCCGGAAGTGGTGATGTGAAAGTCGCGATCGTCGGGTCGGCTCAGCATGGCGGTCATCGTCTTGCGGTCGTATGGCCACAGGTCGACGTTGCCCTCGTCGGTGAGATACCAAGAGTTGCAACCGGTATTCCACACGGTGGGCCCCAACGCGGCAGTGACGTCGTCGTTGAACTTCGCGGTGGCTTCCTCGGTCACCTCGACGGTGTCGATCTCGCCATCGCGGAACTTCCGCAGCCAATGCGTGATGTACCGGGCCGTCAGCTCTGACGAATACTGCAGAGACACCGAACCCGTGGGTGAGTTGGGGCCTAGCACCGTAAAGAGATTGGGGAAACCAGGGATCGCCGTCATCCGATATCCCCGTGGGCTCTTGGCCCACGCGTCGTCGATCGAGACACCGTCGCGCCCGCGCAGGTCCATCGGGCGCATGTAGTTGTGCGCCTCGAATCCCGTGGCCAACACCAGCAGGTCGACGTCGATCTCACGGCCGTCCTCCAGCCGAATGCCCTGCGGCGTCACCCGCTCGATCGGCGTGGTGACCAGCTCTGCGTTCCCCGCACGGATCGCGCCATAGTACGAACTCGACACGACCTGCCGTTTGCAGAAGGGCTGGTAGTCCGGCGTGAGACTGTCGCGCAGTTCGCGATCGCGAATCTGTATGCGCAGACACAGTCGCGCGTAACTCTGTGCCAGTCGGCGCTGCACGGTCGGTCGCAGCGCGATGTCGGTCAAAATGCGCGAGCCTCTGAGCAATGCGCCGTAGAGCCGACGATGCAACGCGGGCGCCTTTCGCAGCAACGAGCCCACCACCGTCGGCTGGGACAGCCCCATCGGCGCCCAGATCACCCATTGCGGGGTCCGCACGAAGTGTGTGATGTGGCCGGCGCCGGCCTGGAGTGCAGACACGATCTGCACCCCGGTCGAGCCGTTGCCGATGACGGCGATCCGTCGCCCATCAGTGGCTACACCGTCGCCCCACCGCGCGGTGTGGACGACGTCGCCCGTAAAACTCTCCAGGCCGGGAATGTCGGGGGTGAACGGGTGATGGAGCACACCGGTCGCCGATATCAGAAAGTCCGCTTCCAACTCCGTACCATCGGAAGTCGTTACTTGCCAGGATGATCCGGTGAACACCGCTGACCGAACTTCCGAATCGAGCCTGAGGTGTGGGTCGAGCCCGAACTGCTCGACGACGTCGCGAAGGTACCGCTGAATCTCCTCGCCGGATGCGAACAGCCCCGACCAGTCCGGCTTCGGTGCGAACGAGAACTGGTACAGCTGCGACGGGACATCGCAGGTGAGGCCGGGATAGCGGTTCCAGTGCCACACACCGCCGACGTCGGAACCCTTCTCCAGGATCGTGAACTCGTGAAAACCGGCCCGCTGCAACGTCACCGCGGTGGCGATGCCCGCAATGCCCGCGCCGATGATGACAACCCGAGGTTCGCGCGTCATTGGCGGGCCTGCGCTGCGATCGTCTGCTCATAGGCGGCGCGGACATCGTCCTGCACCGACGTCAGCGCCCTGCGATCCCCGATCAGCTTGCGGCCCAGGCGCATCACCGGCTCCGGTGCCGTCGCATTCACCAGATCCCATCCCGCCAGATACCGGGGCACGGTGATTTCGGCGCGCCGACTGCGGACACTGCCGACAATCGCACGTGCGACGTCAGCGGCGTCGACCGTCGGCATCCCGTGGCCGAGTGGCACGCCCGACGCGAGCCGCGTCCGCACCGCACTCGGCAGCACCGCGCTCACGCTGACACCGGTACTCCGGTATTCCTCTCGGACCGCAGCGGACAGCCCTACGGCCGCGAACTTGCTGGCGTTGTAGACCGCCAATCCCGGGACGACCAGCTTGCCTGCCATCGACGCCACGTTGACCACATGTCCTCGGCCGCGCTCGATCATGTGCGGCATGACGGCTCTCATACCCTGAATCAGGCCCCACACGTTCACATCGAGCGTCGTTCTGCTGATCGCGTCGTTCTCGGAGAGGAAGTCGCCCAGCGGCATCACGCCGGCGTTGTTGATGAGGATGTCGATGCGGCCGTATCGGTCCATCACCGTGCCGACGAAAGCCCCGAACGATTCGCGCGAGGTGACGTCGACGACGAGTGCGTCGGCCGCGTCCGCCGGGTCGAGGTCCCCGACGCATACCACTGCGCCACGCGCGGCGAAGAGATCGGCGGTCGCCTTGCCGATTCCGCGGGCTCCGCCCGTCACGGCGACGACGGCGCCGCGCAGCGCGATCTTGGGATAGGGCATACCGTGCTCCCTCCATTAAGAAACCGACGGTATCCAGAGTCCAAGAGTATGTCAATGCGATACGATGGCGCCGTGCCTCGGATGACTCGCGCCGAAAGCCAGGCCCAGACCAGGATGCAGCTCCTCAAGACCGCCAGGCAGCTCTTCTTCGAGGACGGCTATCACCCGACATCGCTGGAAAAGGTCGCCGACGCCGCGGGTTTCTCGAAGGGCGCGGTCTACTCGAACTTCCGGAACAAGGACGAGCTGTGCATCGCCGTGCTCGACGAGGTCCGCGGAGAGCGTCTCGGCGAGATTCTCGACATCATGGCCAAGCCGGAGGCCGCCTCCCGCGTCGAGGGACTGCAGGCGTGGGCCGAGCGCGTCATCGGCGATTCGGCCTGGACGTCCTTGGAAGTCGAGTTCGCTGCACACGCCCGTCACAACGAGCAGCTGCGCAACGAACTCGCGTCTCGACTCAACGGCATACTCCAAATGCTCACCGGGGCAGCAGAATCCGCTGGCAGCACTACGCCGGCACTGCCAGGCGGCGAAACGGCCACCGTGATGCTTGCGCTCGGAGTCGGCCTCGGATTGCTTCGCTCCATCGACCCGTCGCTGCCGGTAGACGGTCTCGCCGACGTCCTTCAGCTCGTGAGTGGCCAAACCTGAAGTAATGGCCGTGTTTCTGGCATGCTGTGGGCATGACTGAGCCGCAGTTCGGTGGCAACGAATATGGAAGCCAGCCGACGCCGCCGCCCCCGCCGCAGCCTGGCTACCCACCGCCGCCGCAGGCTGGCTATCCGCCGCCGGGCGGCCAGTATCCGCAGGCCTACATGGACCCGAGCGCGCCCTTCGGCAGGCACCCGATGACCGGTGAGCCCTACTCCGACAAATCCAAGGTCGTCGCGGGCCTGCTGCAGCTGCTCGGTCTCTTCGGGCTCGTGGGCATCGGCCGCATGTACATCGGCCAGACCGGGCTCGGCGTCGCCCAGCTGATCGTCGGCCTGGTGACCTGCGGTATCGGCGCCGTGATCTGGGGGATCATCGACGCGATCCTCATGCTGACCGACAAGGTGCGCGATCCGCAGGGCCGACCGTTGCGCGATGGCACCTGATACGACCAGCACGACCCCCAACCGCGGGCGGCTCTACACCGCCCTCGGCACGGGTGCCGCGGCGGTGGGTGCGCTGGCCTACATCGGCATCGCCGACCCCCACCGGCCGAACTTTCTGTTCCCGGCGTGCCCCTTCCAGGCGGCGACGGGTCTCTTCTGTCCGGGCTGCGGCGGCCTGCGCATGGTCCACGACGTCCTGAACGGCGACCTGTCCGCTGCCGTCGTCGACAACGTCGTCGCCTTGATCGGCTTGCCGCTTCTGCTGATATGGGTGCTGCTGCGGCGCCAAAGTGGACGCCCATGGCTGACGCCGGTCTCCGGCGCCGTCATCGTCGTGGTCGCCGTCGCGTGGACCGTGGTCCGGAATCTCCCCGGATTCCCGCTGGTACCGACGCTTCTCGACGGGTAACAAGCGCGCTGCGCTGATACAATCGGACTTCGGGCCGGTGCAGTCCCGGGACATGATTTCCCAGGACTGCGGAGGGTTTTTCCTCGATGCTCTACTCGGCATTTCCCGAGCCCCAGGGGCTCTACGACCCGAATAACGAGTCTGACTCCTGCGGCGTCGCCATGATCACCGACATCCAAGGCCGCCGGTCGCACGCCATCGTCGTCGACGGATTGGTCGCCCTGGAACATCTCGAACACCGTGGCGCCGCGGGCGCCGAACCCAACAGCGGCGACGGTGCGGGCATCCTCATCCAGCTGCCCGTCGAACTGCTGCGCGAGGTCGTCGACTTCGAGCTGCCGACGCCGACGGCCGGAGGCGCCAACACCTTCGCCGCCGGCATCTGTTTCCTGCCGCAGGATGCCGCCGACAGGGCCGCCGCACGCGCCGACGTCGAAGCCATCGCCGCCGAAGAGGGGCTCACCGTGCTCGGCTGGCGTGAGGTCCCCACCGATCCGGACGGAGCCGAGGTCGGGGCGACGGCGCTCGGCTGTATGCCGCACATGGAGCAGCTGTTCGTCGCCTCGCCGCAGCACCTCGGTGGGATCGATCTCGACCGTCACGTCTACCCGCTGCGCAAGCGCGCCGAGCGTAACGGCGTGTACTTTCCTTCGCTGTCCAGCCGCACCATGGTGTACAAGGGCATGCTCACCACAATGCAACTGCCCCAATACTTTCCGGATCTTCGCGACAAACGGTGCTGCAGCGCGATCGCGATTGTGCACAGCCGGTTTTCGACGAACACGTTCCCGTCCTGGCCGCTGGCGCATCCCTTCCGCTTCGTCGCGCACAACGGTGAGATCAACACCGTGCGCGGCAACCGCAACCGGATGCACGCGCGCGAGGCGATGCTCGCCAGCGCCAAGATTCCAGGTGACCTGTCCCGGCTCTCACCGATCTGCACACCCGGGGCCTCCGATTCGGCGTCGTTCGACGAAGTCCTCGAACTCCTGCATCTGGGTGGGCGCACCCTGCCCCACGCCGTGCTCATGATGATCCCCGAGGCGTGGGAGAACAACACCACCATGGAGCCCGCCGAGCGGGCGTTCTGGCAGTTCCACGCGTCCCTGATGGAGCCGTGGGACGGGCCCGCGTGCGTCACGTTCACCGACGGCACGCTCGTCGGAGCTGTGTTGGACCGCAACGGTTTACGACCAGGACGCTGGTGGCGCACCCTGGATGACCGCCTCATCCTCGCCAGTGAGAGCGGTGTGCTCGACGTGCCGTCCGCGCACATCGTCGCCAAGGGCCGGCTGCAGCCCGGCAAGATGCTCCTCATCGACACCGCCGCCGGCCGCATCGTGGGCGACGACGAGATCAAGGAGTCCCTCGCCGGGCAGGAGCCCTACGGCGAGTGGTTGCACTCCGGACTGCTCGACATCAAGACCCTTGCCGACCGCGTCCGTTTCCAGCCGAACCACGAAACCGTCGTGCGCAGGCAGATCGCCTTCGGTTACACCGAAGAAGACCTGCGCATTCTGCTCAGCCCGATGGCCGCCTCGGGCGCTGAGCCGTTGGGCTCCATGGGCACCGACACTCCGACTGCCGTGCTGTCGCAGCGGTCCCGGCTGCTCTACGACTACTTCGTCGAACTCTTCGCGCAGGTGACCAACCCGCCGCTGGACGCGATCCGCGAGGAGGTCGTCACGTCGATGGCCCGCATCATGGGGCCGGAGCAGAACCTCCTCGAGCCGACCGCGGCGTCGTGCCGCCAGATCGTGCTGCGGTGGCCGGTTCTCGACAACGACGAGCTCAACAAGATCGTTCACATCAACGACGACGGCGAGTACGGCGGGCTGAGGACCGCGGTCCTCAAGGCGCTCTACGACGTCGAGCGCGGCGGTGACGGCCTGGCCGACGCGCTGGAGGACCTGCGCCTTCGGGCATGTGACGCCATCGCCAAAGGTGCGCGCACCCTGGTCATCTCCGACCGCGACTCCGACCACACGAGGGCGCCGATACCGTCGTTGCTCGCGGTCTCGGCCGTCCACCATCACCTCGTCCGCACAAAGCAGCGCACGACGGTCGCCCTGGTGGTGGAGAGCGGAGACGCCCGCGAGGTTCACCACATCGCGATGCTCATCGGTTTCGGCGCCGCCGCGGTCAATCCGTATCTGGCGTTCGAGTCGATCGAAGACCTCGTCCGTGAAGGTGAGCTCACCGGCATCGAACCCGCTGCGGCGGTGCGTAACTACCTCAAGGCCCTCGGCAAGGGCGTCATGAAGGTGATGAGCAAGATGGGCATCTCGACCGTCGCCTCCTATACCGCGGCGCAGGCTTTCGAGGCGGTCGGCATCGACAAGCACGTCATCGATCAGTACTTCACCGGTACGCCCAGCCAACTCGGCGGTGTCGGATTGGACGTGCTCGCCGAGGAAGTCAAGGTCCGGCATCGGCGTGCGTATCCGGAGAACCCGACCGAGCGGGTGCACCGGCGGCTCGAGGTCGGCGGTGAATACGCGTTCCGCCGCGAGGGCGAACTGCACCTGTTCACCCCGGAAGTGGTGTTCCTGCTGCAGCATTCGACCCGCACCGGTCGCCACGACATCTTCAAACAGTATTCCGATGAGGTGAACCGCCTCTCCAGGGAAGGCGGCACGCTGCGTGGTCTGTTCAGTTTCAAGAAGCTGAGGCCCCCGGTGCCGCTGGACGAGGTCGAATCGGTCGACTCCATCGTCACCCGATTCAACACCGGCGCGATGAGCTACGGCTCCATCTCCGCGGAAGCGCACGAGACCATGGCCATCGCCATGAACAACCTCGGTGGCCGCTCCAACTCAGGTGAGGGCGGCGAGGACACCGACCGCCTCTATGACCCCCGGCGTCGCAGCGCCGTGAAACAGGTCGCCTCGGGCCGGTTCGGCGTCACCAGCGACTATTTGGTCAACGGCACCGATATCCAGATCAAGATGGCACAGGGCGCCAAACCCGGCGAGGGCGGACAACTCCCGGGTTACAAGGTGTATCCGAACATCGCGAAGACGCGGCACTCGACACCGGGAGTCGGGTTGATCTCGCCGCCGCCGCACCACGACATCTACTCGATCGAGGACCTGGCTCAGCTGATCCACGATCTCAAGAACGCCAACGCCGACGCCCGCATCCACGTCAAGCTCGTCAGTAGCGTCGGCGTGGGCACGGTCGCGGCGGGTGTCTCCAAGGCGCACGCAGACGTGGTGCTGATCTCCGGGTATGACGGCGGCACCGGTGCCGCGCCGCTCACGAGCCTCAAGCATGCGGGCATGCCGTGGGAGATCGGGTTGGCCGATACCCAGCAGACGCTGATGCTCAACGGTCTGCGCGACCGCATCACCGTGCAGTGCGACGGTGGAATGCGCACCGCGCGTGATGTCGTTGTCGCGGCGCTGCTCGGCGCCGAGGAATACGGGTTCGCCACTGCGCCGCTTGTGGTTTCGGGCTGCATCATGATGCGGGTCTGTCATCTCGACACCTGCCCGGTGGGCGTCGCGACCCAGAACCCAGAGCTGCGGGCGCGATTCAACGGCAAGCCGGAGTTCGTCGAGAACTATTTCCGGTTCATCGCCGAGGACATCCGTCGCTACCTCGCCGAACTCGGTTTCCGCAGTATCGACGAGGCGGTGGGTCATGCCGAGATGCTGGACACCGACGAAGGCGTCGCCCATTGGAAGAGCAAGGGTCTGGACCTGGCGCCGGTGTTCGCGGTCGCCCGCGGGCGGGATGGCGGGGAAGACACGGAGCCGAGCGGAGCGCGCCGCCGCATCAGGGGGCAGGAGCACGGCCTCGAACAAGCGTTGGACCGCACGATCATCCAGCTCGCCGAGGGTGCGCTGGAAGACGCGCATCCGGTGCGGCTCGAACTGCCGGTGCGTAACGTCAACCGCACCGTCGGCACGCTGCTCGGGTCCGAGGTCACCCGACGCTATGGCGCCGCGGGCCTGCCCGACAACACGATTCACATCACGTTGACCGGCTCCGCGGGACAGTCCGTCGGGGCCTTCCTGCCGCCGGGAATCACGCTGGAGCTGATCGGCGACGCCAACGACTATGTGGGCAAGGGGCTGTCCGGCGGACGGGTCGTCGTCAGGCCGCCGGACGACGTGCTGTTCCTGCCCGAGGACAACGTCATCGCGGGCAATACCCTGCTGTTCGGCGCCACGTCGGGCGAACTGTATCTGCGCGGCCGGGTCGGCGAGCGGTTCGCCGCGCGCAACTCCGGGGCGCTGACCGTCGTGGAGGGTGTCGGCGACCACGCCTGCGAGTACATGACGGGCGGCCGGGTGGTCGTCCTCGGCAAGACGGGCCGCAACATGGCGGCCGGCATGTCCGGCGGCATAGCGTTCGTGCTCGGGCTCGACCCGAAGAAGGTCAACACCGAGATGGTCGAGCTGCAGCGGCTCGAACCCGAGGATCTGACCTGGTTGCGGGACGTCATCGCCACTCACGCCAAGTACACCGGAAGCACGCTGGCCGCCAGTGTGCTGTCCGACTGGCCAAGGCGCAGTGCGCAGTTCACCAAGGTGATGCCCCGCGACTATCAACGGGTCTTGGAGGCCACCTTGGTCGCCAAACGCGAGGGCCGCGATGTCGACACCGCGATCATGGAGGCGAGCCGTGGCTGATCCGACAGGATTTCTCAGGGTCCCCAAGGTCGAAGCCGCGAAGCGGGCGGTCGACGAACGCGTCGGTGACTGGCGCGAGGTCTATGAACAACAGGATCCGCACCAGCGCGCGGGTGAGGTCTCTCAGCAGGCCCGCCGATGCATGGACTGCGGAATCCCGTTCTGCCACTCTGGAAGTGCGGGCTGCCCGTTGGGCAACCTCATCCCGGAATGGAATGACCTGGTGCGGCGCGGCCGCTGGGACGCGGCGAGTGACCGTCTGCACGCGACGAACAACTTCCCGGAGTTCACCGGACGGCTGTGCCCGGCGCCGTGCGAAGCGGCGTGTGTCCTCTCCATCGGAGAGGAGCAGACGGGCGGCAGCGTCACGATCAAGCGCATCGAACAGACCATCGCCGACCAGGCCTGGATGGACGGCGTCGTCGAACCTCAGCCCGCGGCCATCGCGACGGGTAGGCGAGTGGCTGTCGTCGGATCGGGTCCCGCCGGACTCGCTGCGGCACAACAGCTCACGCGTGCCGGTCACGATGTCACCGTGTACGAGCGTGACGACCGGATCGGCGGTTTGATGCGCTACGGCATCCCGGAATACAAGCTCGAGAAGGCCACGCTGAACCAGCGGCTGGCCCAGATGCGGGCGGAGGGAACGCGGTTCGTCACCGAGTGTGAAGTCGGCGTCGACGTGCCCGTCGAGCGCCTGCGGGCCCAGTACGACGCTGTGGTGCTGGCGGTCGGCGCGCTGCGGGCACGCGACAGCGACGCGCAGGGCCGATCGCTCAAGGGCGTGCACCTGGCGATGGACCATTTGGTGCCCGCGAACAAGGAGTGTGAAGGCGACGGTCCGAGCCCGGTCTCCGCCGAGGGCAAGCACGTCGTGATCATCGGCGGCGGTGACACCGGCGCGGACTGCCTGGGCACCGCCCATCGTCAGGGGGCGAAGTCCGTGACCCAGCTGGACTACAATCCGGAGCCGCCGGAGGCGCGCGACGAGTCACGCTCGCCGTGGCCGATGTGGCCGGTCGTGCTGCGCACCCGCCTTTCGCCTGCACACGCCGAAGGTGGCGACCGCCGGTACGAAGTGGCAGTTCAACGCTTCCTCGGTGACGACCAGGGGAATCTGCGTGCCATCGAGATCGCGGAGGTGAAGGTCGAACGGGACGCCGAGGGGCGTCGGGTGATCACGCCCGTCGGTGACTCCTTGGAACTTCCGTGTGAGTTGGCCCTGCTGGCGATCGGCTTCGATGGTGTCGAGCACATGCCGCTGCTGGACGGGCTCGGTCTCGAACTCAACCGTCGCGGAGCGCTGCCCTGCGGATCGGACTGGCAGACAGACGCGCCCGGAGTGTTCGTATGTGGCGATGCTCACCGTGGTGCCTCACTGATCGTGTGGGCCATTGCCGAAGGCCGCAGCGCCGCTCATGCCGTGGACAAATACCTGATGGGGGAGTCGGATCTGCCCGCACCGGTGATCCCGGGCGCAGTGCCTCTGGCCAGCCTGTAGCCGGTGTCTGAATCGATTAACGACTATGCTCGCAGGCGTGAATAGACGCGGAAAGATCGTCTGCACCCTAGGTCCGGCCACCGCTTCCGATGAAGCTGTCAAGGCACTGGTCGAGGCCGGCATGGACGTCGCACGGCTCAACTTCAGCCACGGCGATTACTCCGATCACGAAGCCAACTACAAGCGCGTTCGCGCAGCATCCGATGCCACTGGGCGCGCCGTCGGCATCCTCGCCGACCTGCAGGGTCCGAAGATCCGCCTCGGCAGGTTCGCGGCGGGGCCCACCTACTGGGCCGAGGGTGAGACCGTGCGGATCACGGTCGACGACTGCGAAGGCACCCACGACCGGGTGTCGACGACCTACAAGCGGCTCGCGGAGGACGCCACCGAGGGCGACCGGGTGCTCGTCGACGACGGAAACGTCGGTCTGGTCGTCGACCAGATCGACGGTAACGACGTGGTGTGCATCGTCACCGAGGGCGGCGCGGTCAGCAACAACAAGGGGATGTCGCTCCCCGGCATGAACGTGTCGGCCCCCGCACTGTCGGAGAAGGACATCGAGGACCTGGAGTTCGCGCTTCAGATCGGCGTCGACCTGGTCGCGCTGTCGTTCGTCCGTTCACCCGCCGATATCGAACTCGTGCACGAGATCATGGATCGCGTCGGCCGGCGGGTGCCCGTCATCGCCAAGCTCGAGAAGCCCGAGGCCATCGACAACCTCGAAGCCATCGTGCTGGCTTTTGACGCGATCATGGTGGCCCGCGGCGACCTGGGTGTCGAACTACCTCTGGAAGAGGTCCCGCTGGTGCAGAAGCGGGCCATCCAAATGGCAAGGGAGAACGCCAAACCCGTCATCGTCGCGACTCAGATGCTCGAGTCGATGATCGAGAATTCCCGGCCGACCCGCGCCGAGGCGTCGGACGTCGCGAACGCGGTGCTCGACGGCGCGGACGCCGTGATGCTGTCGGGCGAAACCTCGGTGGGCAAGTACCCGCTGGAGGTCGTCAAGACGATGGCCCGCATCGTCAAGGCGGTCGAGGAGAACTCGGTCGTCGTCCCGCCGCTCACCCACGTGCCCCGCACCAAACGTGGCGTCATCTCCTATGCGGCGCGCGATATCGGCGAGCGTCTGGACGCCAAGGCGCTGGTCGCCTACACGCAGTCCGGTGACACGGTCCGCCGGCTCGCACGGTTGCACACCCCACTGCCGCTGCTGGCGTTCACGTCGCTGCCCGAGGTCCGCAGCCAGCTCGCGCTGAGCTGGGGCACCGAGACGTTCATCGTTCCGCACATCCAAACCACCGACGGCATGATCAAGCAGGTCGACAAGTCGCTACTCGAACTCGGCCGTTACAAGCGGGGCGACCTGGTGGTCATCATCGCCGGCGCTCCACCGGGCACAGTAGGCTCCACGAATCTGATCCACGTGCACCGGATCGGGGAGGACGACGTCTAGTCGCACGGAAAGGGGGCCCAGTGTCAACGGCAGATTTGGATGAGCTGCTGGCGATACTGGACCTCCGTCAGACCGGCGACGACACCTACGTCGGTTCGCACCCGAGCAAGAATCCGGTGCGCACATTCGGCGGCCAGATGATGGCGCAGTCGCTGATCGCGGCGACCCGCAGCCTCGAACATGACTTGCCGCCGAGCGCGCTGTCCGTGCATTTCATCGCCGGCGGCGATCCGGAGAAGGACCTCGAATTCCACATCGCGCGACTGCGCGACGAGCGCCGCTTCGCCAATCGCAGGGTCGACGTGATGCAGGACGGCGTGCTGTTGACCAGCGCGATGGTGTCGTATCTGGCCGGTGGCCGCAGCCTGGAACACGGGATCGAGCCGCCTGAGCTGCCGGATCCGTTGACCGTGCCACCGGTCGACGATCTGCTGCGCGGATACGAAGATGTTGTTCCGCATTTCGTGAACGCGCTGCGGCCGATCGACTGGCGCTACACCAACGATCCGACCTGGGTGATGCGCTCCAAGGGGGAGAAGCTCACCTACAACAGGGTCTGGATGAAGGCCCAGGGCCACATGCCCGACGACCCCGCACTGCACGCCGCAGCGCTGGCGTACGCGTCGGACACCACGGTGCTGGACTCGATCATCACCACCCACGGGCTGTCCTGGGGGTTCGACCGGATCTTCGCGGTCACCACCAACCACTCGGTGTGGTTTCACCGCCCGGTGCGGTTCGACGAATGGGTGCTGTATTCGACGTCGTCGCCCGTGGCCGCCGATTCACGGGGCCTCGGCACGGGGCACTTCTTCGACCGGTCGGGTCAGTTGCTGGCGACCGTGGTGCAGGAGGGCATCGTCAAGCACTTCCCGCGCTAGGGCGTCGGGGTGACCGTGATCGAGAACTGGTCCTCGAGGTTCTGGGTGAACTGGTCCGAGCACTCCTGCTGGGCGGCCGGATCCGAGCCGGCTCGGTTCAGGCAGTCGACGAGGTCGGTCCCGCCGACTTCGCCGAATCCCCATATGAACAGCCCGATTACGACGATGGCTTCGATGATGCTGAGGAACCCCAGCACGATTCCGGCGACAGCGACGCCTCCGTTGGTCGCCTCCCCGCGCTTGGCCTTGCCCCACCCGAGGAACCCGAGAATCACTGCGACGACGCCGAGTACGACGCCACCGACGACCGTCAGCAGCGCGATGATCGCAGTCACCAATGCCGCGATTCCCAAACCGTTTTGGGGTGCGGACGGTGGCGGTGCGTACCCGCCGTACGGCGCCTGCTGCGGCGGATAGCTTCCGGGATACCCACCGTAGGACGGTGGTGGGGGTCCGGCCGGCGGGGGCGGGGGTGCCGGCGGGGACGCAGGCGGCGGCGGGGGTGGCGTTTCGGGCTTGTCCGGCTCGCTCATGGTGTCTGAGGTTACTCGCAGGCTCCGAGATTGAGGACGGGACTTGCAAAGTCGGCCGGCAGGTGATGGGTGGCGACGACGACGGTGCGTTCGGCGGGGAACAGCGCGCCGGGGGTCAGCATTTCGATGAGAAGTCGCTCGCCATCGGCGGCGTCGAGGTGTTCGGTGGGTTCGTCGAGCAACAGGGTCGGCATCTTCGACACCAGCGCGCGGGCCAGCAGCAGTCTCCTGCGCTGCCCCGCCGAAACGGCCGCAGCCCCGCCGACGAGGACGGTGGACAGGCCGTCGGGCAGCGCGTCGAGCCAATCGGCGAGCCCCACCCGATGCAGGGCTTCACGGAGCTCGTCGTCGGTCGCATCGCCACGCGCGACAAGGAGGTTGTCGCGAACGGTCGTGGCGAACAGATGTGCATCCTCGGCAAAGAAGGCGGTCTGCGACGGGGTCTCCTCGGGCAGCAGACCCGCGAGGTTCATCAGCAGCGTCGTCTTCCCAGAGCCGCTCGGGCCGGTGACTGCCAGTCTGGCACCGGGTTCGAGGTCGATCTCGGGGACCGTCGGACGGCGCGCGTCGTCGCGGTCCGGGTTGACCAGCACGTGCAGGCGGCGTGCGGCGAGGCGTGAACGCGCCAGCTGGACGCCGGCGGCGGGCAGCGCTGTCGTCGCTTCAAAAGCGGAGAGCGGCAACAGCATCAGTATCGCGACCGTGGTCGGCGCGACGGTCGGCGCCAAGGCGATTCCGCAGACGACGGCACCCAGCACGCTGGCGCCGATGGCCGCGATAGGAGCCGCGGAGGCCAAAGCGGCGGGTGCCGCGGCCCGGTCGATGGCGCGGCCCCAGTCGCGTTGCTGCCGGTCGGCATTGGCCAGCAGCTCGTCGAGCCGACCGCTCACCCGCAGCTCGGGCGCGTGTTCGAGTGCGATCATGGCTGCCGTATCGCGCTGTGAACGATGTTGTACAGCAAGCTGTTCAGCGGCCGCCGCGGCCCGGGCGGTCAACACGGGTGCGACGACGCCCGCAATCAGCAAGCACAACATCAGAACAATGGCGGCCGGGGGAGAGATGACGGCGATGACGACGGTGGCGGCGGTCCCGAGGATGGCCGCGACCGATATCGGGACCGCCGCGCGCACGAGCACATCGGAGAGCTCGTCGACCGATGCGCCGATGTCGCTGACCAGTTCACCGGTATGCCGCCGCAGCACCGCGTCGGCGGGTCCTGCGGCGAGCTGTGCGTACAGTCGCTCCCGGACGTCGGCGGCGGCGCGCAGGGCGGTGTCGTGCGACGCCAGCCGTTCGCAGTAGCCCAGCACCCCGCGCGAGATACCCAGTGCGCGGACCGCCACGGCCGCCACCGTCAGGTGCAGCACCGGCGGCATCTGCCAGGCCCTGGTGATCAGCCATGCCGCCACGCCCGCCAGGGCGAGCGCGCTGCCGAGGGACAGCACCCCGAACAGGATGGCGAGCAGCAGCCGGGGAACCCGCGGGCGCAGCAAGTCAAACATCGACGAGGCTCCCGATCTGCAGGACGCGCTCGCCGATGGCGAGCACCGGTGCGCGGTGGCCGACCACGATCACTGTCGCACCGGCGGCGGCGCGTGTGGTGATGGCGTCGAGCACGCGGTGTTCGGCTTCGGCGTCGAGGTGAGCGGTCGGTTCGTCGAGAAGCAGGACGGGAGCGGCCGATCCGAGCACCCGGGCCAGTCCGAGTCGTTGGCGTTGACCGAGCGAGAGGCCGACGCCGCCGCTGCCCAGCATGGTGTTCAGGCCGTCGGGCAAGTCGGCCAGCACCTCATCGAAACAGGCCATCCGGCAGGCCTTCTCGATATCATCGAGCGGTCCGAAGAGCTCGAGATTCTGCCGCACGGTACCGGGAATGATCGCGGGGCGATGCGCAAGCCACCCGACTTGTGCCCACCAGGCGGGCAGGTCCAGATCGGCCACGTCGATGGCGTCGACGTGAATCCGGCCGGACTCGGGCTCGGTGAGACCCAGAATGGCGTGCAGCAGCGTGGTCTTGCCCGCTCCGTTGGGCCCGGCGATGACGGTCACCCGGCCGGGCTCGACGGTGGCGTCGAGTGCCGTGATGGCGATGGTGGACCCCCTTGTGGCAGATCCGGCCGTCACATGGCGGGTCCCGCCCGCCGACGACGGCAGCGCATCGACGAGACGGAACGCATTGTCGGCGGCTGTCTTTCCGTCCTGTGCGGCGTGATAGGCCGCACCGACGCGGCGCAGTGGCCAGAACACCTCGGGCGCCAGCAGCAGCGCCGTGAGACCCGCAGTCAAGGTCACATCGCCGTAGACCAGTCGCAGCCCCACGCTCACCGCGACGAGCGCGACACCGAGTGTGGCCAGCAATTCGAGCACCAGCGAAGACAGAAAGGCGATGCGCAACGTCGCCATCGTCGAACGACGATGGGCGGCGCCCAATTCGGCGATCCGCGTCGCTGAGCCTCCCACGCGTCGCAGGGCCCGCAGCGTCGGCAGGCCCGCCACCAGATCCAGCAGACGCGATTGCAGCGTGGCCATCGCGCGTAACGCCGCAGCAGAGCGCTCGGAGGTGGTGAGGCCGATCAGGACCATGAAGATCGGAATGAGTGGCAGTGCGATCGAGACGATCAATGCGGATCGCCAGTCGTACCAGGCGATCACGGCGACGGTGGCCGGTGTAAGAAGCACGGCGGCGAGCAGCGCGGGTAGATATGCGGTGAAGTACATCCGCAGGCCGTCGAGGCCCCGGGTGACGAGGATGGCGGCGTCGTCACGGTGCCGCGTGAACTGGCGTGGCGGCAATGCGGTCGTCGCCGCCAGCACCGACCGGCTGATGTCGGCAATCACCTCGCTCGCCCCGCGCTGCGCGAGCCGGCCCTGCCGCCAGGTGACCACTGTCCGGAATGTCCACAGCAGCACAAGAATCGACAGCGGCCCTGCCAGCCGGCTGAGGCTGCGCGCATCCGGATCGGTGATCACGCGGGCCGCGATGTCGGCCAGCACGACCGCGGAGGCGATCGTGGCGCCGGCGATCAGTACGCCGCAGGCGGTCGACGACACGAGAAATCGGCGCATCGCTGTCGATGCACGCCACAGGCGCGGGTCGACAGGCCCGTTCACGTGCGTTGCCGTGACAATCCGACTGAGGCCGGGATGGCATCGGCGGTGATCCTGCGGCGGAACACCCAGTACGTCCACCCCTGGTATCCGACCACCAGTGGCAGCAGCGTCAAGGACGCCCACGACATGATCGCCAGCGTGTACGGCGTCGATGAACCGTTGTAGATCGTCACGTTCCAGTCCGGATTCAGCGTGGACGGCAACAGATTCGGATACATGGTGCCGAACAGCAGCACCACGACCGAGGCGACCACGACCATCGTCGAGGCGAACGCCCAGCCCTCCCGGCGGCGGGTCAGCATCAGTGCCACCGCCGTCAGCAGCGCGATCACGGCGATCCCCAGCGGCAACCATGTCCAAGTCTTGCCGTGCGCCAGTTGCGTCCAGAGTCCGAACCCGCCTGCGAACACGATGGCCGGCAGCGACAACACACGGGCGAAGCGGAATGCGTCGTCGCGCACCGCACCTGCGGTCTTCAATGCCACGAACACCGCACCGTAGAACGCGAACAGCGAGGCCGTCGCCAGCCCGCCGAGAACCGTGTAGCCGCTGAGGACATCGCCGATCGACAGGTGAGCCTGGCCGTCGGCATCAATGGGTAGGCCCCGCACCAGGATCGCGAACGCGACGCCCCACAGGATGGCGGGCAACCAGGATCCGGCCGCGATACCGGCGTCGGCCCATGTGCGCCAACGCGGATCGTTGATCTTGCCGCGCCATTCGATACCGACGACGCGCACGATCATCCCGACCAGGATGGCCAGCAGGGGCAGATACAGCGCCGAGAACATCGTGGCGTACCAGTTCGGGAACGCGGCGAACATCGCTGCGCCAGCGGTGATCAACCAGACCTCATTGGCGTCCCACACCGGACCGATGGTGTTCAGCGCGGCGCGCCTGCGCTGCTCGGGATCCGCGCCGCTGCTCTTGCCCGCCCGCCCGAACGGGGCCATCAGCATGCCGACCCCGAAGTCGAAGCCCTCGAGCAGAACGAAGCCGCCGAACAGGACGGCGATGATGAAGAACCACATCTCTTGTAGGCCCATCACACACTCCTAGTACGCGAAGGACAGGGGAGCGACGTCCTCGTCGTCCGGCGCGGGCGGCGGTACGGGCTCCGAGTCGTGCTCCAGCGGACCCTCGATCACATACCGGCGTAGCAACCAGAACCAGATCACGCCGAGTGCGCCGTACAGCAGCGTGAAGACGGTCAGTGAGAGCACCACCATGCCCGTCGCATGGCTGGATACGCCCTCCTGCACCGTCATTCGCACCAGTTGATCCCCGGTGGGGTTGGGCACCACCACCCAGGGTTGCCTGCCCATCTCGGTGAAGATCCAGCCCGCCGAGTTGGCCAGGAACGGTGTCGGCAGAGTGATCAACGCGAACCGGCTGAACCACCGTTGGTCGGGTATTCGGCCACGCCGTGTCAGCCATAGCGCGGCGAGCGCGAACACGACGGGCACGAGCAGGAGTCCGATCATGGCCCGGAACGCCCAGTAGGTCACGAACAGGTTGGGTCGGTAGTCGCCTGGGCCGAACTTCTGCTGGTATTCCTGCTGCAGATCGTTGACGCCTTCAAGGGTGACACCGCTGAACCTCGACTCCGCAAGGAAGGGCAGCACGTAGGGCACCTCGATGAGGTGGGTGACGCTGTCGCAGTTGTTGTGGGTGCCGACGGTCAGGATCGAGAAGTCGGGATCGGTTTCGGTGTGGCACAACGACTCTGCGGACGCCATCTTCATGGGTTGTTGGACGAACATCAGCTTGCCCTGGAAGTCTCCGGTGAAGAACAAGCCGCCCGCCGCCACCAGCGCGACGAGGCTGGCTGCGATGGTCGCGGGCCGGTACATGGTGCGTGCCTCTTCGGTTTCGTCCGCACGCTTGACCGACCGCACCATCAGCCAGGCACTCACCGCGGCGACGAAAACGGCTGCGGTGAGGAACGCTCCGGCCACGGCGTGCAGGAAGGCCCAGATCGCCGTGTTGTTGGTCAGCAGCGCGCCGAAGTCGACCAGTTCGGCGCGTCCGGTCTCCGGATTGTATTTGGCGCCAACGGGATGCTGCATGAACGAGTTCGCCGCGATGATGAAGTAGGCCGAGGCGTTGACCGCGAATGCGACGATCCAGATGCATGCCAGGTGGACGAGACGCGGTAGGCGGGTCCAGCCGAAGATCCACAGGCCGATGAACGTCGATTCGAAGAAGAACGCGATCAGTCCCTCGAACGCCAGGGGCGCGCCGAAGATATCGCCGACGAAGCGCGAGTATTCACTCCAGTTCATTCCGAACTGGAATTCCTGCACGATGCCGGTTGCGACGCCGAGCGCGAAATTGATCAGGAACAGCTTGCCGAAGAACCGGGTCAGCCGGTACCACGCGGGATTGCCGGTGACGACCCACGCCGTCTGCATGGCGGCGATGAGCGGAGCCAGCCCGATGGTGAGGGGGACGAGTATGAAGTGGTAGACGGTGGTCGTTCCGAACTGCCACCGCGACACATCGAGTGCGTCCATGCGAACCTCTCCCGTGGCTGTTCCGTCAGCCTACGACAGAGCGTAGTAGAAATCAGTGTGCGTTAGCTCACCGGCGCTTCTGTCGAAGGTGCAGGCGCGGCGCCGCCGAGGCCCTTGGAGGCTTTCCGAATGGCGAATGCCGTGCCGATCTCGGCTGCGCCGAGGAAAATCAGGATGATGCCGGTGACCTGGGTGACGGCGACCAGCCCCTCCATGGGCCACGCGAACATGATGATGCCCGCGATCAGACCCAGCACGCCGATGAAGATTTCCCAAATGCGTCCCGGCAGGGTGGGGTCCGAGACCGCCGACATCAGCGTCGCGACGCCGCGGAAGATGAAGCCGATGCCGATCCAGATGGCCAGCAGCTCGATCGAGTTCGAGAAGTTGATGAAACAGAGGACGGCCAGCACCAGTGCCGCCGCGCCGCCGATGAACAACAGGACTCTGCCGCCGAGGGACGACTTCAGACTGAACGCCATGACGACTTGCGAGATGCCGGTGACGAGAAGATAAGCGCCGAAGAAAATGGCGGTGACGAAGATCGCTGCCGCGGGCCGCCACAGGACCAGGACCCCGAGAATCAGCACCAGGATTCCGGTGGCCAGTGCCGACTTCCAAAGGTGCGGCAGCATGCTTGGTCGAGCAGGACTTTCCATGCGCGAAGTTTCGCATAAAGGCAATACCGAGGCCTGGATATTCCCCGTTCCGTATGCAAATCGTGTCATTGGAGCACTACGGAATTCGTCGGCCGTTCGTGTTCCCCTGCCGCCTGCGTACGTCTCTATTACTGTTCCCCTACCGGCGCTTCTCGCTGGATCAACGAGGCAGAAAGTAGAGAAAACCGTGCTACGTGAGTGTCAAGACCGCCGAGGGAAACTTCTGCGTATCGCGGGTGTGTTTGCTGCGACTGGCGCACTGCTCCTCTCGGGGTGCGCGAGCGGTACCAACACCAGCGAAAGTGAGACCGGCAGCCCGACGGCCGCCGCCGATAAGGTCGAGGAGATCGCGAACACCGTTCCAGAGGCGATCAAAGAGTCCGGCAAGCTGATCGTCGGCGTCAACATTCCTTACGCGCCGAACGAATTCAAGGATCCCAGCGGCAAGATCGTCGGCTTCGACGTCGATCTGATGAATGCGATAGCCGGAACTCTGGGGCTGGAAGCCGAGTACCGCGAATCGGACTTTGCCAAGATCATTCCATCGATTCAGGGCGGCACATACAACGTCGGGATGTCGTCATTCACCGACACCAAAGAGCGCGAGGAATCGGTCGACTTCGTCACGTATTTCAGTGCGGGCATTCTCTGGGCGCAACGGCCCGGCTCGCCGATCGATCCGAACAACGCGTGCGGCAAGAAGGTTGCGGTGCAGGCCACCACGACCGAGGAGACCGAGGAGCTGCCGGCCAAGAGCAAGGCATGCGTCGACGCGGGCAAGCCGCCGATCGAGATCGTGTCGTTCGACGGGCAGGATGCCGCAACCAACGCCGTGGTGCTCGGTCAGGTGGACGCCATGTCGGCCGACTCGCCCGTGACGTCGTACGCGATCAAGCAGAGCAACGGCAAGCTGGAGGCCGCAGGCGAGATCTTCGACTCCGCGCCCTACGGGTGGCCGGTTCAGAAGGGTTCGCCGCTGGCGCAGTCCCTGCAGAAGGCGCTCGAGCATCTGATCGAGTCGGGTAAGTACGAGGAGATCGCCAAGAACTGGGGCGTCGAGAACGGGATGATCGACAAGCCAGTTATCAACGGCGCCATCAACTAGAGGTCCCAAATGACTGATGTCGACACGTCGCCACCCAGTGCTCCGGCCGCAATCGATGCTATACCTCTGCGTCATCCGTGGCGGTGGGTGGCGGCGGTCGTCATCATCATTCTCGTCGCGCTGTTTCTCTATGGCGCGGCCACGAATCCGGCATACCGCTGGAGTGTCTACATGCAGTACCTGTTCAACGAGCGGGTGTTGTCCGTCGGTGTACTCAACACGCTGCAATTGACCCTCTACTCGATGGTGCTGGCGATCGTGCTGGGCGTCGTGCTGGCGGTGATGCGACTTTCTGCGAACCCCATCTTCCAGGCGGTGTCGTGGGTGTACCTGTGGATTTTCCGCGGCACGCCGATCTACGTTCAGCTCGTCTTCTGGGGCCTGATCCCGACGATCTACCAGAACATCCGGCTCGGGGTGCCCTTCGGGCCGGCGTTCTTCGAGCTCAATCTGCAGGTGCTGTCGATCCCGTTCCTGCTGGCGATCCTCGGTCTGGCACTCAACGAGGCGGCCTACATGGCCGAGATCATCCGCGCCGGAATCAGTTCCGTGCCAGAGGGACAGATGGAAGCGTCGACCGCGTTGGGCATGTCGTGGGGGATGGCGATGTGGCGCACGGTGTTGCCGCAAGCGATGCGCGTGATCATTCCGCCGACCGGCAACGAGGTGATCAGCATGCTCAAGACGACGTCGCTGGTGACCGCCGTGCCGTTCACGCTCGACCTGTACGGCATCACGTCCCGTGAAATCGCCGCGCGGACCTTCGAGCCCGTGCCGCTGCTGCTCGTCGCGGCGACCTGGTATCTGGTGATCACGAGCATCCTGATGGTCGGGCAGTACTACCTGGAGAGACACTTCGCCCGCGGCGCGTCCCGCAAGTTGACGACCAAACAGCTCGAGGCGCTTGCCAAAGCACAGGGACTGGCGGGAGAGGCGCATCCATGACCCCGATGGTCAAGGCCGAATCGGTCTGCAAAAGCTTTGGCGCGCTGGAAGTTCTGAAGGGCATCACTCTCGAGATCGGCAAGAGCGAGGTGCTGGTCATGGTCGGCCCGTCCGGCTCCGGCAAGTCGACGTTCCTTCGGTGCATCAACCATCTCGAGCAGGTCAATGCCGGCCGGCTCTATGTCGACGGTGAGTTGATCGGCTACCGCGACAAAGGCTCGAAGCTGTACGAGATGTCGCCCCGTGACGCCGCAAAGCAGCGCCGCGAAATCGGAATGGTGTTCCAGCACTTCAACCTGTTCCCGCATCGCACCGCGCTGGAGAACGTCATCGAGGCACCCATCCACGTCAAGCGCCTCAAGAAGGCCGAGGCGCTGGCGCGGGGCAAGGATCTGCTCAGACAGGTTGGGCTGTCGGAGAAAGCCGACGCCTATCCGGCTCAACTCTCCGGAGGACAGCAGCAGCGGGTCGCGATTGCCCGTGCCCTGGCGATGAGCCCCAAGCTGATGTTGTTCGACGAGCCCACCTCGGCACTGGACCCCGAGCTGGTCGGTGAGGTTCTCGAGGTAATGAAAAAGCTTGCCGCCGAGGGGATGACGATGGTGGTGGTGACCCATGAGATGGGCTTCGCCCGCGAGGTCGCCAATCATCTGGTGTTCATGGACGGCGGTGTGGTGGTCGAAAGCGGGCCGCCTCGTGAGGTGCTGAGCAATCCCCAACACGAACGGACGAAGGCGTTCCTGTCAAAGGTGCTGTAATGCCGGCGGCGAGCCAACCGGATCCGGCCACGCCGCTATGGCGGGCAGCCCAGGTTTTCCGTCTGCTCAGTTGTATTTACGCACTGGGCTTTCAAATCGCGGTCAACGGCGAACTGGACCGTCCGGCGATCGGCTGGACGCTGTTCGCGGTGCTGCTCGCATGGAGTGCGATGTGCGCGTTTGCATATCTGCGTGGCTTCGGCAGGCGCGCGTCCTGGGTGGTGGCCGAGATCGTCGTCGTCGTCGCGCTGATACTGTCCACCGAGTTCGTCGCCTCCGAGCAGTGGGCGTTCGCCAACCAGTCGTGGCCGACCACGCTGTGGGCGACCAATGCCACGATCTCTGCGGCCATCCTGTCCGGACCGATCGCCGGAATGCTGGCCGGGGTCGCGGTGATGATCGCCAGCACCATCGTTAAGGGCTTCATCAATTACGACCTGGGTCGCAACGCGACAATCGTGATCGAGCTCGCGGTCGGACTCGCGGTCGGCATGGCGGCACAGACGGCACGGCGTGCGCACGCCGAACTCGAACAGGCCGCGCGGCTGGCCGCCTCGCACCAAGAACGGGAGAGGTTGTCGCGCCAGGTGCACGACGGCGCCATCCAGGTGCTGGCGCTGGTATCCCGTCGCGGCCGCGAAATCGGCGGAGCCACAGCCGAATTAGCTGAGCTGGCGGGCGAGCAGGAGCGCGCCCTGCGCCGACTCGTCAGCTCGGCCGACACCGAGACGCCGGCCGGGGAGATGACCGACGTCGGCGCACTGTTGCGTAAACGGGCCTCGGACGTGGTGTCGGTGAGTGTGCCCGCCGAACCAGTGCTGCTGGATACGGCCACGGCGGGCGAGCTGTACGGCGCCGCCGCGAACGCGTTGGACAACGTGACTGCACACGCCGGCCCAGACGCCCGCGCCTACGTCCTGCTCGAGGACCTCGGCGACTCGGTGACGGTCAGCATCCGCGACGACGGCGTCGGAATCACGAAGGGCAGGCTGGAGCAAGCGGTCGGGGAGGGCCGCGTCGGGGTGGCCAAATCGATTGTCGGACGGATGAATTGGTTGGGTGGAAGCGCGAAGCTCACCACCTCGCCGGGATGTGGGACGGAATGGGAGCTGACAGTACCCCGACGGTGATGGTGGTCGACGACCATCCGATCTGGCGGGACGCGGTGGCCCGGGATCTCGCCGAGGACGGATTCACCGTCGTCGCCACCGCGGACGGTGTGGCGGCGGCGCGTCGCCGGGCCGCCGTCGTGCTCCCGGATGTCGTCGTGATGGACATGCGACTATCCGACGGCGACGGCGCGCAGGCGACCGCGGAGGTGCTTGCGGTCTCGCCGTCTTCGCGAATCCTGGTGCTCTCGGCGTCCGACGAGCGGGAAGACGTGCTGGAAGCGGTAAAGGCCGGTGCGACAGGCTATCTCGTGAAGAGTGCCTCGAAGCAGGAACTCGGTGATGCGGTGCGCGCCACCGCGGAGGGCCGGGCCGTCTTCACTCCGGGACTGGCGGGTTTGGTCCTCGGCGAGTACCGGCGAATCGCGGCGAGCCCAGAAGCAGGGCCAGCCACCCCGAGCCTCACCGAACGGGAGACCGAGATCTTGCGGCACGTCGCGAAGGGACTGACCGCGAAGCAGATCGCCACCCGACTCTCGTTGAGCCACCGGACTGTCGAGAACCACGTCCAGGCCACGTTCCGCAAGCTCCAGGTCGCGAATCGGGTCGAATTGGCCCGGTACGCGATCGAACACGGCCTGGACGAGTAGTCCTACTCATCCGAAAGCGGTGATCCGGCTGCCACGATGTCAGCCATGACCGAACAACGCGCCCTCATCGCCCGGGTCTCCGCCGATTTCTCGGCGATATCGCAGTACATGGCGAGGGTATCGGCAGACCTCAGCGCACTGGACCGCCTGCTGTCCGAACAGCCGCCCTATCCGGTGCCGTACGCGCCGCAGTACCAGTACCAGTACCCGCCCCAAGTCCAGCCGCCTGCTACGCCACCGGCGTACCCGGCACCGGCGTACCCGGCGTACCCGGCGCCACCGGTGGCGCAGAAGGCGCCGCGCGACCAGGGGTGGATAGGCAAGCTGCTCGCCGTCGCGGGTGTTGCCGTCACGCTGATCGGCGTCGTGCTGCTGGTCGTGCTCGCCGCACAGGCAGGCATTTTGCGTCCCGAGATCCGGGTCGCCGGCGGTGCGTTGTTGGCGGGCGCGCTGGTCGGGGTGGGCGTCTGGCTGTACCGGCGGCCCGGTGGCCGGGTCGGGGCCATCGCCCTGGCCGCGACCGGTGTCGCCGCGGCCTACATCGACGTCATCGCGGTGACGACGATCTACGGCTGGGTGTCGGCGCCCGTCGGTCTCGTCACCGCCGCGATCATCGGCGGCGGCGGGCTGACCTTGGCCCGGCGGTGGGACTCACAGCAGCTCGGTGTGCTGGTATTGGTCCCGCTGATCGTGCTGGCTCCCGTGGTGACAGACGGAGTCACGCTGCTGCTCGTGGGCTTCATGCTTGCCCTCGCCGCCGCGTCGCTACCGGTGCAGCTGGGCAAGGATTGGATCTGGCTGCACTGTGCGCGGATCGCCGCCAGTACGTTTCCGCTGCTCCTCGCCCTGCTAGGGCTGTACTTCGACGATCGGAGCGACCTGTGGCTGGTGGGGGCGTGCACCATCGCAGCGGGGCTGGCGGTGGTCGCCGCGCTGATCCTGTTGCCCCGGACCACCAATCGTGTGTTGATGGCGTTGGTGACCGGCGCCGGTGTGCTGCCCGCGCTGTGTGTGGCGCTGGTTGCCGACCGGGTGGTCGCCGCTCTGATGGCGGCCGTCGTGGCGGCGACGTTTCTGGCGATCGTGCTCATCGGCAACCGCGTGGCCGGCGTCGACGGCGCGGTGCGGCCGATCTGGGCGGCGCTGTCGGCGATCTCGGCGACGATCGCGGTGCTGGTCGCGTTCGACGGTTACGTCACAGGTCCGGTCCTGTTGGCCATGGCGATCGTGGTGGCCGTCGCCGCGCGTCGTGAGGCGACTGCACGGTGGGTCGCGCTTGGCCTGGCCGGAGTGGGCGCCGCGTTCTATCTCAGCTATGCACCGCCGAGCTCGCTGATCTACGCCACCGAAACCGATACCGCGACAGCGGTGTCCACGCTGATCGCCAGCCTGCTGTTGATCGCTTTCGCCGTGGTGATCGTGTGGACGCTCGACGGTCCCGATTCGGCTATGTGGGCGGGGGCGGCAGTGGTCGCCGCGTATGCGATGACCACCTTCACCGTCACCGCGGGTGTTCTGATCGGCGGCGAAGAGCGCGGTTTCTTCGCTGGGCACATGGCCGCGACGATCTGCTGGATCGTGATGGCGGCCGCCCTGCTCATTTACGCCGCACGGTTGCCGCGAGCCACTCGATCGTTGCCGATCGGCGGGGGATTGGCGCTGGTCGGGGCGGCGATGGCCAAGCTCTTCCTGTTCGACCTCGGCACGCTGGACGGCATCTTCCGGGTTGCGGTGTTCATCGTCGTCGGCCTGATACTGCTGGGAATGGGCGCCGGCTACGCTCGCCTGCTCGACAAGCAGGACCAGCAACAGGACAACACGTTGTGAGCGTAGTCACAGCGTAATTTGGAGTCATTCCAGATTGGCGGACGTTGAAGAGAACATGGGCACACAACGACGCACTGACACAGACGTACACGGATTCCAGGCATCGGCGGAGCTGAGCAAGAACCTCCAGCGGGTCCTGGTCGACCTGATCGAGCTGCACCTGCAGGGCAAGCAGGCACATTGGAACGTCGTCGGTACCAACTTTCGCGACCTCCACCTGCAGCTCGACGAGGTCGTTGACTTCGCGCGCGAAGCCAGCGACACCGTCGCTGAGCGGATGCGGGCGCTATGGGCGGTGCCGGACGGACGGTCGGATACCGTCACCGTAAGCACCACGCTGCCGCAGTTCCCGCCGTACGAACACAGCACCGACGAGGTCGTCGACCTGATCACCGATCGCATCTACGCGGCAGTCGACACCCTGCGCAATGTGCATGACGCGGTGGATGCCGAAGATCCCAGCACCGCCGATATCCTGCACCAGCTCATCGATGGTTTGGAGAAGCTGGCATGGCTCATCAAGTCGGAGAACCGGAAGGTCTAGGACCCACGCGCGCCCCGCGCTCAGCCTAAGAACGCCCCGCGGCCGCACCCTGTTCTACCGCGCCTCGGACGGCATCGTCGTCGCGACGCGCGACCAGGTACCAGGTGTGCATGACGCCCTTGCCCTTGACGTCAACGCCACCGCGCTCTTCGAGTACGAATGCGTGGTTCAGGCGTTCGTACACGTCCTGCGGCACCTGGATCCGGCCCTCGACATCCGTGGTTTCCATGCGCGACGCGACGTTCACGGCGTCACCCCAGACGTCGTAGAAGAACTTGCGCGCGCCGACGACACCCGCCACCACCGGCCCGGCCCCCAGGCCGATTCGTAGCGGCACCGCGTGTCCGTTCGGGTCTTTGAGATCGGCGACGGCCTCGGCCATGTCCAATGCCAGGCATGCCAATGCCTCCATGTGGTCGGGCCGCGGCTCGGGCACTCCGCTGACCACCATGTACGAGTCGCCGCTGGTCTTGACCTTCTCCAGACCGTGCTTGTCGACCAGGAGGTCGAGGTCGGTGTAGAGCCGGTCCAGAAACCGCACGAGGTCGCTCGGCGTGGTGTCGCTTGCACGTTTGGTGTAGTCGGCGATGTCGGCGAACAGGATCGAGGCGTCGTCGTACTTGTCGGCGATGATGTTTCGCGACGGATCCTTGAGCCGCTCGGCGATGGACGCCGGCAAGATGTTGGTCAGCAGTTGCTCGGATCGCTCGTACTCCGCCTCCATGGCCACTCGGGTGCGGCGGATCTCGCGCAGTGCGAACCAGATGGTCGCGATGACGAGGATCCACGCCGTGATCACCGTCAGCGTGAACGAGACCTTGAACGCCCACGGAGGTTGGGTGCCGGTGTCGTTGGGCACGAAGAATTCGAGCAGGACCACCGTCGCGGCGCCGATAGCGGCCAGTATGGAGGCCAGGACAATATGGTCGGGCCCGAGAATCACCAGCACGATGGCCGCGGCCACGACGAAATAGAACTGCAGCCCCGAACCCGTGCCCAGATAGACGCACAGCACCGTGATGGTGAGGTACGAGATCACGAAAAACACCACGGGAGCTACGAGTTCGCCCATGCCGCACATGCGCGGGATCATCACGAAGACGGCCGCGCTGCCCAGGTTGATGGCGGTGACCCACCAGTCCTGACCGATGAAGAGCCCCTGGATGCCGAAGAACGCGGAGATCGCCGCACTGATCATCGCGGTCACGTCAAGCACGCGCCGGTGCCGGGCTGCGCGCTCGGAGAGGAGGCGGGTGCGCCCGGGTCCGCGGCGCTCCACGGCCACGTCGGGCACGCACACTGGCCGGCCTCTCATCGCCACCACCCGAGCCTAGCTTCGAAGTGGCAGCTACCTGCGGTTTTCGCGTGTGCGAGAGAGAGGTTTCGGCGAGTTCGTTTTGTGGACTCTTGTTTTTGCTTCTCGGATGCGTCGCGCCATTGCGTTCGAGTCATTTCGTTTGCTTGAGCACAGACTTGTTGCCGGAAGTGGCCCGCGGGCGCGTCACAGGACCGGGCTGCGAGGTGTCCACGAGATCCGTTGCCGACTCCGCGGCTCGGCACTGCTTGGGTCTCGAACTCGAGCCGTTTACTGCGACCGGAATGCACACCTATAAGCCGACTTATCGGAACTCTGCGTGCCGGAAAGGCGGTTAGGCTTCATTTAGTTGGTCGCCTATGTTGCCAACACCTATCAAGATCGTGGTTCGCGAACCCGGTATCGAAACCTGCGCTTTGGAGGGTTTCGAAATATGTTGTAGAACAGGACATTTCGATCAAGTGGCATTGTAATGCCAGGTGGGATGACAAACCATTTAAATGGCCAAATTATTTGCTAAATCTGCATCGGATTGCATAGTTGAGAAGTGGCGCAACTGGACAGAAGGTCCGCCTGTCGGCGTGTATCCACTACGGCTCAATAGAGTTTCAACTCATCTGTCAATATTCCCCACGGGATTCGAAGCGATGCGATAAATTCATCCGCACGTCCCGTGAAGTGCTCGATGTGGGACAGGACGAGGAGTGGTCATGAGGCCCGTCGGGGACCGCAGGCTGGTGCGATGTGACGCCGCCCCGGAGGTTGCCGTGGACTCTATGGCCTTCCGGAATCGGCACGTCAACAATTTGCTCCTGCTAAGGAACGTGGACGTCGCCAAAGACTTTCGGGCGCCAGGAATCAGCATGCTGCGCGTGATGGTTCTGCCCAGCTGGGACGGCTTGGCCGACGGCGGTGGCTACGGGGGAAGCCGCAACGTGTCGCTCGTCTCAGATCCCTTCATCGCAGCATAGAACGAGGGGTACCTGCTGCGGATCACGTAAGTGGTCCGCAGCAGGTCTGCGCAAATATGGTGACTGGCCTGCCATCCCGAGCGGTTGGGGTGTTTCTGGTGCCCTCGGTGAGACTCGAACTCACACTGGACGGGTTTTGAATCCGTTTCCTCTGCCAATTGGGATACGAGGGCGTTCGCGCGTCGGCAACGCAGCGGCCTTCCACCATAGAGGATGCCCCCGAGGTCGCTGATCGCGGCCGCTACCGCCACAATGTCTTCCATGGCAGTTCCTCCTGAGTCACCGGCCGGCAACGAGAAACCACGACGCGTTCTCGTCGCCGAAGACGAAGCGCTCATCCGGATGGACCTAGCCGAGATGCTGCGCGAAGAGGGTTACGAAATCGTCGGCGAGGCCGGCGACGGGCAGGAGGCCGTCGACCTGGCCGAGAGCCTGAAGCCCGACCTGGTGATCATGGACGTGAAGATGCCTCGTCGCGACGGTATCGATGCCGCATCGGAGATCGCGGGAAAGCGGATCGCTCCGATCGTCATTCTCACCGCGTTCAGTCAGCGCGAGCTCGTCGAGCGGGCCCGCGACGCCGGCGCCATGGCATATCTGGTCAAGCCCTTCAACATCAACGACCTCATTCCGGCCATCGAGGTGGCGGTGAGTCGGTTCAGTGAAATCGCCGCACTGGAGCGTGAAGTCGCCGAGCTGTCGGATCGGTTGGAGACCCGAAAACTGGTCGAGCGCGCGAAGGGTTTGCTGCAAGCCAACCAGGGGATGACCGAGCCTGAGGCGTTCAAGTGGATTCAGCGCGCGGCGATGGATCGCCGTACCACCATGAAGCGCGTAGCTGAGGTCGTACTGGAGACCCTCGACACGCCCACCGACGCGTCCCCGTCGACCTAGCGATTACCCCGGCCAACCGTTAATTGTTCGTTTCCGACGCCGCGGTTTGGCCCGATTGCCCACCAGATCGACACGGTCCCTTCGTCAACATCACGCACTGCCGCCATGTGTTGGCTATGGTCGTCCCGAAGCATCGCCGCCCCCGCCGACCTGGGCAGGGCCGATGATGCCGACGAAAACATTAACCCGGAGGTGAAGCGTGCGCGGTCGCGTGGCACGGAAAGCATGTGCTATCGGTAGCGCAAGTTTGGTTGTGCTCGGCATAGCCGGCTGCCAACAACAATCCGAGCCGAGCGAGGACGGCGCGGCACCCAGTGACCTGAAGATCGTCGAACAGGTCCAGATCGACGAAAACGGCACTGAGGTCAAGCCACCCGAAGGTGTGACGCCGCTTGATCCCGCCGGTGACGGCAACGCACAGTGCCCGCCCGTGTCCCTGGCCATGGCGGGCGCGCTGAACGGGCCGGATGCCGCGCTGGGCATCAACATCAAGAACGGCATCCAGCTCGCCGTCGACCAGCACAACGCCGCCAACAAGGGCTGCCAGGTGCAGTTGAAGACATTCGACACCGAAGGCGATCCGCAGAAGGCCACCCAGGTCGCACCGCAGATCATCAACGACGCCTTCACCATCGGCCTGATCGGACCGGCCTTCTCCGGCGAGACCAACGCCACCGGCGACGTGTTCAACCAGGCCGGCCTGGTTGCCGCCACGGCGTCGGCCACCAACGTCACGCTCTCGGAGAAGGGATGGAAGACCTTCTTCCGCGGCCTGGCCAACGATGGCGTGCAGGGGCCGTCGGTCGCCAACTATTTGAAGAACACACTGGGCCACAAGAAGGTGTGCGTGGTCGACGACAGCACTGACTACGGTCTGGGCCTGGCCCAGGCGGTCCGGGAAACGTTGGGCCCGATTGCCGATTCGGCGTGCAACATCTCGGTGAAGAAGGGCGACAAGGACTTCTCCGCCGCGGTGACTCAGGTGAAGGGCGCCAGCCCAGACTCGGTGTTCTTCGCCGGGTACTACGCCGAGGCGGCTCCGTTCGTCCAGCAGCTCAAGGACGGCGGCTTCGAGGGCACCTTCGTCAGCGCCGACGGCACCAAGGATCCCGAGTTCGTCAAGCAGGCGGGTGAGGCGTCCAAGGATGCGGTTTTGGCCTGCCCCTGCGGCCCCGCCACCGGCACCTTCGCGGAGGATTACAAGAAGGCCTTCAACCAGGAGCCGGGGACCTACAGCGTCGAGGGTTACGATCTGGGCGCGATCCTGCTGAAGGGCATCGACTCCGGCAAGATCACGCGGCCAGACCTGCTGGAGTTCGTGCGTACGTACGACGGCCAGGGCGTCGGTCGCAAGTACCAGTGGACCCCGACGGGCGAGCTGACCACGACATTGATCTGGATCTACAAAGTTCAGTAGGAAGCTGCTCGAGACGCGTCCGAGACCAAAGGGCTCGGGCGCGTTCTCGTTCGCACAGTGAATTTGCAAGGAGCCGCCGCCGGTGATTTCCCAGTGCGTGGACCACGGAGCCCAGTACGCCTGTCTGGCCGCGAACATCAACTTCAACCTCGACGGCCTGCGAAATGGCTTCTGGCAGTTGACGATCGACGGCCTGTCCTGGGGCGCGATCTACGCGCTGGTGGCCGTCGGCTACACGCTGGTGTTCGGAGTGCTCCGTCTGATCAACTTCGCGCATTCCGAGATCTTCATGCTCGGCATGTTCGGCGCCTATTTCTGCCTCGACATCATCCTGGGTTTCACCCCGAGCGGTAACGACTACGAGAAAGGCGTAGCGCTCACGGTGCTGTACCTCGGCGTCGCAATGCTTTTCGCGATGCTGGTGTCGGGCTCGGCGGCGGTCGGCCTGGAGTTCATCGCGTACCGGCCGCTGCGAAAACGTGGGGCGCGATCCTTGACGTTTTTGATCACGGCGATCGGTATGTCGTTCGTGCTGCAGGAGTTCGTGCACTTCGTGCTGCCCAAGCTGCTCCCGGGTTACGGCGGTAGCAACGCTCAGCAGCCGATCATCTTGATGCAGCCCAAGACGCAGTTCACCATCTTCGGTGCGACGGTCTCCAACGTCACGTTGGTGATCGTCGCCTCCGCGCTGATCTTCGCCCTGCTGACCGATATGGCGATCAATCGAACGAAGTTCGGCCGGGGCATCCGCGCCGTCGCCCAGGACCCCACCACGGCGACCCTGATGGGCGTCTCCCGCGAACGCATCATCATGACGACGTTCCTGCTCGGTGGTCTGCTCGCGGGTGCGGCCGCGCTGCTGTACACGCTGAAGGTGCCGCAGGGGATCATCTACTCCGGCGGATTCCTGCTCGGCATCAAGGCATTCTCCGCCGCCGTCCTCGGCGGTATCGGCAACCTGCGCGGCGCGCTATTGGGTGGACTGCTGCTCGGGATCATGGAGAACTACGGGCAGGCGGTGTTCGGTACCCAGTGGCGCGACGTGGTGGCGTTCGTCCTGCTCGTTCTGGTGCTGCTGATTCGGCCGACCGGAATACTCGGTGAAAGCCTTGGGAAGGCACGAGCATGAGCGCCAACGAGAAACCGAAGCCGGGATCATCCTGGTCCGACAAGTTGCTGGCGCCCGGCGACGGGCTGCGTCAGTGGTGGGATCGGCTGTCCCGCGTACAGAAGTGGGGTTTCGGCGTCATCGGCTTCGGACTGCTGGCGTTGCTGCCGCTGTTCCCGCCGCCGTTCCTGAACACGCCGAACATCAGCTTCGGCGGCACGATGGCGCAGTTCGCGATGGTGGCAATCATCGCGATCGGCCTCAACGTCGTGGTGGGCCAAACCGGTCTGCTCGACCTCGGATACGTCGGCTTCTACGCTGTCGGCGCCTACACCGTCGCGCTGCTGACCAGTCCGAACAGCCCATGGAACCGCACCGGCCCGGACGGATGGTTCGACGAGAGTTGGGCGTGGCTCGCGTGTGTGCCGTTGGCGATGGCCATCACCGCGTTGAGCGGACTGATCCTCGGCTCGCCGACGCTGCGGCTCCGCGGCGACTACCTGGCCATCGTCACGCTCGGGTTCGGCGAGATCATCCGGCTGCTCGCCGACAACCTCGCCGACGTCACCAACGGGCCCCGCGGTCTCAACGAGGTCGCCTATCCGCGGGTGGGCCAAACCGAGCAGTTGCCCGACGGAGTCTTCTCCAGCGGAAACTCGATGGGCGACGCGAATTACGGCACCTGGTGGTTCTGGCTGGGCATCGTGATGATCGTCATCATTCTTCTGCTCGTGGGCAACCTGGAGCGCAGCCGAGTCGGACGGGCCTGGGTGGCCATCCGCGAAGACGAAGACGCCGCGGAAGTCATGGGTGTCAACACGTTCAAGTTCAAATTGTGGGCGTTCGTGATCGGCGCAGCCATCGGCGGGCTGTCCGGAGCGCTCTACGCCGGCCAAGTGCAGTACGTTGCACCGCCGACGTTCAACATCATCAACTCGATGCTGTTTCTGTGTGCGGTGGTGCTCGGCGGGCAGGGCAACAAACTCGGCGTGGTGTTCGGCGCGTTCATCATCGTCTATCTGCCGAACCGCCTACTGGGCGTGGAATTCCTCGGGATCAATCTCGGTGACCTCAAATACCTGTTCTTCGGGATGGCGCTCGTCGCGCTGATGATCTTCCGGCCCCAGGGTCTGTTCCCGGCGCGTCAGCAACTACTCGCCTACGGCAAGGCCGCGCGCGATTTCCTGCGGTCGCCCGAGAAAGAGTCGGCGAAATGAGTATCGAGGAACTGGCAGGCGTCCACCGTGAGATCGAGGCGGCCGAGGGCGAAACACTGCTGCAGACAGAGGATTTGACGGTCAAGTTCGGCGGTCTGACCGCGCTGGATTCGGTTACCTTCGATATTCGGCGCGGTGAGATCCTCGGAATGATCGGTCCGAACGGCGCGGGCAAGACAACGTGCTTCAACGCCATCACCGGGGTGTACCGGCCTACGTCCGGCACGGTGACGTTCGACGGCGCCCCGTTGGGCCGCATCAAACGCCACCAGATCACCCGTCGCGGTATCGCCCGTACGTTCCAGAACATCCGACTGTGGGGCGAGATGACCGCGCTGGAGAACGTCATGGTCGGCACGGACGCACGACACTTCACGTCGGTGCCGGGTGCGCTCGTGCGTACTCCGCGCCATCGCCGGGAGGAGCACTCGGCGATCGAGCGTTCGGCGGCCCTGCTGCATTTCGTCGGGATAGCTCATCGCGGCGAGGAGAAGGCGAAGAACCTGCCCTACGGCGATCAACGACGGTTGGAGATCGCCCGCGCGCTGGCCACCGAACCGAAGCTGCTGTGCCTCGACGAGCCTGCCGCGGGATTCAATCCCCGCGAGAAGGCCGCGCTGATCGAGCTGATTCAGAAGATCCGAGACGACGGCTACACCGTACTGCTCATCGAGCACGACATGCGGCTGGTCATGGGGGTGACCGACCGCATCGTCGTACTGGAGTTCGGCCGCAAGATCGCCGACGGCCTGCCGGCCGAGATCCGCGAGGACCCCAAGGTCATCGCGGCGTATTTGGGAGTGCCAGATGACGACATCGAATGACGACAGGCCGATCTTGCTCGAGGTGCGCGACCTGGTCGTGCAATATGGCCGGATCCGTGCGCTGCACGGCATTTCGCTGCAGGTCCGGGAGGGCGAATTGGTGACCCTGCTCGGCTCCAACGGAGCGGGCAAGACGACGACGATGCGCGCGATCTCCGGCCTGCTGCCGTTGACGTCGGGGTCGGTGTGGTTCGAAGGTGCCGACATCTCCAAGGTCAAAGCCCATCACCGGGCAGTTCGAGGTTTGGTGCAGGCACCGGAGGGCCGCGGAGTGTTTCCGGGTATGACGGTGATCGAGAACCTTGAAATGGGTTGCTACGGGAGAAAGTTCGCGTCCAAGGCCGAGCATCGGGAACGGCTTGACTGGATTTTGGAGACGTTCCCTCGGCTGGCGGAACGGCGAAGCCAGGTCGGCGGAACACTCTCGGGTGGCGAACAGCAGATGCTCGCGATCGGCCGTGCGCTGATGGCCCGGCCGCGAGTGCTGCTACTCGACGAGCCGTCTATGGGCTTGGCGCCGATGGTGATATCGCAGATCTTCAAGATCATCGCCGAAATCAACGCCAGCGGTACCACGGTGCTGCTGGTGGAGCAGAACGCCCAGCAGGCGCTGAGCCGATCCGACCGCGCCTACATTTTGGAGACCGGCGAGGTGACCCGCAGCGGTGTGGCACGGGAACTGTTGGCGGACGACAGCATTCGCGCCGCCTACCTCGGCGTCGCCTAGCTCGGTTCCCGCGAGCGACCGTGTCTGTACACCGACACGCCGCCGAGGGTGTGCACTTTGCGGTCGCTCGCGCTCAACGCGTGGTGCGCACCTGTAGGGCATCGAGGACGTCGGCCTGCGAAGTCGGCACCTCGATGCGCATTACCAGTTCGTCGCGGGTCAGGTCGAAATCGAACGTGAAGAACGAGCAGCATTCACTCTCACGCTGCGCCAGATCGCGCGCGGCGGACTCGACATCGGCGGGCAGGCAGAGATCCAGGCGTGTCAGGTGCACTCGCTTCGATCGCAGTACCAACCTGAACAGGTCGTCGAATTCGGCGACTCGCAAGGGGCGTTCGGACGTCGGCAGTGTGCACGCATCCGGCGCCCAGTCGTCCGTTTCGCTCATCGCCCGAATCTAGCGCGCGACGACCACTGACGAGCCGTGCCCGAACAATCCCTGGTTGGCGGTGACACCGACCTTGGCGCCTTCGACCTGACGGCCGGTGGCCTGTCCCTTGAGCTGCCAGGTGAGCTCGCAGACCTGCGCGATCGCCTGTGCCGGAATGGCCTCGCCGAAGCAGGCCAGTCCACCCGAAGCGTTGACCGGGATCTTGCCGCCGATGGTCGTCGCGCCGCTGCGCAGCAGCTTCTCGGCCTCGCCCTTGGGGCACAGGCCCAGATGCTCGTACCAGTCCAATTCCAGTGCGGTGGACAGGTCGTACACCTCGGCAAGACTGAGGTCTTCGGGCCCGATGCCTGCCTCGGCATAAGCGGCGTCGAGAATCTGATCCTTGAACACCCGATCGGGCGCGGGCACCGCCGCGGTGGAATCCGTTGCGATGTCCGGCAATTCCGGCAGGTGCTGCGGGTACTGCGGCGTTTGGAGGCTCACCGCACGCACCGAAGGCACACCCTCGAGCGATCCGAGATGCTTCTCGGCGAACGACTTGCTGGCCACTATCAACGCGGCCGCTCCGTCGGAAGTGGCGCAAATGTCAAGCAGGCGAAGCGGATCGGAGACCACCGGGCTGGCCAGCACGTCGTCGACCGAGCTTTCCTTGCGGTACCGCGCGTTCGGATTGTCCAGCCCGTGCTTGGCGTTCTTGACCTTCACCTGGGCGAAATCCTCGAGCGTCGCGCCGTAGAGGTCCATGCGACGGCGCGCCAGTAGCGCGAAGTACACGGTGTTAGTCGCACCGATCAAATGGAAACGCTGCCAGTCGGGGTCGTTCTTGCGTTCGCCGCCGACCGGGGCGAAGAAGCCCTTGGGGGTGGTGTCCGCACCGATCACCAGCGCGACGTCGCAGAAGCCTGCGAGGATCTGAGCCCGCGCGCTCTGCAACGCCTGCGAGCCGCTCGCGCACGCCGCGTAGCTGGAGGTGACGGGGACGCCGTTCCAGCCCAGCTTCTGCGCGAACGTCGCGCCTGCGACGAATCCCGGATATCCGTTGCGGATCGTGTCGGCACCTGCGACGAGCTGGATCTGGCGCCAATCCAGGCCGGCCTCCGCGAGCGCGGCCCGGGCCGCGACGACGCCGTACTCGGTGAAGTCACGGCCCCACTTGCCCCACGGGTGCATACCCGCACCCAGGATGTACACCGGTTCTGGACTCATGACGCGATCCTCCAGGCGTGTACGACGCGCTCGATGCCGTCGTCGTCGACAAACAGCGGCATGGTGGTCAGTTCCATCTCGATGCCGACCTTCAAGTCAGCCGCGAGTGTCCCCTCGACGACCTTGCCCAACACGATGATGCCCTCGTCGGCCAGCTGAACGGCGGCCACGGCGAACGGCTCGAACGGATCCGGCGACGGATACGGAGGCGGTGGGGCATAACGGTTTTCGGTGTAGCTCCACAGCGTCCCCCGTCGGGACAGCGGGACCTGGGCCAACTCGTCGCCGTTACAGGCCGGATTGGGGCAGTTGTTGGCACGCGGGGGGAACACGAACGTCCCGCACCGATGGCACTTGCTGCCGATCAGATACGCGGCGCCCGATTCGTCGGTGGCGAACCACCCGTCGACCGCGGGCTGAGTAGATGCTGACACGCGGTCAGCCTAACGAACCGGGCCCTGGAACTGAAACGTGTTCCAGTTTGGCCCCGGGCCTGCAGCAGGATCTGCGTAATTGGGATCGGTAGCCGCGGCGACCATCTGTACTGAGTGCACCGGCGTCGCCAACGAGGCGCGCCCACGAGATTGGAGACCACCAATGGGATTCTTCGACAAGGCGAAGCAGGCCGCGCAGCAGGCCAGTCAGGCATTCGCGCAGCCGCAGGGTGACGGGCAGGTGCACGTCCGGGGCGCTGGACCCATCGATCCGGCCATCATGGGCGGCCCGTCGACCCGCTCGGTGTCGACCGACGACCCGATCTGGCAGCCCATCAACGGCATCTCGCTGCAGGACTACGCCGAGCTGGCTCGCGACGCGCAGGCCCGGGGCATCAACGACGAGGCCGGCATGATCACCCTCGCCCAGGAGCGCGGCTGGGATCCCGCGGACACGAAGGCCGCACTCGACGGCTGGGTGCAGCGGATGGGCCAGTCGATGGCCGTCGGCCAGCAGTTCCGCAAGTTCCTCGGCTACTGATCGGGGTCGGTCAACATGCCCAACCCGTTCAAGGACTGGGCGCGGATGTACGGCGCCAACAAGCAGTACCTGGAGTCGCAGGGCCGCCCGTCGTCGTTCTTCGGCCAGATCGGGGACATCCCCAACCGCATTCACGAGGCCGCCGATGCCACCGAGATCGGCATGAAGATGATGCGCCATTCGCAGTTGACGAACGGTGGCGGCGTGCCCGCCACCGTCACCGTCGAAGGCGTCTGGGAGGTCGGGTCCTACATGAACATGTCACCGGTCCTACGCATCCAGGGGCAGGTGGTGCGCGAGGACGGAACCGCGCCGTACGGCGCGGTCTTCGACGAGGTCGTCGCGCAGATGCATGTCGCGCGTGCGCAGCCGGGCATGACGCTTGCGGTGTTCGTCGACCCGCAGAATCCGACGGACATGGCGATCGACTGGATTCGCACCGGCCGGATTTAGTCCTCGGCGGCTACAGCGTGTCGGCGGCCGTGCATAGAGTAGGGCCGTGACCGCGAGCGCAACGACCGAGAAGGCCACCGAAAAGCCGACATTGATGCTGCTGGACGGCAATTCGTTGGCGTTCCGGGCGTTTTACGCGCTGCCCGCCGAGAACTTCAAGACCCAGGGCGGCCTGACCACCAACGCGGTGTATGGCTTCACCGCGATGCTGATCAACCTGCTGCGCGACGAGCAGCCCTCCCACATCGCTGCAGCGTTCGACGTGTCGCGGCAGACGTTCCGCCTGGAGAAGTACCCGGAGTACAAGGCGGGCCGGTCGGCCACCCCCGATGAGTTCCGCGGCCAGATCGACATCACCAAGGAGGTGCTCGGCGCGCTCGGCATCACGGTGCTGGCCGAGCCAGGCTTCGAGGCCGACGACGTGATCGCCACGCTGGCGACCCAGGCCGAAAACGAGGGCTACCGGGTGCTGGTGGTGACGGGTGACCGTGACTCGCTGCAGCTGGTCAGCGACGACGTGACGGTGCTGTACCCGCGCAAAGGCGTCAGCGAGCTGACTCGGTTCACCCCGGACGCCGTGCTGGAGAAGTATGGGCTCACCCCGCAGCAGTATCCCGACTTCGCGGCCCTGCGCGGCGACCCGAGCGACAACCTGCCCGGCATTCCGGGTGTGGGGGAGAAGACCGCCACGAAGTGGATCGCCGAATACGGGTCGCTGCAGACGCTGGTCGACCGGGTGGACACCGTCAAGGGCAAGGTCGGTGATGCGCTGCGGGCGAATCTGTCGTCCGTCGTGCTCAACCGTGAACTCACCGACCTGGTCAAGGACGTTCCGCTGGCCCAGACCCCCGACACGTTACGGATGCAGCCGTGGGATCGTGACCAGATCCACCGCCTGTTCGACGATCTCGAATTCCGGGTACTTCGCGACAGGCTGTTCGACACGCTGGCCTCTGCGGACCCCGAAGTCGATCAGGGCTTCGACGTACGCGGCGGCGCGCTCGAGTCCGGCGAGTTGGCGGCCTGGCTGGCCGAACACGGATCCGGCAAGCGGTTCGGGATGGCCGTTGTCGGTACGCATTTGGCATTCGACGCCGACGCCACCGCGTTGGCGATCGTCGCGGCCGACGGTGACGGTCGCTACCTCGATACGGCGACGTTGCAGTCCGACGACGAGGCCGCGCTCGCGTCGTGGCTGGCCGATCCGAGCCAGCCGAAGGCACTGCATGAGGCCAAGCTGGCGATGCACGACCTCGAGGGTCGCGGCTGGAAGCTCGCCGGCGTCACGTCCGACACCGCGCTCGCCGCCTATCTGGTGCGCCCGGGGCAACGCAGTTTCGCGCTCGACGACCTATCGCTGCGGTACCTGAAACGTGAGCTCCGTGCGGATAACCCTGAGCAGCAACAGCTTTCCCTGCTCGATGACACCGACGGCGTTGACGAGCAGGCCGTCCAGACGGTGATCCTGCGCGCGAGCGCGGTGATGGACCTCGCCGACGCCCTGGACGAGGAACTGGCGCGCATCGACTCGTCGGCGCTGCTGGGCAGCATGGAACTGCCGGTGCAGCGTGCGCTCGCCGAGATGGAGTCCGCGGGCATCGCCGTGGATCTGAAGCAACTTGCGGAACTGCAGAGCGAGTTCGCTGATCAGATTCGCGACGCCGCCGAAGCGGCGTACGCGGTGATCGGCAAACAGATCAATCTCGGCTCACCGAAACAGCTACAGGTCGTGCTGTTCGACGAGTTGGAGATGCCGAAGACCAAACGGACCAAGACCGGCTACACCACCGACGCGGATGCGCTGCAGAGTCTTTTTGACAAAACCGGGCATCCGTTCCTGCAGCATCTGCTGGCGCACCGCGACGCAACCCGACTCAAGGTCACCGTCGACGGGTTGCTCAATGCGGTCGCCTCGGATGGTCGCATCCACACGACGTTCAACCAGACGATCGCCGCCACGGGCAGGCTTTCGTCGACCGAGCCGAACCTGCAGAACATTCCGATCCGTACCGAAGCGGGCCGTCGAATCCGGGATGCCTTCGTCGTCGGCAAGGGTTACGCCGAGCTCATGACGGCCGATTACAGCCAGATCGAGATGCGCATCATGGCGCATCTTTCCAAGGACGAGGGTCTGATCGAGGCGTTCAACACCGGCGAGGACTTGCATTCGTTCGTCGCATCACGGGCGTTCGGCGTGCCCATCGACGAGGTCACCGCGGAGCTGCGGCGCCGGGTGAAGGCGATGTCGTACGGGCTCGCCTACGGGCTGAGCGCATACGGCCTGGCCGCGCAGCTGAAGATCAGCACCGAGGAAGCCAAAGAGCAGATGGAGCAGTACTTCGACCGGTTCGGAGGCATCCGCGATTACCTGCGCGACGTTGTCGATCAGGCACGCAAGGACGGCTACACGTCGACGGTGTTCGGGCGTCGCCGCTACTTGCCGGAGCTGGACAGCAGCAACCGCAACGTGCGCGAGGCCGCCGAACGCGCCGCGCTCAACGCGCCGATCCAGGGCAGCGCCGCCGACATCATCAAGGTCGCGATGATCAACGTCGACACCGCCCTCAAGGACGCCGAGCTGAAGTCGCGCATGCTGCTACAGGTCCACGACGAGCTGCTGTTCGAGATAGCCGACGGTGAACGCGATGCGGTTGAGAAGCTGGTCCGCGAGCAGATGGGCAACGCCTACCCGCTCGACGTTCCGCTGGAGGTCTCCGTCGGCTACGGCCGAAGCTGGGACGCCGCGGCCCACTAGCGGGCGTCAGCCGCGGGCCGCTGCCACTGTCCTCGCACACCACGCAACTCGACGCTGCCGCGGGGCATCGTGCCCGATCCATCGACAAATCATCGCTATCCACGAAATGCAGCGAAAGTGCGAGTAGGCGTCAGCATTTCGTCGAAAGCGATGAGGTCCCTGCCTCGCGGCGGGGTGGCAAGCGGTTTAGCGCACCGGCGGAGCGTGAAACCCGGCGAGTCCCGCCAGGGCGGGCGTCTGCATCCGCGCGACGTGCACCGCGTTGGCCTCCTCGGTCTGCATCGCGTACACCCGCGCATCGCCGAATCCGCGGTCGATGCGGTCGCGCACAAACGCCAGTTCCACGACCTGGGCCGCGAAAGCCTTGACCGCTTTTCCGGCTGGCTTACCTCCGGAACGGCGTGCGTGGGCGATCGCCAACTTGCGGTTCTTGATCGAGTTCAGCCATGTCGCCTCGCTCGGCGTAACGAGCTGGGCGGCCACCATGCCCGGCAGTTTCTCGGCGACGACCCGCTGCTCCTTCTTGCGGCTGCGCACCCCCAGCACGATCGCGAACACGAAGACCGGCACCATCCAGAACACATAGACCGCCAGATAGGTCTCCGGTCCGATCACCGACGACCCGTTCCACAGACCGTGCATGATCACCGCCCCGGCGTACCCGAGCAGGATGTAGAACGACTTCGCGACAGGGTTGCGGTTATGCAGGGCGAACCACACCCCGAGCGCAAACATGGTGGTGAACAGCGAATGTGCGAACGGCCCCATGACCAGGCGGACCCCCGCCGTCAGCAGCGAGTCGCCCAGAGTCTCGCCGCCCGCGATGTACAGGATGTCCTCCAGCCAGGCGAAACCGGCGCCGACGAGGCCCGCGTACACCAGGCAGTCGGTCAGGGAATTGAGTTCATTGCGTCGTCGCCCCGTCATCATGAGCAGCAGAAATGCGCCTTTGGCCGCTTCTTCGATGACCGGTGCGCCAATCGCGATGGACACCCAGCTGCTGTCCTCGGACCCGCCCTGTGAGATCAGTGCGTCCAGGAAGAGACCGATGATCACCGACAGGATCACGGCGACCGACGCACCCCACAGAAACGCGAAAATCAACAGTCGGGGCGGTTCCGGTTCCCACCGATCGAGCCAGATGTAGGCGAAGACGACCACGCCGATCGCCACCCCGGACAGCACGAAGCCGATCGATGCGCCGACCGGGTTCAGCGCGGTCAGACCGATGACGATCAGCCCGGCGAGGATGCCGAGCAGGATGAGCACGCCCAACGGTGCTCCGACTTGCCGGATCTTCCGCTCGAACGGCGGTCGCGTCGGCCATGACTGCTGGGGCGCACCGGCATATGCCACGTAGGCAGGGTAATCAAGGATGAGATCGTTTGCGGGCTTCCTGGACCGGGTTTGTCCAGCATGTACCCAGTCGAGTAACCTCTACGGGTACCTGTCTGTGGTTTCGATTGGGCTCGGTCCGGCGTGCGTTCGGCTTGAGTTCCTGGATGGCGGGTAACACCCAATAGCAATCACTGTCCCAAGTCCCTACGACCAAACCTGTCCGGAGCAACCCACCACATGCCAAGTCCCTCCGTCACCTCGCCGCAAGTAGCCGTCAACGACATCGGCTCGGCCGAGGACTTTCTCGCCGCCATCGACAAAACCATCAAATACTTCAACGATGGCGACATCGTCGAGGGAACCATCGTCAAGGTTGACCGTGACGAAGTCCTGCTCGACATCGGTTACAAGACCGAAGGCGTCATCCCTTCCCGTGAGCTCTCCATCAAGCACGACGTCGACCCCAACGAGGTCGTTTCCGTCGGCGATGAGGTTGAAGCCCTGGTCCTCACCAAGGAGGACAAGGAAGGCCGCCTGATCCTGTCCAAGAAGCGCGCTCAGTACGAGCGCGCCTGGGGCACCATCGAAGAGCTCAAGGAAAAGGACGAGGCCGTCAAGGGCACCGTCATCGAGGTCGTCAAGGGCGGCCTCATCCTCGACATCGGCCTGCGTGGCTTCCTGCCCGCGTCGCTGGTCGAGATGCGTCGTGTCCGCGATCTGCAGCCGTACATCGGTAAGGAGATCGAGGCCAAGATCATCGAGCTCGACAAGAACCGCAACAACGTGGTGCTGAGCCGCCGCGCCTGGCTGGAGCAGACCCAGTCCGAGGTGCGCAGCGAGTTCCTCAACCAGCTGCAGAAGGGCGCCATTCGCAAGGGTGTCGTGTCCTCGATCGTCAACTTCGGCGCCTTCGTCGATCTCGGCGGCGTCGACGGCCTGGTGCACGTTTCCGAGCTGTCCTGGAAGCACATCGACCATCCGTCCGAGGTCGTGCAGGTCGGCGACGAGGTCACCGTCGAGGTGCTCGACGTCGACATGGATCGCGAGCGGGTTTCGTTGTCGCTCAAGGCGACTCAGGAAGATCCGTGGCGCCACTTCGCCCGCACCCACGCCATCGGTCAGATCGTGCCCGGCAAGGTCACCAAGCTGGTGCCGTTCGGTGCGTTCGTCCGCGTCGAGGAGGGCATCGAGGGGCTCGTCCACATCTCAGAGCTGTCCGAGCGCCACGTCGAGGTCCCCGATCAGGTGGTTCAGGTCGGCGACGACGCAATGGTCAAGGTCATCGACATCGACCTGGAGCGTCGCCGCATCTCGCTGAGCCTCAAGCAGGCCAACGAGGACTACACCGAGGAGTTCGACCCGTCGAAGTACGGCATGGCCGACAGCTACGACGACGCGGGCAACTACATCTTCCCCGAGGGCTTCGACTCCGAGACCAACGAATGGCTCGAGGGCTTCGAGAAGCAGCGTGAAGAGTGGGAGTCGCGCTACGCCGAGGCGGAGCGTCGCCACAAGATGCACACCGCGCAGATGGAGAAGTTCGCCGCGGCCGAAGCCGAAGAGGCAGCCAGGCCTGCGTCGTCGTCCAACGGGTCGCCGCGCTCTGAGGAGTCCGCCGGCGGTTCACTCGCCAGTGACGCCCAGTTGGCGGCTCTGCGCGAGAAGCTCGCAGGCAACGCGTAATTCTTCGTAACAACGAGCGCCCCGACGGAGTCGGGGCGTTCGTTGTTCTCGGGCCTGACAGACTGGGGCGGTGCTGCGCATTGGCCTGTCCGGCGGTATCGGCGCCGGAAAGTCGACGGTGTCCTCGACGTTCAGTGAGCTCGGCGGAATCGTCGTCGACGGCGACGTGATCGCCCGCGAGGTGGTGGAACCGGGGACCGAGGGGCTGGGCAAGCTCGTCGACGCGTTCGGTAAGGACATCCTGCAGGCGGACGGTTCGTTGAACCGGCCCGCCCTGGCGGCGATCGCCTTCAGCGACGACGAGAAGCGGCAGACACTGAACGGGATCGTGCATCCGTTGGTGGCCCACCGCAGGTCTGAGTTGATCGCGGCTGCGGCCGACGATGCCGTGATCGTGGAGGACATTCCGCTGCTGGTGGAGTCCGGCATGGCGCCGATGTTCCCGTTGGTGGTGATCGTGCACGCGGAAGTGGAAACAAGGGTCAAGCGCCTGATCGAGCACCGCGGCTTCACCGAGGAGGACGCCCGCGCGCGCATCGCTGCACAGGCCACCGAGGAGCAGCGGCGCGCCGTCGCCGATGTGTGGCTCGACAACTCCGGCAGCGCAGGGGAGTTGGTGGAGCAGGCGCGGGCGCTGTGGCATGAGCGGATCCTGCCGTTCGCCCACAACCTCGAACACGGCCGGCCCGCGCGCTCGGAACCGGTCCTCGTGCCGAGCGACCCGTCGTGGCCCGATCAGGGCCGTCGTATCGCAGCTCGGCTCAACACGGCCTGCGGGCACCGGGCGGTGCGCATCGACCACATCGGGTCGACGGCCGTCCCCGGGGTGGACGCCAAGGACGTGATCGACATGCAGGTGACGGTCGCCTCGCTCGAGGAGGCCGACGAACTGGCCGACGCGTTGACCACCGCTGGCTACGTGCGCAGTCCGATCACCGCCGACGTCGGCAAGCCCGACGCCCGCAGTACGGTCGCGTCTTTCGATCACACGAACGAAGAATCGTTGTGGCACAAGCGACTTCACTGCTCAGCCGATCCGGGCCGGCCGACCAATGTCCACATCAGGGTCGACGGTTGGCCAGGTCAGCAGTTCGCGCTGCTGTTCGTCGACTGGTTGCGGGACAACACTTCCGTCCAAGCCGACTACGTCGCGCTCAAGCGGAAGGTCGCGGGACAGGCGCACGTCGACAACGGCGCGTACGCCGACGCGAAGGAGCCGTGGTTTCTCGACGCCTACCGGCGGGCCTGGGAATGGGCGGACACCACGGGCTGGCGCCCGTGACGGTCAGGCGGTAGGCGGAGGCGACGCCGCCGGCGGTGCGGCATTGGGATCGGCCGGTAGGGCGGCTGGATCGACGGGCGCATCGACGGGGTCGGGGACGCCGACGACCGGGATATCCAACGGGGCGCCGCACTGCAGCGTCCCGTACAGCGGATCGTCCTTGACGCGGAAGAACCTCGGTGCGATGAACTGGTCCGCCTGAGCGACGATCTGGTCGTCGACCAGGATCTCGCAGTGCAGGTTCGATCCATACGGCCATCCGATGGACAGCGTCATGCCTGCCTTCGCGGGATCGTCGAGGACCGTGTTCACCTCGAAGGTCTGGCCGGGCAGCATCGTCGGGGTTGCGCTGTTGACGTTCGCGTCGTCCTGTTTGTACGCCACCACGGCGTCGCGGGACGTGCCATCGGCTCGGGCACGGTAGACCACGTTGTGGAGTACCTCGGGGACGGCCGCGTCAGGCGCCGGCTGCGGTTCGGCGGGCTCGGTACCGGGCTGGGCGAGCGCGGTCGCGGGAGAACCCAGCATCCCCATACCGACTGCGGCGACAGCGGCGAGTGCCGACCATCGGCGCTTGGGAGAACTCATGACAGCCGACTTTACCGGCTCTTCGCTCGTCAGAGCTATGACGTTGACCTGCGCTGTTGTCGTCATCACACCGGAAATCGATCAAGATCGTTCACGTGTTACGCAGGATCGCGCCAGGTCAGGGCCATCCCTTGGCCGGCGAGCCATCGATCGAGGTCATAGCCGTTTCTCGACAGCCCGTCGAGCGTCGATACCGCAGTCTGAACTGCCTGCTCAGCGGCCTCGGGCGACAGCAGGCGGTGCCTGACTGCGGTGAGTAGCTCGTCGACGTCGGCGAGATCGGCCCCGACGCCGGTGCGCACCACCAGATCCAGATAGTGGTCTTCGGCCTGCCACACCGTCTCGCCGGGGCTGTACAGGCCGATATCGAGGTAATAGTCCTGGTCGCGCTCATGACCCGGGTTGAAGTGGAACACGGTGGCCCGCAGGTTGAGCGCGGGCAGCAGCCACGACTCGAGGTAGTGGAACTGGGCGCGGCCGGGGGCCGGTCGGGCCATGTAGAGGCCCCACGGCTCGACGGTGTACACGTCAACGGCCCGCACGATGCCTTTCGGGTCGGTGTTGGTGCGAGCCCGCAGGTCGAATGTCTCGTGCTTGGGAGGGTGGATGCGATCAGCCTACGTCGGCCAGGGCTGCGGAACAGAACATGTCGGTGCGGGGTTCTACCCTGGTGAATATGGCTTTCGCTACTGAACACCCGGTGCTGGCGGTCTCGGAGTACCGTCCTGTCGACTCGATCGTGCGCGCCGGCGGCCGGTTCGAGGTCGTCAGCGAGCACCAGCCCGCGGGCGATCAGCCGGCGGCGATCCAGGAGCTCGAGCGCCGGATCGTGGCGGGGGAGCGCGACGTCGTGCTGCTCGGCGCCACCGGTACCGGTAAGTCGGCGACGACGGCATGGCTCATCGAGCGTCTTCAGCGGCCCACCTTGGTGATGGCACCCAACAAGACACTGGCCGCGCAGCTGGCGAACGAGTTGCGGGAAATGTTGCCGCACAACGCTGTTGAGTATTTCGTTTCGTACTACGACTACTACCAGCCCGAGGCGTACATCGCTCAGACTGACACCTACATCGAGAAGGACAGCTCGATCAACGACGACGTGGAGCGATTGCGGCACTCGGCGACGTCGAGCCTGCTGTCGCGTCGCGATGTGGTCGTGGTCGCGTCGGTGTCGTGCATCTACGGTCTTGGCACCCCGCAGTCCTACCTGGACCGGTCGGTGGAACTGCAGGTCGGCCAAGAAGTTCCCCGTGACGCGCTGCTGCGGTTGCTTGTCGACGTCCAGTACACGCGCAACGACATGGCGTTTACCCGCGGCTCGTTCCGGGTCAGGGGTGACACCGTCGAGATCATCCCCTCGTACGAGGAGCTGGCGGTGCGCATCGAGTTCTTCGGCGACGAGGTCGAGGCGTTGTATTACATGCACCCGCTGACCGGCGACGTCGTGCGCCAGGTCGACTCGCTGCGCGTCTTTCCGGCCACCCACTACGTGGCGGGACCCGAACGCATGGCGCATGCGATCTCCACGATCGAGCAGGAACTCGAGGAGCGGCTGGCCGAATTGGAAGGCCAGGGCAAGCTTCTCGAGGCCCAGCGGCTGCGGATGCGCACCAATTACGACGTCGAGATGATGCGCCAGGTCGGCTTCTGTTCGGGCATCGAGAACTACTCGCGCCACATCGACGCTCGCCCGGCGGGTTCGGCGCCTGCGACGCTCCTGGATTACTTCCCGGAGGACTTCCTGTTGGTCATCGACGAGTCGCACGTGACGGTGCCCCAGATCGGCGGGATGTACGAGGGCGACATGTCGCGCAAGCGCAACCTCGTCGATTTCGGGTTCCGGCTGCCCTCGGCGGTGGACAACAGGCCGCTCACGTGGGAGGAGTTCGCGGACCGGATCGGGCAGACGGTGTATCTGTCGGCAACACCCGGACCGTACGAGCTGAGCCAGAGCGGTGGCGAATTCGTCGAACAGGTGATTCGGCCGACGGGCCTTGTCGATCCCCAGGTGGTGCTGAAGCCGACCAAAGGTCAGATCGACGACCTGATCGGCGAGATTCGCAAGCGAACCGAGCGTGACGAGCGGGTGCTCGTCACCACACTGACCAAGAAGATGGCCGAGGACCTGACCGACTATCTGCTCGAGATGGGCATCCGGGTGCGCTACCTGCACTCAGAGGTTGACACGCTGCGTCGCGTCGAGCTGTTGCGGCAGCTCCGGCTCGGTGACTACGACGTGCTCGTGGGCATCAACCTGCTCCGAGAGGGTCTCGACCTGCCGGAGGTGTCGTTGGTGTCGATCCTCGACGCGGACAAGGAAGGCTTCCTGCGGTCGACCCGCAGCCTGATCCAGACCATCGGTCGCGCGGCGCGCAACGTGTCGGGCGAAGTGCACATGTACGCCGACAAGATCACCGACTCGATGCGCGAGGCGATTGATGAGACCGATCGGCGCCGGGCCAAGCAGATCGCCTACAACGAAGAACACGGCATCGACCCAAAGCCGTTGCGTAAGAAGATTGCTGACATCCTCGACCAGGTCTACCGTGAGGCCGACGACGTCGAAATCGGTGGTTCGGGCCGCAACGCGTCACGTGGCCGTCGGGCGCAGGGCGAGCCGGGCCGTGCCGTCAGCGCGGGCATCATCGAGGGCCGCGACACGTCGAACATGCCGCGTGCTGAGTTGGCCGATCTGATCCGGGATCTGACCGAGCAGATGATGACCGCGGCGCGCGATCTGCAGTTCGAGTTGGCGGCGCGGATCCGCGACGAGATTCACGACCTGAAGAAGGAACTGCGCGGCATGGACGCTGCGGGCCTGAAGTAGCCGGCATTGCGCCTGCGAAAAAGCTTGACCTCAACAGCGGTTGAGCTCCTAGCGTGAGCGGCGTGACTGTGACCGCGACGACCGCCACCGGTGGCTGGCGTGAGCTGTTGGGCCCGAAACACCTCGGGGCCTCGACGGTGTTGGCCGGCGGCGTTGCGCTGTACGCCACCAACGAATTCCTGACCATCAGCCTGCTGCCGAGCACGGTGGCCGATATCGGTGGGCAGCGCCTCTACGCCTGGGTCACCACCGTGTACTTGGTCGCCTCGGTCGTGTCGGCGACCACGGTGAGCGCTGTGCTGGCGCGGGTTGGGCCGCGGTGGGCGTACCTTTCCGGCCTCGGAGTGTTCGGGCTGGGCAGCCTGCTGTGCGCCCTGGCGCCCACAATGGAGTTGCTGCTGGTCGGCCGAGTGGTCCAGGGCGCAGCGGGCGGGCTGCTTGCCGGGCTTGGCTATGCGGTGATCAATTCCACGCTGCCGCAATCGTTGTGGACCAAGGCGTCGGCCCTCGTGTCGGCGATGTGGGGCGTGGGGACGATACTCGGTCCGGCCGCAGGTGGCCTGTTCGCGCAATACGGTTCCTGGCGTTGGGCATTCGGCATGCTCGTCGGACTCGCCGCGCTGATCGCTGTGCTGGTGCCGTTCGCTCTGCCCGCTCGGACGGACGCGCCTCGGGTGCGTGACCGGATCCCGGTGTGGTCGCTGCTGCTGCTCGGGTCGGCCGCGTTGGCGATCAGTGTCGCGGGTGTCCCGCGGAACATGGCGTGGACCATTGCTTTGGTTGCGCTGGGCGCGGTGTTGGTCGCGGTGTTTTTGATTGTCGATCGTCGCGCAGGCGCGGCGGTCCTGCCGCCCACGGCTTTTCGGCCAGGCCCGCTGAAGTGGATCTATCTCACCCTCGGCATGTTGATGGCCGCGACGATGGTCGATCTGTACGTGCCGTTCTTCGGCCAGCGGCTGGCGCATCTGGCCCCGGTAGGGGCGGGATTCCTCGGTGTGGCGCTGGCGGTCGGGTGGACGATGAGCGAGATCGCCAGCGCGTCGGTGACCAGGACGAAGATCGTGGTGCGCATCGTCGCGGTCGCGCCGCTTGTGATGGCGACCGGACTGGCGCTGGCCGCGGTGAGTCAGGTCCAGGACGCATCGGCAGGCGTGATCGCGGTCTGGGTGGTGGCGCTGGCACTGACGGGCGTGGGGGTCGGCATGGCGTGGCCGCACCTGTCGGCGTGGGCGATGGGCTCGGTCGACGATGAAAGCGAAGGTGGCCGCGCCGCGGCGGCCATCAACACGGTGCAGCTGATCTTCGGAGCGTTCGGGGCCGGGCTGGCGGGCATCGTGGTCAACACCACCGATCGCGGCGATGCGACCGCCGCGCGCTGGATGTTCGCGACGTTCGCGGTGCTGGCCGTGGTCGGCCTGATTGCGTCTACGAGAAGTGGTAGTCGGACAGGTCGATCGACACCATGAGCTCACTGAACCGCGGTCGCCCGTCGTCGCCGCACCGGTACGCCCGTCGTTTGGTCGGCATCATGATGCCGTCGGCGTCCACGAAGTCCGAGATGTACTGAATCGCCGAGAAACTGCCCGCGATTTCGACCCGGTAGTCGTGGCGCGCCAGCAACAGGTCGGGTCCGAAGTAGAACTCCTGAAGCGTGCTGTGGCTGACGATGCCGGCCGGAAAAGTGACCTGCAGGCCGGTCAGCGTTCGGCCGTCGTCTTCGATCGGGTCGAGCTCGCTGACGGTGAACCCCGGGAGCGCCAACAGAAACGGACTCGTCAGGTACGTCCACAGCGCGTATCCGTTGAAGTGGGCCCGCTGCAAAGGATTCCACGGAGTGTTGAGGTCGTCGCCTTCGAATGACGCCTCGGGGTTCATCAGTTCAGCCACGACGACGCCGTCGAGTTTCTCGATCGCGACGCGCTCCGCCGTGAAATCGGTTTTCTGGTCGTCCGCGCCGAAGGGTTGCACCGAGGCCCATTCGTGTTGCAGCGCTGCGGTCATTCGGCGAGGCGTCGGGTCCTGGGGTTGGCCCTTCATCTCGAACATCAGACCGCCGCTGACGATCGTGGCCTCGACGCGTGAGAAGCGCCGCCAGGCGTCCAGTCCACCGTGTGCATCGAGCACCCTGTCCAGCAGACGCGTCACAGCACCGGCAGCAGGTGTCGCAGAATGGTGGCCGACGTCGCCGACGCCTGGTCGACGAATGCGGTGAAGTCGAAAAGCGAATTCCCGCCGGCGAGGTCGGAGAGCGCGCGGATGACCAACCAGGGAAGTCCGAACGCCTCGCAGACTTGCGCGACCGCGCCGCCCTCCATTTCGATCGCCTTGCCTCCGAACTCGGCAAGCAGCCACTCTCGCGTGGAATCGCAGTTCAGATACTGGTCGCCGGTAAGCACTGTGCCATAGACGATTTGACCCGGAACCGCCATGTCGGCGAGCCGGCCTTTCACCCTGCCGAGCAGCTCGGGATCCACCGGATAGCCGAGGCGATCGGTTTCGTTGATGATCGGCGCGTGGCCCGGTTGATAGGGGCGGATCTTCTCGTTCTCGAGGACACCGGCGTCGTGCTGGACGATGCGGTCGGCCACGACGACGTCACCGATGGACAGCGCCGGGTCGAGCCCGCCTGCCACACCGGAGAAAACGATTGTGCGGCACCCGAACCGGTCGGCCAGCAGCGTGGTGACGATCGCTGCGTTGACCTTGCCCATCCCGGATCCCGCCAACACGACGTCGTGGCCGTCGAGGACGCCGGTGACGAACCGGGTATGCGCCCTGGCTTCGGAGTGGGTTTCCGACAGATCGCCGAGTAGCGCGTCGAGTTCCTGCGGGATGGCGCAGATCAGTCCGATGGTCACAAGACATTATGCGGCGGCCTAGTCGGGGTCGTCGTCGAGCTGGTGGATCCCGATCACACCGTCGATCCCCGCCAGCACCATGGGTGCATTCACGATGCCTCTGCCTCCGAGCGTCACCAGCACACCGGTCTGACCCGCGCCCGTGGCTTGCTCTGCGGTGTCATTCGCGAGGTCGGTGAGTTGCCACTGGCGGCGCTCGCATGCCTGCAGAATGCGCGTCATCACGCCGCGGCCCTCCAGGTAGCTGATGTGCATGGTGACCGATCCGCTCAGCCGGGAGGTGAGCCAGCGTGCCAGCGGCAGGAAACCGATGACGACGAGGAAGTGCATTGCCGTGACGGTGACGGCCAACAGCAGCAGGCCGGAACCGGCCGCCATGCCGATGGCCGCGGATTCCCACACGGCGGCCGCGGTCGTCAGACCGTGGACCGAGCCGCGGCGAAAGATGATGATGCCCGCGCCGAGGAAGCCGATACCCGAGACGATCTGGGCGGCGACACGGGACGGGTCGACGACGACGAGTCCGTCCTGCAGCACATCCTGGAAGCCGTACTTGCTGACCAGCAGGATCAGCGCCGCCGCGGTGCCGACGATCGTCTGTGTGCGCACCCCGGCGCTCTTGCCCTGGAGTTCCCGTTCGAGCCCGATCAGCGCGGTGAGACCGAACGCGACGAACAACTCGACGATCTGGCGGGTGCCCTGCCCGGGACCACCGAAGAACGGTGGATCGGCGGCGGCCAACAAGACATCCATCCGCACAAATTAACCCCGGGACCAGCGCGCTGACGGTCGGCGCGCCGTCGGTTCGCCTCACGACGATCGCAACGGTGGGCGTGGGCGCCCCACCGTGGCAACGTCAATGCCGACGCGGGTGTGGCTGAGAGGCAAGGCACCGGCCTGCAAAGCCGTTTACACGGGTTCGAATCCCGTCACTCGCTCCAGGGAATCATGGTTAACATCTGAGCGTGGCCAAACTCGAGCTGTCGCGAGACCTGTCGTTGAGCCCCGATGACGCGTGGGTACACGTATCGGACCTCTCCACGCTCGGCGACTGGCTATCGATGCACGAGGGCTGGCGTGGTGAGCTCCCGTCGGAGCTGGAGGTGGGCACGACGATTGTCGGGGTCGCCGGTGCCAAAGGCATGCGCAACCGCGTCAAGTGGACCATCCGGGAACTGGATCCGCCGCGACTCATCGCCATCACCGGCGACGGCGTCGGCGGCACGAAGTACGCACTGAAGATGACGGTGAAGCAGACGAAGCAGGGCTGCTCGTTCACGATGAAGATGGAACTCGGCGGTGCGCCGCTGTTCGGGCCCATTGGAATGGCAGCGGTGCGGGCGGTAAAGGGCGACCTCGAACGGTCGATCCGCAAGTTCGAATCGCTCTACGCCTGAATCTTTGCAGCACAAACTAACGGATGCGTCGATCGCAAACCCTATCGATCAATAGTCCTGCAGCAGAACTGTTTTCAGCGCACGCGCTGACACGGCGCCTCACGATTTGCTGAAGGTTTCGGCCCGCGCGGACCGACAGGGGCACCCGAGCGGCAATCCGTAGAGCGGCTAAGATCGTGTCGGGTCGGATAGCTGATAACGCAGAGGTTTGATCGTGAAGATGAAGAAGATCGGCGCCAGTGTGGCGTTCGTCGGGGCAATGGGGTTCACAGCAGTGGGGCTGAGTGCCGCCGTCGCCAATGCCGAACCGGCAGTACCGAATTCGCCGGGAATCATGTGGAAGCTCGACAAGCCGCGTTGGCACGACCGGCGCGACGATTATCGCGAATGGCGCGATGCCCGGTGGGACGGTCCTCGCTACTACGGACCCTGCGGATGGGTACCGCCGAACGTGTCGGGCTGGGTGCCGCCTGCCGTCTGCTAGCGACGCAGCGAGTCGAATATCTCCCGGTAGTGCAGGTGTGCGACGAAGTGTCCGCCGTCGCGAATGTTCAAGGTCGCGTTCGGGATTCGTGATGCGAGCCGCTGCGGCCAACTCGGGTTGATCAACTGATCGTCAGTGCCCGCCCAGATGTCAACGGGTACGTCGAGGTCTTCGGGTGCAAACCCCCAGGGCCGCATCCATGCGCGGTACTCCTCGACGGCGCCTGCCGGTTGGCAAATCGCTTCGCGGGACATCCTCGCGAACGTCCGGAATCCCTCGCCGCGGATGACAGCGCCGTCGGCCTTTCCCAGGTCACGCGCGGCGAGGCGTCCGTACAGCACGGGGGCGAGTCGTGGCGCAAGTCCCATGATTCGAAACCACTGTCGCGCCAGCCACGGCGCACGCTCAGCCATGCGGGTGAGGTATCGGTCCATCGCGGGCAGTTGGTCGAACACGCCGGATCCGGTCAGCGGCAGTGCCCCTGCGACGATCGCCACCCGGGTCACCCGGTGACGCAGAGCGTGTCCCACCGCCGCCGCGTACTGTCCGCCCATCGACCAGCCCATCACGGCGAACCGCTCCACCCCGAGTCGGTCGACCAATTCTTCGACATCGGAGGCCCAGCTCAATGTGGTGCGCCCGGGATCGGGATCTGAGTGTCCGACACCGGGCCGGTCCGGTGAGATCAGCCGAATCCCGGCCGCTGCGGCGACGTCGTCAGCCGATTCGACGTCGAGGCGGCAGGCAAGGCCACCGTGTGCGTTGACGACCACAAAGCCATCGGGCGTGCCGTATTCGGCGTAGGCCATCGATCGTCCGTCGCGCAGACAGATGAGGCGCTCCACCGTGGTCTCCATGCACGTGATGATGTCCTAGGAGGCGAGCAGGTCGGCCGCGAATCGCAGATCCGACACCAGGGCGTCGAATGCCTTGCCGCGGTCCTCTGGACGCCCGCGCAGCACCGACGACGGGTGTGCGGTCGCCACGATCTGCGGATCGAACGCGAGATCGTCGGAGTCGGGCAGGTGCACCACTTCGCCGCGATGGGCGGTGAGCCGAAACTCGCGGCCCATCAGCGATTGTGCGGCCGTCGCGCCGAGCAGCACCACCACCTCCGGCTGCACGGCCATCAGCTCGGCGAACAGCCACGGCCGGCAGGCCACCACCTCGGTTCGACTCGGTGTCTTGTGGATGCGCCGCTTGCCCCGCTCGGGGAGCGTGAACTTGAAGTGCTTCACCGCATTCGTGACATACAGCTGCTGTCGCTCGACGCCAGCCGCCGCCAGCGCTTTATCGAGCAGCTTGCCTGCAGGCCCGACGAATGGCTCGCCGGCCCTGTCCTCCTGATCGCCGGGCTGTTCGCCGACCAGCATGAGATCCGCCGTGGCCGACCCGGCGCCGAACACCATCTGGGTTGCGTCCAGGTACAGGTCGCAGCCCTTACAGCTGTGCGCGGCCTCTGCGAGATCCCCTAGGTCGCGGCTGTCCGGAACGAACTCGGCCGCGGTATGCGCTGCCATGGCAAGCGATTACCCGCCCGTCGGTGCCGTAATCCGTGCGGACCGCCGGTATGTAGGCGGGGTCACGTCGGGGCGACATCAGTGATGTTGCTAGCGCGCAAGCGACGAAAGTCCAGGCTGATGCCACTCATGTGTGGTGATTCGCACCCATGTTCGCCGGACGACGGGTTACTGTCTCGGGTGGCGCTGCAACCTACATTGGGAGGGCAACGAATGAGCGGCTACACGACCATCGTGGTCGGCACGGACGGATCGGATTCGTCGCTGCGCGCGGTGGAGAAAGCCGGCCAGATCGCCGCCGGGTCAGGCGCGACAGTGGTCGTGGCGACGGCGTACTTCCCCCAGAGCGAAGACCAGCGCGCGGCCGACGTGCTCAAGGACGAGGGCTACAAGATGTCGGGCAACGCCCCCATCTACGCGATTCTCCGCGAGGCGAAGGAACGTGCGCATCAGGCGGGTGCCAAGAACGTCGAGGAGAAGGCGATCGTCGGCGCACCCGTCGACGCCCTCGTCGATCTCGCCGAAGAGGTCAAGGCCGATCTTCTTGTCGTCGGTAACGTCGGCCTCTCCACGATCGCTGGCCGCCTGCTCGGTTCCGTGCCGGCCAACGTCGCACGTCGATCCAAGACCGACGTGCTGATTGTGCACACCACGCCATAAGGATCAGCACCGCCGCCACCACGATCGGCCAGTCACCGAGCCGATCGTAGGCAGTGGCGCGCGAATCCAGCGGCACATCGACCACCAGTACACCTCGGTCGGACGCGGGCAACCGCCCCAGTTCACGGCCGCGCGCATCGAATGCCGCACTGACACCGGATGTTCCGGCATGCACGGCGGGATGACCGGTCTCGGCGGCGTGGACGGCGGCCATGCTCGCCAATTGCGGTTGTGCCCAGCTGCCTTGATAACTCGACGTCGAACTCTGATACGCCAGGAGCTGCGCGCCAAGGCGCACTACGCGCCGCGGCAGATCCGAAAACGTTGTCTCGAAACTGATCAACGGCCCGACGGCCAGCGTCCCGGCGTGCAGTACCACCGGGCCGTCGCCGCGGCGGCGATCCTCGCCGGCCGCGTCGGTATGACGGGTTGCCCAGCCGAGGAGCTCTCGTAGCGGCACGTATTCGCCGAACGGCACCAGCCGCGTCTTCGCATATGAGCCACGCGGGCCGTCGGACCCGATGAGAACCGACGATTTGTAGATCCCGCCGTCGGGAGCTCGTGCGTCGACGTTCACCAAGACGTCCGCGTCGACCCGGCGGCGCAGTTCGATCAGGCGCGCTGTGGCGTCCGGGTCGCTCGTCAGGTCGACGCCCACACTGCTTTCACCCCAGACCACGAGATCGAGCCGTTCGCCCACCAATCCTTCGGTCAATCGCTCGCTCGCGGCCTGACGTGCCCGTGCGTCGTCGATATCGCCGGGCTGGACGAGCGCAACCCGCACCGTCGGCCCCGGGGCGGGCGCCGGACCCAACCAGAACCACGTCGGGCCGAGGGCGATCAGGGCAACCGGCAGTGCTGCCGCACGCCAGGAGCACAGCAGGATCGCCGCCACAATCGCGGTGTTGACGGCGACCATCAGGAAGCTGACGAGCCATACGCCGCCCACCGAGGCGGGCGCCAGCGTCGCCGGCTGAACCCACTGTGACGCGCCGAGCGGCGCCCACGGCCCGCCGAAGTGATGCCATGACCGCACCGCTTCGGCGAGCACCCAGGCAGAGGGCAGCACGACGACCGCGGCAAGAACCCGTCGCACCGCCGCCTCATCGGAAAGCAGCCGCTGCGCCGCGAAGCCCCACGGAAACCACAGCACGCCGACGACGAGCGCGACCACGACCAGCAGCGGGCCTGCGCTCGGAAACAGCCAATACTGGTTTGTCAAAACGAAACCGGCCATGCCGAACCAGGCACGCGCGCCGCCCTGCAGGGCGGACGGCGCCGCGCGGACAATGAACAGCAGCGGGATCAGCCCGACCCACGCGAGCCACCACCACGACACCGCGGGGAAGGCGAGGGCAGGGATCGCGCCGGCGACCAGCGCCGCCGCGAGCCCGCGAATCAGCTGAGGTGGCCTCAGGTAGCGGACGCCTTGGCGATGCTCGCGATCGCCTGATCCAGGGTTGCGTTGAATTCCTCGTCGCTCTGCTGCGCGGTCAGACCCTCGGTCAGCGCGCGTGAGAAGCTCGCGATGACGCCGGTGTTGCGGGCCAGCTTCTCGCAGGCCTCATCACGGGCGTAGCCGCCGGACAGCGCCACGACACGCAGCACCTTGGGGTGATCGACCAGCTCCTTGTAGAGGTTGTCGGTGTCGGGCAGCGTCAGCTTGAGCATGACCTTCTGGTCGTCACCGAGCGCGTCGACGCCGGCCAACAGGGCGGCCTTGAGCTGCTCCTCTGCCTCGGCCTTCTTCGGGCTCTTGATGTCGACCTCGGGCTCGATGATCGGCACCAGGCCCTTCGCGAGAACCTGCTGTCCCACCTCGAACTGCTGGGCGACCACGGCGTCCAGGCCTGCACCCGGCAGCTTGATGACCGAACGTTCCTTGGTGCCGAAGACCCCGTTGGCGACGGCGCGGTCGAGCAGATCATCGAGGCCGGGCATCGGCTTCATGGTCTGCGCGCCGTCCTGCTCGTCGTTCAGACCCTTGTCGATCTTGAGGAACGGAACGATGTTCTTGACGTCCCACAAATAGGCGGCGGTGGGGGTTCCCTCGATCTGGCGGTCCATGGTCATCTCGAAGAGGATCGCGCCCATGATGCGGTCGCCGTCGAAGGCCGGACTGGTGATGATGCGAGTCCGCATCTCGTGCACCAGGTCGAACATCTGCTCGTCGCCGGAGTAGGCGTCCTCGCTGATGCCGTACAGCTTCAGCGCCTTCGGGGTGCTGCCACCGCTCTGGTCAAGTGCGGCGATGAAACCGGCACCGCTTTGCGCCTTCTTCAACTGATCCTGATTCACCTAAATCTCCTGCAGCTCATCGACGAGTTCTGCGCATCAGACTAGGACAGCGCGTTCACCGCTTGGCGGGGCCCTGACTTGTGCGCCTCACCAACCCCGTTCTCTCCACTCGCCGAGATGCGGGCGTTCGGTGCCGAGCGTGGTGTCGTCGCCGTGGCCGGGATAGACGACCGTCGAATCGTCGTACACGTCGAAGACCTTGCTGGTCACGTCGCCGAGCAGCTTCTCGAAGTCGCCTTCCTGCCAGGTCTTGCCGACGCCGCCGGGGAACAGGCAGTCGCCGGTGAAGAGGTGCGTCTTGTCGTCGGCGTCGACGAGGGCCAGCGCCACCGATCCCGGGGTGTGACCCTGCAGGTGGATGACGTCGAAGGTCAGGTCACCGACCTTCACGGTGTCACCCTGGGCGAGGATCCGATCGGGTGTGACCGGCAGAGCCTCGGCGTCGAGCTGGTGGGCCGCGGTCGGCGCGCCGGTGCTCTTGGCCACCTGCTCGAGCGCCTGCACGTGGTCGAAATGCTGGTGGCTGGTGACGATCAGGGTCAGCTTCGGTGCGAACCGCTCGATGAGTTCGAGCAGGATTTCAGGGTCGTTGGCCGCATCGATGAGTAGCGTCTCGCCGGTCTGGGAACACGTCACCAGGTATGCGTTGTTATCCATCGGGCCCACCGAAACCTTCACGATCGATGCACCCGGGAGGGTGCGTCGAGCTGCGGTCTTTGGGTCGACGTGGCCGGTGTAGTTGTCGTTGACGACAGTCATGTCTTCACGGTATCTGTCTCGGCCCAGCCTCGACCAAAGACTTGTCGGTGGCGGGACCTAGCATGGGTTTCAACTATGTCTTCGGAGGACTTCGTCGTTGAAAGAGAGCGCGTGTGGCTGATCGCCTGATTGTCAAAGGTGCGCGCGAACACAATCTGCAGAGCGTCGATCTTGAGCTGCCCCGCGACGCGCTGATCGTCTTCACGGGCCTGTCCGGTTCGGGTAAGTCGTCGCTGGCGTTCGACACGATCTTCGCGGAGGGCCAACGTCGCTACGTCGAGTCGCTGTCCGCCTACGCGCGCCAGTTCCTCGGCCAGATGGACAAACCCGACGTCGACTTCATCGAAGGTCTCTCGCCGGCTGTGTCCATCGACCAGAAGTCGACCAATCGCAACCCGCGGTCGACCGTGGGCACGATCACCGAGGTGTACGACTACCTGCGTCTGCTCTACGCACGGGCCGGCACCCCGCACTGCCCGGTGTGCGGTGAGCGCATCGCTCGCCAGACGCCGCAGCAGATCGTCGACCAGGTCCTCGCCATGGACGAGGGCCTGCGCTTCCAGGTGCTCGCACCGGTGGTGCGCACCCGCAAAGGCGAGTTCGTCGACCTGTTCGACAAGCTGAACACCCAGGGGTACAGCCGCGTCCGGGTCGACGGTGTGGTGTATCCGCTGACCGAGCCGCCCACGCTGAAGAAGCAGGAGAAACACGACATCGAGGTCGTCGTCGACCGGTTGACGGTCAAGGCGACCGCCAAACAGCGCCTGACGGATTCGGTGGAGACGGCCTTGAATCTGGCCGACGGCATCGTCGTGCTGGAGTTCGTCGACCGGGAAGACGACCACCCGCACCGTGAGCAGAGGTTCTCCGAGAAACTGGCATGCCCGAACGGGCACCCGCTCGCCGTCGACGACCTCGAGCCGCGATCCTTCTCCTTCAACTCGCCATACGGCGCGTGCCCGGAATGCGTGGGGCTGGGCATCCGCAAGGAGGTCGACCCCGAACTCGTCGTTCCGGATCCCGACCTGACGCTTGCCGAAGGGGCGATCGCGCCATGGTCCATGGGGCAGACGGCCGATTACTTCACCCGGATGCTCAAGGGGCTCGGTGACCAGATCGGGTTCGACGTCGACACCCCGTGGAAGAAGCTGCCCGCCAAGGCGCGCAAGTCGATCCTCGAAGGCTGCGACGAGCAGGTGCACGTGCGGTACAAGAACCGCTACGGCCGAACCCGTTCGTACTACGCCGATTTCGAGGGCGTGATGGCGTTCCTGCACCGTCGCATGGAGCAGACCGACTCCGAGCAGATGAAGGAGCGTTACGAGGGCTTCATGCGTGACGTGCCGTGCCCGGAGTGTGAGGGCACCCGACTGAAGCCGGAGATCCTCGCGGTGACGATGACGGCGGGGGAGTACGGGCCGAAATCGATCGCCGAGGTCGCCGAACTGTCGATCGCCGATTGCTCGGCGTTCCTCAACGCGTTGACACTCGGCTCGCGTGAGCAGGCCATCGCGGGCCAGGTGCTCAAGGAGATCCAGTCGCGGCTCGGGTTCCTGCTCGACGTGGGGCTCGACTATCTGTCGTTGTCGCGGGCGGCGGGCACGCTGTCCGGCGGTGAGGCGCAACGGATTCGGTTGGCCACGCAGATCGGCTCCGGGCTGGTCGGGGTGTTGTACGTCCTCGATGAGCCGTCGATCGGGCTGCATCAGCGTGACAACCGGCGGCTCATCGAAACGCTGATCCGGTTGCGGGACCTGGGCAACACGCTGATCGTCGTCGAGCACGACCTCGACACCATCGCCCACGCCGACTGGGTCGTCGACATCGGGCCTGCTGCGGGTGAACACGGCGGTCAGATCGTGCACAGCGGCACGTACGAAGATCTGCTGACGAACTCCAATTCGATTACCGGCGCTTATCTTTCGGGCAAGGAAGAGATCGAGGTCCCCGCCATGCGGCGGCCCACCGACCGCAAGCGGCAGTTGACCGTCGTCGGTGCGCGCGAGCACAATCTGCGCGAGATCGACGTGTCGTTCCCCCTGGGTGTGCTGACGTCGGTCACCGGCGTCTCCGGTTCGGGCAAGTCGACGTTGGTCAATGACATCCTGGCGTCGGTGCTGGCCAACAAGCTCAACGGCGCCAGGCAGGTGCCGGGGCGGCACACCCGCGTGACGGGGCTGGACAAGCTCGACAAGCTCGTCCGCGTCGACCAGTCACCGATCGGCCGGACACCGCGGTCCAACCCGGCCACCTACACCGGTGTGTTCGACAAGATCCGTACGCTGTTCGCGGCCACCACCGAGGCGAAGGTTCGCGGCTACCAGCCGGGCCGGTTCTCGTTCAACGTCAAAGGTGGCCGCTGCGAAGCATGTTCGGGTGACGGCACCATCAAGATCGAGATGAACTTCCTGCCGGACGTGTACGTGCCGTGCGAGGTGTGCCAGGGCGCCCGCTACAACCGCGAGACCCTCGAGGTGCACTACAAGGGCAAGACCATCGCCGAGGTGCTCGACATGTCGATCGAGGAGGCGGCGGAGTTCTTCAAGCCCATCACGTCGATCCATCGATTCCTGGCGACGCTGGTCGACGTGGGACTCGGCTACGTTCGGTTGGGGCAGCCCGCGCCGACGCTCTCCGGTGGTGAGGCGCAGCGCGTCAAGCTGGCGTCCGAACTGCAGAAACGGTCCACCGGCCGCACCATCTACATCCTCGACGAACCGACCACGGGTCTGCACTTCGAGGACATTCGCAAGCTGCTCGCCGTCATCAACGGCCTTGTCGACAAGGGCAATACGGTCATCGTCATCGAGCACAACCTCGATGTGATCAAGACGTCGGACTGGATCGTCGACATGGGACCCGAGGGCGGAGCGGGCGGCGGATCGGTGGTCGCGTCGGGCACGCCGGAGGACGTCGCGGAGAACCCCGACAGCTACACAGGCCACTTCCTGGCCGAGGCGTTGGGTGTGGCGCGGCCGGCCCCGAAGAAGCGCAAGCGCAGCAAGGTCAGCGCCTAGCTCTGCCGGGCCTTCGACAGCGGTGAGGGAAAGCGCGGGTTGATCCGTACGCCGGCCAGCCAGTCGGTCAGCTCGTCGGCCCGCCGCTGAAGCGCCTGCCGCGCTTTCCGGCCGACATCCTCGAGGAGTCGCACCTCGACCCGCCCTTCGGCATCCTGACCCCACGCGCCGACGATGCGACCGTCACACCATGCCGTCGGACCGCCGTTTCCGTTCGTGTCGAACACCTGCGCGCGGTGCCCGCCGAGATACCAGTCCCGGTCGAACCACCCCATCGTCGTGACGTCGAGCCCGGGCAGCAGCGCACACCACGGTCCGGCGTCCGGTTCGACGTCCAGATCGTCGGGGAGGACGAACCCGGGCGTGCCTTCGAGATCCACCTCGACCGCCTCGAGGTCGACAAGGGCCTGACGCGCCCACGTCAGCGTGTTGCCGAACCACCATTTGATGTCGGTGACGGTCGCCGGGCCGAACGCGCGCAGCCACCGTCGTACCAGTTCGGTGCGCGCGACGTCCGGTGACACCGCGTTCGGCAGCGACGTCAGCCAGCCGGACATCGGCGCCCAACGCGGTCGCGACACCGTCCACGATCCGTCGTTCGGTCCGCGGACGATGTCACCCCGCACCGACAGCAGCGTCAGAATCCTTGGTGCCAGCGGTGTTTCGCCGCCCCACCGCTTGCCGGGTGCGGGATCGTGGTGGCCCGCCAACTCCGGTAGCGCGACACGTAGGTCCTTGGCACTGGTCGGACCGTGCTTGTCGAGGTGTTTCGATACTGCCCTCGACGCGCTGGCCAGCCACGCATCGCCGTCGCCGCAGACGCCGGCCTGTTGCGCGTCGGCGACGAGCTTGCGGCGTTCGTTGTCGGCCACCCGGTCACTGGCGCCCGTTTGGATGTGGGGCAGGTCGTCGGCGCGCACCACCCAAAGCGTTCGCCGCATCGCCAGGTGCTTCACCAGCGTCCGTCGGTCGTAGAGCTCGGAATCCAGGTCGGCGATGGTGAAGCCGGGCACCCGCGCCCACAGGGAGAGATAGGGAGTGGCGGGATCGGTCGCGTGCAGGCCGACGACATCGCCCGCGACCTGAGTCGGGGACTGTGCGTGCGCGTTGAGAAAGTGCCTGCGCGCGAGCCGGGCCCGCCGCTCTTCGACCGTGAATGACCGCATCGCCTGCGAACGCTACCTGCGGCGACCGACAAAACTTTGGGATCGGTAGCCGAGTCCGCCGCCTTGACTGAGCGCACGACGACGCCACCGGGGCGGCGTATGACGAAGGAGAGATCGATGAATCGAGTTGTCGCGGGTGTGGTTGCACTGGGTCTGGGCGCGGCCGTCCTGGTCGGCTGTTCGGACGACAAGCCGTCGGCCGCACCAAGCAGCGAGGCATCCGGAAACACGCAGGTGAGCACGAGCGGCTCGACCGAGGTCAAGGTCGGCGGCAGTGACCTGTCCGGTCTGGACCTGAACTCGGTGACCTGCGTCAAGCAGGGCGGAAAGATCAACGTCGCCAGCGCGGCGATCAACGGCCAGTCCGGCCTCGCCGTCGTGATGACCGACGAGGCCACCCCGACCGTGGAGTCGCTGGCCATGTCGGTGGACGGCAACGCGCTCGGCGTCACCAACACGATGGGCGCGAAGACCGGCTCGGCCGAGGTGAAGGTCGACGGCAGCACCTACACGATCACCGGTGAAGCCACCGGCGCCGACATGGCGAATCCGATGGCCGGCATGGTCACCAAGCCCTTCACCATCAAGGTGAACTGCACCTGATCGGGCGCCTACCGGAAGCGGCGGACGTACCGTCGGCGTCCGCCGCTTCCTATGATTCAGAAATGACGATCGTGGCCGACCTCGAGCGGGCACGCCAGTTGTCGTTGGCCGCCAAAGAGGAGGCGGCCAAAGACCTGCTGCTGTCACTGGTCCCCGCGATCGAGGCGGCCGACCGCGACGATTGGCTGCTCGAGGTCTACGCACAGCTGGGCGAGCTCTATCTCGTTCGCACCGCGTACGAGGGGACGGACGAGTCTGTGCGCCGCATCCGCGAATGCCTCGCGACCTACCAGGAGGTCCGGGCGGGCAACCGGCCGGATCTGGCTGCACAGGTGACGATGTCGAACGCCGACGTCGACCACATGATCTGCCGGTACTCGCGCCGCGCCCAGTTCCTCCAGACGGGTCTGGCGGCCGCGCACGGTGACCACGAAGCCGCCGAGGCGGCGTTGCTGGTGTTGACCGAGGACACGACCGACTACCCGGATCTCGCCGACGAACACCGCCGCTACATCACGTTCGCACAGATCCTGTGCGCCAACGCGCTCTGCGATGACGATCTGCATGTGGAGTCGGTTCACCTGTGGGAGAAGGTGATCGACGCGATCGACGGTGCTGACGGCAGCGATGAGTTCGACGATTACCTCTTCGTCAACGGTGCGACCTCATACGGCAGGTTCTGCATCGAGACAGGTCGGCTGCCGCAGGCCGAGCCATGGCTACGACGGGCAGGTGCCCGCGCGGAAGCGCGCAATTGGGCATTAGGTACGGCGAGGACGCAATTCGAACGTGCGACGGCGGCCTGGGCTTTGGGCGACCGCGCCAAGGCGCAGGACTTGGCGCACGCGTCGTATCCGGCGATCGCCGAAGGCTTGCGGGCCCACGATGTCTCGCGGTGCTGGCTTTACTTCGGCCTGATCGCGCTGTCCATCCATGAGCTCGACGACGCCGACGAGCGGTTCGGCTACGCCGAGCGACACTGGCGCGAAATCGAGAAGCCACTGCACATCCACCGCATTCTGTTGCAGCGCAGCTGGGTTGACATCTTCCGGGGCGACTTCGATGCGGCCCGGGTGCGGACCGAAGAGGCGCGCGAACTCCTGGATTCATGGCCGCGGCACAGCTGGCTGCAGTACGCCCGCCTGCATGACCACATCGGCAGCATCTGGCGCGCGGACGCATTGGCCGACCCGGAGAACGCGGCGGCCAAGCTGGAGAAGGCGGCCGAGCTGAAGGTGCCCGCTGCCCTCGCGGTCGACTCGGTACGCCACCTGATCACCGATGCCGACGCGCGGATGCGCTGGGCCACCCACGTGTCGGCCCGCATGCTTGCCGGGGCGTTCGCCGTCGCCTGGGAGTGGGGCAATACCGACCTCGTCAGCCAGTTGGTCGAATATCACAGTGCGCGAGGGACATTCAGTGCCGAGCCGGACGGGGAGACCGTTGAGTTGACGGGCACCGCCACCGCCATGGTGCCGCTGGAGACCATCGACGAGTACGCGTTGGTTGCGGCGGGCGAGTCGCTGTCTGTTGCGGGTGCGGGGCTGACGCGGCTGGGTCCACTGCCTGCGCTGCAGATGGACCCGACCTCAGGTCAGATATTGACGCGGTATCGCAGCCTGGCGCGCGAAAGGTACGGCCGCGACGTGACCGCCGCCGGCGCGACATGGGCGACGTGGCCGTGACCCCAGGGGAATCCCAGGCCGAAACCGCCACGCTGGTCCTGCGATTCGCCGACGTCGGAATCGCCACATATGTCAGCCTTCGCGTCGTGGGGGAGCCATCGAGGACCGTGACGTGGGTGATCGAGGAGGCCGCGTTACAGGCCGCGCTTGACGAATTGACCGCCGCGTTGCCGGATCCGATCGACACCGAGACCCGGCGCGACGCCCTCGAACGCGCAATCACCGAGGGTGCGTTCGCTTCGCCCGCAACCGAATTGGCGATCGCCCGCACACTCGGCGCCCAGCTGTTCGCGCATGAGGCCTGGCAATTGCTGCTCGACTTCGTCTCCTCGCCCCGGGCCGCGTTGTTCGTGTCACCCAGCGCGCGGCTGGCCCGAGTCCCGTGGGGTCTTGTCGCGATGCCCGGTGATGACGGTCACCGGGTCATCGAGCTGGTCGACGTCCTGATGGCGGCGCCGCCGAACATCGTGCACTCATCGCGCGAACCCGCCGGCTGGGGCGGTAGGCAGGGCAGACCGCCGCTGCTGGTGCTCGATCCCCGGGTGCCCGGTCAGCGGCCGGACTCACCGTTGGGGTCCGTACTCGGGCGTCCATCACCAGATACGCTGTTGGCCAAGCATTTCGGTGAGCTGATGCAAGGCCGGAAGGTCCTCCCCGAGGTGGCGTCATCGGTCGACCTGTTCCGGCGCGCCGATGCGGGCCGTGCCTGGCTCGAGGATCTGCTGGCGCGCGAGCCCAGTCGCCTCCTGTATGTCGGTCATGCGACCGCGGCCGATGGTGACGTCGGACATGCCGACCGGGCCGCGCTTCACCTGGCCGACGAACGACCGCTCACCGCATCGGATCTCATGGCGCTGAGGCTTCCTGTTCCGCCACGCGTCGGCCTGCTGGCCTGTGCGTCCGGCGGTGACTATCGGTTCGACGAGGCGACTGGGCTGGTCGCGGCGATGATCCTCGGCGGCGCGGAGCTGGTGACGGCCACCCTGTGGTCGCTGCCGACGGCCGCGGGATACCGGCTTTTCGCACCGACGAATGACGCCGACCCGATGTCTGACGCGATCCTCGCCGTCGACCGCGCGCACGAGGCTCAGGATGCCGGGCGTGCGGTCAACGGCTGGCAACGGGAACGGATGCGCCGCTGGACCGACGGTGACGTGACCGCGAGCCCGCTGTACTGGGCCGCGTTGGCGACTTTCGCGGTCGACGGTGCCCGGTGATCAGGCCGGCGACACACAGACGGCGACCGCGGACTCGTCGTCGGAGCGGTAGTACGTGTCGACGAAGCTGCCAGGCGAGACCTTCGTGATGGCCGATTCGGGAATGAGTGCCTTCTCGTGAGCAGCGAACTGCCCGCCGCCGGGCCGATGCACCATCACGTCGAGCTCGACTTCGCGGAAATCCTCTCGGGCGCGGCCGGTGGTTCGCATGCCGGTGACCACCGCGCGGGACTTGGTGCCGTGCCGGATCAGATCGATCTGACCATTGGTGACCAGGCCCTTCGCGACCAGCATGCGGTCGAACTCGGCTCGAATGGCCACCATGTCGTCGGCGGTGGCAAGGCGCTCGCCGGCTTCGCCGCTCTCAGGCGCGACGACCTCGTCGCGGTCGGGAATCAGGTAGGCCAAGGCCGTGGCGACGAGCAGGAACATGACTAATGCGATCGAATACGCGCCGGACATGCCACCAGGCTCTGACACCCCATCGGCTACCGAACCCAACTTTGCCGCGTACCCGACTCTTATCCTGTTGCTATGAGCACTGCTGAGACGGCCATCGCCGTCGCCCATCCGCGGCGCGCGGTGATCGACCGCGCGTGGCGCGCGATCGGGCCCGGCGTGGAGGTGCTCAGCGGTGACGACGGTGGCCCGTTGCGGCGCACGGTGAAGCGGATCATCGACCCGTTGGTGCTGCGGTTGCGCTCCAACACCCAGTTCTCGGCGCCGTTCGTGGCCGCCGACGTCGCCGAGGCCATGCACGACGCGATCGTCGGCCAGGCCGCCCAGATGCGTGCGGCGGCAGCATGGTTCGAGCTGCTCAAGCGTGAGCGCCGTCGGCTGCGGATCACCAGTGGGAACGCCCAAGAGTTGTATTTCCCCGTGTGCTTCGAGCTTGCGGTGACGAAAGGTGCTCCCGCCCAAGCTGATTCCGGTGAGGCCGAATCGGTGCTGCGTCAGATCCATGACGACCGCGACCGCACCGCGATCGAAGTGCTGAACACCTATTCGTCGGACCATCTCGTCATCTCGGAACTGTCGGAACAGCTGCGCTCAAGCTGGAAAGACGTTCGGCCCGGGAACCAGATCACCGGGCCCTTCCTGTCCGGGTTGACCACGGTGCTGGGCCCGGCCGATTCGCACGGCGCCTCGGCGGCGCGGCAGCGGGTGTGGCAGGCGCTGATCGCCGATGTCACGCCGTACAACCTCGGTGCCGCCGCGCATGAACGCGGGTCACAGCTGCCGTGGTCGATCGTCGCGCTCGGCCTGAGCTCTGCGGAACCGCAGGGTCCGCCGGAGGTCATCGGTGGGTCCGACGGCGAGCGGCCGCTCAATCGGTCGGTGATCGACCGGGTACGCGCGACCCTTCGCCGTGCGATGGATCGCGAAGAATTGCCAGACGTTCCGATGCTGTGCGAGGAAGAGGTCGACCGGTGCTGCGCGCCATGGGGGCTGATGGCCGAGGACAAGCAGGCGACGCTGGTCGCCGGCATCGAGGTCGCCGTCGACCTGGCGCCGCTGTCGGAAACCGCGGCGACCCGGTATGACCTCGCCCGTCAGATCCAGGCACGGCTGCGCAAGGAGGCGTACGTGCTGCACGCGCGTCGCTATCTCGCCGACAGCGGGCCGATCCACCCTCGCCAGCAACAGGTGATCGACGACCTCGCGGCGTTCGCTCGACCGTATCTGAGCCGGCTGTGGGCGCGCCTGCACGGCCGCGACGTCTGGCAGGAACCCTGTTCCGATGTCGACGACGTCCGCGCACTGTTGGAAGGCGTCGCGCGGTCGGTGAGTCTCGACCACCGGCAGCGCATCAAGACGATGCTGGAATTGCAGGTGGCCGGATGAAGTTGATGTCCGATTCCGGGCTGTGGAGCACGGGACCCTCCGCGGCACCTTCTCCGGTGCACGCCGTACTCGAGGTCAGTGGCGCGGTGCTGTCGTGGACCGTCGACGATCCGTCCGCTGATCCGCAGATCACGTTCACCGATCCCGCCAGGGCGGACTGGTTGTGGCGCGTGGTGGGCGAGGACGGGCATCGCGCCGTCGCGTCCACAGTCGATCACGCTCCACCCGACGATGCGCGGGCGGTGGACCTGGCGGGGGTGAATGTGTTGCCGGGCTCGCTGGACCTGTTGCGGCGGTTGGCGTTCGGCCATTGGTTGCGACGGTGGTGGCCGGCGAGCCAGCGTGATGGGATCGCGGCGCTCGATGCGGCGTTGCTGGATGCGGAGATCGCGATACTCACGGTCGCCGCGGAGGACTTCTTCTCCGACGACACCTTCGACTCGGATGTTGCCGAGGTGTTGCGGCCGCACGTCGCCGCGCTCAACGCCCATGTCCAAGAAGGTGATCCGCGCGTCGTCGAGCTGGTGGAGAAGTGCACCGACCTCGCCGACGAGGTGGGCATCGTCTTCGACACGTCTGTGCGATCCGGTCGCAGGGACGATTACGCACTGGCTGCGGGCGGGGATGGTGGACGGACAACGACGGCGACTGTTGCAGCGGGTGTCGGCTCAGTGCACTGGTCAGCTGTTCCCGCCGGTGTGTTCGACGCGGCCGAGAACACCGTTAGTTGGAGCGTCGAGTCTGCCGACGACGCAGTGACGGCAACTGTCCGCGTGGAGTTGTCGGGACTGGGCTCGCCCAACGGCGTGCCGGTCCGACTGCGCTCCGGTGCTTTCGGAGGTGACGGAGCGCTCGGGGCCGACGGGCGTGCGTCGTTCCCCGTCGTGGGCCCCGATCAGCAGTCGATAGCGGAATCGTCGGCGTGGGACCATGATTGGCGCGTGACTACGCTGACGGTCGGCGCCGGCGGCGGGGAGTCGGCGCAGACGCGCGAGCGGATTCGGGACTTCGCGCGGTCGCGGTTGGCCTCACCGGCCGACGACGCCTACCTCGCCGAGGTCCTGGCCGCCGAATCCGACTACTGAGACTCGGGTTTGCGCATGGATTCGCGGATCTGCGCGAGCCGTTCGGCCGCAGCACGCTGGCGCGCTTCGTACTGCTCCTCGACAGTGCGGCCCTCCGGGGTTTCGGCATCGAGTTCCGCGGCGCCGATCGCCGTGCCGTAGCGGGTCTCGATCTTCTCGCGCACCGAATCGAACGTCGGGACACCGCCCGCGGTATAGCCCGTGTCCTCGGGTTCGGCGGGGGCCGGCGGGGTGCTCGTCGCGGGGGTGGCCGCGGGCGCCGGATCGGGCTCGACAGTGGGCTCGATGACGGGATCGACGATCACTTCCGGCTCTCGGGCTGGTTCCTCCGGCATGCGTTTCTCCTATGTCAAGCCGCTGCCGGTTGGCAAGGCTTTTGCCGGTTGTTGTGGTCGGTGTGGAGATGGTTGAAAACGACGCGGGCCAGGCGGCGTTTGAGGCAGCGCAGGGCTTCGGGCGTGGAGTCACCCTCGGCGAGGCGGTGCCGGTAATAGGTCTGTCCGAGTCCATCGAGGCGGATCTGGGTGACCGCGATTCGGTGCAGTGCCGCGTTGAGTTGACGGTTGCCCGAGCGGGTCAGCCGGACCCGTCCGCGGGTGTTACCCGACCACACTGGAACCGGCGCTACTCCGGCATGACGGGCGAAGGCCGCCTCGCTCTTGAATCGCGCCACCCCGGCGGTCTCACCGACCAGTTTGGCCGCGGTCAGTTCCCCGCAGCCGGGCATGTCCAGCAAGACCGGGGCCACCACGCGGACACGTTCGCCGATTCGTTTGGCCAGCGCGTTGATCATCTGGGTGAGTCGGGTGATGTCGGCCAACTCGTCGCGGGCCAGCTCGGCCACGATCCCGGTTTGGAAGTTCAGCCAGTCGCTCAGGAGCCTTCGGTGCTTGGCCAGATCTAACGAGCGCGGTTTGGGTGCACGCTCGGGATCGAGTTCATGGATCCGCCACAACAGTCGATTGATGGTCGCCGTGCGTTGTGCCACAAGGACTTCGCGGCGATCCACCAACAGCTTCACCTCCCGCGACACCTCGTCATGAGAAGCGACCGGAAGGTCTGGTTCACGCAGAAACCCCCGCGCCACCGCCAGTGCGTCGATCGGATCAGACTTGCCGCGGGTGCGCGCTGAGGCCCGAGTCTGGGCCATCAACTTCGGCGGCACCCGCACCACCTTCTGCCCCAAACCCAACAGGTCTCGTTCTAGGCGCGCCGACAGATGGCGGCAGTCCTCGATCGCCCAGACGACCTCGGCCCCGAACTGTTCACGGGCCCACATCACCGCCTCGGCATGCCCGGCGGTGATCGCTTTGACGGTCTTCTCGGCGAGCTTGCGACCCGCCTCATCGACCGCGACGAAGGTATGGGTGCGCTTGTGTACATCGGCTCCAACAACAACCATGGTGGTTGCCTCCATTCACTGAGAGGTGACGGTTGGGCCGGTCGGCGGACATACCTCAGTGGGGGCGGTGCCACGCTCCTATCAAGTCACGCCGGCCGGTCCTTCACACCTGATGCCGGCAAAACGCATGCTCGCCAACCCGAAGGCGGCACCCACGCTATGAGCCAGACACCAGGTGTAAAGGATCCAACCACCGCAAGAAGCGGTGACCCCACCCTGACACTGAGGTCCACGCTACCCGCTACCTGGCGGCCACCTGAACGATCGGCGGAGGTGGGGGTGGTGCGGGCAACGGCACATGGGGAGCGGCGGGGGTGAGGAGTTGACCGGCCATCCAGGGCAGTGCGGTCGCGAAGGCCTGTGATGCGAAGGGCCAGTCGTGCTTACCGGGTTGCACGACGACCGCGCAGCTGATCCCGTTGGCGTCGCCTAGTGAGCACAGCGAGTTCGCGGCCGAACTCTGCGCAGGGGCCGCTTCGCTGTTGACGGCGAACCAGCCGGCCACACCGTCGTAGCGGCCGTGTCGCGTGATGACGGTGGTGGGATCGAAGGACGCATAGGCCGCGGCGTTGCCGCCGAAGAGCCGTGAGATGGTCTCGTCTTTCGTCCCGGAGTTGGGCGCGATGTCGCCGGCGATGTCCTCGAATGCGCCGAACATGTCGGGATGCATGACAGCCAGGTCGACGGCGCACGTGCCGCCCATCGACCAGCCCACCACGCCCCAGTTGTCCCGGTGGGCGCTCACGCCGAACTTCGAAACCATAAACGGGACAACGTCTTTGGTGAGGTGGTCGGCGACATTGCCACGGCTGCCGTTGACGCACTCGGTGTCGTTGTTGAATGTGCCGCCGGCGTCGACGAATACGAGCACCGGCGCATTCCCGCCGTGGGCCGCTGCAAAGTTGTCCGCGACGGTCACCGCGTTCCCGATTCGTACCCAGTCGGCGGGGGTGTTGAACTCGCCGCCGATCATCATGATCGTCGGCATGGGTGGCGGAGGGTCGGTGGCGTACCAGGCCGGAGGCAGATACACGAGTTCGTCGCGATGTTTGAACCCTGACGCCCCGTCGCCGATCTGCACCGCTACCACGGTGCCTTTCGCGGGAATCTGGTGGCGGTGCTGCAACGCCAGGACGGTCACCTGATCTGTCTGGTCAGGCAGCGGACCCGCGGTGAGCTGATTCCACGCTGTTTGGACGGTGGGGAAGTACCCGGTCCACAGGTTGAGTGAGAACGCGGCACACAGCAGGCACAGCGGCACCGCGGAGGCCGCCACCGCACGCCGCCACCACTGCGCTCCGCGCCAGCCGGCCACCAGGACGCCCGCCGCGGTTCCCGTCAGCCCGATCCACACCCAGAGCCCGGCGGGTGCGGGATTGCCCGCGAGGCCTTCTGATTCGACATACCAGTAGGCGGCCGCGGTCAGGGCCACCCCGCACAGCACCGCCCACGGCACCCATACGTATCGCCAACGTCGGATACCCCAGTAGATGGCCGCCACCAGCGCGATGCCGGCCAGGACCTGGACCGTGATCGGAATCCAGCCGTGCAGCAGCGACGAATGGTGGCGCAGCAGGTCGCGGAGCGTCACGGCCACAAGAGTGACTGCCAATCCTTGTGCTCCGCTGTGAGCAAGCTGCGGGCATGCACCTAAGAGCGACCTAACGCGTCTGACGTGCACCATATTGGTATGCGCGTTCTGGTTGTCGAGGATGAGCAGCTGCTGGCCGACGCCATCGCGGCTGGGCTGCGCCGCCACGCGATCGCCGTGGATGTGGCCTACGACGGAGACGCCGCTCTCGAGCGGGCGGCAGTCAACGATTATGACGTCATCGTGTTGGATCGTGATCTTCCGACCGTCTCCGGCGATTTCGTATGTGCTCAACTGACCGATTCGGGCGCGACGGCCAGAATCCTGATGCTGACGGCGGCCACGGCCGTCGCTGAGCGAGTCAGTGGCCTGCAGCTTGGCGCCGACGACTACCTCACGAAACCCTTCGCGTTCGCCGAACTCGTGGCGCGCGTCCATGCCCTGTGTCGGCGGTCGCGGCCCGCGGTCTCTCCGGTGCTGGAACGTGGCGGTATCCGACTAGATCCTCATCGGCGCACAGTGTCGCGCGGGGAGAGACCGATTTCGTTGACGCCCAAGGAGTTTGCGGTGCTAGCTGAGTTGTTGCGCGCTGAGGGAGGCGTGGTGTCTGCCGAGCATCTGTTGGAAAAAGCGTGGGACGAACACATCGATCCGTTCACCGGCGTCGTCCGCTACACGATCATGATGGTGCGCCGAAAACTTGGCGAGCCGCACGTGATCGAAACCGAGGCCGGCGTGGGGTATCGCATCCCATGACCATCAGGGTGCGCCTCACAGTGCTGTACGCGACGGCTTTCTTCATCGCAGGAGCGGTGCTGATCGCGCTGATGTACTTCTACCTGGACCAGTCGATGGACCGTCGCCCTGGCGCCGGTGCACAGACTTTGGTCAAGCAGTTTCTGGCCGAACGCGGGCTCCGGGAGCGTCCTGTCGCCGAGAATCTGGTGTCCGCCTTCGTTGCGCAGGCGGAACAACAACGCGAGGACATCAAACGCGGAATGCTGACATGGTCCTTCGTGTCGTTGGGTGTCGTCGGCTTGGCTGCGGGCGGATTCGGCTGGCTGCTGGCCGGTCGCGCACTGCAGCCACTGCATCAGATCACCACCACAGCAAGGCGAGTGGCGGATCGCAGCCTGCACGAGCGGATTGGGCTAGACGGGCCCGATGACGAGATCAAAGACCTCGCAGACACGTTCGACGCGATGCTGGAGCGCCTGGATCATGCTTTCGACGGTCAACGCCGCTTCGTCGCCAACGCGTCTCACGAACTGAAGACCCCGCTGACGATCAACCGCACCCTGATCGAGGTTGCCATCGACGACCCCGACGCCCCCGAGTCGACGCGCCGACTGGGAGCTACGTTGCTTGACGTCAATCGCCGTCATGAGCGGCTGATCGACGGCCTGCTGGTGCTGGCGAGCAGTCAGCAACAGCTCGCCCGCCGCGTGCGGGTCGATCTCGCCGACATCGCACGCCGCGCGGTCGCCCTGTCGGAAGCCGCCGCTACGGAGGCGGGCGTCGAGATCACCACGAGGCTCACTCCTTCGTATATCACCGGTGATCCGGATCTGCTGGAGCGCTTGGTGGGGAACCTGATCGACAATGCGATCCGGTACAACCGCGCTGAAGCAGGGTGGGCGGTCGTGTCGGTGTCGAACGGTGACGGAGTATGCCGGCTGTCGGTCGAAAACTCGGGATCGGTGATCCCGCAGTCGGCAGTCAACGGGATATTCGAGCCCTTTCATCGTTTGGGCGTCAATGACCGAACCTCGAACGACGGCCCGACGAGTCGAGGGGCCGGACTGGGCCTGTCGATCGTGCGGTCGATCGCCACCGCGCACGGCGGTGAGGTCCGTGCGGTGGCCCGCCCGGATGGCGGGCTCACCGTCACGTTCGTCGGCTCGAGCGATCAATAGTTGTGACACGTGTCAGCGACGCGCTGCATCTTCATCAGCTTGTCCTGTCCCTCGGGCGTATTGCGCTTCTGCGCAATCATCGACGCCACATCTGGATTGCGGTCCATGAAGGACTTCACCCGCTGCCGTCGTTGGTCGATCGGCAGCGCCAGGAGTTCCTGGATCTTCGCCTGCGCATCGGGGCGTTCGGCAAGCCGTCCCGACGCCTCGGGTGCCTCGACCTGCAGGGCCGCCTCGATCTGCGCGTAGCTACAAGTGGTTTCGATGAGCGGACCGACGGGCTGCGCCGAAGCAGGCGCCGCCGTCATCAGCGATATGGCCCCCGCTAGCCCGAGGACGCCGAGAATCACGCGTGGCATCAGAACACCCCCGGTCCTGGTGCTCCGAAGCCAAGTCCGGGTAGCAGTCCGAGTCCGGAGGCCGGTCCGCCGAAGCCTCCCAGTCCCGGTCCGGGCAGGATGCCGGGGCCTGGTGCACCCCAGCCGATTCCGGGATCTGCGGTGGCGGTAGCCGTGCCGAAAAGAAGAGGCGCACATGCCAGTACGGCCACCGTGGCGAGGCTGCCTGCTGCTCTACGTGGGATCATCTGTTCTCCAATCAGTTTGGCGCGCGGCTGCGCGATTTTCCGACCCGAGAACAGTTGATCAATTCGGCTGTTGGGCTGGCGTTAGGAGCTGAGTCGCGCGCCGACTAACGCGGTTTGGCCAAGGGGAACGGCAGCGTTTCGCGGATGCTGCGGCCGGTGATCAGCATGACGACGCGGTCCACACCCATGCCGAGGCCACCGGTCGGCGGCATCGCGTATTCCATCGCCTGCAGGAAGTCCTCGTCGAGTTCCATGGCCTCGGGGTCACCGCCCGAGGCCAGCAGCGACTGTTCCTGCAGTCGGCGCCGCTGCTCGACGGGATCGGTCAACTCGCTGTACGCAGTGCCCAATTCGACACCCCACGCCACCAGGTCCCACCGTTCTGCCACGCCGGGAATGCTGCGGTGCGGCCTCGTCAGCGGCGACACCGACGTGGGGAAGTCCTTGTAGAACGTGGGCGCTTCGGTGCGGTCCTCGACGAGGTGCTCGTACAGTTCGAGCACCACCGCACCGGAGTCCCAGTGGGTCAAATAGGGGATCCTCGCGCCGTCGCACAGCCTGCGTAGCGTCGTCAGGTCCGTCTCGGGCCCGATCTGTTCGCCCAGCGCCTCCGACACCGCCTCGTGCACGGTCTTGACCGTCCACTCACCTGAAATGTCAACGGGTTCCAGTGTGCCGTCGTCGCGGGGACGCAGGAAGACCTGCGCTCCGTTGGCGGCCTGCGCGGCGTTCTGGATCAACTCTCGGCAGCCGTCGATCCACACGTTGTAGTCGGCGTGCGCCTGATAGGCCTCCAGCAGCGTGAACTCCGGATTGTGGCTGAAGTCGACGCCCTCGTTGCGGAATGCCCGGCCCAACTCGAAGACGCGCTCGACACCGCCCACGCACAGACGCTTGAGGTAGAGCTCGGGAGCGATCCGCAGATACAGATCGAGGTCATAGGCGTTGATGTGCGTCAGGAACGGCCTGGCGTTGGCGCCGCCGTGAATCTGTTGAAGTATCGGTGTCTCGACCTCCAAAAACCCCTTGCTGATGAGGTTTTCGCGGATCGCGTGCAGAACACCGCTGCGCGCCCGAATCAGGTCGCGGGCCTCGGTGTTGATGGCCAGGTCGACGTAGCGGGCGCGCACCCGCGCCTCTTGGTCGGTCAGCCCTTTCCATTTGTCGGGCAGTGGACGTAGGCATTTACCGATCAACCGCCAGTTGAGCACGATCAGCGACCGCGTGCCCTTCTTGCTGTAACCCATCGTGCCCGTCACCTGGATCAGGTCGCCCAGATCGATGGCATGCGTGAAATCGGCCGTCGTTCCGTCATTCAGCTGCGAGTTGTCAAGCAGCAGTTGCACTTCCCCCGACCAGTCGCGCAGTTGCGCGAACAGCACGCCGCCGTAGTCGCGGATGCGCAGTACGCGGCCCGCGACGGTCAGTGTGCTCGCACCCTCGGATTCGAGCGCGGCAAGGATCGTGTGGCTGGGTTGCTCACCGACCGGGTACGCGTCGACGCCGTTGTCCTGCAATGTCTTGAGCTTGGCCATCCGGACCCGGACCTGTTCGGGCAACCGGGACTGTTCCTCCTCGTCCAACCCGACTTCCAGTTCGTCGGCGTCGGGGGCGGTGCCGTCGTGGTGCAACAGACCGCGGTCGATGATGCTCTGCGGCACCGCGATGTGGTGGCCGGTGTGCGGCTGATCGTGGCGTCGGGAGAACGGCAGCACCAGGAAGCCTTCTGCGATCACCGAAGCCACGCCGACGCGGGGGACCAGCCGCGCGTCCTCGTAGCAGGCATACCGCGGCACCCACTCGGGCTGATACTTCATGTTCGAGCGGTACAGCGTCTCCAGCTGCCACCAGCGGGAGAAGAACACCAGCAGCGCCCGCCACAGCCGTGCGACCGGGCCCGCGCCCAGCTGGGCGCCTTGCTCGAATGCCGAGCGGAACATCGCGAAGTTCAGCGAAACACGCGTCACCCCAATGCCTTCGGCCTGCATGCACAGCTCGCTGACCATGAGCTCGATGGTGCCGTTGGGGGATTGCGGAGACCGGCGCATGAGGTCCAGCGAGGCCCCATTGGCGCCCCACGGCACCAGGGAGAGCATCGCGACGACCTGTTCACCGTCGGCCCCGGGCTGAACCGCCTCGACGAGTAAGCAGTCGCCGTCGGCCGGGTCGCCCAGTCGGCCCAACGCCATGGAGAAGCCGCGCTCATCGTCGGTATCGCGCCAGGTGTCGGCCCGCTCGACCACCTCGGCCATCTCGTCGGCGTCGAGATCACGATGTCTGCGGATCCGCACCGAGGCACCGGCGCGCCGCGCGCGGGTCACCGCCTGCCGCACCGCGCGCATGTCCGGGCCCGACAAGCGGAAGCTGTCCGGATACAGAATCGCCTCGTCGCCCAATTGCAGGGCGTTGAGGCCGGCCGCGCGGAACGCCTCGGCTCCAGTCGAACTCGCGCCCATCACCCCGGGTGCCCAGCCGTAGGCCTGGCACAACAGCAGCCACACCTCGATCGCCTGGGGCCAGGCTTTGGGGTCGCCGACCGGGTCGCCGCTCGCGAGACAGACGCCGACCTCCACGCGGTAGGTGATGGCGGCGCGGCCAGTCGGCGCGAACACCACGGCCTTGTCGCGGCGCGTCGCGAAGTAACCCAATGAGTCGTTCTTGCCGTACAACTCGAGCAGTCCGCGGATCGCGGACTCGTCTTCACCGGTGAGTGCGTTCTCCGCGCGCTGCGACTGGAACAACACGATCGCCGCGACCATCAGCGCCAGGGCACCGAACAGCCCGAGCAGCGCGTTGATGAACACGTGCGGGTGACCGCTGAACGAGTCAGCGCTGGCGCCCGCAAAGGCGCCCACGCGGTTCAGCGCGTAGAAGAAGCGGTCCTCACGGGCCAGGCTTCCGGGGAAGAGCTCGAGCAGGCCCCAGCCGATCAGGGTGCCGACAACCAATCCAGCGACCAGCGTTGCCGCCGCTTTGATCAGCGCACCCCGGCGCACCTTGGCCCAGAACTCCTTGCGCGCCAGAACAAGAAAGGCGATGGCGGCGACGTGGAAGGCGAGACCGATGAACTCGCCGGTCTCCTGCAGCCACGATTCTCCGCCGGAGACGATGTCGCCGATGTTCCAGCCGACCGCGGCGACCATGTAGCCGACGAGGATCCACCACGCGATGCTCTTCCGCGCCGCCAGTGCCGCGGCCAGCAGCGCCAGCACGAACGCCCACGCGAAGCTGGTGTCGGGGAAGTTGAAGATGTAGTCGTTGACGAACTCGCGGGGCACCTTGATGAGCGACCGGAAAAACGGCGAGACGCTCGCGAGAAGCGACAGTGTGGCGATGATGCCGACGGTCCAGCCGGCCGCGGCAGGCACCCACCTGAACGCGGAGGTGCGGCGGGCTTTTGCAATGTTCGCTGAGCCGGCCGGGCTAGTGACAGTCATAAGGCGCGAGGATATTCGCTCGACCGGTCAAATTGGTGTGAGTAGCTACCAGACAGGGCCGGTGTATCTCTCCCCGGGACCGTGACCCGGTTCCTCCGGCGCGGCGCTCGCTTCGCGGAATGCGAGCTGCAGGCTCTTCAAACCGTCGCGCACCGGTCCGGCGTGGGGGCCGAGGTACTCGGCGGACGCCGTCACCAGCCCCGCCAGCGCGGTGATCAGCCGGCGCGCCTCGTCGAGGTCGCGGTGCGGGCTCTCGTCGGGATCCTCGGCCGACAACCCGAGCTTCTCGGCGGCGGCGCTCATCAACATGACGGCGGACCGGGTGATGACCTCGACGGCGGGGATATCGGCCAGCTCGCGGGTCGGCTGTTCGGTCGCCGGTTCAGGCGATGCGGGATCCTGGGTCATCCCTGATAGGATGGCATGCGCGACCGTCCCGGCGTACGCCAGGGACAGCAAGTGGAGTCCCACTCCCACCGCTGACCATACCGGTACAGCGGTCCGGTCACAGGCATCCGATGCCTGTCCTGGTCGGCTTTGGGCCCTGCTTTGAGCAGGGCTTTTCTGTTCGCTGAACAGATGCTGATGGGTGGGGCTCCTAGACGACAACATAGGAGGCCCCATCAGCACTGAGACCCGCGTCAACGAGCGCATCCGCGTACCTGAAGTCCGTCTCATCGGACCAGGCGGCGAGCAGGTAGGCATTGTGCGCATCGAAGACGCCCTCCGCGTCGCCGCGGATGCCGATCTCGACCTTGTCGAAGTAGCCCCGGACGCCAAACCACCGGTTTGCAAGATCATGGACTACGGCAAGTTCAAATACGAGACGGCCCAGAAGGCACGCGAGTCTCGCAAGAACCAGCAGCAGACCGTCGTCAAGGAACAGAAGCTGCGTCCCAAGATCGACCCGCACGACTACGAGACCAAAAAGGGCCACGTGGTCCGCTTCCTGCAAGCGGGATCCAAGGTCAAGGTGACCATCATGTTCCGCGGACGCGAGCAGTCGAGGCCCGAGCTGGGCTACCGACTCCTGCAGCGGCTGGGCGCCGACGTCGCCGATTACGGCTTCGTCGAGACGTCGGCCAAGCAGGACGGCCGCAACATGACGATGGTGCTGGCACCGCACCGCGGCGCGAAGACTCGCGCCAAGGCGGCGCACGATGCCGACGCTCCCGCCGCGCAACGCGCACAGCCCGAGAGCGCACCGACCGAAACACCACAGAACTGAACTGAGGACACATGCCAAAGGCGAAGACCCACAGCGGCGCTTCCAAGCGGTTCCGGGCCACCGGAACCGGAAAGATCGTGCGCCAGAAGGCCAACAAGCGGCACTTGCTCGAGCACAAGTCGAGCAAGCGCACCCGCCGGCTCGACGGTCGCACCGAGGTGGCGGCCAATGATGTCAAGCGCGTCAAGAAGCTGCTGAACGGCTGACAGGCCCCCCTGTCCGGACCTGACGAACCTGAACGAAGAGGAAAACCCCCATGGCACGCGTAAAGCGCGCAGTAAACGCGCAGAAGAAGCGCCGCACAATACTCAAGGCATCTAAGGGCTACCGCGGTCAGCGGTCACGGCTGTATCGCAAAGCCAAAGAGCAGCAGCTGCATTCGTTGACCTATGCCTACCGCGACCGGCGTGCCCGCAAGGGCGAGTTCCGCAAGCTGTGGATCTCGCGGATCAACGCGGCGGCCCGCGCCAACGACATCACCTACAACCGGTTGATCCAGGGCCTGAAGGCCGCCGGAGTCGAGGTGGACCGCAAGAACCTGGCCGAGATCGCCGTCAGCGATCCCGCCGCCTTCACCGCGTTGGTGGAGGTCGCCAAGGCTGCGCTGCCCAGCGATGTCAATGCGCCGTCGGGCGAGGCTGCCTGACGCTCACCGAACGCGCAGACCGGGTGGCGGCAGCGATCAAGCTGCATCGCCACGTGGGACGACGCCGCGCCGCACGCTTTCTCGCTGAGGGACCCAACCTCGTCGAGGCCGCGATGCGGCGCGGACTCGTCTCCGAGGTCTTCGTCACCGAAGCTGCGCAGGCCCGCTTCGCATCGCTGCTTGGCGATGCCGATGTACACGTGGTGACGGAGCGAGCCGCGAAAGCGTTGTCGGACACGGTCACTCCGGTCGGCCTGGTCGCGGTGTGCTCGGTACCCGAGACCTCGCTTGACGACGTCCTCGCCGATGCCCCACGGCTGCTGGCCGTCGCGGCGGAGATCTCCGAGCCCGGTAACGCGGGCACTCTGATTCGCATCGCCGACGCGATGGGCGCCGACGCCGTCGTACTTGCCGGCCACAGCGTCGATCCATACAACGGCAAGTGTCTGCGTGCCTCGGCCGGGAGTATCTTCTCGATTCCCGTCGTATCCGAGCCGGATGCCACCACGGCGGTGTCGGCGATAGGTGCCGCCGGGCTTGCGGTGCTGGCCACCACTGTCGACGGCGAAGTATCGCTTGATGATGCGGATTTGACCGCGCCGACGGCATGGCTGTTCGGGCCGGAGGCGCATGGCTTGGCGTCCGAACTGGCCGAGATGGCCACTCAACGGGTGCGAATTCCCATGCCCGGCAACGCCGAAAGCCTCAATGTGGCATCGGCGGCGGCGATCTGTCTGTATCAGAGCGCCAGGGCTCACCGTTTGTAACGGCATGGCGAAGAATGCGCCCGGATCCCGCCGTGGCGTTACATCCGACGCCGCTAGTCGGCTTTCAGCAGCTGCTCGGAGATCTGCACCATAAGCCTGCGCGGTGTGACCCGGTAACCGTTGGCGAGCAGAGTGTTTCGCCAGCCCGAGACCACGGTCGGCGTGGACTTCTCCAGCGCCGCCATCGCGGTGTCGACGACCTGTTTGGCGGTCTGCCTGCCGTCGGTGAGGAATTCCTCTCCCGTCCGTGCGAAGAACTCCGTCTCCGTCGCACCCGGGCAGAGAGCGAAAACGCGCACCCCGGTTCCCTTGCACTCCTGCCAGAGCGCCTCTGAGAACGACAGCACAAAGGCCTTAGTGGCGCCATAGACCGCCATGCCCGGCGTCGGCTGGAACGCGGCGGTCGATGCGACGTTGATGACGACGCCGCGCCCTGCTGCCGTCATGGCCGGGAGATAGGCCGCCGTCAGGTCGACCAAGGTGCCGCAATTCAGCTGGATCTGCGCCGCGTTGGCGGCGGCGTCCTGCCCGACGAATTTGCCGTGCAGACCGACGCCGGCGTTGTTCACCAGGATGTCGATCGTCCTGCCCAGGTCGCTGACCTTCGACGCCAGGTCGGGACCGGAGCCCGGGACGGCGAGATCGGCGGTGATGACGTCTACCGTCAGGCCGGGATGTTGCTCGGTCAGCTTCGTGCGCAGCTCAGCGAGCTTTTCGGCGCGGCGAGCGACCAGGACGAGATTGACCCCGCGCTTCGCGAATTGAACGGCGAATTCCTCGCCGATCCCACCGCTGGATCCGGTGATCAGGGCTGTCTTGTTCTTCAGGTCCACGTGGCCAGGCTAGTCGGCAACAAGACCTGTCGTACCTCCGTGCCAGTCTCTGCGCATGACCGACTCGCTGGAGGTGAGGGGGACCGATCTTCGGTACCTGCTCACGGCGTACTTGTTCGACCATGGTCCCGCGACAATCGACGAACTGGTCGACGCGCTGGCGTATCACGGTTTCCGTCCGGTTGGGCGCGCGTCGAAGTCGGTGTCGGAGGCGCTGCGCTGGGAGGTTTTCCAGGGCCGAGCAGTGCGGTTGCGCCGCGGTCGGTACCGCCCGGGGACGATGCCGCATACGACCGCACAGCGGATCTACCAACGTGTGCGGACTCTGCACGACGAGGTCGCTGCGTCGTCCTTAAGCCACAGCAGACTGCGAACCCCTCCGATTCCGCCGGCCGCCTAAGCGTTGTTCAGCAGACCCCGCGCCACGTGGGTGATCTGAACCTCATTGCTGCCCGCGTAGATCATCAGTGACTTCGCGTCGCGGGCAAGTTGTTCCACCCTGTACTCGGTCATGTACCCGTTGCCGCCGAATACTTGCACGGCCTCCATTGCGACGTCGGTGGCTGCCTGCGAGCAGTACCATTTGATCGCCGACGCCTCGGGCAGCGAGATCGGCTGACCCTTTTCCGCCGACTCGATCACCCGGAACAGGATGTTGCGCACGTTCATTCGCGCCACCTCCATATTCGCGAGCTTCAGCTGAATCAACTGGAACTGCCCGATTTCCTGACCCCACAGCTTTCGCGTCTTCGCGTAGTCGACACACAGCCGCAGACACTCCTCGATGACGCCCAGCGACATCGCTGCGACTCCGATGCGCTCGGCGGAGAAGTTCGACCGCGCACTGGCCCGTCCGTCGCCTGCCGAACTGTCCTCGGTTTCACCGAGCAGCCGGTCCCGGCCAAGCCGCACGTTGTTGAAGAACAGTTCCCCTGTGCGGGAACTGTGAATACCCATCTTGCTGAACGGCTTTGACTGGACGAAACCTTCCATGCCGCGGTCGAGCACGAACGTCAGCACCTTGCGGTCACGCTTGTCGGCGCCGTCACCCTCGTCGAGTTTCGCGTACACCACGACCACGTCGGCGTCGGGCCCGTTGGTGATGAACGTCTTCTGGCCGTTGAGGATGTAGTCGTCGCCGTCACGCACGACGTAGGACTTCATGCCGCCGAACGCATCCGAGCCCGAGTCGGGTTCGGTGATCGCCCACGCGCCGATCTTGTCGTAGGTGACGAGATCCGGCAGCCAGCGCTCCTGTTGGGCGAGCGTGCCCCTGCCCTGGATCGTCGGCACCGTCAGGCCGAGGCTGACCCCCATACCGGTGACGATGCCCATCGACACTTTGCACAACTCGCTGACGACGACGAAGCCCATCCCGCCTGAGCCGCCCCCGAACATGCCGCCGCCGCCCGACGACTTTCCCGACTCGCCGCCGTCGCGAAGCTTCGCCAGCCGCTTGTTCAGCGACTCGCGCGCCATGTCGGCGATGCCGAACGTCGCGAACAGTTTGCGGATGATCGGGTACGGCTCCATGTCGCCGCTTTCGAGGTCATCGACATGGGGGCGAATCTCTTTGTCTACGAACTCTCGCACGGCGTCGCGCACGGCAAGGTCAACGTCTGTCCATTCGAGCATGCCCCTAGGCTGCCTTACCCGACTTTCCTCCACGGCCCCGGGCCGGTCGACGCAGCCCCGTCAACGAGAACGTCGTGTGTACCAAAGAGCCCGCTCGATCGAGCAGCGACTTGCGCGGCGGCACGTAATGCATCGGCAGGCCGTGGCGGTCGCGGGGTGGCGCCATGAACGCGGGCGCTTCGACCAATGGCGCGTCCTCGGCCAGCTTGCCCTCGGCGCGACGATAGGCGGCCAGTGCGCGTGGATGAAGCCGTATCTCGTCGGGCACCGCGACGAACGCCAACTCGACGAGCTTGCCGAAGATCCGAAGTAACACCTCGTCGCCCGGCGTCCAGCGCATGCCGGCCTTCTCGCGCACGGCGGGATCGAAGAGGCCCGCGGCGATCCAGCGCTGCGCGCCGACCATCGGCTTGAAGAGCTGGTCCCAGATCGGAGTGGGCATCAGCACGAACCACGGCTTGGGGATGCGGATCGAGAAGATGTCGAGCGTCGCGCGGTTGATCTCCAACTCGTCGCGGCACTTGGCGTCCCAGTACTCGCAGAAGTCCTCCCACGTGTCGGGGACCGGCCGCATGCTCATGCCGTACATCCGGTACCACTGCACGTGTTCGTCGAACAGCTGGCGCTTCTCGGCGTCGGTGAGCCCGCCGCAGAAGTACTCGGCGGTCTTGATGATCAACATGAAGAACGTCGCGTGCGCCCAATAGAACGTCTCGGGGTTCAACGCGTGGTAGCGCCGGCCTTCGGCGTCGACGCCCTTGATCGTGTTGTGGTAGCCCTTGATCTGCTGCCCGGTCTGCGCGGCGCGGTCACCGTCGTAGACGACGCCCATGATCGGGTACACCGAGCGCGCGACGCGCTGCAGTGGCTCGCGCAGCAGGATCGAATGGTCTTCGACGCCCGCGCCGAGTTCGGGATACATGTTTTGGATCGCCCCGATCCAGACGCCGAGCATGCCGGTCCGCAAGTCGCCGAAGTACTTCCACGTCAGCGAATCGGGGCCGAGCGGGTCTTTGTCGGCATGCCGTCTAGTGGCGGTCGCCGTCGAAGTCGATTTCAAGGCCATCGGTTTCCTCCGCTGTCAGACCCTCACGATAAACTTGACAACGTACGTTGTCTACGATTTGCCAGGCGTGGCGGCCACAGTGTTATTCACCCTCCACGTGTGCTCCACTAGCCTGTGACCAGCCGCTTTATTCGCTTTTCGGCGCTCAAACTAGGCTTGTGCCCGTGGATGAGGTCGAGTCGATCGACGAACGATCTGGCAGGCAGTCATCCGGGCCCGTCGCCTGGCTGAAAAGCACCAACCAGAGCCCGTCGGTCATCGCCTTCCTGCGCCGCGCCCGGCGTGCCCTTCCCGGGGATCCCGAGTTCGGAGACCCGCTTTCGGCGGCCGGTGAAGGCGGCCCCAGAGCCGCCGCTCGCGCGGCCGATCGGCTGCTGCATCGCGAGGCGGCGTCACGCGAAGTAAGCCTCGGCGCGCTGCAGGTGTGGCAGGCGCTGACCGAGCGGGTGTCGGGCAAGCCGGCCTACCGTGAGGCGACGATCGTCTTCACGGACCTGGTGGGGTTCTCAGCGTGGTCGCTGAGCGCGGGCGACGACGCCACCCTCAAGCTCCTGCGCCGCGTCTCGCAGGTCGTCGAGCCGCCGCTGCTGGAGGCCGGCGGTCAGATCGTCAAGCGCATGGGCGACGGCATCATGGCGGTCTTCCTGCGGCCGACGACGGCGGTCGCCGCCGCGGTCAAGGCGCGGGAGGCGGTGAAATCCCTTGACGTGGACGGCTACACCCCGCGGATGCGCGTCGGGATCCACACCGGCCGGCCGCAGCGAATCGGCTCGGACTGGCTGGGCATCGACGTCAACATCGCTGCGCGGGTGATGGAGCGGGCGACCAGGGGAGAGTTGGTGGTGTCCCAGGCGACGCTGGACGGTCTTTCGGCCGAGGACCTCGACGTGTTGGGGCTCGACGCCAAGCGGCTGCGCAAGCAGGTCTTTGCGCCCAAGCAGGACGGGGTGCCCGCCGATCTCGTCATGTACCGGCTGAAATCGCGCAGGCCGTCACCGGGTGACGCCGACCTGGACGGCTACCCCTCGGGCGAGTAGCCCCACCTGCCACGCATATGATCGCCGGGTGGCTGATCAGCCAATAGACCTGTCTGAAGAAGCGTTGACGAAGGCTGTCAGCGCTGCTCGGCATGCCTTCGACGCGGCGAATGACCTCGACTCGCTTTCCCGCGCCAAGACCGAGCAGCTGGGTGACCGCTCGCCGATTGCGCTCGCGCGCCAGGCGCTCGGCTCGTTGCCCAAGGCCGACCGTGCCGACGCGGGCAAGCGGGTCAATGTGGCGCGTACCGAGGCGCAGCAGGCCTACGACGAGCGCCTCGCGGCTTTGCGGGCCGAGCGCGACGCCGCCGTGTTGATCGCCGAGCGCATCGACGTGACTCTGCCGTCGACCCGGCAGCCGGTCGGGGCCCGCCACCCGATCACGATCCTGGCCGAGCATGTCGCCGACACGTTCGTCGCGATGGGCTGGGAACTCGCCGAGGGGCCCGAGGTCGAGACCGAGCAGTTCAACTTCGACGCGCTGAACTTTCCGCCCGACCACCCGGCCCGCAGCGAGCAGGACACCTTCCACGTCGCGCCCGACGGCTCGCGGCAGGTGCTGCGCACCCACACCTCACCGGTCCAGATCCGGGCGCTGCTCGAGCGCGAGCTGCCGGTCTACATCATCTCGATCGGCCGCACCTTCCGCACCGACGAGCTGGATGCCACCCACACCCCGGTCTTCCATCAGGTGGAGGGGCTCGCCGTCGACAAGGGGCTGACGATGGCCCACCTGCGCGGAACGCTCGACGCGTTCGCCCGTTCCGAATTCGGACCCGAGGGTCGCACGCGATTCCGTCCGCACTTCTTCCCGTTCACCGAACCGTCGGCCGAGGTCGACATCTGGTTCCCGAACAAGAAGGGCGGCCCCGGCTGGGTGGAATGGGGCGGCTGCGGCATGGTGAATCCGAATGTGTTGCGCGCCTGCGGTATCGACCCGGAGGTCTACAGCGGATTCGCGTTCGGCATGGGATTGGAGCGCACCCTGCAGTTCCGCAACGGTATCCCCGACATGCGTGACATGGTCGAGGGCGACGTGCGCTTCTCGCTGCCATTCGGGGTTGGAGCCTGATGCGCCTGCCCTACAGCTGGCTGCGCGACGTCGTCCAAGCCGGAGCTCCCGGCTGGGACGTGTCAGCCGAGGAACTGGAACAGACCCTGATCCGCATCGGTCATGAGGTCGAAGAGGTCCTTCCCGTCGGGCCGGTGACGGGGCCCTTGATCGTCGGGCGGGTCGTCGAGATCGAGGAACTGACCGAGTTCAAGAAGCCCATCCGAGCGGTCAAAGTCGATGTGGGTGAACCAGAGCCACGTGACATCGTCTGCGGGGCAACCAACTTCGCGGTCGGCGACCTTGTCGTGGTGGCACTGCCCGGTTCCGTGCTGCCGGGCGACTTTGCCATCGCCACCCGCAAGACATACGGCCGCACCAGTGACGGCATGATCTGTTCGACCGCTGAACTCAACCTCGGCTCTGATCATTCCGGCATCCTGGTGCTGCCGGAGGGCACGGCAGAGCCCGGCACGCCCGCTGCGGACATCCTCGGCCTCGACGACATCGTGTTCAACCTGGCGATCACCCCGGACCGCGGCTACTGCCTGTCGGTGCGCGGCATGGCCCGCGAGATCGCCAACGCCTACGACCTCGACTACGTCGACCCGGCCGACATCGCGCCCCTGCCCGCCGAAGCTGAGGCACTGCCGCTGACGATCGACGAGGGCACCGGGGTGCTGCGCTTCGGCCTGCGTCCGGTCACCGGCATCGATCCAAAAGCGGTGTCGCCGTGGTGGATGCAACGGCGACTGCTGCTGTCGGGTATCCGTGCCATCTCGCCGGCCGTCGACGTGACCAACTACGTGATGCTCGAGATCGGGCATCCGATGCACGCACACGATCGCAGCCTGATCACCGGCGGCTTCCGGGTCCGGTTCGCCGAACCGGGGGAGACCGTCGTCACGCTCGACGACATCGAGCGTCGCCTCGACCCTGCCGACGTGCTCATCGTCGACGATGTCGCCACCGCGGCGATCGGCGGCGTGATGGGCGCGGGCACCACCGAGGTTCGTGACAGCACCACCGATGTGTTACTCGAGGCCGCGGTGTGGGACCCCGCCGCGGTGTCGCGCACGCAGCGGCGTCTGCACCTCAACAGCGAGGCGGGCCGTCGCTATGAACGCACCGTCGATCCGGCGATCTCCGTCGCCGCATTGGATCGCTGCAGCACGCTGCTGGCCGAGATCGCCGGTGGCACAGTCGAACCGACATTGACCGATTGGCGTGGCGATCCGCCTCGTGACGACTGGTCGCCGGCGCCGGTCAGCATGGCGGTCGACCTGCCCGACCGCATGGCCGGTGTGGAGTACGCGGCCGGCACCACCCAGAAGCGCCTCACTCAGATCGGTGCCGATGTCGTCGTGAACGACGGTCAGGTGACGGCGACACCACCGAGCTGGCGCCCCGACCTGCGTCAGCCCGCGGATCTCGTCGAGGAGGTCTTGCGGCTGGAGGGCCTCGAGGTCATCCCATCGGTGCTGCCGCTCGCACCACCGGGCCGCGGTCTGAGCCCCGCGCAGAAGCGGCGCCGCGCGATCGGAAAGTCGCTGGCGCTCAGCGGTTATGTCGAGATCCTGCCGACCCCATTCTTGCCCGCGGGAATCTTCGACCAGTGGGGTTTGCCTGCCGACGACCCGCGCCGATCCACGACGCAGGTGTTGAATCCGTTGGAGGCCGATCGGCCCCAGCTGGCCACCACTCTTCTGCCGGGACTGTTGGAAGCCTTGGGGCGCAACGTGTCCCGCGGAGCTGTCGACGCCGCGTTGTTCGCCATCGCTCAGGTGGTCGAGCCGACGACGGAAACCCGCGCGGTGGAACGTATTCCGACCGACCGTCGGCCCACCTCCGATGAGATCGCGACGCTCGATGCCTCACTGCCGCATCAGCCGCAACACGTCGGCGCGGTCTTGACGGGGCTGCGCGAGCCCGCCGGCCCGTGGGGGCGGGGCAGGCCCGTGCACGCCAGCGATGCGTTCGAGGCGGTGCGCGTCATCGGCCGTGCCGCAGGCGTAGACCTCACACTGCGATCAGCCCAGCATCTGCCCTGGCATCCGGGCCGATGCGCCGAGGTGGTCATCGGCGACGCTGTCGTCGGATATGCGGGCCAGTTGCACCCGGCCGTCATCGAGCGGTCGGGTCTGCCCGCGGGCACCTGCGCCGTCGAACTGAACCTCGACGCCATCCCGCTCACCGAAACGCTTCCCGCGCCTGCCGTATCGCCGTTTCCAGCCGTGTTCCAGGATGTCGCGCTGATCGTGGGCGAGGACGTCGCCGCGCAGAACGTGATCGATGCCGTCCGCGAGGGTGCGGGTGAACTGCTGGAGGACGTCCGGCTGTTCGACGTCTACACCGGGCCTCAGATCGGTGAAGGACGCAAGTCACTGGCGCTGGCGCTGCGGTTCCGGGCCACCGACCGCACGCTCACCGAGGACGAGGCCAGTGCCGCCCGCGACGCCGCCGTTCAGGCGGCGGCCGATCGCGTCGGAGCCGAGCAACGCCGCTGATTTCCGAGTAGTGCCGCCGATTCCGGAGTAGGAACGTAGCCATGATCGAGGTACTGCAGGACATGCCCGCCGGCGTCGTGGGCATTCGCGTTTCGGGCAAGGTGACCGGTGACGAGATGATCGAGTTCAAGCCCGAACTCGAGAAGCTGCTCGGCGGCGAGGAAGTCCGGATCGTCGAGGTCATCGCGCCCGACTATGAGGGCTTCGGACGGGGAGGTTTGGTCGAGGACCTCAAGCAGGGCTTCGGCACCCTCATCAACCATCGTTCGGCGTTCAAGCGCATCGCGATCGTCACCGACAAAGAGTGGGTCGCGCACACGGTGCATCTGGTGGGCTGGATGGTCCCCGGTGAACTCGAGGTGTTCGGACTCGACGACCTCGAACGAGCCAAGGAATGGGCCGCGGGCTGATTCCGTCGGCGTTCGCGGAGGAAAGGCCGGCATGGGGGAGACGGATGAGCGGCCGCGCACTTCGGTAGACGGCATCGCGATACTCGCGATGTTTCTGATGGTGGTCGCCTTCACCTACAACGACGAAGTCGTCGAGCTCGCCTACGCCGGCGCCGGCGGCTATGTCTCGTATTCGCGGTGGATCGTCTTCCTGATCGATTCCGCGATCGTGCTGTGTGCCGCCGGGCTGAAATGGCGGATGGAGGCCCGGGAGCAACTGGGCGGGACGATGTCGTGGCAGGAGTTCCTGCCGAGGTTGCTGCACGGCCCATGGCCGCTGGGGGCGGCGCTGATGGTGGTGCTTCACATCGCGATGGCGTTCCTCCCGCTCAACCTCGGGGTGGACATCGCGCTGTCGATGTTGTTCACGGTCTCGATGAGCCTCGTGCTGGTGGCCGTCCTGGATGTCGGGTCGTCCGGCGGGCGCGGTTTCGGACACAGAGACTGGATCGTGCCGTTGCTTGTCGGCACGTTGGTGGTTCAGGTCGCATCCGCGCTGTGGTTTCCGGTTCTCAACGTCGCAGGCGAGTGCGCAGATACCGTTTCGACCGACTTCTTCGCGCAGATGGTCCAGGTCATTCCTATGCTGCTGGTGACCCTCGGCATCGAGCTGGGTTTCCTGCGGCGTTCGTCGCCCCTGCGGACCCTGGGCCAGCGAGCGGCGCCGATCCTGACCATCGTGATGCTCTGCGTCGCCGAGATGATGAGCTTTTCCATGCTGGTCGTATCCGATCGCACCGCCTGCGGGGTGGCAGCGACGATGCACGAGTTTGCGGCCTTCGTGCTGAGTGTCCAGGCGACCGCGATCGCCCTGGTGACGCTGGTTTGGCTGCTGCTGACGGACCGCAACCAAATGAATTTGCATGAGGATGCATAACCATGCAGAATCGCATGCATGACTTCCGTCGCAGTGGCCGGTGCCAGCGGATACGCAGGTGGGGAAATTCTGCGATTGCTGCTGGGGCATCCCGCGTATGCCGACGGACGGCTGACGATCGGCGCCCTCACCGCGGCGGCGAGCGCCGGCACCCTGCTCGGTGAGCATCACCCGCACCTGCTGCCGCTGGCTGACCGCGCGCTCGAGGCCACCGACGCCGACACCCTGAAAGGCCACGATGTGGTTTTTCTGGGGCTTCCGCATGGTCATTCCGCAGCCCTGGCCGACGAGCTCGGCAGCGACACCGTCATCGTCGACTGCGGCGCCGACTTCCGCCTCACCGATGCCGGGGCCTGGGAACGGTTCTACGGGTCGTCGCACGCGGGCAGCTGGCCGTACGGCCTGCCCGAGCTGCCCGGCGCCCGGGACCGGTTGCGCGGCGCCACCCGCATCGCCGTTCCGGGTTGTTATCCGACCGCGGCTCTGCTCGCGCTGTGGCCCGCGATCGCCGAGGGACTCGTCGAGCCCGCGGTCACCATCGTCGCCGTCAGCGGTACGTCGGGTGCCGGGCGCGCCGCCAAGACAGACCTGCTCGGCTCCGAGGTCATCGGATCCGCGCGCGCGTACAACATCGGCGGCAAGCACCGACACACCCCGGAGATCGCACAGGGCCTCGAAGCCGTCACCGACAAGGACGTCACGGTGTCGTTCACCCCGGTGCTCATCCCGACGTCACGCGGCATTCTGGCCACTTGCACCGCGAAGACCACGACACCGCTGTCGCAAATCCGTAGCGCCTACGAGAAGGCTTACGACGCCGAGCCTTTCATTCATCTGCTGCCTGAAGGCCAGTTGCCCAAAACCGGCGCGGTGATCGGGAGCAATGCCGCTCAGCTCGCGGTCGCCGTCGACGAGGACGCCTCGACGTTCATCGGCATCGCCGCGATCGACAACCTCGTCAAGGGGACCGGTGGGGCCGCGGTGCAATCGATGAACCTTGCACTGGGCTGGCCGGAGACGGAAGGACTTTCGATCGTGGGCGTGGCGCCATGACCGACATCTCGGACACCGCGCGGCTCATCCGCACGCAGGGTGTGACCGCGCCCGCCGGCTTCCGCGCCACCGGAATCGCCGCGGGCATCAAGGCTTCCGGCGCGCTCGACCTCGCGCTGGTCTTCAACGAGGGACCCGACCACGCCGCCGCGGCCGTGTTCACCCGCAACAAGGTGAAGGCCGCGCCGGTGCTGTGGTCGCAGCAGGTGCTCACCACCGGGCGGCTGCGTGCGGTCGTATTGAATTCCGGCGGCGCGAACGCCTGCACCGGGCCGTTGGGCTTTCAGGACACCCACGCCACCGCAGAGGCCGTCGCCTCGGCGCTTTCCGACTGGGGCACCGAGACCGGGGCGATCGAGGTCGCCGTGTGTTCCACCGGGCTCATCGGCGACCGACTGCCGATGGACAAGGTGCTGGCGGGTGTCACCGAGATCGTCCACGAGATGGCCGGCGGGCTGACCGGTGGCGACGAGGCCGCACGGGCCATCATGACCACCGACACGGTTCCGAAACAGGTTGCGCTGCACCACAGTGACAATTGGACGGTGGGTGGGATGGCGAAGGGTGCAGGGATGCTGGCGCCGTCGCTGGCGACCATGTTGTGCGTCATCACCACCGACGCTGTCGCCAGTTCGGATGCCCTCGATCAGGCGCTACGCAAGGCGACCGCCATGACGTTCGACCGGCTCGATGTCGACGGCAGCTGTTCCACCAACGACACGGTTCTGCTGCTTGCCTCCGGCGCCAGCGAGATCGCCCCCAGCCAAAGCGATCTCGAGGACGCGGTCCTGAGGGTTTGTGACGACCTGTGCGCACAACTGCAGGCCGACGCCGAAGGGGTCACCAAACGCATCGTCGTCACCGTGACAGGAGCCGAGTCCGAAGCGGACGCGCTGACGGCGGCCCGTGTGGTGGCTCGCGACAGCCTCGTCAAGACGGCGCTCTTCGGGTCCGATCCCAACTGGGGCCGCGTACTGGCCGCGGTGGGAATGGCACCGGTCGTGCTGGACGTCGACCGGATCAGCGTGTCGTTCAACGGCTCTGCCGTGTTTGTCGACGGCGCCGGAGCACCGGGTGCGCGTGACGTGGACCTGTCCGGCGACGAGATCGACGTCACCATCGATCTGGGCGTCGGCAATGACCGGGCCTCGATACGGACGACCGACCTGTCCCACGGCTACGTCGAAGAGAACTCGGCCTACAGCTCATGACACTCGCGACGCCCGTCAAGGCGCAGATACTCGCCGCCGCTCTGCCGTGGCTCAAGCAGTTGCACGACAAGATCGTCGTGGTGAAGTACGGCGGCAACGCGATGACCGACGACACCCTCAAGACCGCGTTTGCCGGTGACATGGTGTTTCTGCGCAACTGCGGCATCCACCCCGTCGTCGTCCACGGCGGCGGCCCGCAGATCAGTGCGATGCTCAAAAAGCTGGGCATCGCAGGTGATTTCAAGGGCGGCTTCCGCGTCACCACGCCCGAGGTGCTCGACGTGGCCCGGATGGTGCTGTTCGGACAGGTCGGCCGCGAACTGGTGAACCTGATCAATGCACACGGTCCATATGCCGTGGGTGTGACAGGCGAAGACGCCCACCTTTTCACGGCCGTGCGGCGCGACGTCACCGTCGACGGGGTGGCGACCGACATCGGCCTCGTCGGTGATGTCGAAAAGGTGGACGCGGATTCGCTGCTCGATCTCATCGACGCGGGCCGCATTCCGGTGGTCTCGACTATCGCACCCGACGCCGAAGGCGTGGTGCACAACATCAACGCCGACACCGCGGCGGCCGCGCTGGCGGAGGCGCTGGGAGCTGAGAAGCTGGTGATGCTCACCGACGTGGAGGGTCTCTACACCGACTGGCCCGACCGCGGTTCGCTGGTCAGCGAGATCGACACGGCCGCACTGACTCAGCTGCTACCCAAGCTGGAAACCGGCATGGTGCCCAAGATCGAGGCCTGCCTACGTGCCGTATCGGGAGGCGTGCCGAGCGCACACGTCATCGACGGTCGCGTCGAGCACTGTGTGCTGGCTGAGCTATTCACCGACGAGGGGACGGGGACCAAGGTGGTGAGCGCATGACCCTCCCGCAGCGCTGGGAAGCCGTGATGATGGACAACTACGGGACGCCGCCGCTGGCGTTGGTCAGCGGAGACGGTGCCGTGGTGACCGACGCGGACGGCAAGTCGTATCTCGACCTGGTCGGCGGTATCGCGGTCAACATCCTCGGTCATCGCCATCCCGCTGTCATCGAGGCCGTCACCCGTCAGCTCAACACGCTGGGGCACACGTCGAATCTCTATGCCACCGAGCCCGGCATCGCACTGGGCGAAGCGCTGGTCGGTCTGCTGGGCGTCGACGGTGCGCGGGTGTTCTTCTGCAACTCGGGCGCAGAAGCCAACGAGGTCGCGTTCAAGATCTCGCGGCTCACCGGACGCACGAAACTCGTTGCCGCACAGGGCGCGTTCCATGGCCGGACGATGGGATCACTGGCTTTGACCGGCCAGCCCTCGAAGCAGCAGCCGTTCGCTCCGCTGCCCGGCGACGTCACCCATGTGCCGTACGGCGACGTCGAAGCGCTGGAGGCCGCGGTCGACGACCGGACGGCGGCAGTGTTTCTCGAGCCGATCATGGGTGAGGGTGGCGTCGTGACTCCACCCGCCGGATACCTGGTGGCGGCTCGCGAGATCACCGCCGCGCACGGCGCATTGCTGGTTCTCGACGAGGTGCAAACCGGAATGGGCCGCACCGGAGCATTTTTCGCACATCAGCACGACGGCATCACGCCCGACGTCGTCACGCTCGCGAAGGGTCTCGGCGGCGGACTGCCGATCGGCGCCTGCATCGCGACCGGTGAGGCCGCCGGGCTGATGACCCCGGGCATGCACGGCAGCACGTTCGGCGGCAATCCGGTCTGCACGGCAGCGGCACTCGCGGTGTTGCGAGTGCTGGCCGACGACGACCTTGTCGGGCGCTCAGGCGTTCTGGGCAAGTCGCTGCACCACGGCATCGAGTCGCTGGGTCATCCGGCCGTCGACCACGTGCGCGGTCGCGGGCTCATGCTCGGCGTCGTCCTCACCTCCGATATGGCCAAGCCGGCCGAGGTCGCGGCACGCGAGGCCGGTTTCCTCGTCAACGCCCCCGCCGCGAACGTGATCCGTCTCGTCCCACCGCTGATCCTCTCCGATGCGCAGGTCGACGACTTCCTCGGTGCGCTGCCCGGTGTGCTCGACAAAGCGGCCGCGGGGTGTGCGCAATGATCCGCCACTTCCTCCGCGACGATGACCTCACACCCGACGAGCAGGCCGAGGTGCTGGCGCTGGCCGCGGAGCTGAAGAAGGCACCATTCAGCCGCCGCCCACTCGAGGGCCCGCGCGGCGTCGCGGTGATCTTCGACAAGAACTCGACGCGCACGCGGTTCTCGTTCGAGATGGGCATCGCTCAGCTCGGCGGTCACGCGGTGGTGGTCGACGGCCGCAGCACGCAGCTCGGTCGCGACGAGACACTGGAGGACACCGGGCGGGTCCTGTCACGGTACGTCGAGGCGATCGTCTGGCGCACGTTTGGACAGGATCGCTTGACCGCCATGGCTTCTGGGGCCACGGTGCCGATCGTCAATGCGCTGTCCGACGAGTTCCATCCCTGCCAGGTACTTGCCGATCTACAGACGCTCGACGAACGCGTGGGCACCCTGAACGGTTTGCGGCTGACCTACCTCGGCGACGGTGCCAACAACATGGCTCACTCGTTGATGCTGGGCGGGGTCACCGCAGGCGTCCATGTCACCGTCGCCGCTCCAGCCGGTTTCGAGCCGGACCCGCGATTTGTCACGGCCGCCAACGAACGGGCCGCCGACACCGGCGCCTCGGTGACGGTGACGGCCGATCCGGAAGCCGCCGCCGACGGTGCCGACGTGCTCGTGACCGACACGTGGACGTCGATGGGCCAGGAAAACGACGGCCTGGACCGGGTAGGACCGTTTCGGCCCTTCCAGATCAACGCCGGCCTCGTCGAACGTGCGAAGCCGAATGTGATTGTTCTGCACTGCCTTCCGGCGCACCGAGGAGACGAGATCACCGATGACGTGATCGACGGCGCGCACAGCGCGGTGTGGGATGAGGCCGAGAACCGGCTGCACGCCCAGAAGGCGCTGCTGGTGTGGTTGATGGAGCGGTCGTGACTTCCGCGGCTACCCGCGCAGGTCGGCAGGCTCGCATCGTGTCGATCCTGTCGTCGCAGTCGATCCACAGCCAGAGTGAGCTGGCGACGATACTCGCCGACGAGGGGATCGACGTCACCCAGGCGACGCTGTCGCGGGACCTGGAGGAACTCGGTGCGGTCAAGCTGCGCGGCGCCGACGGCGGCGTCGGGGTCTACGTCGTGCCCGAGGACGGTAGCCCGGTTCGCGGCGTCTCCGGTGGCACCGAACGGATGTCGCGACTACTCGCCGATCTGCTGGTTTCCACGGACGCCAGCGCCAACCTCGCGGTGCTGCGAACACCGCCGGGAGCAGCGCACTACCTTGCCAGCGCGATGGATCGCGCTGCGCTGCCGTACGTTGTGGGCACAGTGGCCGGCGACGACACCATCTTGGTGATCGCACGTGAGCCGATGACCGGTGCCGAACTCGCGGCGAAACTCGAAAGCATTCAACACAGAGGAGATTAGGTATGCCAAAACCGGGGTCCGAGCGCGTCATCCTGGCGTATTCCGGTGGTCTGGACACCTCGGTCGCGATCAGCTGGATCGGCAAGGAGACCGGCAAAGAGGTGGTTGCGGTGGCCATCGATCTCGGCCAGGGCGGCGAGGACATGGAGGTGGTCCGGCAGCGGGCCATCGACTGCGGCGCGGTCGAGGCGGTCGTCGTCGACGCCCGGGACGAATTCGCTGAGCAGTACTGTCTTCCCGCGATCCAGTCCAATGCGCTGTACATGGACCGCTACCCGCTGGTGTCGGCACTGAGCCGCCCGCTGATCGTCAAGCATCTCGTGGCGGCCGCACGCGAGCACGGCGGCGGAATCGTCGCGCACGGTTGCACCGGCAAGGGCAACGACCAGGTGCGCTTCGAGGTGGGATTCGCCTCGCTGGCACCGGATCTCGAGGTCCTCGCCCCGGTCCGCGACTACGCCTGGACCCGGGAGAAGGCCATCGCGTTCGCCGAGGAGAACGCCATCCCGATCAACGTCACCAAGCGCTCGCCGTTCTCGATCGACCAGAACGTCTGGGGCCGTGCCGTGGAGACCGGCTTCCTCGAGCATCTGTGGAACGCGCCGACCAAGGATGTCTACGACTACACCGAGGACCCGACGGTCAACTGGAACACCCCGGACGAGGTCATCGTCGGATTCGAACGCGGCGTTCCGGTTTCGATCGACGGCCGCGACGTCAGCGTGCTGCAGGCCATCGAGGAACTGAACCACCGCGCAGGTGAGCAGGGCGTCGGCCGGCTCGACGTCGTCGAGGACCGCCTGGTCGGCATCAAGAGCCGGGAGATCTACGAGGCCCCGGGAGCCATGGTGCTCATCACCGCGCACACCGAACTCGAGCACGTCACGCTGGAGCGCGAACTGGGCCGGTTCAAGCGTGGCACCGACCGCAAGTGGGGGGAGCTGGTGTACGACGGCCTCTGGTACTCGCCGTTGAAGGCGGCGCTCGAGTCGTTCGTCGCCAAGACGCAGGAGCACGTGTCCGGCGAGATCCGGATGGTGCTGCACGGTGGGCACATTGCGGTGAACGGCCGGCGCAGTGCCGAGTCGCTGTACGACTTCAACCTCGCGACCTACGACGAGGGCGACACCTTCGACCAGTCATCGGCCAAGGGCTTCGTGCATGTGCATGGACTCTCGTCGAAGATCTCCGCGCAACGGGACCTGGCAGGCCGGTAGGCATGAGCACCAACGAGGGCTCACTGTGGGGCGGCCGGTTCGCCGACGGCCCGTCGGACGCCCTTGCGGCGCTGAGCAAGTCGACGCACTTCGACTGGGTGCTGGCGCCGTATGACATCGCGGCGTCGAAGGCGCATGCGCGGGTGCTCTTTCGGGCCGGGCTGCTGACCGAGGAGCAGCGCGACGGCCTGCTCCTCGGTCTGGACAACCTGGCCTCCGATGTCGCGGATGGCAGCTTCGGGCCGCTGGTGACCGACGAAGACGTTCACGGTGCCCTGGAGCGCGGGCTGATCGACCGGGTCGGGGAGGACCTTGGCGGACGGCTGCGCGCGGGACGGTCGCGAAATGACCAGGTGGCCACCCAGTTCCGGATGTGGCTGCGCGACGCCGTCAGGCGTGTCGCCGACGGGGCACTCGAGGTGGTCTCCGCGCTCGCGACTCAGGCCGCGGCGCATCCGACGGCGATCATGCCGGGAAAGACGCATCTGCAGTCGGCGCAGCCGATCTTGTTGGCGCATCATCTGCTCGCCCACGCGCATCCGTTGCTGCGCGACGTCGACCGCATCGCCGACTTCGACAAGCGAGCCGCAGTGTCGCCGTACGGATCCGGCGCCCTGGCGGGATCGTCGCTCGGGCTGGATCCCGACGCGATCGCCGAGGAACTCGGTTTCGACGCGGCGGCCGACAACTCCGTCGACGCCACGGCGTCGCGTGATTTCGCCGCCGAGGCGGCGTTCGTGTTTTCGATGATCGCCGTCGACCTGTCACGCCTCGCTGAAGACATCATCCTCTGGAGCACAACCGAATTCGGTTACGTCACGCTGCACGACTCCTGGTCCACGGGCAGCTCGATCATGCCGCAGAAGAAGAACCCCGACATCGCAGAGCTGGCCCGCGGCAAATCGGGCCGCCTGATCGGCAACCTCACCGGGTTGTTGGCGACGCTGAAGGCGCAGCCGCTGGCGTACAACCGGGACCTGCAGGAGGACAAGGAGCCGGTGTTCGACTCCGTTCTCCAACTCGAACTGCTGTTGCCTGCGATGGCGGGCCTTGTCGCGACGCTGCGGTTCGACGTCGACCGGATGGCCGAACTGGCCCCGCTCGGCTACACGCTGGCCACAGACGTTGCCGAATGGCTGGTGCAGCGGGGAGTTCCGTTCCGCGTGGCGCATGAGGCCGCAGGCGCCGCGGTGCGTGCCGCCGAAGCTCGCGGGGTCGGCCTCGAGGATCTGGAGGACGCCGAGCTGACGGGCATTCACGCGGAGCTGACGCCTCAGGTCCGTGAAGTGCTCACCATTGACGGGTCGGTGAATTCCCGGGACGCCAGGGGAGGCACCGCGCCCATCCAGGTCGCCAAACAGCTCGGTGCCGTCCGCGCGACCAGCGACCGGCTGCGGCTGCGGCTGCGGCGTTAGTCGTCGGCGGCGGCCAGCCAAGCCTCTTCGAGAGATTCCTTGCGCGCCAGCATTTCCTGCAACTCGGCATTGAGTTCACCCGCTCGCACGTGATCGGCGGCCGCCTGGGCCATCGATTCGTGCACCGCGACGATCCGCTCGTCGAGCTTGGCGAGTTGACCCTCGATGCGCGCCATCTCCTTGCCCGCCCGCCGTTCCCGCGCCGACGCCGATTCATTGCGCTGCGGTTCGGTGCGCACCCGTTCGGGGGATGTCGCTGCCGCCCGCTCCGAGAGGTATTGCTCGACACCGCCGGGCAGCAGATCACACCGCCCACCGCCGGTCAGCGCGTACGTGACATCGGAGACCCGCTCGAGAAAGTACCTATCGTGCGTCACGACGATCAGCGTCCCCGGCCAGCCGTCGAGATAGTCCTCGATCACGGTCAGGGTGTCGATGTCCAAATCGTTGGTCGGCTCGTCGAGCAGCAGCACGTTGGGTTCGTCGAGCAGCAGCCGCAGGAACTGGAACCGCCGCCGCTCACCGCCCGACAGGTCCCCCAACCGTGTCGTCAACTTGTCCCCGGTGAACCCGAAGTCCTCTAGCAGTGACGACGCACTGACCTCGCGTCCACCCGCCAGTTCCGTAGAACGGCGGGACCTTTCGACCGCATCGAGCACGCGGTCGGTGGGGTCCAACTCGATCAGAGCCTGGCTCAGGTGGCCGATCTTGAGTGTCTTTCCCTGCTTGAAGGTTCCGGCGGTGGGTGTGAGCTCGCCCGCCAACAGCTTCAGCACGGTGGTCTTGCCGGTGCCGTTCACGCCGACGAGACCGATGCGAGCACCAGGCCCGATGGACCAGTCCAGCTTGTCGAGGATCACTTTGTCGCCGGCCTCGAGGCGCACCCGGTGTAAATCGAAGACGTCCTTGCCCAGTCTGGCCGTCGCGAAGCGTTGCAGGGCAAGGGAATCACGCGGTTCCGGTTCGTTCGCGATGAGGTCGTTGGCCGCCTGGATGCGGAACTTCGGCTTCGACGTCCGCGCCGGCGGTCCACGCCGCAGCCACGCCAACTCCTTGCGCATCAGATTCTGGCGGCGCGCCTCGACCCCGGCGGCCAACCGCGCACGCTCCGCGCGGGCCAGGACATACGCCGCGTACCCGCCGTCATAGGCGTCGACGGTGCCGTCGTGCACCTCCCACGTTCTGGTGCACACCGCGTCGAGGAACCACCGGTCGTGGCTCACCACCACCAACGCCTTGGCGCCGCGCACCTTGAGGTGATCCGCCAGCCAACCGATGACCTCGACGTCCAGATGGTTGGTCGGCTCATCGAGCACCAGAACGTCGTGGCCGGCGATGAGTTCGGTCGCCAGCGCGACCCGCCGCCGCTCACCGCCGGACAGCTGGCCGACCTCGCGGTCGAGGTCGACGTCCGATAGCAGATGGGACACGACGTCGCGGGTGCGAGATTCAGCGGCCCACACGTGGTCGGGCCGGCCGCCGACGATCACGTCCCTGATGGTCGCGCCGCTGAAGTCGTCGCTCTGGCGCAGGTACCCCACCGACAGCCCCGAGGTGTGGGTCACCCGGCCGGAGTCGGGCGCACGGGTGCCCGTCAGCACCTGCAGCAGCGTCGACTTGCCGTCGCCGTTGCGCCCCACCACCCCGATCGCGTCGCCCTCGTCGACTCCGAGGCTGACGGCGTCGAGCAGCGTGCGGGTGCCGTACCCGACGCTCGCGCGTTCAACATTGATCAGATTCGCCATCGCGCCCGATGATAGGTGGCCCCGCAGTGCGCCAAAGCCGTCGCGCGAGGGCCACCGTCGATCCAGACGATCACCAACCCGCGCTATGCCATGATCATGGCAGCAGTCGGGGGATTGGCGAGCTAGGGGAGCGTGCGTTGGTGGACCTGTCCGGATTGACCCGACCAGTGGAACGACTGGTCGCGACCGCGCAAAACGGGTTGGAAGTCCTGCGTTACGGCGGCCTGGAGACCGGAGCCGTGCCGTCGCCGTTTCAGATCATCCAGAGCGTGCCCATGTACCGGCTGCGGCGGTATTTCCCACCCGACCCCAGGCCGGGAGCAAAGCAACCCGGACCGCCCGTGCTGATGGTGCATCCCATGATGATGTCGGCCGATATGTGGGACGTCACCCGCGACGAAGGCGCCGTCGGCATCCTGCACAAGGCGGGCATCGACCCATGGGTCATCGACTTCGGGTCGCCCGACAAGGTCGAGGGCGGGATGGACCGCAACCTGGCCGACCACGTCGTCGCGCTGAGCGAGGCCATCGACACCGTCAAAGAGGTGACCGGCCGCGACGTCCACCTGGCCGGCTACTCGCAGGGCGGCATGTTCGCCTACCAGACCGCCGCCTACCGGCGGTCCAAGGACCTCGCCAGCATCGTGGCCTTCGGCTCACCCGTGGACACCCTGGCCGCGCTGCCGATGAACCTGCCGGCCAGCCTGGCGCCCGCCGCCGCGGACTTCATGGCCGACCATGTCTTCAGCCGCATGGACATCCCGGGCTGGCTCGCCCGCACCGGTTTCCAGATGCTCGACCCCATCAAGACCGCGCAGTCCCGTATCGACTTCCTCCGCCAGTTGCACGACCGCGAGGCGTTGCTGCCCCGCGAACAACAGCGGCGATTCCTGCAATCCGAAGGTTGGATCGCCTGGTCGGGCCCCGCCATTGCGGAACTGCTCAAGCAGTTCATCGCCCACAACCGCATGATGAGCGGCGGCTTCTCGATTCATGGCGACCTTGTCACCCTGTCCGACATCGACTGCCCCGTGCTGGCCGTCATCGGTGAGGTCGACGACATCGGTCAGCCGGCGTCGGTGCGTGGAATCAAGCGCGCGGCCCCGAAGGCGGATGTCTACGAATTCCTCATTCGCGCAGGACATTTCGGGCTCGTTGTGGGTTCCAAGGCGTCGACGCAGACCTGGCCCGCGGTCGCTCAGTGGGTCAAGTGGATCGACAGTGCCGGGGATATGCCCGAGGGCGTGACGCCGATGGCGTTGCAGCCTGAGGAGCACAGCGAAACTGGTGTCTCACTGAGCTCGCGGGTGGCGCACGGCGCGAATGCCGCGACGGAAATGGCGTTCAGCCTGGCCCGGTCGGCGGCCGACGCGCTGGTTGCGGCCAACAAATCAGCGCGCGCGATCGCGGTCGAGACGTACCGCACCCTGCCCCGCCTTGCTCGGTTGGGCCAGATCAACGAGTACACCCGAATCTCGTTGGGCCGGATCATGACCGAACAGGCTCGCGACCTCCCCAACGGCGAGGCGTTGCTGTTCGACGGCAGGGTCCACACGTACGAGGCGGTGGATCGACGCATCAACAATGTGGTCCGCGGTCTGATCGGGGTGGGCGTTCGGCAGGGTGTGCACGTCGGTGTGCTGATGGAGACTCGGCCGAGTGCGCTGGTGGCGATCGCCGCGCTCTCGCGCCTGGGCGCGGTGGCGGTGCTGATGCCGCCCGACGCCGACCTGCCGACCGCCGCCCGCCTGGGTTCGGTGTCCGACATCATCACCGATCCCGGCAACCTCGAGGCCGCGCAAAGGCTCGACATGCGCGTGCTGGTGCTGGGCGGCGGTGAGGTGCGCGACCTGGATCTACCCGAGGACGCCGACGTCATCGACATGGAGAAGATCGACCCCGACGCGGTCGATCTGCCCGGCTGGTACCGGCCGAATCCGGGACTCGCGCGGGACCTGGCGTTCATCGGGTTCAGCTCGATCGGCGGTGAGTTCGTCGCGCGGCAGATCACCAATTACCGCTGGGCATTGTCGGCGATCGGCACCGCGTCGGCCGCGAACCTCGGACGGGGCGACACGGTGTACTGCCTGACCCCGCTGCACCACCAATCCGGACTGCTGGTCGCGCTCGGGGGCGCGGTGGTCGGCGGATCCCGCATCGCACTGTCGCGGGGTCTGCGTCCGGACCGATTCCTTCAGGAGATCCGCCAGTACGGCGTCACCGTCGTCTCCTACACCTGGGCGATGCTGCGCGACGTCATCGACGACCCGTCGTTCTCGCTCACCGGCAGCCACCCGGTCCGGTTGTTCATCGGCTCGGGCATGCCGACCGGTCTGTGGAAGCGGGTGACCGACGTATTCGAACCCGCCCAGATCGTCGAGTTCTTTGCGACCTCGGACGGGCAGGCCGTCTTGGCGAACGTGTCCGGCGCCAAGGTCGGCAGCAAGGGTCGGCCGCTGCCGGGCAGTGGTGAGATCGCCCTGGCCGCCTACGACCCCGACGACGACCTGATCCTCGAGGACGAGCGGGGATTCGTCCGCCGCGCAGAGGTCAACGAGGTGGGAGTGCTGCTTGCCCATCCGCGCGGGTCGGTCGACCCGACGGCATCGGTCAAACGCGGGGTGTTCGCACCCGCGGATACCTGGGTGTCCACCGAGTACCTCTTCCGGCGAGACGACGACGGCGACTACTGGCTCGTCGAAAGCCGCGGTCAGCTGATCCACACGCTGCGCGGTGTCGTCTACGCCTCGACGGTGAACGATGCCGTCAGCCGCCTCGATGCCGTGGACCTGGCGGTCACCTACGGGGTGGAGACCGACGGCCACTGCCTCGCCGTGACGGCGCTGGCGCTGCGGCCGGGCGGGACCATTCCGTCCGCGGACCTGTCCGAAGCGCTGGCCGACCTGCCGGTCGGCAATCCGCCCGACGTCGTTCACGTGGTGCCCGAGATGTCGCTCAGCGCGTCGTTCCGGCCACTGTTGAGTCCGCTGCGCGAAGCCGGAATTCCCAAGCCGTCCCGTAACGCCTGGTATCTGGACACCGATACGAATCGGTACAAGCGGTTGACCGTCGCGGTGCGCGCCGAGATCGCTGGTGGGTGACTGCGACGGCCGTGCCATGCGGTCGACTCGCTGTTAGGCTCCCGCTGGCGGCAAATCGCCACCGGGCCGGGGAATCAGTGGTCTATCGCGCTGGAGGATTGATGACATCGCAGGCCGGAAATACCGACGTCAAATGGCGCCGCGCCATCGTTGGCGGGGTGATCGTCGCAGGTCTGATGTCCGGCTTCGGTGTCTCGACCGCGTACGCCCAGCCCGATTCGGGGCCGTCTGACACCCGCGCACCGGGCGAAAGCTGCACGGGCGACGACTGCAAGAAGCCGGTAGAGGGCGAGGCGCAGGCGGCGGGCGAAGAACAACCGACGATGACCGCCGATCAGGCGCTGATGATCATTCACAACGAGTACAACATGGGTGACGGCGGCGGCCAGCTGTCGAAACTGATCGACGACGTGATGAACATGCGCGCTCAAGGGTTCAAGCCGTCCAACGCGAACAAGTTGGCGATCCAAGACGCGCTGGAGTACCGACCCAACCAGACGCCGCTCGTCGAGGCATTGAAAGCAACGCTCGCCTATCAGCGCAAGCTACAGGCGCAGCAGCAAATAATGGCTCAGCAACAGGGGCCGGTCGCCGGACCCGTGCCGGTCCTCCCGGGCTCGTCCGTGCAAGCGCCGGCCGGACCCGGCACCATGACCATCCCGCTGGGCTGACGCGCGGCTGTGCTCGACGAAAAACTTCTGAACATCCTCGTCTGCCCCGAGGACCGCGGCCCGCTACTCCTGGTGGGCGACGAATTCCTGTACAACCCGCGGTTGCGGCGTGCGTATCGCATCGAGGACGGCGTTCCCGTCCTGCTGATCGACGAAGCCGTCACCATCACCGATGACGCCGAACACAATCGGCTGCTGGAGCGGTCAGGCGAATCCGGGTAGCTCCCCGGTGAGGTAGCGCTGCAGGTTCGGCCCAATGGTCTCGGCGATCTGCTCGACCGGCAGCGTTTTGAACGGATCCAACTCCAGGATGTAGCGCGCCATCACCACGCCGACCAGTTGCGATGCGACGAATTGCACGCGGATGATCCCGCTTCCGGGCGGATCATCTACGCGGGAGCCGACTTCCCTGGCGACAACTTCCTGCAGAAACGATCGAAACAGCGAGATGTCATTGCCGGCCAGAATCGATCTCAAAGTGGCGATGAACCCCTTACCCAACTCGGAGTCCCACAGCGGCAGCAGAAGTCGTGGCAGCGTGTGGCCGATCTCCTCGACGGGTATCTGCTTCAGCGGACCGATGATCTGCATCGGGTCGATGGGGATGTGAATCGCCGCGGCGAACAGCTCGGTCTTGGTGCCGTAGTAATGATGCACTAGTGCGGGATCCACGTCCGCGTCGGCGGCAATTGCGCGGATCGATGTCTTGTCAATCCCGTTGCGGGCGAACAACTCCCGCGCACTGGCAAGAATCCGTTCGCGGGTGTCGGACGTTCCGGGCGGTCGCCCGGGACGCTTGCGTTCAGCGTTGGTGGTCAAAGCCTTTACGGTGTCCTTCGTCGTAACGTCGCCGCGGCCAGGCACAGCGCCACGACGGCGAAGCCGATGACGACGGCGATGTCGCGCACCGCGATGAAGGTCGGCTCGGCGTACGCGCCGACCTGTTGCAGCGCTTCCAGAGCGTAGCTGGCGGGCATCACGTTGCTGATCCATTGCAGCCAATCGGGCAGCACGTCGCGGGGCACGATGATGCCGCACAGCAGTAGCTGCGGAGCGATCACCAGCGGCATGAACTGCACCGCCTGAAACTCGGTGCGGGCGAAGGCACTACACAGCAGCCCCAGCCCGACCCCGAGAACCGCGTTGATGATCGCGATGGTGAACACCAGGATGGGGCTGCCCGCGGTATCGAGGCCGAGGAACCAGAACGACACGATGCAGGCGAGCGTCGCCTGCGCGGCGGCGGCGATCGAGAAGGCGGTGCCGTAAGCGGCCAGCAGGTCCAATCGGCGCAGGGGAGTCGTCAGGATCCGCTCCAGCGTGCCCGAAACGCGTTCGCGCTGCATGGTGATCGACGTGATCAGGAACATCACGATGAGCGGGAACACCCCCAGCATGATCAGGCAGGCATTGTTGAACGGCGACGGTGCACCGGGCGGATGCGGTGCGTTCTGGAACATGAAGTACATCAGCGTGATGACGAGGCTCGGGACGACGAGGATCATCGCCACGCTGCGGTGATCGGCGGCGAGCTGGCGCAGGATCCGCGTGGTGGTGGCCAGGTAGGCCTGCGGGCTCAGCCGGCTGGGACTCTTCAGGCTGCGGTGCTGTGCCGGATGACGGACAGGAACGCTTCCTCCAGTGACTGGCATCCTGTGTCCTCTCGTAGCTTCGTGGGTGTCGTGTGTGCGAGGAGGTGGCCTTCGCGCATGAGCAGCAGGTCGCCGCAGTGATCGGCTTCGTCCATGACGTGACTGGACACCAGCAGCGTCGTGCCGTGCGCGGCGAGTCGCTGGAACTGTTCCCACAGGTCGACCCGCAGCACGGGGTCAAGGCCGACGGTGGGTTCGTCGAGCACCAGCAGATCGGGGTGCGACACCAGTGCGCAGGCGAGTGAGGCGCGAGTGCGCTGACCACCGGACAGATTGCCGCACAACGCAGTTCGATGATCGTCGAGCCCGACGGTGGCGATCGCCTCGTCAACGTTGGCGACGTCGACGCCCGTCAATGCGGCGAAGTACCGGACGTTGTCGATGACTCTCAGGTCGTCGTAGATCGTCGGATCCTGGGTGACGTATCCGACACTGTGCCGCAGCTCGGCCGATCCGGCCGGGTGGCCAAGCACCGTCACGGTGCCCTGTTCGATGATCTGCGTGCCGACCACGCTGCGCATCAGCGTGGTCTTGCCGCATCCGGACGGACCGAGCAGTCCGGTGATGGTGCCGCGCGCGATCCGGACCGTGATGTCCTCCAACGCAACGCGCTTACCCCTGATGACCCGCAGGTTTTCGACGTCGATCGCGGCGTCGGCAGCTCCGTCAGGTAATTCACCGTCCGATGAACTCATCATGTGGTGAATAATGCTCCCCGCCGATGGTGGTGTCAAGGATGGCGGGCAGAATCGCAGCGGTGAGCGTGCGCCGGCTGTCCGTGGACCCGCTGACCGCGGCGCGACGCCTACTCGGAGCGACGCTGGTCGGCCGCGGCGTGAGCGCGATGATCGTGGAGGTCGAGGCCTACGGCGGCCCCCCAGACGGACCATGGCCAGACGCGGCTTCGCATTCGTATCGCGGCATGGGAGGGCGCAACACCGTCATGTTCGGTCCGGCCGGGCGGCTCTACACCTACCGCAGCCACGGCATACATGTCTGCGCGAACGTCGTGTGCGCCACCGACCAGGTGGCGGGTGCGGTGCTGCTGCGGGCCACTGCGATCGAATCCGGCGCCGACGTCGCGCAAGGCCGCCGCGGCGAAGCGGTCCGCCCCGCGGCACTCGCTCGCGGCCCCGGCAACTTGTGCTCAGCGTTGGGAATCACGATGGAAGACAACGGGATTGACTTGTTCGACGCGAAGAGCCCGATCCAACTGGTGTTGGGGGAGAAGCGCGACGGAGTCGCCGGCCCGCGTGTCGGTGTCAGCAAGGCGGCCGATCGCCCGTGGCGATTGTGGCTGGCCGGACGTCCCGAGGTGTCGCTATATCGCCGCAGCCCACGGGCACCGGCTCCCGGCGAAAGCGACTAGTGCGAGAAGATCGGTGCTGTGACTTCTACGGGCGCATCCATCCTCGATGAGCTGGAGTGGCGCGAGCTGATCGCGCAGTCCACCGACCGGGACGCACTCGCGGCGGCGTTGGCTGCGGGTCCCGTCACCGTCTACTCCGGATTCGATCCGACGGCGCCGAGCCTGCATGCCGGGCACCTCATACCGCTCCTGACGCTGACCCGCTTCCAGCGGGCCGGACATCGTCCGATCGTGCTGGCGGGCGGCGCCACCGGCATGATCGGCGATCCGCGCGACGTCGGCGAGCGCACGCTCAACAACGCCGACACCGTCGCCGAGTGGGCCGACCGGATACGCGGCCAGCTCGAGCGCTTCGTCGAGTTCGATGATTCGCCCACCGGCGCCGTGGTGGAGAACAACCTCACCTGGACCGCCCAGATGCCCACCATCGAATTCCTGCGCGATGTCGGAAAACATTTCTCCGTCAACGTGATGCTCGACCGTGACACGGTGCGACGACGACTCGACGGTGACGGCATCTCGTACACCGAGTTCAGCTACATGCTCTTGCAAGCCAACGATTACGTGGAGTTGCACCAGCGGCACGGCTGCGGACTGCAGATCGGCGGGTCCGATCAGTGGGGGAACATCATCGCCGGAGTCCGGCTGGTCCGCCAGAAGACGGGGGCGACGGTGCACGCGCTGACCACCCCGCTGGTGACGGACTCCGAAGGCCAGAAGTTCGGTAAGTCGACCGGAGGTGGCAGCCTTTGGCTCGACCCGGAGATGACCAGCCCGTACGCCTGGTACCAGTACTTCGTGAACACCGCGGACGCGGACGTCGTCCGCTACCTGCGATGGTTCACGTTCCTGTCGCCCGAAGAGTTGGCGGAGCTGGAGGAGGCAACCGCCGAACGGCCGCATGAACGTGCGGGTCAGCGCCGATTGGCCCGAGAGCTCACCAACCTGGTCCATGGGGAGGCGGCCACTGCGTCGGTCGAGCACGCCAGCCAGGCCCTGTTCGGACGTGGCGAACTCGCGCAGCTCGACGAGTCGACGTTGGCCGCGGCCCTGCGCGAGGCATCGGTCGCCGAGCTGGCGCCGGGCGGACCCGACGCGATCACCGACCTGCTGGTGGCCAGCGGTCTGTCGGCGAGCAAGGGGGCCGCCCGCCGCACCATCGGCGAGGGCGGGGCCTACGTCAACAACGTCCGTATCGAGAGCGAAGAGTGGGTGCCGCAGCCGTCGGACTTCCTGCACGGCCGCTGGTTGGTGCTGCGACGGGGCAAGCGGAATATTGCCGGCGTTCAACGCGTTGGCTAGTTCGTCGGGCGATTGCGGCCCGACCAAGATTGGTGTCGTCACTCGGGAACAAACTCCGCGGGTGGCGCGCTGAACCCCTTGAACAACGAGTCGACGCACTGATTGTGCGCTCGATGCGGCGGGATCGAAAGACACGCCCCATCAGCCCATTTGACTCAGAGTTATCCCTCACGTAACTTATCGGAGTCGCTGCGACACGGGCCAAAACCCGGCGAGCGCGGCGGCTCCCAGAGGGAAGCCTCAACTTCGGTTGGGTTCCTGATTGTCCGCATACGAGCCCGCGGCTTTTGCCGCGGGTTGGTTGCGCGGTCGAGCGGGTGTGTTGTTTGAGAACTCAATAGTGTGTTTGGTGGTTTTTGTTTGTTGTTGTTTTTTGGTCTGCCTCTTTTTCCCGTTTAGGGGTGGGCTGTTTTTTTTGATGCCAGTTTTTGGTGTCTTGATGGTGTCAGGCTTGTTCTGATTCGAATTCCACCTGGCCTTTTTGTGGTTGGGTTGTTTTTGTTTGGAGAGTTTGATTCTGGCTCAGGACGAACGCTGGCGGCGTGCTTAACACATGCAAGTCGAACGGAAAGGCCCTTTCGGGGGTACTCGAGTGGCGAACGGGTGAGTAAC